>ERZ1673744.146-NODE-146-length-107062-cov-139.364799_pt1 | contig 107062 bp, 90 predicted proteins | sample MGYA00580207_ERZ1673744 | MGnify/ENA primary metagenome ERZ1673744 (study PRJEB41218, sample SAMN15661751) | gut metagenome | host: Homo sapiens | place: Canada: London | collected 2015-08-20/2019-03-30 | study: EMG produced TPA metagenomics assembly of... | reverse complement strand
AAGCCTGCCGCTAGCGTTCATCCTGAGCCAGGATCAAACTCTCCATTGTATAAAAATATCAATGTTTCGTTAGAGTCCTGACTATTCGTTTCCTTTAAAGGAAATTGACAGATAAATACTACATTCTTCTCTCAAATATAACCAGTAATTCAAAGAACCAGTTTAAAAAAGCTTCGCGTTTAGTAGCGAAAGGGATTACAAAGGTAAGTGATATTTTTGAATCCCGCAAATCTTTTTCAAGATTTTTTTTCTCGCTGCCCGTTTCCAAGCTAAATCGCGAAAGGGATTGCAAAGATAATCGCTTATCCGCTAATCTCCAAAAACTTTTTCAAGAACTTCGCATTTCGCTGAAAATCAGCGGCAAAACCATCCCAAGCTCCTTTATTGTAAACTCTCGACTTATTTGCAAGAACCGTTGTTTCTCAAATGCGGATGCAAAGGTAGCGACTTTTTCCGAATCTGCAAGCGTTCGATCATCTTTTTTTGTAAAAATCTTCATTATTTCACAACAAAGGGGATTATACATATATATTATATATAAACCGAACGCTCGTCCACAGCTTCAGCCTGAAAAACCCGCACCTGGCACATACAATACGCAGCCGCACGTCGGCATGCCTCATAATATCCCGCACGCGCGCCGGGAGAAAGGCAGCATTGGTCATCGTCCGTGAAGCTGACCTTGCACGATGCATCCGGATCCCGAAGAGCAGCCAGAAAACAACGAATTGACGGCACAATTTCGGCCCGACACCCCGAAAACCCGGATTTTTTACTACTTTTGTGCGATATACCGAACCATACAAGATGAATCTCAAAAAAATATCGCTGCTCGTACTGCTGCTGGTCATAGCAGACCAGGCGCTGAAGATCTGGGTCAAGACCCACATGCACCTCGACGAATCGATCACAGTCTTCCCCGACTGGTTCCAGTTGCACTTCATCGAGAACAAAGGCGCCGCGTTCGGCATGCGCCTCTCGCTGGGCGACACCTATGACTGGGGCAAGCTCCTGCTTGGTCTCTTCCGCATCGCCATGGTCGGCGTCATCGGTTGGTTCACGGCTCACCTGTACCGCAGCCGGCCCGACACCCCGAAGGGGGTATTTGTCGGACTGGCCTTGATCCTTGCGGGCGCCTTGGGCAACATCCTCGACAGTGCATTCTACGGGTTGCTCTTTTCGGAGTCCACCCCCTACACGGTAGCCGAATTCGGCGGGCATTACGCCGGATTTATGATGGGCAAGGTGGTGGACATGTTCTATTTCCCCCTTTTCCAATGGGAAAATGTACCGCGTCTGCTGGAGTTCCTGGTAGACCGCAACAACTACTTCTTCGGCGCAGTCTTCAATCTGGCCGATGCCTACATTTCGGTAGCAGTAGTCTATCTGCTTGTATTTCAGTTCAGATTCTTCAGCAAGTAAATTTTTCTTCAAAAAATGCTTGCTGATTCAAAAAAAAGCATTACTTTTGCACACCGCAATTCCGGAAAACACCGGTACAATGCCCAGGTGGCGGAATAGGTAGACGCGCACGTTTCAGGTGCGTGTGCCGCAAGGCGTGCAGGTTCGATTCCTGTCCTGGGCACTGAAACCCCCGCAGACGAAAGTCTCGCGGGGGTTTGCTTTTACCGGCTGCACCGAAAAGCCCGCCGGCACGCTGCGGCCATATTCCAGCAGCCAAGTCTCCATACCCGGACAAACGGTCGGCTCCTGCGCCGTCGCCCTTTGCAACGGGGACCTTCGGAAGATGTCAGACGGATTCGAATATTGAACCTCACAGACTTGCAAAAACAAAAATTTATCCCTACTTTTGTTTACGGCAGCCGGCTCCATATCCACGGAGTTCCGTTTCCGGATCAAACAGTTGAACCCAAACCCCATTTCGAAAAAGCCGCTCACCTCTCCTGCCACCTGCCCACAGCCGCACCCCTCTCGCCGAAGATGCACTACGGAAGTCTGAAGGGGAAGGGAGCAGCAATCCTCCGGCCTGAAACCCGATTCCAAACCTTTTACAGCCATGAAACAGATACGGATTATCCCCATCCTGCTCGTTCTCCTGCTGGCCTTCGGCACCGATTGTCCGGCCCAGAAGAGGCAGGTCATCCACGCCCTGACCGGCAAAGGGGTCAAAGACCTCTACAATGCGACCCGATACAAGCCCCAGATGCCGCCCCTGCCGCGAATTGCACCCGCACCTCCATCCATCGTCGCCCTGCCGGACACCGCCCGGTTACGGGCCCTGCAGGAGACATCCCAGACACGGCTTCGCTCGCTCAGGCTGCCCGACCCGAAGACCATATACCGGAAAGCACAGGAGCAGGTACGGGAGTTCTACCGGCTGCGATGTGCAGACATGGAGGCAGGCAAAACGCCCCGGGACACCCTGGCATGGGTCCGTCTCGGGAACCGGGCGGCCCGGCTCGACCTCGACGACGTGGCCGCGGACTGCATGAACCGGTTCCTCTACTACCGCCCCTCGGCTGCAAAGATCACCCGGGCGGTCGATTCACTGATGTATGCCAGCCAACGCTATGCCCGCCCCATGATCGAAACCGCCGCAGAACGCGAGATCTACACATATTGGCAGGACCCCGACGCACACGACGCCCGCATCCCCGACCTCAGAATGCTCACCGCACTGGGCGAACGATACGGATGCCGCACCACCGACCTGGCCCGCGGGACGCTAAGCTGCATCGACGGTGACTACGGGGAAGCCGGCAGACGCATCTCGGCCGAAATAGCCCGGGCTGCGAAAGACCCGGAGACCTCGGACGAATACAGCCGTCTGCTCTGCGGCATCGCCGCCCACTGCATGATACAAGCCGGGCAGCATGCCGAACTGCTCCGCCTCTTCGAGACGTACGACGCTGCGGAACAATATGCCGCAAAGGACCCGGTACTGGCCTTCCAACTCTACCGGGCCGCCCTGCTGGCCGACCCGCAGAAGGCCCGAAAATATGCCGACATGGGGCTGGCGGCCGACGAAGCGTATTTCACCGAACAGTTCGAAGCGTTCTATGACACCGTATACAACCAGTTCGTCAGCCGGCCGCAACCCCTGAGCAACCTGGACTTCCTGCTCGGCAGCCCGACAACGGAACAATACCTGCACTCGGCGCTCAATCTGGCGGCCGACCTGCTCGCGCAACTCCCCGACACGGATATTTACGACGGTCGGGAACATTTCTATGACGAAGAACTCGCCCCCTACCGCGATGCGCTGCTCGAAATCGCCCGACGTTCGGAATCGGCAACACAAGGCCCCTTTACCCCCGACCATGCGCTGCTGCTCCTGATCGCCGAGAGTACACGCGGCAACTTCGCCCGATCCGCCGTAGAGGGACGCGCCCGAGTCAAGGAGCTCTTCGAGAGGCTCTACACCGAAGAGCGCGACAACGACGAATACACCCAGGTGATCGTCCTGTCGGGTTTCTGCCATTCGCTGGGGCTCTCGGTCCGCGATCCCAAAGGCGCATTGAAGGTGATGACCGGGAAGGTCATGCCTCTGTTCGGGCGACTGATCGAAAGGGACCCCAACCCACTGGGAATCGATGCAACCAACAAGGTCTACGGATACATGGCCAGCCTCTACCGGCGGACGGGAAAGAACGGAAAGGCCGAAAAGATGGAACGGCTGATCGTCAAGCCGGCAACGGACGGAATCCGATAACAACCCGAAAAAGGATGAAACAGCTGCTGACAATCCTCCTGCTGCTCCCGTGGGGGTTGCAGGCCCAGGAGGCGTGCGACACCGACTATCGGTCACCGCGCATACATTACTACGTGTCCTGCCCCGACGGTTCCGACACCCGGAGGCAGGCCGATCCCGGACAGTCCGTTCGGGCCGGCTCCGACATCTGGATACTGCTGTTGCAGGACGGCGGCAACGCCGTGCTGGCCAAACACGCGGGGAAAGACCTCCACTACGGCATCCGCGAACGGGAGAGCACATACGGCCCGCTCACCCGCAGGGAGGCCGTCGAAGTGCTGAACCGGTGGATCGCCCACTACTGCCACCTGACGGAACAGGACCGGAAGGAGGGACGCATCGGCTACAACACGCCCTGCTACACCGGCATTGCCGACAGTCCGCTGAAGGTCGGCCCCGATTTCAGGAGTGGCAACAGCCTCTCTCTGAAGGAAGGCGAGCGGGGATGGAAGTTCATCCACACGGGAGCCTACTCGGAGGAGACCGGAATGGAGCTGTGGACCAGCCGCGACTTCAGGCGGGCCGTCTACTACCGCTCCGGGGAACTGCCCGGCACCGACCGGGCGGGACACAGGAACTACACACTCCTGCAGGAGTGCGACATCGAGGATTGCCTGCCCCGGAGCCAGACATCCGGGGAGTTCACCTTCCTGGGAGTCCCGCTCGGCCGCTCGCTCGAAGAGACGAAGCGGCAGCTGCGGGACAGAGGCTTCGCCGAACTGTCCGATGACGACACGGATGCAGCGTGGAATGAATACGACGGCGAACTGGCCGGCCTGCTCGGGAGCTCCGCAGATCAGGCCACGCTGGAAGGCGACCTCTACGGCATGCCCTGCCTGGTCGTCCTGCAGGCCAACCCGCAAAACGGAAAGGTGTACTCCGTTTCGGGACGTCTGCTCACCCACTATCCGACCCTGCAGCAGGCCCGGCGGCCGTTCGACATCCTGACCGGGCGACTCTCCGAGCGCCTCGGCTCCGGGACCTACGCCGACTCCGAACAGACCCGATACGTCATCCGCAGCGGCACGGGGAAGATCGACATAGGGATCGAAAAGATCGGAATCGCCCTCGAGGACGAAGGCATGTACGAAATCACCTTCCTGTTCTGGCCGTAGCCTCCAGCCGCTCGGAGGCCGGCATTCACCGCAACTCCAACGCAAGGAGGAACCGTCACGTCCGGGAACCGTCCGATCCCGACACGTACCGGATCGAAACCGGGCATGTCCGCACCGGCTTGGAATATTGCAAAGAAAAGGTTATTTTTACGAACCCAAATAACCAAAAGCTTTGCTGATATGAAAAAAACACTTATCCTGACAGCCGCCGCCCTGCTGACGACGCTCGGCGGCATGGCACAGTGGCAGCCGGCCGGAGACCGGATCCGGACCGCCTGGAGCGAGGAGATCGATCCACAGAACGTTCTCCCGGAGTATCCCCGCCCGCAGATGGTCCGCAGTGAATGGAAAAACCTCAACGGACTGTGGAACTACGCCATCCGTCCCCTGGGCGAGCAACCCGCCGCATTCGACGGCGAGATCCTCGTTCCCTTTGCCGTCGAATCATCGCTCTCGGGTGTCGGCGAACGCCTCGGTTCGAAAAACGAACTGTGGTACGAACGCACGTTCGAGATCTCCCCGAAATGGAACGGCAAACGCATCCTGCTGCACTTCGGAGCCGTAGACTGGAAAGCCGACGTGTGGGTGAACGGCATCAGCGTCGGTTCGCACACGGGCGGATACACCCCCTTCTCGTTCGACATCACCGCCGCCCTCGCCAAGGGCGAAAACACCCTGCGCGTCCGAGTCTGGGACCCCACCGACGAGGGTTACCAGCCGCGCGGCAAACAGGTGAACAACCCCAACGGCATCTGGTATACGCCGGTCAGCGGCATCTGGCAGACCGTATGGCTCGAAGCCGTGCCGCAACAGTATATCCGTGAAGTGCGCACGACACCCGACCTCGACCGCAAGACGTTCCGCGTCGAAGTTCCCGTCTGCAACGCACAGCCGGGCGATCTGGTCGAGGTAACCCTCTACGACGGCGGGGCCGAGGTCGCATCGGCCCGGGCGCTCAACGGCGCAACGGTCGAGCTCACGCTCGCCGATCCGAAATGCTGGAGTCCCGACTCGCCCTTCCTCTACGACATGAAGGTCGCCCTGCTGCGCAACGGACGCCGGATCGACGCCGTCGAGAGCTACGCAGCCATGCGCAAATTCTCGACCCTGCGCGACAAGAACGGCATCGTTCGCCTGGCCCTCAACAACAAGCCGCTGTTCCAGTTCGGTCCGCTCGACCAGGGCTGGTGGCCCGACGGCCTCTACACGGCCCCGACCGACGAGGCGCTCGCATTCGACGTCATCAAGACCAAGGAGCTGGGCTACAACATGATCCGCAAGCACGTGAAGGTCGAGCCCGCCCGCTGGTACTACCACTGCGACAAGACCGGCATGATCGTATGGCAGGACATGCCCAACGGCGACCAGGGTCCGCAGTGGCAGATGCACAGCTACTTCACCGGCGAGGAGCGCCACCGCTCGGCCGAATCGGAGGCCTGCTACCGCAAGGAGTGGAAGGAGATCATCGACTACCTCTACTCGTTCCCGTCGATCGGCGTCTGGGTTCCGTTCAACGAGGCATGGGGACAGTTCAAGGGCCCCGAGATCGCCGAATGGACCAAGGCCTACGACCCGAGCCGTCTGGTGAACCCCGCCAGCGGCGGCAACCACTACCTCACGGGCGACATCCTCGACCTGCACCACTACCCGCAGCCGAAGATGACGCTGCTCGACACCAACCGGGCCACCGTACTGGGCGAATACGGAGGCATCGGCCTGGTGATCCCCGACCACGTCTGGGTCAAGAACCGCGACAACTGGGGCTACACGCGCTTCAACTCCCCGAAGGAGGTGACCGACGAATATGCCCGCTACGCCGACGAACTGCTCCGCCTGATCGGCTGCGGCTTCGCTGCCGCCGTCTACACGCAGACGACCGACGTCGAGGTGGAGGTAAACGGCCTGATGACCTACGACCGCAAGGTGGTGAAGGTCGAGGAGGAGCGCATCCGGGAGATCAACCGCACCATCTGCAACTCTTTAAACGAACAATAGGATGAATCGTATCGCGACAGTCGCCGCAGCCCTTCTACTGGCGGGCTGCGGCGCACAGTCCGCCGCTCCGGAGCTGCTGCCGGCCGAGAACTTCGCAGCCTCCATCGACGGGAAACAGGTGAACCTCTACACGCTCCATGCGGGCGACATCACGCTGCAGGCGACCAACTACGGCGCCCGCGTCGTCTCGCTGTGGACCCCCGACCGCGAGGGCCGCTGCGAAGACATCGTACTGGGATACGAGACACTCGACCGCTACGTGAACAACACGGGAGAACGGTTCCTCGGAGCCGTCGTGGGTCCCTACGCCAACCGCATCGCCGCCGGACGCTTCACGCTCGACGGCACGGAGTACACGCTCCCGACCAACGACAACGGGCAGACGCTCCACGGCGGCATGACGGGACTCGACCGCGTGGTGTGGGACGTATGCGAGGCAACGGAGCAGAAGCTCGTGCTGAGCTACCTCCACCGCGACGGCGAGGAGGGATTCCCGGGCAACCTGCAGATCCGGATGACCTATACGGTGACCCCCGAGAACGAATTCCGCGTCGATTACGAGGCCACGACCGACAAACCGACCGTCGTGAACCTCTCGCACCACTCGTTCTTCAACCTCAAGGGTGAGGGGAACGGCACGGTGCTCGACAACGTGCTGACGATCCGCGCGAGCCGGACAACGCCGGTCGATTCGGTGCTGATCCCGACGGGTGAGATCGCCGACGTCACGGGCACGCCGTTCGACTTCCGACAGCCGCACGCCATCGGCGAGCGGATCGAGGCCGACAACGCCCAGCTCCGCAACGGGCACGGCTACGACCACAACTGGATCATCGACCGCCGGACAGCCGACGAAGTGGAGCTGGCCGCCACAGTCTACGAGCCCACGACGGGCCGCACGCTCGAGGTGTGGAGCGACCAGCCGGCCCTGCAGTTCTACAGCGGCAACTTCTTCGACGGCTCGTCGGTCGGCAAGACCGGCAAGGCGCTGCGCTACCGCGAGTCGCTGGCGCTCGAGACCCAGAAATACCCCGACAGCCCGAACCATGCCGACTTCCCCTCGACCGTGCTGCGTCCGGGAGAGACCTACACACAGACCTGCATCTACCGCTTCGGAGCAAAATAACTCCGCCCCGCAAAAACGACGGCCCGAAATGCTGATTGCAGCGTTTCGGGCCGTTTTTTTCGGGAATCCGGCGCCGCACCCGTCAGACACGGCAACCAGGCCCGAGCTATTTTTGCAAAAGATCGAATGCCAGCGAGAAGGGTTCGAAAGCCTCCAAGTCCACACCGCCCACCTTGACCCCGGTGGCTGCAAGGCCGAAGAGAAGTTTTCCGGACTCAAGCGTGTAGACCGCATCCGCCTCGGCCGTGATCGACACCTCGATCTCGATATCGGACGTCTCGCCGTCGCCTTCACCGCCGGACGGGAGCGTCAGCTTCAGAGCCTCGGGCGCAAGCGTCATCGCAACCGTCGCCTTGTCTTCGCTCATCACGGCCGTATAGGGCACGCGGTAATCGACCTGACCGATGGCTGCCACGATCTCATCTACCCCCTCCTCGGTTCCGAGGACCTTGACCACCAGGTCGCGAATCGGGAAATCCGTGAAGGAGATCTCCGCCTCCGACACCGCAGCCTCGATCGCCGTACCTGCGGGCTCTTCGCCGTCGGCAGCCGGTGCCGCCTCCACAACCGACATCGTTCCGGCATAGTCTCCGCAAACGGCCGTAATATCGGGTTCGGTCGGCGGAGGCGTCTGCCCGCCGCCATTGTCATCATCATCGCATGCAACCATCACGCAGCAGACTCCGGCAAGAAGTGCCGCCATCCAGCTCTTTCCAAAAAAAGTTTTCATCGTTTCCGTTTTTTTAAGTTCAAATCACCATTTGTCCAAACCGGTTTTTCACTGAAAGCTTTCACCCATATAAATCCCCGACGGCCGGAAATACTGCACGGTGAACTCATTGAAAAAACGACACTTATATATAAAAATAGAAAGCATAAACAGCTGATATACAGACACAAAAAAAAGAACCGACATCAACACGGCACCGGTTCTTCAAGCCCTGCACGCACAGGCATGCCCGCACATCATCCGGGGTCATTTGCGCTTCTTGCGCACCGACCAGCCGAAATGGCCCAGGGCCTCGCCCAGGGCGAAATACTCCCCGTGCGAATAGACAATCGGGCAGGCGCGTTCGAGGCAGAAACGCCCCGTCGCAGGATCGATGTAGGCCTCGTCCACCTGCACGTTCACCACCTCGGCCAGGAACATGTCGTGCGAACCCAACGGCAGCACCTGCCGCACACGGCACTCGATGTTCACGGGCGATTCCACGATGATCGGCGCCGCAACCACCCCGGCCGGGGCCGGAGTCAGCCCCATCTCGCGGAACTTGTCGCAGTCACGACCCGAGCGGACCCCGCACCAGTCGGTCGCCCGGGCCAGATCGCGCGTCGTAAGGTTGATGACGAATTCGCCCGTGCGGCGGATGATCCCGTAGGAGTGGCGCTCGGGCCGCACCGAGATGTAGCACATCGGCGGATTGGTGCAGACCGTTCCGGTCCACGCTACGGTCAGCATGTTGTACTCGTCAGGCCGGGCGCCGCAGCTCACCAGCACGGCCGGCAACGGATAGAGCACCGTTCCGGGCTTCCAGGTCTGTTTCATGTCGATTCGGTTTCTGTTCGCGGACAAAGATACAAAAAAGCGGACAGAATCCCCGAGGGAGCGAAGCGCACCCGCCCCTCTTTTTGCGTATATTTGCATCGTATGCTGCACGAATTCATCCGATATCTGGAGGCCGAACGCCGCTACTCTCCGCTCACGGTGCGCAACTATCGCCGCGACATCGAACGGTTCCTGGCGTGGCGCGGCGACGACGAAGCCACGTTCGACCCGCGCAGCGTCTCGGCCGACGACATCCGCGAGTGGATCCTCCACCGCTCGGAGGCGGACGGCGTGGGCGCCGCATCGATGAACCGCGAACTGTCGTCGCTGCGGAGTTTCTTCCGCTGGCTGCACCGCACGGGCCGCGTCGAGAAGGAGGTGATGAGCCGGATCCCGGCTCTCAGAACGCCGCACCGCCTCCCGGCTTTCGTTCCCGAGAGCCGCATGACGGGCATCGTCGGCGACTGCGAGACCGAGAGCGACGACCCCCTCCGTGAACGCGACTCGCTGATCGTCCTGATGCTCTACGCCTGCGGCCTGCGCCTGGCCGAACTCATCGGCATCGACTGCGACGATTTCTCGGACGACTACCGCACGCTGCGCATCCGGGGCAAGGGAGACAAGGAGCGGATCGTGCCGGTAATGGAGTTCGTACGGGAGAAGATTTTGCGCTACCTCGATCTCATTCGGCGGCAAAATATTTGCAAATCCGGAGAAAAAGCGCTATTTTTAACTTTGAAAGGAGAGCGTGTATCCCGTACGGCGGTTTACCGCATCGTTCAACGGGAACTGGGCCGCGGAGGCGTGCAGGGCAAGAAAAGTCCCCATGTGTTGCGGCACACGTTTGCCACCCACCTGCTCAACGGTGGAGCGGACATGCGCGAGATACAGGAGCTCCTGGGGCACGCGTCGCTGCAGGCCACGCAGGTCTACACGCACAACAGCATCGCCCGGCTCCGGGAGGTATATGCGAAGGCCCATCCCCGTGAAAAGGGAGGGAAGTAATTAACTTATTAAACCGTAAGGCTATGAACGTACAGATTCAATCCGTGAAATTCGACGCCGACAAGAAACTGGTCGAATTCGTGAACGCCAAGATGACCAAGCTTGACCGCTTCGCGGAGCGCGCGACGAGCGCAGACGTCATTCTGAAACTCGATAAGGACCACGAAAAAGGAAACAAGATTGCAACCATCACACTGCACATGCCCGGCGAGGACCTGGTGGCCTGCCATCAGTCGAAAGCCTTCGAGGAGTCGGTGGACGAGGCGATCGACGCCCTGAAACGCCAACTGGAGAAGTTCAAGGGCAAATTCGACAAATAGACATCCCACCAACCTTTAACCTTTAACTAACCAACGCCGCGGCGGCCGCCTCCCTTCGGAGACGGCCGCCGCCATTCTTCAGCGCCTCTCAAAAACAAGGGAGAGGCCCTGCGGCCGATGGGACGGGCCCGTTCCAGCAACACACTCCCGGCACACTCCGACCGCCGCACCGGCCACAAAGCCACTCCTCTATTCCGCCGCCACCGAAAGATGGAACGTCACGGACTGCACCGTCTGCCGCCCCAACTCGTCGGTCACCGAAAGGGTAAACCTGTGGTCCGAATCCTCCTTGCAGATCATCGCAATCATCGGCACAAGAGCCGAAATGTCGAACGGCACGGAGGTCTGTCCCTTCACTTCGTCCCCGCACTTCAATCCGAGCGAGGCGAAGGCCGCCGCAGCCTCTTCCGACGGATGGGCCATATCGAGCGTCGTAGAGAGGTGCAGCGCACCGAGCAGTTCGTCGGTCAGTGCCGGCGAATCGATCTTCACGGTAAAGTCCCGGATCCGCTCCGGCGCCGAGATCAGGATCCGAGCCGTCATGTCCTGCACGATCTCCTGCGGCCGGGAGATATCCCCGCCTTCGAGCGTGATTACCGGGGCACTGCCCGACTTGCCGTCCGACTCCTTCTTGTCGCTGCACCCCGCCGAGAGGGCAACGACTGCGGCAAAGAATGCCACAATCTTCATCCACTTTTTCATAGTTTCCATCATTTAACAGAAATTCGTTCCGATGGCAAAAGTAGGAATGCGCCCCTTTGCCGGCAAATCTATTCAACGAGCCGGCCGGTTTTCCCCGCCGAAAGGCATTTTCTGCGAATCAACCCCTCTCCGCATCATCCGCATCGGCACCGCATCGCACCAACCGAAGACCGCCAAGGAACCGATCGCGCACAACGGAACGGAGGCGCCGGCAGTCAAGGAGACCGGAGAATGAACCCCGAAAGAGATCGGCGCGCGGAGGGCTCCCGACACTCACAGGAAGGCATCGGCAACGAAGTGCACCGACAAAAGAGAAAAGACAAACGGCAACTCTGCTGCTGCAGAATCGCCGTTTTCTGGTAGTGGATAGGGGATTTTACACCTCTATTTCTCGCAAAACTTCTACTTGATTTTCAACAATATACGAATCAGAAAGTTTAATTAAAAATCACATTTTGTCCCGTATCTGTCCCGGGTATATCAAAAGAAAATCCAAAAAAAGAACAGTAAAAATAAAATACCCACCACAACCCCGATGATCCAATCAGCAGTAGAGGTTTTCCGATTCGCCTTAAAGTGGTATTCGACCTCTAATCGACGAATATAGTCTAATGCTTCATGATCGGTTAGGTGAAGTCTCTTTTTTATTTCTTCGCAGGCTAAGCTAATTTGCATTGATCCTCCACCTCTTTTCTTCACTATTCCAACAATTCTTCTATCAAAATCTTCCTTTGTTTTACCCAGCAAGATAACCTTTGCTTTATTCAGAGGAAATTGGTTGCAACAATTCTGACAAGTCAGTACAATTTTATTACTATTAATACCCCCGGCTAACAACCCAATAGGTCCTGCAATTAGACCTCCAGCAAGGGCTTTCCCCGCACCAAAGCCCTGCTTATTAGATATTAAATTCTTAGACCGACACCGAGGACAACATAAATATTCTTCCTGCTCGTCAACACTTGGTGTAGTAGATACAGAAATCGGATTTCCACAATTAGGACAACTGGCAGCATTTTCACTGACATCCCTTCCACATTCTGTACATTTAATTAAAGCCATATTTTCAAAGATTTAAGATTGTGTTCAATCGAATAAATCCGGAAAATATGGGTGGTAATCTTATATCTCCCAGATTCGATTATCCAACTGCGGAAGCGCCTCTATTTCCCTCTGAATCTGCGCCATCCACGGAAGCCTCATTGCGAGGGGGGGGGTTAAGTACCTTATTTATAACACTTTGCTGTTGCGCAATAACATCCTGTTGCGAACAAACCGTGTCGATCAACTGAGCCATCTTATCAAAAACCTCGCGCGGCATCTCAATTTTCAAATCCGTGTTCAGACTTGGAACCATATCCGGCATCTTATAACGCCCCTCAGATTCTATTTTAGTTATAAAATGGCTTGGAACCGGGCTTATTCCCCTCTCAATCCGTGAAATAAAAGCCTGCGTACAACTGAAATATTCAGCAGCCTCGCTTTGTTTCAGATTATTTATTTTTCTAAACGACTTAAAATCAAACATATAAAAATAAATTTACAAAATTTCAACACGAAGAACTTGTATATAACTTTTATATAAGTTATATTTGCATTTGTAATTACAAAAGTAACGCATTTGTAATTGCAAATATAAAACAATTTTAACCATTTCAAAATTCAACTCTATGTACACAAGTATTGAAAAGGCCCCGAGCTATGTATCACAACTACCGGACATTACAAAGGCCAAGAAAAACATCGTCGGAAAAGTTCGTCAACTGCTGACCGCCGCCCTGGGACGCGAGTTCATGGAACTCTCGACCCGTCACAAGGTTTACGGGCTCTATTTCTGCCTCTCGCTGATCGCTCTCTTCGCCTGGGACGAATCGCGGATTTGGCCGAACCTGCTGAACCTGCTGAATTTCGCCAACGCCGCACGGCTGGCGAATAAGACAGCGAAAAAATCGAGTGCCCAGAGATTAGGATAGTCGCTACACCACGCACTCGTGCCGAAGCCACCCGGGAGGGCCGCCAAGGCGACAAGGAGGGGCCCAGCCCCTTGAATGGCAGAGCCGGGCGCCCTCCTTGCTTTTTTTCAAACCACCAAACACCGGAACAATGAAAACGACAACACCAACAACAAAGGAAATCATCGAAATAATGAAACAGGCCAGCAACGCCCTGGACAGGTTCAACAAGGCGCACCGTCATCTCGACGTCTGCGAAAAGACGGAATCCGATCTGGAGTTATGGAGCAGCAACCTGCGCTGCCATGCCACAACACTCAATTCCCGGATAATTTACAAATAACCAATACCGCCATGAAAGAACAAACATTGAAGGAACTCTACACAACGCTCGATCCGACCGAGCAAGCAAACATGATCCGCTTTTTCGGGGCACAGCTCTTTGTCTCCCCCACAACGGCGGTCTACTATCTGCGCGGGTATCGCCAACTGCCGAAACTGAAACAGCCGGTATTGGCCGATTACGCCGAAAAAACATACGCCGTCAAACTCAAATTCTCGTGACCATGTATTGCGACAAAGACAGCAACGGCCGCGTCTCAATCATGGATTTGACGAGCGACGAGTTCGACACGATCCGCCGGGCGATCATGGCCTTCAAAACGGGGCTGCTCCAAAATCGCTTGCCAGCCGGGTTCGCCCCTCAAAGCGAAACCTACGAACAATATCACCGTGCAGGGATAATCCTGCGCCAAATCGAAACTCTCGAATAATACAATCGGGGGGGGGTGTCCGAGGGGGCCCCTCCAAAACGCGAAAAGATGATACCTCAAGAAACAATACAACAGCTCAACGGTCTCGACATTCTCCGGGTGCTCCAGGACGAGGGGCTCGAACTGAAACGGGCCGGCACTCACTACGAATGCTGCTGTCCCTTTCATGGCGAGAAAACACCCTCCTTCAAAGTATCGACAACCCGGGGAACCGCACATTGCTTCGGGTGCGGCAAAACATGGGGGCCGATCTCCTTCGTCATGGAACGGTACGCGATGAACTTTGTAGAAGCATGCCGCCACCTCGGAAACCGCTACGACATCAAATGGGAGGAGAAAGAGCCGACACCCGAAGAATTGGCAAAGCGGTTCGAACGCGATCAACTCTTTCGCGCCAACAACATCGCACTCGAATTTTTCCGGTCCATGTACCGACAATCTGACCCGGCGCAGAAATACGCCACCGGACGCTGGGACGAGGAAACCATCGAGGAGTGGTGCATCGGTTACGCCCCCGGCCGGAAAACTCTACTCCGCCACATCCGAGACCAGCACGAAAACCTCGACATATTCATCAAGGCCGGACTCATCAAAGTCAGCGACGCAGACGGGGACATATACGACGCCTTCACCCAGCGCCTCATGTTCCCGATCCGCAACCAGACGGGCAACGTCATCGGTTTCACCGGCCGGGCCATCAACTCAAAGAAGAACGCCGAAGGGAAAGAGCCGCCCAAATACATCAACACCAAAGAAACGCCCATCTTCAAGAAGGGCGACATTCTATTCGGGTACTTCGAGGCACAACGCATCGCCGCCTTACGCGACGTGCTGAACCTCGTCGAAGGGAATCCCGACGTGATCCGCATGGCGAAGATCGGCCAGCAGAACACCGTCGCACCGATGGGAACCGCCCTCACGAGTACCCAAATCGGAATGATAAAGCGCATCGTCTCGAAAGTTGTCATCATCGGCGACAACGACACAGCCGGACAGAAGGCGGTCGTCAGCCATGGCGAAGCTCTCACGGCGGCAGGGCTGAACGTGCGGGTGATGATACTCCCCGGAAAAGACGCCAAGGATGCCGACGAGTATTTCAAATACGAGGCCGCAAAATCCTATGACGAGTGTATGGCCGAAAATTCGGCCGACTTCGTGGACTTCATGTATCAGACCAAGGTCGGGAGCGTCATGTCGCAGAATGACCGGCTCGATGTCATCAACTACATCTGTGGCCTGCTCATTTTCTACGACGAGACACTCGCCCGCATGTACCTCGACAAATTCGGCAAAGAGGACAAGCAGGGTAAAATATGGAACGAGACCTACTACCGGCTGAAAAACAAGCGCCAGGTCGAAGCAATCCGCGAAGAAAAGCAGGAGCAGGCCGACCTGGTGGAAAAATACGGGTTCTACGTCAAGAACAACTGCTACTACGGACAAATCTCTAAGGTCGGGAACGCGATGCCGTGGACGAATTTCATCATCCGCCCGATCGTGCTGATTTGGGACGGACCTGCCTCCTACCGCATGTTCGAGATCGAGAACATCCACCGTGAAAAATGCCTTATCACATTACCGCAGGACCAGGTAACGACACTCGACAACTTCCAGAAGAACATCGAAGGCAAAGGCAACTACATCATCGAAGCCGTCGTGGCGAAACAGCAATACACGCAGCTCAAGAAATACATCTACGAACAGACGCCGACGGCCCGCGAAATACAGCAACTCGGATGGCAAAAGCAAGGCGAATTTTTCGCGTGGGGCAATGGCGCCTTCGATGGCGAGGTGTTCATCCCGGCCAACGACTACGGGCTCATCAAAGTCGGCGACAAACTCTACTACCTCCCGGCCGCATCCAAGGAAGCCCGCGAGGACACCACCACCTACAACCTGCACCGAAAATTCGTGTTCGTTCAGCAGAGCACCGTGACGCTCTACGAATACGCCCGACAATGTATCGACGTGTTCGGGGAGAACGCGAAAATAGCCCTCTGTTTCTACTTCACGACCCTATTTTCGGACATCGTGCGCGCAACGATCGAGAACATGCCGATTCTCGACATGTTCGGGCCACCGGCAACTGGAAAAACCCAAATGGCGCGCGCCATCGTCGCTCCCTTTCAAGTCAATGCCGAGTCGATCAACCTTCGGAACGCGACACAAGCCTCGCTCGGCGAAGCGATCGCCGAGGTATCGAATGCCGTGGTTCACATCGACGAGTTCAAGGAGGACATCGACCCGAAGAAAGTCGAATTTCTCAAAGGTATATGGGACAACAGCGGCCGGAGTAAAATGAGCATGGACGGCAAGAAAAAGCGGACCATGACGGCGATCAGTTGCGGACTCGTGCTCACGGGCCAGGAAATGACAACCTCCGACAACGCCCTCATGTCCCGAATCGTGATGCTGACCTTCTACCAATCCAAACATAGCGAGGAGGAGAAACAACGCTACGACCAGTTCAAGACCATGTGCAACCGCGGACTCTCCCACCTCACACACGAACTCCTCCGAGAGCGCCGCAAGGTAAAAATAGGCTACCGCGAAGCCTACGACCAGACAAACGCCGATCTCCGGACTCTGACGCGCGGCGTCATAGACCGAATACTTCAGAACTGGAGCGCCCTGCTGGCAACGCTCCGAATCCTCGAAACACGGCTGCAACTGCCGTTCACCTACGCCGAGACGCTCGAAATCGCCGCACGGCTCTGTCAGATACAAAATGAAAAAGCCGAGCAAACCAACGAACTCGCCGGCTTCTGGTCGTCGATCGACTCGCTGGCCAGCCTCGGCAAAATCCAAATGAAGGGCGAATATAAAATCATATCCGGCCCGGACTGGTGTTTTGCCAAAAAGAAAGAGCGCAAGGAACTCCCCGGTGGCCGCGAGTACCTCCTACTTTATTTCGGCCCGGCGGCCGACCTCTACACGATGCACAGCAAGAATCTCGGCATAAAATTCCTTCCGAAATCCTCTCTCCAAGAATACCTGCAAAAATCCGAGGAATTTATGGGCACGAAATCCGGCGTGCGCTTCCTTCCGCACCTCGGCGTTGGCGGTGCCGTTTCCGCGACAGAAACAGCACAGAGCAAGGTCACATCGGCGATGGTATTCGACTACACAGCTCTCAAAGAAAAATATGACATCAGTCTCTCAATGATTGCATACGGTGACGGAAGCGACGAAACGGACGCCTCCGTCGAAACTGAAGACAAACCATTTTAACCAAAATTCTCAATCCTATGTACAAAGACAACGCAGAAACTCCGCGCTCAAAGCGAGCCTGCTGGAACAGAATCGAGGCCGTAATCAACATGGCCCAGATGACGACGAACGCATTCGCACGCCACATCGGACTGCCCCGAGGCGAAAACCTCTACCAAATCAAACGAGGGAATAACGGCGTGTCTCTTGACCTGGCCAACCGCATCGTCGCAAAGTTTTCCGAAGTAAGCAAACTTTGGCTTTTAACCGGCGACGGCCCGATGCTAATTGAAAAAACGGAACCGGCAAGACTTACGCCGTGGGCATATTTCGCCGGAACTGCGCTCCACGCACTAATAGCGAAAGATGTCGATTATCCGGAAAAATCGGCAGCCCATTACGCAGATCGCATGGTCGAACTTTATGCAAAGAGAGGAGGTCGGCAATGAATTTTCATATCTCGTGCATGGTGTTCGTACCCGACGAGCAACAGCAAATCGAAATCCAAAAATGGATGAACGGTATCGGATGGCGAATCCTCGGAGGACGAGACAGCAAACGTTGCTTTCTCGTGGCTGATACCGACCAAAACGCCGCCTTGTGGTTGGAACTGGACAGGGGTGCCCGAGCATGTTTCAGCCAAGATTACTACGATTGCGGCGAAAATATCGAAATGTTCAAAGCCCTGGCGGCGATGAACAGCGACAACGACCGCGAACAATGGTTCATCGCTCACGTCGTAATCCGCTTCGACCGGCTGAAAGACACGGTGCAGACCGAAACCGGAGAGCGACTGATTATGGCCGGTGACTGGTTCAAAGTCCTGATCCCGCGAGCCAACAATATCCGCGCGAAATGGATGGCGGCAGGGTGTCCGAACCAACTTTCGCACAAAGCGACCAAAGAGGAGATCATCGAACACTTCAAAAAATTAAGACGATGAGCGGAAATTCCAACAAAAAAATCGCATTCAACTATTTCGGCGGAAAATTCACATGGCTCGACAACCTCTACCAAAATTTTCCTGCGCAATTCTCGCACCTGGTCGATCTGTTCGCCGGCTCGATGGTCGTCTCAATAAACTATCGCGGAAAAGTCATTCGCACAGCGAACGAAATCAACGGAGAAGTTACCAATTTCTTCTGTCAGCTGCGCGACCACGAAGCAGAACTTGTACGGGGGCTTCGTCTGACACCCTACTCAGAAGAAGAGTTCGATCACAGCTGGGCAGAAGATAGTATGGAGATCTCCGATATTGAACGTGCCCGTCGATTCTACATCCGTGCACGGCAATCCTTTTTCGGACTCGGGGCCCAAAGACAGAAAAAAGGCTGGCACATGTGCAAACAACATATCAACGCACAAGGAGGCGAGGGTGTTTCCCGATGGAGAAACGGAGTAGAAAAGTTGCATGAAGTAGCGGCAGAGATTCGCAACAACTTTCAGATCATGAACTGCGACTACATGGAAGCCATCGACCGAATTGATTTCCCCGGCGCTTTCTTCTACTGCGATCCGCCCTATCCTCTGGAAAGCCGAGGCGGCCATAATAAAAATGGCGATTATCGCTTCGACTTCACGGATGAAGATCACGAGCGACTGGCCGAACGCCTACACCGGATAGAAGGGATGGCCATGGTGAGCAGTTACGATTGCCCGCTGACAAATCGGCTCTATGCGGACTGGCACAAAGTAAAGTTTCCGTTCAAGCGCAATAACATTCGTAGCAACATTGTGAACGGCTCGGGAACGGTCATGCAAGAGTGCGTATGGTGCAACTATGAACCGCCCGTGCGTGCGCAAAAACTTTTTTGATCATGGGCAAAATCACTCTTTCAGACCTCCACGCCCGCCAAGCGTGGCCTTTGGAGCAGAAAATCGACCACACCGTCGGAGCAATCGAGGCGTTCATAAACTACTGTGAAAAGCACGGCCGCAAGCCCTACGTCTCATTTTCCGGCGGACTGAACTCAACAGTACTACTCGACATCGCCCGACGCTTCGTCGATCCAGATATGCCGGGTGTGTTCTGTTCGACGGGCAACGAATGGCCGGAAATCGTCAGCTTCGTTCGACACACACCCAACGTCACGATCATCCGGCCGCAACTGACGCCGCGGGAAGTGATCGCCCGATACGGGTTCCCGTTGGTCAGCAAAGAGCAGGCGCATGCCGTGCGAGACATCCGCACATCCAAAAGCGAAAAACTGAGAAACTATCGGCTCTATGGCGATGGGAAACGCCAGCAAGGCATACTTGCGAAAAAATGGCGCTATCTAAGCACAGAACCGTACATGACCTCGGAAAAATGTTGCGAGATATTGAAAAAAAGACCTTTTGCAACATATAACGCTTCAACACTCAGCCTCCCAATGGTTGGAACTATGGCAGGAGAAAGTAAACGACGAGAGATTACATATATCAGTCACGGCGGTTGCAACTCCTTTTCAGACGACCCGCGCAAGACACACAGCGCTCCGTTGTCGATATGGACGAATGCGGACTGTTGGGCCTACATCCGCAAATTGTCGGTGTCATACTGCCCAATTTACGACGTACCGGGCATAGATCGCACCGGCTGCGTATTCTGCGGTTTCGGCGCCCACCTCGGGGGGGGGAGTCGCTTTCGGGTACTTTACACCCTGCATCCGAAACTCTACAAAATGGCAATGAATTACTCCAACAACGGCCACACACTCCGCCACGCCCTCCGGCGTATGGGTGTTGAACTGCCGGATGAGACACAAGAATTATTCTGACGATGGAGGCAAAAATCATTCGGGTATTCCCGACCAAGACCAATGCGACGCCGGATGACGAACTGGTACGCATCCACGAGGTGCCGTCGCTGTTCGACGAGGCCGACGAGGTACATATATCGGTCGCTTTCACGTGGGACATTCCGTGGGCGGAGTGGGCCGCCAAACAATGGGAACGAGTTGCCCCGGTGAAGATCGGCGGTCCTGTCTACAACGAGCCCGGCGGGGAGTTCGTTCCGGGAATGTACATGAAGAAGGGCTACGTCATCACTTCGCGCGGGTGTCCGAACCGCTGCTGGTTCTGCGCCGTGCCCAAACGCGAAGGCGGTCAGCTCCGGGAGTTACCCGTGCGAGACGGATGGATCGTCCAAGACGACAATCTGCTTGCCTGCTCGCCCGAACATATCGACGAAGTGTTCGCCATGCTGGCACGGCAACCTCATCGACCGCAGTTTGTCGGCGGACTGGAGGCCGCGCTTATGACCCCGGCGATGGCCGAACGGCTATACGAGTTACACCCCGATTCGCTCTTTTTCGCATACGATACACCCAACGACCTCGAACCGCTTAAAGCCGCGGGAAAAATGCTCCTCGATGCAGGCTTAACCAAGGCAGGCAACCGGCTACGCTGCTATGTGCTGATCGGCTACAAAGGCGATACCTTCGAGAAAGCCCAGAAGCGGATGGGCGAGGCATGGCGGGCAGGATTTATGCCTTTCGCCATGCTCTACCGAGATCGGGAGGGAAAATTCGACAAAATATGGCGCCAGTTCCAAGGGCAATGGGCCAACCCGACAATCACCTACTGCAACTGCAAAAAATATTTCGGAAAATGAAAACACTCTATCTGCCACTCAAAAAGGAATGGTACGAAATGATCGAGCGTGGAGAGAAACCCGAGGAATACCGGGCGATTGTGACGTATTGGATGACAAGATTATTGGACTGTTTCCCTATGTTCAATATGCCGACCGACGACGGTCAATGTCTCGAAGAAGGTGTGAACCGATGCGCTGGTTGTACAGCGGCAATGGGGCCTCGATTCAAGGAGTTCAACGCCGTCTGCTTCTCCTATGGTTATACCCGTCGCAGGATGACATTCGAATGCAAAGGCATCACGATCGGCCGAGGCCGGCCCGAGTGGGGAGCGCCAGAACACACAACGTTTATCATCAAATTAGGAAAAAGATTATGACAACAGAAACTATTTATACACCCGATGAGCTGACCTCGGGACATTGCAGGGCCTGCGGAGAAGAAAGCAACGAAATTTTGATCGGCGACGGCCGATGTCTGGATTGTATCGAAGACGAAAAGTTTTTCAAAGAAACAATGAAAGGATTATAGCCATGCAACTCCTTTACATCGACCTTTTTTGCGGTGCCGGCGGAACCTCGACGGGCGTTGAGCGGGCACAGATCGACGGTCGCAAGTGTGCGAAAGTCATCGCATGCGTCAACCACGATGCCAATGCGATCCTCTCGCATGCGGCCAACCACCCGCACACGCGCCACTTCACCGAGGACATTCGCACACTCGACCTCGGACCGATGAAAGTACACGTCGCCCGAGAACGCATGAAGCACCCCGGTGCGAAACTCGTGCTCTGGGCCTCGCTGGAATGCACGAACCACTCCCGGGCCAAAGGCGGCATGTCGCGCGACGCCGACAGCCGCACGCTGGCCGATCACCTTTTCCGCTACATCGAGGAGCTGCGCCCCGACTATATCCAGATCGAAAATGTCGTTGAGTTCATGGAATGGGGGCCACTCATCGTCAAGGAGAGCGTCGGCCCAGACGGTGCGGCCTTCTGTCCGCTCGACATCAAACACGACCGCAAGCGACGGACAACAACCGTCGCCCCGGTGTGGGTTCCCGACCCCGAACACAAGGGAATACACTACCGCCGCTGGGTGGAGGAGGTATGCGCCCACGGCTACCGGTTCGAACATCGTGTGCTCAATGCGGCCGACTTCGGGGCCTACACATCCCGGGTACGATATTTCGGGCAGTTCGCGCGGCCGGATTTGCCGATGGCGTGGCCGCGGCAGACGCACGCCCGAAATCCGGAGCAGACACGCGACCTTTTCACCGAACCGCTCGCGCCGTGGCGGCCCGTGCGGGAATGCCTCGACTTCGAGGATCGCGGTGAGTCAATCTTCGATCGCCGCCGGCAACTCGTCGGAGCGACACTCGACCGCATCCACGCCGGGCTGGTGAAATTCGTCGCAGGAGGCAAAGACGCTTTCCTCGTCAAATACAACTCCCGAAACCAGTCCGGCAAATACATCGCTCCGGGACTCGACGCTCCATGCCCGACCGTGGCGACACAAAACCGGCTCGGCGTAGCCCGTGTAGATTTCCTGTCCAAGCAGTTCAGCGGACAGCCTGCGGGCAAGAACATCCCCATTGACGGCCCGGCCGGAACCGTTACGACAATCGACCACCACGCCTTCGTATCGGCATACTACGGAAACGGATACAACTCACCCGTCGAACGGCCGGCCCCTACGCTGACAACAAAAGACCGATTCCAGTTGGTGCAGCCATTTATCACCAACTACTATTCCGGCGGCGGGCAACTCTCCGGAGTGAACGAACCAACCGGCGCGCTGCTGACGAACCCCAAGCAGCGTATCGTGAACGCCCACTACCTGCTGAATCCGCAATACCGGTCCGCCGGCGGCTCTGTGGATGCGCCTTGTTTCACGCTGATCGCACGGATGGACAAACGTCCGCCTTATCTGGTATCCATCGAGCAGGGAGTACCTGCCTGGACAATCAAACCGGACGACATTCCCGAAATGGTGCGCGTGAAAGAGTTCTGCATCCTCTATGGCATCGTTGACGTCACGATGCGAATGCTGCGCATCCCCGAGATGAAACGCATCCAGGGATTCGGCGACGATTACGTGCTTATCGGATCGCAGGAGGAACAGAAGAAATTCCTCGGCAATGCCGTCGTCACCCAGGTAGCGACCGCATGGAGTGAGGCAACAGCCGCAGCTATCGACGAAATAAAATCACCTGAAAAACAACACAAAAAGTCCAACTATGAAAATCACAATCGAAAACACCGACAAAATCGTTACCCTGAACGGAATTCCGGCCCGTATCTGGGAGGGAAAAACCGACTCCGGAATCCGAGTCCATTGCTTCATACCCCGGATAGCCGTGAGACGGGACGAAGCACGCATCGAAGAGTTTGAACGGGAATTACAGGAAACGGCATCCCCGAGTCCCGAAATAGCCGCCTACCCTTCACGCCTGATTATATGACGTCCCGGCAAATCAAAGCGGCGCAGCTCCGCCACCGCATGGCCATCCAAGCCATGACCCCGCACCGGCTACCGAAGCGGCCGACTGAAGTCGAACGACACATGGCAGACACGGCAGTCGATATGCTCGTGCTGATCCAAACGTTACCCTACATTATGGGAGACCTCCAAGAAGAACTGGAAAAAGCCGGACAATTTCGCCACGAAATCAAGCGCCGCCACCGGCAGGCCGAAGAGATTATTTTTTCCGTAGCAGAACCGGCTTACCGGATATTTGCCAGGTTCAAGCCCGAAATTGCCAGAGGCTTCCTCGACCGAGTAGATGACCTATATTTCCGCATAAAAAGCGGGCACGGACTGCACGGTGTCGAGGAGGCTGTCTCTCTCCTCTACGCGGCATGTCAGCTGATCGAACGCTACAACCACCAACTCGAACGGACCTATTATTTTGAATACGCGGACCTGCTCTACAAAATCCCGAGCCTGCTCGATTGCATCCCCTGCAAACGACGCGACATTACCGCACAAATAACGGAAACTCTACAAACCAATAAATGACAATGAAAACGTTCGTCGCCTTCATTCTCCATCTATGGGCCGCAATGGATAGGAATCAAGAGATTTTGCGAAAATCCCAACCCTGTAATCAACTCACCACTACACCCGGAGGCATTGTTGCAGCGACCTCCAGTTGCTATCCGCTCTCTCAAAACCTCAAAAACGTATTAGCCAACTTATCAGCATTATCGACCACCATAAGGGCAGCATCTTGCACCATACAAGAATTAAACGATGCGATACAGGCACTCCGAGGGATACCGTGTTACTATCCACCACTCCGGGCACGTCCCCGGCCGAAGCCGCGCAGGTCCCGGGCCAAGCATCAGCCGACCCGGTTGCAACGGCGCATGAACCGCCAGACGAAGCGAAAGCGCAGAAAATAAACTGAAATATAACGCGCGAATATGACTTTTTACGAAAAATCGGCCAACATCGACCAACACCACTAAAAATCAACAATATAACGCAACACAACGAACCTACAACCGACCTACAACGACCAACACGCAAACCTACATTCTAAGACTATGACCTACAAACCTACAAAAGCACATTTTACAAAATATTGATTTTCAACTTTGTAGGTCGTGTAGGTCATGTAGGTCGAAAAAACATGTCACCATGATAGAATACGAAGAAATAACCCCGGAGGAAATCCAAACCTATACGACGAAACTCGTGCCGAGGTTATTGCGCGTTCCTCCCTACCAATGGACCCGCATCGACGACATTGCCAAAGATGTCATCCGATTCGTTGACATTTGCCAACACCTCGCTAACCGCGGATATTTCCAGGACGGAGATGGCTATACAGTTATCGAAATCAAAGAGAACAAGTTCGTGCGACTCGACCCTATGTACATACGCACGCATGATACCAAAACCTTTCGAATATGGAAATAAGATTCAGAGCCAACGACCAACTTACAATCGACTACCTGCGCCACTTGTTCAATGCTCCGGCGCCCGGACCAATCCGTCTATCCCTCGCCAACGATTTCGGCCGCATGGCCGTCGGATTGTACAAGGTCAGCGACACGCCCATCGGCAGGCCCGATGATGAACTCACCGTAACCCTCATTCTGCCGCGCCACCAAACTACCTACGCCGCATTGACACGCTACGTCTTTTTCACGGAGGCCGACACCAAACGGCTCAACATGATTCTCGACGCACTATTCAACATCGACCTCGACACCTACTACCTGCAAGGCATCCAGGCCGGCATGCCAAAGCGCGACATCATCGAAGCATTCGTAGTCTCCCGGCATCTCGTGTCGGCCGACTATGCCGAGACGCTGGGCAAACGAGCCTACCGAACATCACTCGCCGCCATCCGTCGCAAAGCCGACCTTATCCATCGAAAGGCGCGTTATCATTTCAGCCAGATACAGCCACCCGAACCTCCGAAAAAGTAACCGCATTCACATATAATAAAATAATTTAATTTGACTTGCGATTTTGTCAATTTTAATGTCAAAAAAATGAAACAGAAATTTATCGCCCGCATCGGGGCCAAAGCATGGAACGATCCTTCTAATTTTTTCCGGGACCTGCCTCTTTCGAAAGTCAGCCCCCGGAGCATCGAAATCACGCCAAAAGAGGATGACAACGGCACATACTGGACTACCAAGGTCACGGCAACACTCCTCAGCAACGTCGAGCTTCTCCACCAGCCCTGCATCATAAAAATTCGGCTCACAACCGGCTACTACATCCTCGGCACGAAAGATTTGCCATGCCGCCCACTCGTTAAAGAGGGTGAACTATGCGAATTTACTCTCGAATACAAGACCAAGAACCCGCCGCGACCCATTAAAAAAGTCCTTTCTATCGCTCCTGGGTGCGAGTAAGTTTGTGAAAAATTCACAAATGTTCCGCATAGAAACAACCCAGAATCCGCTTCAGCTACTTTCTGATGTCCGCCGCGGGCAATGGTTCGTACACGACTACGAATCATTGCTCCCGGTGGCGCTTTCTTTTCTTCACGGCGAACGAGTCGGAGAGGCCCGCCCCTTCTTCGAATTTTCTGCCTCGGCAGTCAACCTTTCGGATCAAGTAGGTCCGGGTTCCGAATCCAAGCCGTCGAAGGTAGCCGTCATTCCGATTGTCGGAACAATCACCAAATACGACTCCTGCTTCACGATAGGAGCCGTAACCTATGCCCGTGCAATCAAACGAGCCGCAGATGATCCGGAGATCTGCGCCATCGTCCTCGACATCGACTCCGGGGGTGGCGCCGCGAATGCGGTATCCATACTCAAAGAGGCCATCGGCCAAACGCAGGCACTCGGCAAGCCGATCATCGCACATGTAGACTTTTGTGCGTCTCTGGCTTATTGGACGGCCTCGCAATGCGACGCGATTTTCTGCGACAATCCGCTTTCCGAGGTCGGGAGCATCGGTGCATTGTATCACATCGTTGACGACACGAAAAAACTGAAAAAGGAAGGCTATACCGTCATCACGGTTTACGCAGATGAAAGCACAGACAAAAACCTCGGCTACCGCCAAGCGCTCGAAGGCGAATATGCGCTCATCAAGAAAGGACTCTCCCATACCGTCGCACAATTTCATCAGGACGTGAAGGCCGGACGGCCGAATATCAAAACCGACGCACCCGGTGTATTCTCCGGAGCCATGTTCCACCCGGACGAGGCTCAAGACCTCGGACTCATCAACGGAATGATGACCCTCGACGAGTGCATCGAAAACGCCGCCATCCGGGCACAATACAACCACTAATTTTTCAAAATATGGATTTCAAACAATTTCTTTCCAACACCCAGATGGGCAAAGTGGTCGTTCGCTTTCTCAAAAAAGAACCGACGGCTGACGCGCAGGGCAAGATGGTACTCACCGCAGAGGAGGAGCAGAAACTGACCGAGCATTTCGGGCCGAACTTCGTATCCTTACTCAAGGAGAAAACCTTCTCGACCGAGGACGAACAGGCCAACGACCTCTACGAAGCGGCCCTCCACCACGCCACCGAGCAGGTCGAAGCCCGGTTCACGTCTCAGATCAAGCAGCTCCAGAACGACATCGCCACGCTGGCGGCCAAACCCGAAGATCTCCCCGGAGCCACGACGGCAATCGAGGGGATCAGGAATTTCCAGCGAGGCCAATTCAAGGCCGACATGGCCCTGGCCCACAACAAAGCCGCGGCCGCATTCCTCCAGCGGGGCGTCATGGCCGACACCCCCACGATCGAGGTCGGAGATCTCCGCAAGGAACTCGGCCCGTATCTGTCGCAGGGCAACAACCTCGACATTCTCCAGCAGCTCTACCAGGGCTTCTCTACGTCGAAGTATCTCACGTGGAAAAGAGCTGCGACGGAGTACAAGGCCGTCGAGAGTGAATCCGTAGACCACGTCGTTCAGCAGTTCACGGCGAAATGGACGCCGCGGGGAGGTGCGAAATTCCCTCCGCTCACGATCAAGAATTTTCGCCACAAGGTCAACTTCCCGGTTATTCCGGCCGAGGTCGGCGAAAGCTGGCTTTTCCACCTCTACGACGAGGGCAAGACGCCCGACCAGATGCCGATCACGCGCTACATCGTCGATAAGGTGATGCTTCCGCAGATTGCCGAGGACATCGAGAACGTGATGATCTCGAAAGCAAAATACGTCGCAGACTCCCAGAAAACGGAGGATACGATGGACGGCTTCGAAACGATTCTCGTTGAAGCCAAAAAATCGCTCGACAAGCAGATGAGGTTCTTCAACACCACCAAGAACCTGCTCGAAGCGACCGACGACGAGGTGCTGACCGTCATCAACGACTTCGTGGCGTCGCTCGCACCGCTCTACAAATCGAAGCAGATGCCCGTCTTCATGTCGGGCGATGTCTACCTCAAGTACAAGCGGGCCTACAAGAACAAGTGGGGCGCCGGTTCCGGGACGGAGAAGGTGAACTTCGGCGCGGATCGCGTCGATTTCTCGAACTGCTACCTCCAGGTGCTCGACAGCCTCTACGGCTCGCCCATCGTCTTCTCAACGCCGAAGGAGAACTTCGTCGGCCTGCGACACAAGAACCCCGAACAGTTCATCACCGACATCCAGAAGCACGACTACGAGGTGCGCTTCTACTGCGAGTTCTGGCTGGGCGTCGGCTTCCTGCTCGGCGAAGCCGTGTTCGCCATTGTACCGGACGGCTACGACCCGAAGGCTGCGATCTCCTCGACGCGCGAAGGTGCCACGGGCAAGTGGATCACCTCCAAGGTCGAAGACAATCAGGAATCCGACCCCAGCCCGGAGAATCCGGAGGAAAGCAACGACCCCGAAACCATGTAAACACCAACAGCTATGCCTTACACAAAGAAAGCAATCGGGCGCCCGGCCGGAGGAGCCGGGAACCCGTCCCCGAAAAATCCGCACATCCTTATCTTCGACATGGATGACGTCGAAAGCTATCCCGTCCGGGAGGTCGGCGTCACGATTGCCGATGACGGATTCAAACTGAAAGAGGGTGCCAAACTCCAGCCCGTATACGCGACACCCGACAGCATCGAGCTCCTTCAGGAAGCCGAAGGCGAGGCGGATGCCCGCGGCTACAAAAAGGGCGTGAAGTTCGCACATCCCGGAACCTCTACGGACATGGAGGACTTCACCGAGTACAACACCAACCGCAACCTCGGCGCCATCGTCCGCGGTTGCGACGGCAAGGGCGCCAAGATCGTCGGCTCGCCCTGCAATCCGCTCTCGCTGAAGTCCGAAACCCAGGACACAAAGGAAGGTGCCAAGAACACCATCACGCTCCAGCAGGATGTCCGTGACGAGTTCCGCATCCTTACCTACACGGGAGAACTGCCCGAAGTGATGGACGAACCGGCCAAACCCGGAGAAACCCTCTGACGCCATGGCAAAGGATCATTCCCAGGAACGTAAAACCCCGGAAGCAGGAGCAATTCCCGCTTCCGGGCCCGTTCCCCAGCTCGGGATTTCCATCGTTGTACTCGGCTCGGCCGAGGCTCTGCCCCTGCTGACAAAAGTATGGGAGCAGAAAGCCGTCGGAGCCATTATCATCCCCGTCGAAATCGGTGAAGGTCCGTTCTCCGAAGTCATCGACCGGGTGATAGCCAACGACGACATCCCCGACCCGTTCATCATCGTCCCGGCGAACTGCTTCCCGACGCACCGCGTCAATCTCGCCGACCTCACGGCTTATCGCGTCCGCCGCATGAAACCGAAGCCGGACTCCGACAAATGGGTGGTAACACCCTGCACGGGGCTTCCGTTCCTCGTCGAAGCAACAGCCGTGCTCCAAGCCCTCGAAAAACTCGGCGACACCTACACCGAAGAGGAGTTCCTCGAAGTGTACAACGGTATCGCCCACCCCGGAGAGCTGCCCGAGGAAATCGGCATGACTTTCGGCAACACCGTGAGCTATGCCGTACGGTGTCCTGAGTGCATGGGAACCGTCGCCGAGGCACTCATCCGAAAGCGTTTCATCTGCGCCTACGGTGAAGGCTTCGCCGCCATCAAAAGCCGACTCGCGCTACTCGTAAAGGATGAATGATAGCTTGACGGCGGAAATCCGCGCATGGTTGAGAGCAGGAGCCGAGGTCACAGCCGGCCTCCTGCTCTTTTCTCAATTCAGCAACAACACCCGATTCGCGTCACTCGTCAAAATAAAGCCCGCGAAATACCGGCCCTTGCTGATTGAAAAATTGTGCACCCTGGCCGGCATAACACCCCCAAGCGAAGAGGCACGCCCTGCGCGACGAAGATTCCGCGACGATTTTCCCTTCCTCCGGGCTCCGGATTGTCCGCCCGAGTTAAAAATCCTCGCTGCGGATAAAATCACAGCACACGAACGGTATATCCAGGCACACGAACGGCTGTTCGACTGCACAACACTCAACGAGTGTTACACCACCGCCCGGGAGGCCATCGAGAACTTTCTGGAAAACCGCGCGATATTCCAGGAACTCGACTACTATCGAGAACATGGTGCGATACTCGGCAAACATCGGATTTTCGAGTACCTGCGCCAACGGCAACAACTCCACGGACTGAACATCGTGGAGCTGCTCGCCGAACAACGGCGCCTACGGTCGGCAATCTGGCGCATCAATGACGAAATCAAAAAAGGGACAAAACCCTACCTGCAAGCCGAGCGGGAAAAGCGCCGACACCAAAAGGAGACACTTCTGGCTGAAGTGGATAAACTCATAGACGCCTACACCAATGCCCAAACAAATCTACGAGCGAAATAGAATCGGGGACACCTTAACCCGTGAGCAAATCGAAGAACTCCAGCAATTCGGGGCCTTAGAGTGGGAACCGCGTGACATGGCCATCTATTTCAGCTTCGACATCGCCCAATTCACCGCCGAATACAACGATCCCGAGAGCATCATCACGCTGGCCATAACCCGCGGACGCCTGCAAGCATTGGCAACGATTAATAAGAAACTGCTCAGAAACGCTGAAGCCGGCGACCTGCCGGCTATCAACCACCTCGAAAAAATCCGGCGCGAAAAGTCGTTCAAAACCTCGAAACTCGACATATTCGGCACTTTCGACAACGAGAAAGCCTTTCGCCGCGTCTACGAGTACATGGCAGAAGGCCGCACGAATGATCTCTCGAACAACGAAAAGCTATTTCTCGACCTGCTCTCGATCATCAACTCCATAGATCGCCAGGTGGGCAAACGAGCAGCGATCAAGTTTCTGACCCAGCAACTCGGATATAGTTATGACCGGGCCGCGGACTATTACAACCAGGCCGACGCGCTGTTTTACTCCAATCGGAACACGACCAAGGAGGCCCTCCGGAATAAATATGCCGAACTGCTCGAAGATTTGGCTCACGCTGCGAAGAACGTAGCAACGACTCCTAAAGACTACGAAGCCGTCAGCGAGATCATTGCCAAGGCTGCGAAAATCCGCAAACTCGACGAGCCCGAAATCCAACGACTGCCGCCGCAAATGTACATGCGGCCCTTGCGCGTATTCTCGCTGACGACCGATGTGATCGGCCTCCCGCCCGTGAACCGCCAGGAGATCAACGACCAGATTCAGCGACTCAACATTCCGGAAGCAACCAAGAGCCGTCTCCGCAGGGAGTCGCTCATAGAGGACGTGGACATCATCGAAATTCTGAACTATGGGAAACAGAGCGAAAATTAAAGGGCCTGAGAAGAAAGTCTATGTCGATCTCCAGTTTATGAACTGGCTCGCCCAATTCTGCGCGATGATTATGCCCCGTAAACTTCGGCTCGTCGCCGGACGAGGTTCGGCCAAGACGACCGAAATACAAGTCGAACGGCTGATAGAAATGGTCTACGACATGCCGGGGGCCCCGGTGGCATGGGTGGCCGATACCTTCGCCAACCTCACGGCGAACGTCCTCCCGATGGTATTCGAGGCCCTCGAGCGCAAAGGGTTCCGCGATGGCGTCCACTATGTCGTAGAGAAACAACCGCCAACCTTCACGGAAAAGGAATGCGCCGACCTCCCGAAATGGCTCAAGCCCTACTTCTGGAAACCCTACAACAAAATCATCTCCTACAAGCGGACAATCGTATTTTTCACCGGATTGAACATTACCTTCGGCTCGCTCGATCGCCCGGCGTCCCTTGCCGGACGCTCCTATGTCCATGTATTCGGCGACGAGGTGAAATATTTTGCCGAGGCCAAGATCGGCAACCTCCTCAAAGCCCGACGCGGCTACCGTCTGCAATTCGGACACTCTCCCTTCTATCTGGGTGAAACCTTCACGACCGACATGCCCAACACCGGCAATACCGGCGAATACGACTGGATTTTCAAAGGAGCCAAGGAAATGGACCCCGAGACCTTACTTCTCGTATGGAAAACGGCCTCCATAGCGAACGACGCCGTGCAAGAGTATATCGCTGCCAAAGAAAAGTTCTACCGCACGCAGGCCGATGCCGACCGCCAAGAATATCTGAACAAATACAAGACCGCGAACCGCTGGATGGAACGCTGGTACAATCTTCGCCACCATGAAAAGGCTCAGAGCATGTTCCTAATCGTTTCGAGTTACGTCAACGTTGATATCTTATCCCCGCAATGGTTCGCCGACGCGCTCGCCTCACAGCTCTCCGACGTCAATGCCGCAATATTGTCGATGCCTCCCCGCATCGAGAAGGGACAGCAGTTCTACCCCAACTTGGGCGAACGCCACTTCTATACAGACGGGAACATCGCGGCCGTGGAAAAGGCACTCGGCTTCCATGACACCGAGGACTGCCGTCTGCTCCGGCACCTCAATCCCAACCGTGCAATCGACATGTCGATGGACTTCGGCAACATGCTCTCCATGCTCATAGCACAGGACGACGGCCGCGTGCTGCGCATCCTCAAAGAGTTCTTCAGTCTCCCGCCCGAGTGGGTGCGCGAACTGGCCGACAAGTTTCTGCACTTCTTCGCGCCTCACAAACACAAGGTCGTTAAATTCTACTACGACCGAAGCGGCAATAACTACAAGGGAAGCAATCAATCTATGGCCGTCCAAATCAAAGAAGCCATAGAACGAAACGCCACGGGATCACCGACCGGCTGGCGCGTACAGCTCATGTCACTCGGTCAGGCGAATATTCCTATGTCCGACGAGTATATCTTCATGCAAGAACTGATGACCGGACACAATCCGCGCCTGCCCGAATTGCAGATCGACGCCATACATTGCCGCAATCTCAAAGCATCGCTCGAACTGGCTAAGACGATCGTAGACTCGAAAGGCCGCATCGGCAAGGATAAGAGTGCCGAAAAATCCTCCGACCACAAGCGCCTCGTCACATCGACAAATTTTTCGGACGCATTCAAATATATGATGATGCGCAAGGAGTGGATCGCCATCGTCAAACGAAACCTCGGCCGCGGACTCCCCGGCGGCACGGCCGGCGACGTCTCCGTGCGATAGAACAATATTGCCTCGCATATCGAGAGGGCGGCGAATGCCGTCCTCTTTTTCGTACCCCCTCCCCGGCACCCTCCCCGATCCGAAACAATGGCCCCTCATATATCACCTTTTCGAACCCGTGCGATTGCAAACGAAGAAGAGGGCGGGGCGGGCTTCGGTTTCACATCGTGAAGCGTTTTTTTCGTCGAAACCGCAGAACAAATTGATTTATAAGCACAAATATAAAATATCACTCGAAAAAGGTCGCAAAATCGGGATTTTTGAAGCTGAAAACGGATTTTTCAACCCGCAAAACGGGCAAAAAAAGGGAGGGAATAACGCCTTCCCTCCCGAAAGTGGATCAAATTCGTCGGCTCTCGCCTGCGGATTCAACCCTATGTACAGGGACAAAATTACGAAAAAATATACCCGAAACAATAGCGGATTCACATTTTTTGTCCTTTATCCCACACCACCGCACCGCTATTTTTGCCGTATGGAACTATTCGATGCCATACGACGCATGCGGGAACTCTCGCGCAAGAACGAAACCTTCAGTTTCTCGTTCATGTCCTACAATAGTTCCGCCGGCCGGAGCGAGGGAATCGTCGAGGTACGCCACGCCCGCCTCCGAGCCAGGGCACAGGACACGCACCACCGCCATGCCGAAATCATCGAAGAATACATCGACATCGACACCGGCCGGGCACGTCATTTCTACCAGCCCCTTCTGATGTCGTTCAACGGAGAGAAAGTCTACGCATGAAAACGAAAATACATAAAATTTCCCCTTCGTCATTTGTCGTGGAAGCCGGACAAATGGCCTATTCAATTTCCACCGGACGAAGCTATGGCGGCGACATGACGATATTCAACGCCGCACGCAATCCGAACTGGGAGTACTCCTACCAGAATGTCATGGGCAAGCGTATCGTGGCCTTCGGCCCCGGGAACGACATGCCCGTCATGGTGCGCGATCTGGTGCAGGACAATAACCTCGCGCCCGGGATTCTCCAACGGCAGAAAGGTCTGCTCTACGGGCAGGGAGCATTTCTCTACCGGCACCGAGTGAAAGACGGCCGCATTATCCGCGAATACGATGACGATCCGAACATTTCCGCATGGCTCCGCTCCTGGGACGCCAAACGGTTCATCGAAAAAGCGCTGGTCGATTACCTCCACCTGCAAGGATTCTTCGCCTTGCACATCCTCGAACGCGGTCAGCGCCTCGGCGACCGTCTCGGCCGCAAACCCCGCATCGCACGCCTTCAATTCGTCAAGGCAACGAACGCCCGCCTCGAATGGGCCGAGAGCCGGCAACTGGAAGATGTAAAGCACATTTTCGTCGGAGACTTCGAAAACGATTGCCTCACATCAGGCGTGAGGACTTTCCCCGTGTACGATCCGTTCGACCCGGGAAAATATCCCGTGTCGGCATCGTACAACTATTCCTATTCGTTCGGTCGCAACTTCTATTCGACACCGGCCTTCATGGGGGCGATCCGATGGATATTGCGCGGTTCCGACATCCCCACGATATTCCGATACGTTACCGACAACGGACTCAACCTCGCATACCACATCCACTCGCCGGCTCTCTACTGGGAGCGCAAAAAAGACGTATTGCGTGAAAAACACCCGGATGCCCAGGAAACGGAACTCGACGCAATGGTCGCCGTGTTGAAAGACAAAATCATGGGTACAATTACCGAAGTGCTCTCCGGCAAGAAGAATGCGGGCAAATTTTTCGAATCCATCGACTTTTACGATCCCGACGGGAACCTCTGCACATGGAAAATAGAAGCCGTAGACCAAAAGATCAAGGATTTCGTCGAATCGCAGCTTAAAATCGGCGAAGCGGCGAATTCCGCGATCACCTCGGGCATGCAACTCCACCCATCGCTCACGAACATCATGGTCAACGGGAAACTCGCCTCCGGATCGGAGATGCTCTATGCGCATCAAATTTACAAACTCTCCGACGTGGCGATCCCCGAAATGGTCATCCTTGACCCCATTAACCAGGCGATCCGTTTCAACTTTCCCGAAACAGATCTCCAGCTCGGATTTTACCACCAGAGCCTCATGACGCAGGAGGAAACAGCCCCAGAAGATCGAATCCGAAACAATTAGAACCATGATTTTCAATAAAGACAATGACGGCGCCAAGGAAATCCAGACTCTCGTCGGCACCTATTTCCAGAGCAACGACTTCGCAGTCATCGAATCGGAAATAAATTCCGCAAGCCGGACCATCCGAAAACTCATCGGACCCGGAATTTTCGACCGGGCTGAGAAATACTACCGGACACCGGAGTTCACTGCACAAGACGGCGGGATCGACTCGCAGCTCGTAACTGCGATACAAACAGCTATCGCACAACTCGCCATGGTGCGCTTCTACCAACAGAACATCCTTTCGCACGAGGACGGCGGCCGCAAAGTCAAAATCCACGAAGAAAGCGAAAAAATGCCTTGGCAATGGCAGTACGACCGCGACGACCAGGCTTTACTCGACAAATACTACCGTTCGCTCGATGAACTCTACACCTTTTTGGAGGAGGAACAGATCGAAGAATGGAAGACCTCCCCGCTCCGGCAAAAACTCGCCGAGTGCTTTATCAAAGACCTCGACACCTTCCAGGCTGTATTCCCGCTCGAAGATTCACCCCGCATGTTCTATATCCTCGTGCCGTTCATGCTGGAGGCGCAAGACCGCATTATCCGGCCTATCGTTGGCGAAGAAGCATTCGAACGCATGAAGGCCGGCGACATCGGCGAGGATTTGGCCGAGCAATTTGCAACCGCGAAACTCTGCATCCCCCTCTATGCCGTCATTACCGCGGTGAAACGCATGTCGGTCAAGATTCTGCCGACGATGATCGTGCGCCGATTCTCCGACTCTTTCCAAGGCGGCCGAGGCGGCAATATCGACGATGCCGCAACACGAAAACTGCTCTGCACATTGGAGCAAGAAGCCACCGACGCGAAAACAGAACTTCAAAAAGCCGTGACCAACCGCCGAAATCCGGCACGGCATGTCGCACTCTTGCCGGATAACGATCCGTCGAAAAAATACTGCTTAACCTGATGAACCGCATTGAAATACCCGAAGCTGGAATTGCGGTCAACATTCCGTCCTCCTACGCCGAGATGACCCGACCGCAACTCTTCCACGTCATGCGGCAATTTCACGCACTCCAATGCGGTCGCATATCTCTCACGGAGTTCCGGATACGTGTGCTTTACAAACTCGCCGGAATAAAGCGTACCGTGCGCAGCATCGTCTGGGAACGCCTGCATCCGGCCGCAGCACATCGTCGAGCGGAGAAAGTAGTACTCCTGGCCGAAGAACTCCTCGGGTTCCTCTTTTCAACGAATAACGACGAACTCCTCCCCGCATTCGACTGTTTGGAGAACCACTTGCCAACCCTGCGCATAGGATGGCGCCGGTTGGTCGGCCCGGCTGACGCCCTCATGGATATTTCATTCGAAGAGCTGATCGCGGCCGACGCCGAACTGACGCTCTATACAGCAACTAAGGACTCCCGGCACATAGACAACCTGCTCGCCACGCTCTACCGCCGCCCCGGACCACAGCAACCGGCCGGCCGGCGAGTCGAACCGCTCGACATCGACCGCACGGAACGCACCGCCCGCATCTTCCGGTTTGTGCCATCCTGGAAAAAACATCTGTTCCTGCTCTGGTACGCTGCATGCGTCGATAACCTCCAGCGCGGCACCTTCACGATCAACGGCCGCGAGGTATCATTTGCGCCGCTGTTTAACGACAACGAGCCCCCCGGGAAATCACTCGGATGGCTCGGGACATTGTTCAACATGGCCGAGCGCCGAACCTTCGGCGACATGAAGGAGACATCCGCGACAAACATAATCGACGTGCTTCTCCTATTACTCAATGACAAATACAACGCCGACAATGCTCGAAAAAATCACAAGACTGATTAAGTACTGCCGAAACATCCACGAAGGCATGACCGATGTTCCGGCGCCTTTCCTCGTGGCAAACGAGGACCAAGGAACGCTCGTGCTCAACTCTCCCAAACGCGAACCTCGTCAAATCGTGATCTCACTCCCGGAGGCAACGCTCACCGGAGACTGCGATAACATCAAAGGGCCGCACACGCTCATCATCTTCGTTCTCGAAAAAGGTAAGGAGCAAACACGCACGCAGGAACAAACCGACTGGCTCTATCTGGAAACTCTCAATGTCTTGCAAGCCTTGCTCACCAAATTTATCAACGATATATGCGGAGCGAACATCTCCGGGCCATGCCCCCTACTGAGAGGAATGGAGTTCGTCGAAGCAGTAATCCTGCCGGAAGCCGGACGGTTCGGCGGATGGGACGGATGGGCCGCGACATTAACACTCAAATAGAGATAATGGCAAGACACTTATATAAAAGGGGATAATTAAAAAGTCCCCGACCGTTGCATATCTTCTGACTTACATACAACACACCGCTCGACACGGATAGCCGGGGACAAAACCTCAAGGCTCCATGTCGAGCGTTCAATTTGTTGCATGTAAGTCAGAGATACAAAAGTAATGAAAATATACGAGATCATCGCATTCAACCGGGAAATACTCGACCGTTTCGAACGAATAGGCATCCGTCCCGACGACCACAAGCACCTTCCACTATATAACGACTACCGGGCCATGAAGGCCCGCCGCGAAAAAATGACCTATATCGTCGCGGTACTCGCTGAAAGGTATGCTGTGAGCGAACGGAAGGTCTACAACATCATCGCTCACCTCGAAAAGGACTGCACGGAACGTGCAGTGATACCCCCCCCCGAATAGTTGGCATACACAGCAATAAGTCGGACTTTCGCAGGCCCAAAACACACCACCAATGTCTGCAAAAGTTTACAACACCTCCCCGCTCCCGTTCATGGGACAAAAACGCAATTTTGTCAAACTGTTCCGCGAAGCCCTGCAAGAGTTCCCCACCGCAACGACATTCGTCGATCTGTTCGGAGGTTCCGGACTGCTATCGCATGTCGTAAAACGCCAGAGGCCGGACGCTCACGTCGTTTATAATGACTACGACGACTTCCATCACCGTATCGAGAATGTCGAACGGACAAACACCATCATCGCTGAAATCCGCACAATACTCGACGGCTTGCCACGTAAGAAAAAAGTATCCGAGCCCAAACGGCAGACAATCATCGATCTGCTGAGACGGTACGAACACACCGGATTCGTTGACTACATTACGATCTCCTCCTCAATTCTGTTCTCTGGGAATTACGCAACAAACATCCGCGAGATTGAAAAGCAAACGCTCTACAATACTACCAAGCAGACACCCTATGCCTGCGACGGATACCTTGACGGACTGGAAATCGTCAAGGCCGACTACCGCGAACTATTCTCCCAATACAAAGATACCCCGGGTGTAGTATTTCTCGTCGATCCGCCGTACCTTTCAACCCAAGCCGGACATTATAACGGATATTGGCGTTTGGCCGACTATCTTGACGTTTTCTCCACCATCATGGAGCACCCTTTCTTTTATTTCACCTCGAACAAGTCCTCCGTCATCGAGTTCTTCGACTGGATGGATGCACACGGATTCGGTTCTCCGTTCAAGAAAGCCACGCGAAAGGAAATAGACAACACAATCACCTACAATGCACGATACACCGATATAATGATTTATCGGGCGTAAATCACACTACCTGCCAAAGCCCCCGACGATAAAAACTCGTCGAGGGCTAATTTTTTCGGCAATTTATTTGCAAGAATGTAATTTATAAATTACCTTTGTAGTATGAAAAAGGCAAGAGAAGTCGTTACCTACAAAGATTATTTCGAAGAGTTTTTCGAAAAACAATCACAGAAGGTACGGGATAAAATCATCAAGGTACTCGACATCATCGAGCAGATCGAGCGAGTCCCCGTTACATATTTGAAATATATCGAAGGCACTAATGGGCTATTCGAGATACGGGTACAACTCGGAAGCGACATATTCCGGATTTTCTGCTTTTTCGATGGCAACAAAATGGTAGTATTATTGTGCGGCTTCCAGAAGAAGACACAGAAAACTCCACCAGGAGAGATCAAAAAAGCCGAAAAAATTATGTCGGAATACTACGACGAAAAAAGAAAGGAGACAAAAAAATGAAAACGAAAACTTTAGACCAGATCAAAACAAAATATTACGGCGAAATAGGCACGCCGGAACGCGACCGTATCGAACGCGATCTCGACGCATTGCGGATCGGGCTGAAAATCCGAACGGCACGGGAACAGAAAGAGATGACTCAGGCACAACTGGCCGACCGAATCGACAAAAAGCGCACGTTCATTTCAAAGGTCGAAAACGACGGAGGGAACATTACTCTCAAAACGCTGTTCGATATTGTAGAGCGCGGATTGGGAGGGAAATTACATATCGACGTTCAATTGTAATATGATACTACTCGCAATAGGAATATTGATTTTTCTTGGGGCCTGCTATATTGGAGCCCTGCGTGAAAAAAACGGATGGTGAGATAATGCCATGCCGATTCTAAGCTCTATTTTTGTCCTTTAATGGTCGCCTTCGGGCGGCTATTTTTGTTGCAAAACGAATGAAATGGCATCACTCGTCGAGCAACGATTCGTAGAAGAAATTCTCACATCCGAAGGCGCCCGCCTTCTGAAAAATCAAGGAGCTGCGTTCGCTGCACGGCTCCACTTCCACACTAAACGCATTCTGGAACACCGCCGGACCGAAGTTTCGGCCGCCGACGGATATTCCGGCAAACTGGCCGTCTCCCACACCGCATACCAACGTTTTCTCGACCTCAAAGCCATGAAGTACGGCTCGAAAGTCGTGCGCCGCAACCGTAAAATCCACAATCGGTTCATCTGGGGACATTTCAACTCCATCGCCGCACGCCTCGCCAACGACCTCACTCCGGATGTCGCCGCACGCATTCGTGCTGAACTCGAAAACAAATAACGCATGGCAAAGACACTCAAAGAGGAAAACCTGCGCCTTAATATCATCGTCAACGGCGATCCCGCACGCAAGGAAATCCTGCAACTAACCCGCAACAGCCGCGACTTGCGAGCCGAAAACGAACGGCTCCGGGCAGAACAGAAGAAACTCCGCACCGAAGGCGGCGCAAACAAGGCCCGCATCGAGGAGATCTCCGCCGCGCTCAAACGCAACAACGAGACGATCAAGGCCAACGAAACCCGGGTAAAGCAGCTCCAATCCCAAATGAAACTGACATCAATGACGACCTCCGAATTGAGTCAGCGACACGCCGAACTACGGAATGCCATGCGCAACGTCATACCCGGAACGCCCCAATGGCGACAGCTGCGGAACGAATTGCAGGCCGTAACGAGCCGCATGGCGCAACTTCGCGCTGAAACTGTTTCAACCGAAGGCATTATGTGCCACATGGCTTCTCGGGTCAATAAGTATATCGGAACCGTAACGGCAACCTTCGCCTCATTCGCAATGGTCGGTTCGGGGCTCTACAAGGCCGTACAAACCTATTCGGGACTGGACGAAGCAATGTCGAACGCCCGCAAGACTACCGGCATGACCCGCGAGGAGGTCGAAGACCTGAATGCAAGCCTCGGCAAAATAGACACCCGCACCGCCCAAGAGGAACTCCTCGGCATGGCCCGCATCGGCGGCAAACTGGGCATCGCCAAGCAGGACATCGAAGGCTTTACACGCGCGGCAGACGTTATCAAAATATCCCTCGGCAAAGACCTCGGGGATAATGTCGAAGAGACCATCGGCCAAATCGGAAAACTCGTAAATGTATTCCAGCTCAATAAGGAGTTCGGCATTGAGCAGGGCATGATGAAAACGGCCGCAGCGGTGAACGAACTCGGGAAATCATCGACAGCCAACGAGGCCAACATCGTCGAGTTCATGCGCCGCGTGGGAGGTGTCGGCTATTCGGCGAAAATGTCTTTGGCCAACATCGCCGGCTTGGGCGCCACCCTCGACGACCTCGGGCAAACGATGGAGGTGGCAGGAACATCCATGTCGCAGGTCATCACCGGCATGTTCAAACGCACGGATGCTTTCGCGGCCGCGGCCAAAATGAGCGTCTCGGAGTTCAAGAAGCTGATGGTCGATGATATGAACGAAGCGATTATCCGCCTGGCCGAAGGCATGGGGAAAGACGGCGCCGGAATGTCCGGGATCGTCGCTGCACTTGATTCGCTCAAACTGGATGGCACCCGCGCAACGGGCGTGCTGACGGCGCTGGCGCAAAACACCGACAAACTCCGCCAGCAGCAAGAGATCTCCAACCGCGCCTTCGAGGAGGGAACCTCGTGCCTCCAGGAGTTCAACATTATGAACACCACGACCGAAGCCACGACGGAAAAACTCCAGAAACGAATCGCCGCAGAGGCCGCCGACCTCGGAAAATCCCTTGTCCCCGCCTACCACGAGGGCCTCTCGGCCAAAGCCGCACTCATCCGAACAACGCGCATCCTCGTTGAATGGCTCATCCAAAACCGCGGAATCGTGCTGGGACTGCTGGCAACCTATGCCGCATACAAGACCGTCATCGTAGGTACACACACTGCGAAGAAAGCCTATGCGGCTACCGTCGCCGGACTTCGAAGCCTCAAACTCTCCTATCTGCTGGCCGTTCGGGCAACCACAACCGCCACCGTCACCGAAACGGGAGCGACCAAAGCCGCAACCATAGCCACACGCCTATTCGGGCTTGCACTCAAAGCCTCTCCTCTTGGTGTGGTTGCGGTGGCCATAGGTGCCGTGGTCGGAGCCTTCACCTATTTCAAGACGCGAGCCAACGAAGCGACCAGCGCCCAGCGCACCTTCAACGAAATCACGAAAGCCGCGGCTGACATCGAGGACGAGCACGGCGTCAATCTGGTCAGCAAAGCCGAAAAAATTTCGCAACTCATGCGGGTCGTCGAGGCCGAAGCATCCTCCGAAAAGCGGCGCACGGCGGCAATCGCAGAACTCCAAGGGCTGATACCCGGCGGCATCGAACTCATCAACCAGGAAACGATCGCCAACGGCAAAGCTGCGGCGGCCGTCAAAGCCTACACCGACCAGCTCATTCTTCAGGCATCCATCAAAGCCGCACTTCAGAAGAAAGAGGAAATCATCGAGCAGGCAGGCAAAGACAAGTTGACAGGCGACGATAAAAAAGTCGGATGGTTCAAACGTGCAATGTTCGCAAACGCCGCGGCAAACAGTTACGGTACCCTCGACTACAACACGATGATCGCCGAGGCTGAGAAGCAGAACAAAAAGAAGTACCAAGAAAACATCGACCGACAGATCGCCGACCTCGACAAATTCATCGCGGACGCCCAGGCCGAACTGGAAGCCAAGAAACTCATCGTCCCGGCCCCCGAAATCGAAAATTCCGATGATCCGAACGGCTCCGGAAAAAAGACCGCGACAACCGGTTCCGGGAAAAACACGAAGAAAACATCCTGGAGTCTCGATGCGGACACCTCCTATCTTGCCGCGAAACAGAAACTCCGCCAGCAATACGCTGATGGAGAGATCACATCAGAGCAAACGTACCAGGACCGCCTACTCGTGCTCGAAATCGCATCCCTTCAAGCCCGGCTGGCCACAAACAAAGAATCCGGTGCGGCGCGCTCCAAACTCGAAATCCAGCTCGCCGACAAAATCATCGAGCAGAAAAAAAGAGAGCAACAACAAACCGAAGCCGCCGAGAATCTCCGCATCCAGAACATCTCCGACGCCACCAAACGCGAAAATGCCGAGTATGAACAGAAAAAAAAGCAGTACGCCGGGAACGCCGCGGCGCTGGAACAACTTGCACTTGCTCATAATCGGAACCTCACGAAGATCGAACTCCAACGGGCAACGGACGCTCTCAAGCAGGAAGAAAACGAATACAAACAGAGCCGCCAGGTGATGCAGGAACGCCACAAGGCAGAACTTCAAACCGCCACACTCTCCAAAACGGAACGAGCCCGGCTCAAACAGCAACAAATCAATGAACTCAAAGCCTTCGACGAGGAATACCTGCGCTCGACGCTCACGCAGCTCCAAGCGCTGAGCGGTTCCGGGATGATGGCCTTTCGGGACCTGAAAGGCGTGCTCCAAACGATTGATCTCGACACGTCACTCCTCTCCGAGCAGGAGAAAAATGACCTCATTCGCCGCATCAAAGAGGTGGAAGGAGCTATTGACGCAGCGGCCAACAAGGTGGAAGAAGTTGGCTATTCCTTCACACAAAACCGGGGCGGGAATTTCTTCGGATTCTCTCAGGATGACTGGGCGCTGTTCTTCGATAACATCTCCGCCGGGAAATTCGGAGCCGAAGAAATGGCAATGGCACTCATGGCCGCAGCCGAAGCCGCTAATATGGCAATGGACCTATATGCCAGTTACGACAAAATGATGACGGCCAAGGAGAACGCCGAACTCAAAAAGTACAAGAAGAACCAAGACACCAAGAAAAAACAACTGCAATCCCGACTCGATGCCGGGCTGATGACCGAAGAACAGCACACCCAGGCCGTCGAGCAGATGGAGGCCGAGTACGAGCGCAAGCAGGAAGAACTCCAAATCAAGCAGGCCAAACGTCAGAAACAGCAGAGTATTATCCAGGCAACGATCAACACCGCAGCCGGTGTTGTGAAAACCCTCTCGGAGTGGGGAATACCCTGGGGACTTATCCCAGCCGGCATTATGGCAGCGATGGGTGCTGCACAAATCGCCATGATCGCAGCAACGCCAATCACCGGCGCCGAGGAAGGCGGCTTCCCCGTAGAGCGGGCGCAAGACGGCAAGAGGTTCAATGCCCACCTCGACCCCGATGCCCGTGGCTACATCGACCGGCCCACGGTACTCGTTGGCGAAAATGGCATGGAGTACGTCATTCCCAACGAGGCCATGAAGAACCCCACGGCCGCGCCGATCATCAACACGTTCGAAGCGGTGCGCCGGCGAGGACGCCTCCGGGATTTCGATTTCACGCAGACGCTACCCGCTATGATGCGAACAACCGGATATGCCGCAGGCGGAGCCATTTCCCCGGGACAAGCAATCGACACGATCAATGCAAGTCCGACGGTTTCCACCGCATCCGAAGGTTCTGATCCGGCACTCGTCAGGCTGCTCTACACGGCGGTAGTCAGGCTCACCGAACGCCTCGACGAACCCATCCGCGCCGATGTGTCCCTGATGGGCAAGGCCGGGCTGATCGAGAAGCAGCGCGAATACGAACGTATGATGAACCGCGGAAAACTCAAATAGACATGTTACTGATCAAAAGTCTCGAATCCGGACGCACGCTCGACATCACACCCGGGCAGGAGATAACGCTCACCCTCGAGAATCCCCTCTTCGCAGACGACCGCATGCCTGTGGCCGTCTCAACGGGCATCGAGTTCCCGCTCTCCCCGACAAACAAGGTGGAATTCCGGTTCGTCGATGTCATGATGATTCCGCCCGCCGTGCAAAAGATTCCCGCCGCCATCATCTTCGAGGGTTTCGAACTATTCTCCGGGGAACTCCAGTTCGACGAATTCTCCGACCAAACGCTCAAATACACATTCGTAGGTGCCGATGCGACAGAGGCATTCTCCGGGAATATCCACGAAATAGCGTGCCGGGACTACGGAGGCATGGCAATGTCAACATTCGTGCAGAACGCCCGCAAAGGAGATTATCCCGATATCGGACTCCCGATGATCGTCCGCAAGGCCAACAGCGCAAAGATCGAATACCCCACGGCCGCAGGAGAGGCGGAATGCTCTTCGATCGACAAATACGCCAACTACCTCTACACCGATACGCCCTATATCATCCCGGCAATCAAGGCAGCTTATCTGCTGGAGAAGATCCACCCCGGGCTGATCTTCCCATCCCAGGTCCAGGACTATCTCGATCGTATGGCCATACTCGGAACCTACAAGCCCGAAGCGTGGCAGAACGACCGATACGGCATCCCCTATACAGGCTCCGGCACGGATGATAATCTGTGTATCGGAACCGGATTCAACGCCGCGGAGGCCCTGCCCGAGATGACGAAGGCGGAGTTCATCGCCAACATCCTCAAAATGTTCTGCGCAACGATATTCCCCGAGAAAGGATACTACGATGTACGCACCAACAGCTCGATACTCCAAGACAAGACATTTATCGACTGGACGCAGAAAGTATCGGACATCTATGCCATCGTCGCCGGAGAGGCCGGAAGCTACTCCCTGGAATACGCTAACGGCGAGCAGAACTACGACCCGGCCAAAGAGGAGGAGTTCGACGAAGAACTCGCACAGAGCATCTATTCCGCATCCAACTACGAGGAACTGATCTCCAAATTCCGGACTTCGGACAACTATGTCGATGTTCGTGTGACATTCTCCGGGAACGTCTATTCGGGAAAAGCTGTGAAAGCCTACTTGTACTGGAAACGGGTCTGGGACTGGATAGGAACGATACTTATGGGGGAGATCGTTTTCAATAAGACAGAAACTACAATACCGCTCATCGACATCGTATTCCAGGCCAACGTCAACAAGGTCGAGTTGTCCGAAGGAGGAGGCGACGGCCAAAGCTACGAAAACAGCATCGGATTCATCTGTACCCCTTGCATCCCGGCAAATGTCGCAACGCTCATCAATGTCGAATCCACGGACGCACAAGTGACGCTCCGCACCATGGCACCCGTCGTCGATATCCCCACCGTCGGCGGAAACCGCCCTTCGGACGTATACATCGGGTTACTGATCGAAAACAACTTCTTCGATCAGGGAAACTATTTCACACGCCCCGAGCCCTACATCGACGGAGGCTCCGAGATGGCGAACACACGTTATTCCATCGCCATCGGAGGCACCAACGGGCTCTATGCCAAATTCCACGAGACATTTGCGCAATGGCAGGTGAAGAAGAAAGACTCCGTAAAGGCCGATATGGTACTTTCTCCCGCCGACATCGCGCAGCTCAAACTCTGGCGCAAGATCATGCTTTACAACCGGCTCTTTCTCATCAAGACCATGGAAATCACGCTCTCCGACAAGGCGACGGTAGCATTCGCCAATGCCGAATTCGTAGAGGTGTAATTGTCCTTTCATCCCGATTTCTGAAACCATACATTTGACGAAAAAAACATGGGATTCACAATTCGCGGTCACTATGCGGTCTCCTTTACGGAGAATGCCAGCAATATCGTTTTCTCCGAAGTCGAGAGTCCGATGCGCATATCGTATTTCATAGACGACAACGTAATAGTCGATAATGTCGAACTACACCCGGATGCGAACGGGGAGGTCACCATCCACGTCCGCCAACTGGTTCGGCTTATCCCTTCGCTGGCCGGTCCATACACAACCACCAAAAATCTCCCACAGGTTGCGTGGAGTGCTAACAAAGGTGGCGAAAGTATGAAATTGGGCAGCTACTTAATGCCGGGAGGACTATCGAAACCTTTCGATACGGCGTCTGAAATCATCGACTTCTTTGCCCGGAACTTCCTGACGCACCAGCCGCAGATCATCGAAACAACACCCCGGCAGCCGCAATGGCTGGCATTTGTCCGGCCGTACCCCTACCAGACAATGGAACTTCACACCACGCTTTATACCGCCGACGGCCGTACATTCACCAAACAGATTTCGGAGACCCCCGGTTCCTACACATATAATCAGATCGACACGAGCTTCGGCGCCTGCTGGCAAGAATTCTGCGAAGAAAAGGGCCTCATTCCCATCGCCTACGATGTCTTCGGAACCAGCCAAAAGGCCCAAATATCGGGAGGGGTCACGACTTTGATCGACAAGCCCAACCACCCGATCGGGCAGCGTTATCTCCTGCGCAAGGACCGTATGGACGATCAATGCTTCGGGTTCGTGAATGGCATGGGAGGCTTCGACACGCTGATGATGCAAGGAAAGACCATTCTCAAGCCAGAGGGAGATGTCGAGACCTTCACCAACTCCGAGGTCGAAAAGGAACTGACCAACAACTATACCTCCTACTGGGAGACTTCCACCGGCTATATCGATTCGGAGCGCATGGCCGCACAATACCAGGATTTCATCAAAAGCCGCGACCGCTGGGTTTACCGCGACGGCCAATGGCATCGGATCATTGTGGATGAATACAAAGTCGAACACGCGGCACGCGAACTGAATGCGTATACCTTCAAATACCACCTCGCAGAACGCAACGAGCAGCGTTTTTACGAGCGGGCAGAACTTCCCGAACCGCAGATCATACCCGGAGAATTTTTCCCCGAAAGACGATAAGATTTGTCCTTTCAAAGCGGACGCCGACCTCCTAATTTTGCCTCAAACGACCTGCACATGGAAACGAAAGCCGCAAAAATACGACTCAACAACCAAACCGATTTTTCATTCATCGAACAGTTTCAGGAATCCGATGACAACGGGAATCCGGTCCCGGCTCCCGTTCCCGAGGACAGCATAGATTTCGAAATCGAATTCTTCGCCGACAACGGCGTCCGATTCAAGGTGTCCCGCAGAAACGGCATATACGATCATTGCGAAAAACTCGACGACAACAGGCTCTGCGTATATGTCCCCCTGTCCAAATGTTTCCTCGGCAGCGGGTGGCTCTGCCAGAAGCTATGGATCAGCTCGCCCGATGCGTTTTGGAACAACACCGCGAGGAATATCTGCATCCCCTCCTGTCCCGGGATTTGGCTCTGGAACGGACCCAGCGACGACGTGAAAGCGTCGGCAGAGATCGAAGCATTCATCGGCACGGTATACCGCGGCAAAGACGGCGTCACGCCCCACATCGGAGAGAACGGGAACTGGTGGATAGGAAACCAAGATACGGGATGTCGGGCGGAACCGATCCATTTCGGCCCCCGGGAACTGTTTCCGGAGACCGGAATTGCCGGAACGCTCTACATCGACACGGCAAACGAGAGGGCCTACCGCTGGGATGAAGCGGCGGCCGTGTACCGCTGTGTCGGATGGGGCATCGACAGCAGCGACGAAATAATACTCTCCGCGCAGGACGAGGCGTAAACACCGACCGATACGATAAACATCAACGCAGAAGCACAGATGAACACATCGATTACAGAAATAATGGCCATGCAGCGCACGGCCCTGTTCCGGCAGAATTTCGAAGAGGATTTCCCCTTCATCTTCCGGTTCCCGGACGGCAAGCGTCCGGAATATCCCTGGAAGATCGTTTTCAACACCTACGAAGGCCCGAACAAGTCCAGAACATCCTTCACGGCGGCGTTCGACGGAAAACAATACATGAACTGCCGCCCCGTGGACGATACGCCGGATGCGATGCTCATAGAGTTCAAAGACCACCGCCTGCCTCCCGGGAAGCTCTGTTTCCGGCTGCTGCGCAACGTTCCCAATGACTTGTTCGAAAGCGGAGAGCAGAAGAAGGTGCTCCCGCAGCTAACCGGATGGGAACTTTGGGCCGGGAGAACCGACTCGGAAACGCCGGCAGCCGCAACGGTCGTTCTGGAGAGGATGCTCCGGGGCATAGGAATCCCATCCGGCGGCAGCGCCGGCCAGGTCCTCGTGAAAAAGTCCGACAAAGACTACGATCTACAATGGCAGGATATGGATGCTGCCGGCGGAACGGCCGAGTCCCTGCATTTCGGATCATACCTTCAATTCCCGGCCGTAGGAAATCCGGAAGTGCTCTACATCGATACCACAGCCGACAAATCCTACCGATGGGACGAAACCGGACTTTGCTACAAATGTATCGGAGTCGGAATAGACGACGAAGACGAACTCATTTTGGACAACAACAGATAACCTTTCAATCTTATCATCATGGCAACAAAAACTGTAAAAGCGCGTCTTCTGCTCAAGACGCAGACCGCGGCCGAATGGGCCGAACAAAATCCCGTCCTTCTGAAGGGCGAGGCAGGCATCGAATCCGACACCCGCCATTGGAAGACCGGCGATGGAACCACCGCCTGGAACGATCTTCCCTACCGCTCGGAGGGCCTCGAAGTCGGAACTGCTGCGCCCACTACTGTGGACGGCATCCCGGGAACGTTCTACTACGATCAGACCGCAGGGAAACTCTACATCCTGCTGAAGAAGACCGCAGGAAACGCCTGGGAGCAGGTGGCGCTGGCCTCCGACCTCGCAGCGCTCGGCGCCGGCGACATGCTCGCGTCGATCTACGCCAAAGCCGCCGGGGCAGGTCCTTCCAGCGGGAAAGTCGATCACGCCCTGCAAGCCGACAAGCTCGCAGCACCGCGGACCGTAGCCGTCACGGGCGACGCAGCGGCCTCGGGGTCGTTCGACGGCTCCGCGAATCTCTCGCTGGCCCTGACCCTCGCCTCGATCCTCACAGCGCAGTCCGATGTCCAGCTTCCGAAGATCTCCGTGGACGCCAAGGGCCGCATCACGAAGATCTCCGCCATGGCTCCCGCCGATGTCCGCACCCTGCTCGAACTCGGAACCGCAGCGCAGAAAAACGCCGGGGCAGCGGCCGGAAACGTGCCTCTGATCGGCGCCGACGGAAAACTCGACACCTCCATCATACCCCAGGTGGCGATCACCGACATCTTCGACGCCGACTCGAAGGACGCGATGCTCGCGCTCACGGCACAGCAGGGCGATGTCTGTCGACGCACCGACGAGGGCAAGACCTACATCCTTGCGGGGAACGACCCCTCGGTGGAGGCCAACTGGAAACTCTTCCTCATGCCCGAGTGCGACGTGGTATCCGTGAACGGAAAGACCGGCGTCGTGGTGCTCTCCACGGACAACATCGCCGAGGGTGGCACGAATCTCTACTGGACGCAGGCACGGTTCAATTCCGCATTCGCGGCAAAGAGCACGACCGATCTTGCAGAGGGTGACAACCTCTACTACACGGAGGCCCGGGCAAAGGCCGCTGCCGAAGCCTATCTCACCGACGAGGAGAATGTCTTCATTCTGGACGGCAACGCCTGACGACGATGGCTACGAAGACTCTAAAGGGAAAGTTTCTGCCCCAATACAGGACCGCGGCGCAATGGAGCGCCGCGGACTCCGTATTGCTGCGCGGAGAGATCGGCGTCGAAAGCGATACCCGAAAGTTCAAGTTCGGGGACGGAACAACATCGTGGAACAACCTCGGGTATGCCCAAAGCGGAACGACGGGCGGCTCCGGGGAAGCTGCGACTTACGAACCCGTTGAAATCAGCGAATACGGCGCCATTTACGACCTCACATCGCTCAACGAAGTTCCGGCCGGGGCCATCGTGACGTGGTATGCCAACGGGTCGGTCGTGGATGGAGACTATGGTCCTTTCGGAGGTATGGCGGAGCGCGTCGATGGCATCTACATCGCCATAAAGGGCTCCGAAGACGACACCTACCGTCAGGGCATACTGCTTGCTTTTCGGACGGACGGGGAGGAAAAAAGCATGGCATACGCCCATATATCCGGAGGACCGGGGGTCGGCGGAGTCGCCAGTGCCGGAGACTGGGCCGTTTACACCCCGGGAGGTTCCTCGGAAAGCGGAAGCGGCAGAACTGTCGTAGCCTCCGGTATAACGTGGGACGGGGTTCAGTATAAGAATGTCACCGTTCCCATGCGGGCGTTTTCTAACCAACCGAATTATATTATCCGGGGATACGTTGGCAATGCCAATGCAGCATACGCATTTTCATGCGAGACATGCGGGTGTCTGTTGTCCGACGGCATAAACTTTATAGCTTCGGGCATTGTCAGACGGTCATTGACGGCCAACACCTCACTTGTGGTTACAGCTAATTATGTTGACCCCACCGAAGACAACAATCCTTATAGAGAAGCTGCCTTTGATACGCTCAGTATCAGGCTGACGGACTCTTCTTCGGATACGACCGTTGTGATCACGGAAATCATCGAGGAGATAACCACGGGGGGGGTAGCTGATGACGAACCGGAGGTTCCGGACGAATACTTCCTGACCGTGGACGGAAAGACGGCGACCGGCGACGGATTCGCAGTCACAAGCCATTCGCTCGACTCGACGGCGCAGATGCTGGTGCTCGCATACACGACGAACGGAACACCGCAGATCGCGGCAATCGCAGGGGAGTTCCTTTCAGCGCAGATCGTAGGGGAAGAGGCCGCAGAAACCCAAGCGACGGAGACCTCGGGAACCATACAGATCGAGGTGCCCCAGAATACGGGATTGCTCCGCAGCGGGTCTGTCACGCTGTCTTTGGCCGAAGACGAGTCCGTACAGTGTACGATCTCGATCTCCCAGTCGTGGGGGGGACTGACGTAAGGGAGGTCATCATCGACGTGCACGCATGCGGAGTTGAAGCTGGCGAAAATATAGAGCTTATGTTCGAACTCACTACTTCGTGGCTTGGCTGGTTCGATGTATTAGACGATCTGACGGTTCGAGTCTCGTTCAACGAATTATCCAGCATGATAGGCCAAGAGTTAACAGACCATGTAGGTGAGCGGTTCTATATCGAAGCCAGCAACAACGGCGAATGTTGGTTCGGACCGATCCCTGCCTCCGGAAACATCGAGGCGGAATTAGTTTAGTTCTAAAACATTAAACCCTATTGCCCCGGGGGGCTCTGACCGGCGCCCGGGGCGCAAACCGAAACAACGACAAAAACAAGCATGACCGGAAAATTCGCAGGAACTGTCCTGAACATGGGTTGCAAACTGGCGGAGATATTCCAGACGATTCAAGGATGGTGCGTCGCCATGTGCGTCTTCGTGGCGAACTTCTTCGCCGGATACGAAGGGGCCATCAACGCCGTAGTCGTATGCGTGGCGCTCGACACCGTATGGGGGATTGCCGCGCAGATCAAACGCGGGCATTTCGCGCTATCCGAACTCGGACGACACGGAATGCTCTCAAAACTCGCCCTTTATGCCTCGGTGATCGTAGGGTTTATCCTGATCGAGCGGATGGCGGGGATAGAGTCGCAAATCGCAGTAGTGACGATATGCACCCTGATCTGTCTGGTCGAACTCTGGTCCATGGGAGGTTCGGCGCTGATCGTAAACCCGAAAATGCGGTTCCTGCGAATTTTCCGTGAAGTGCTCGCCGGAGAAGTCGCCCGCAAAATGCAGGTCCCGGTCGAAGAGGCCAAAAAGTATTTGGACGGAACGAACGAGGCTTTATAATATAACCGAAAAAAATGGCAACGAAAAAAGAACAGATCGAATTTGTCCGGAAGATTTACCCCGCGGCGGCCCGGCTGTATCGCTCCGGCGGAGTGCATCCGCTTTTCGTGACGGCGCAGGCAGCCCTCGAAACCGGATGGAAGATAAAGGGCGTCGGCAACAACATCTTCGGGATCACGAAGGGCAGCAGCTGGACCGGCCCGGTGTCGCTGGAACTGACGACCGAATATTTCAAGACCCCGAATGTGAAGTTCAAGGTCCCGGAACGGGTCGTATCGGTCGAGCAAGTGGCCCCCGGAAAATACAAATACCGCGTCTACCGGTATTTCCGAAATTTCGCGTCGCTGGATGAATGTCTCGACAATCACCTGGAACTGCTCCGCAAACCGGGCTATGCCGATGCGTGGCCCTACCGCGATGATCCGAAAGAGTTTGCCCGCCGGCTGATGGACGGGACGGGTGCGAAGTACGCCACGGCGCCGGACTATGCCGAAGTGATGGCCTCGGTGATCGACAACGTGGCGCGGATCGCAAAGACAGAAGGTTTACTCTAACTTAAATATCAAAACGTATGAAATTCTCCGAAATCATCGATCGGCTTAACGAGGGAGAGGCGTTCAGCCGTTATTCAAGCCCTACATGGGCTGGTAAGTTCATCGTCAAACAGATTCCGCAGACAGTACCAGCGGAAGTCGTTCCCCGCATGACCAGTTTACCGGATCGTGCGAAAGCTGTTATCGGAACAATAGGGGACGGCAGCATATCGTATCACGACCAGGTGCTGATCATCGAAGTAAACGACGACTGCTCGAAATCCCATGCAACGTCCTACATCCCCACATGGGAGGATATTTTCGCTGACGACTGGCAGGTACTATGAAACGCATTCTGATTATCACCCTGCTCGTGATAGGCGGGTTGTTATGGTTGCAAACGGTCCGCCTGCGGGGCGAACGGGCCGAGCGCAGGCGCGTCCAGTCCAACAACGAGGTCTTGACCGACAGCGTGGAGTTCTATCGAACCGAGAGCGGAAAACACGCCGCATCCCGGCAAGTGCTCGAACTCAGGGCGTCGGAGATGGAACGCTACAACGCACAACTGACCGCGCAAGTCCGGGAGCTGCGGATCAAGGTCCGGCGGCTGGAGGCGGCGGCCACGACGGCCACGCGGACCGAAGTGCAGATCACGGCGCCCCTGGAACCCGCAGGTCCGCAGCCGACAGCGTGGGAGAAATATGGCGCAGGGGTGCGAAGGGCTGCCGATTCGGTAAAGGCCGCCCTCGATCGGGAATTCTCCGGACTGCCGAAAGTCCCCGAAGCGAAGATTTTCAGATGGGCGGATCGGCATGTGAGCGTAGACGGCATAATCCGGACCGATTCGGTGAGCTGCCACGTTACAAGCATCGACACCCTCCGGCAAATCGTACACCGGGTTCCGCGGCGATTCCTATTTATCCGCTGGGGCACGAAAGCAATCCGGCAGGAGGTCGTGTCGTCGAACCCGCACACACAGATCGTTTATACTGAATACATCCAATTTACCAAGAAAACACGATGAAAGAATTTCTGAGAATCGTATGGGCGGTGTTGCTCTACCTATGGCAGCTCCCGCAGAACCTAATCGGCCTTGTGTACTTGGCATTCTGCTTCGACCGCGTGAAGATCACCAAGCAAGGCGGGGCGGTGTTCTACGCAACGAAGCACGTCCGGGGAGGAATGACGATGGGACGCTATGTTTTTATCTCTCCCAAGAACATAGCCCGAGAACCCGTATACGATCACGAGTTCGGCCATGTCAGACAATCGAAACGGTGGGGATGGCTGTGGCTGCCCGTATTCGCCATTCCGAGCGGCCTGCATTGCCTTTTCTGTCGCGCGGCTAACTACTACCATTTTTATACCGAGAGGTCGGCAAATCGGCTCGGAGGAATACCCAACTACAAAGGGGAATACCACTACCACATGGACGGACTGATAGTCACGTATTGGGACAAACTAATTGCCCTCAAAAACAAATATTTCGCATAACAGCAAATCTCAACCGATTGAGACCCCAAAAAGAGAAGAGGACGGTGTTGACCGCCCTCTTCTCCACTTATAAGATACCTTTGTAACTCTGAAGGCGTGGATTAGCGTTCAAAACATCCCGTGGTGTATAGGCATCCGTAATCTGAAGCGACGAGTGCCGCGCCTGCTCCTTAACGGAAAGAGGGTCAAGTCCCGACCGAAGCATATCCGTGATACCCGAATCCTTCAGCGAATAGAACTTGTATTCCTTCGGGAATTTCAACGCCGGAACAATTTCGTTATTCCAATAGTGGCGATAACTCCGTTCGCTGCACAACTTAGGCCCCGGCCGGAACCCGGTAGAGAAAATATAATACGAAGTCGGAGCATTGAAATAATCCAAATCGACGAGCATTTCCAGAATCGGCGTCGGAAGCGTAACCACCCCCGATTTTTTATTTTTCGAAATCTGGCCGTCAATATAGACCGTTTGTTTAGCGACATTAATGTCCTGCAAGCGAAGACGACATATCTCCTTCGGACGGATAAGCATATAATGTAGGAAATAGCAGACCAGCAGGAACGGCCGGTTGTGTGCGTCAAGCCAGTCATGGAGACGTTGCATATCCGCCGGCGCGATGACCGTCCGGTTCTTACTGCCAGCACCCTTTCCGATACTCTTCAGCCCTTCCGTCGGTTTACTTTTCAGATATAAGTGTTGAACCAGAAATGACGAGAACTCCCGGAGAAACGCCAGATTGTTGTTGCGCGTAGTCGGCGAATTGCCCCGTTCAACATAGACGTAATCCAGAAAGCGCACACAAAACGAACGGTCGAACTGATAGACATAACGAATGGGCGATGCTTGTTGCGCATTCCAACGTTCCATGATACCCGCCGAACAATTATAGCCATGTACGGTCGATTTTCGGAGAACACCGTCATCCTGTAACTTCCGGAGGTAATTTCGGTAGTGCACCAATACATCCGAAAATAGTTTATAGGTATAATCCGCCTCTGCCTCCACCCACGGATTCCACCCCGTTTCGAGTTTCGTAGAAAGACGATGACAAACTTGCGCAGCATACCGCCGGCGCTGTGAGGCATTCCCCACCGAATTTATCTTGATCCGTTTGCGCCGCATTTCACCCTTCGCCGGGTCGAACGCATAAAAGGAAATGAACCAGCAGGAGCCGGTGTGTAGTTTCGGATAAGTGAAAGAAAGAATTTCGTTTAGCGCGGAATTTCGCGCAGTTTCAACTGACAACATTTTTTTTACATTTTCACCGAAGTAAAAATGTATATCATTGAAAATCAGCCCGCCAAGAAGAAGAAACTATGTCCCGTTTCTGTCCCGGCATATTTACGAAAATTCTCGCAATATATTGATTACCAATAACTTGCGAGAATCTCAGTAGTGGATAGGGGATTCGAACCCCTATGTCATGCGTGAGAGGCATGTATCCTAACCCTTAGATGAATCCACCGGTTTATTTTCGTGCTGCAAAGATAGCGCCTTCTTTTGAATCTCCAAAATTTTTCGCGAAAATCTGCAATTTTTTTTCATTTTCGCCGCAAAAACCCGTTTTTTGGCTACCTTTAAGCAAATCAAAATGCCGCATTGCCATGAAAAAACCCCTCATCCTGCTACTCCCGGCACTTGCCCTGCTCCAGATCGGATGCCGCACGCACCGCCCCGTACAACCCGAATTCGAACAGCTCGCCATCGACACCCTGCTCGAACGCCGGGGCGCAGACTGCCGCATCGAATACCGCTTTGCGACGATCCGCAACACGTCCGAGTCTGCAGCCCTCCAGGCCATCGAAACGGCCAACATCGGCTACTTCTTCCAGGTCGAGGCATTTGAAGGGAATGCGGCACAGGCCGCCGAACTGGCCATCCGCGAAATAGACACCACCCTGCTTGCCGACGTTCAGCCGACCCAGACCTACGAAATCTCAATCGAATCCGAGGGACACGCCTCCGACACGCTGGCCACCTATGTCATCACGCGCTCAAGCTACACGGGCGGTGCTCACGGCATCTACGGGATCGAATACCACACCTACTCGCTCAAGAGCGGTCTGGAGATCACTACGGGAGACCTGTTCACCGAATCCCAGGCCGAACGGCTCGACGAAGTAATCCGTAAAAAGATCTGCGAAACCTACCACGTGAAGACCGACGACGAATTGTCGGAACTCGGTTTCTTCCCCGAATATATCGGCGCCACGGAAAACTTCCTGATCGACGACCGCGGCATCACCTTCTTCTACAACCCCTACGAGATCGGATGCTATGCGCTGGGCGGCATCGAGGTGACGCTTACCCGCGAGGAGCTGTCGGCCCTTTGAAGCCGCACGTCTCCGCCAGCCTCCGACTCACCACGGGTGAAGCCCTCGGCCGGAGCCGCAGACATGCAGGCCGACAACAGAAGGCTTTCGTCCAACCGACAGAATCCATCACCCGGCAACTCCGCGAAACCGCGAAATATATAGACAGCAAAAGGAGCAGCGCAAAAAGAAAAAAGGTCCGAGTCTTCACGACTGGGACCTTTTTTTGGCGGGGAACCACCCCCTCCAAAAACGAGGTTTAATCGGAGGTATTCGACCGTTCGGACGAGCACCGTCCTCGGGTCTTAGCAACGGACCGTTCCGCTGCAACCTGCCGATTTCCTCAACCAACCTAAAACTACTAACCTAAATGAACCTTAAAACTTCACTGCAAAGATAAGGGCGTTTTTTGTATTATGCAAATATTTTATGAATATATTAAATAAGTTTAACAATTTGGTAACATTGAAAGATTCCGTAAAGCCTATTTTAACCGGTTCAATATATTGATAATCAACACCTAACAAAACCGGTCCACCTCAAGAAGGCCAACAGGCAAAAAAAGCTACGTGAGCACGTTCAAAAACCAAACAATCGAAGCATGGGGACCGAAAGGCCCCAATACCCCCAACAAAAAAGTCCGGCCGCAAGTCCCGCCCATGGGCGATCCTGCGGTCGGACTAAAGACAAAAAAAGGAAACTCGGAATCGGGACCTCGGTCCGTCATCCACAGTTTCCTCACCAACCTAAAACTACTAACCTAAATGAACCTTAAAACTTCGCTGCAAAGATAAGGGGAAAAATCGAACCGCACAAGTTTTTATTAAATTTTTTTGATATTTTTTTGATATTTTTTAATATACCCGACGGCCACATGCATACTCCCGCCTGATAATCTGCACATTATCATTTCAGATGGATCTCGGTATGAATTTTTCTACAGCCGCGGATGCAGTATTTGCACCGAAGGCTTGTTATAATAGTATGAAAAAAATTTGACGGATATGGATAAAACACTACATTTGCGAAATGAGTTTGAACCACGCATACGTCAATAGAGCCGGACAAAAACGCGACCTGCAACAAGAGTAACCGACCCATACCGTCTCGAACGCACTCATCAATTTTCCTGTACGATGACCGTATCCCTGCTTGTTTCCACCTACAATTGGCCCCGCGCCCTCTACCTGTGTCTCGACAGCGTGATGCAGCAGACCGTCCTGCCCGACGAAATTCTCATCGCCGACGACGGCTCGGGCATGGCCACCCGCGACGTCGTGAAGCATTTCGAACGGATCTCGCCCGTCCCTGTACGCCACATCTGGCACGAGGACCGTGGGTTCCGCGTCGCCACGATCCGCAACAAGGCCATTGCCGCCAGCACGTGCGACTACATCATCCAGATCGACGGTGACCTGATCCTGGAACGCCACTTCGTACAGGACCACATCCTCTTTGCCAAACCGGGATGTTACGTTTCGGGGTCACGCGGCATCATCACCGAACCCCTCACCCGTCAGGTCCTCAGCGGAGCCATCACGTCGCTCTCCGCCCTGACAAAGGGGGTCCGCTGCAGCATCAACGTCATGCGCATTCCGTTCATGGCCATCATCTACCGCATGATCGCCGGGAGCAAATCACCGCGCAGCTGCAACATGGCCCTGTGGCGCGAAGACGCCATCCGGGTAAACGGCTACGACGAATCGTTCGAGGGATGGGGCTACGAGGACACCGAACTGGGGCTGCGGCTCGACAACAGCGGGGTGCGGCAGCGCATCATGAAGTTCCGCGGGGTCGCGTTCCACCTCTACCACGAACAACGCTCCCGCGAGAACTGCCCGACAAACGAGCAGCGCTATCTGGAAAGTATCCGCGAGCACCGCACGCGATGCCGGTTCGGGCTTGACAGCCACCTGCCCTACACCTACACCTATCCGCCCATCATCCTGCCGACAGGCACTCAGGATTCGGTCCGGTGAACACGACAAAACAAGCGCGGCAACCAGCAAGGTAGCCGCGCTTGTCGCTATTTCGAAAAAAGCCGTTCGAGAAGCGGCCAGTAATGATACTTGCGCCGCATCTTCCATCGCCGCACCAGATTGAGCGGCTTGCGTTTCAAACCGACATGCCCGCGCTCGAGGAAGTCATCCACGGCATCGAGCACCCGCGCCGCACAACGGCCGTCGCGATGCGGCTCGTGGAACATCGTATAATCGTGAATTTCGCGCATCAGGCCGTCCGGACGGGTCAAGGCCCGCTCAATGGCCGGACCCACCTCCTGCGGTTCCCGGACATCGAGCAGATAAGGGCCCGGATGCGAATTGCGGAACGTGACAACCGGCTTGTTGAGGAACATGAACTCGATAATGATCGATGAGCTGTCGCACAGCATCACATCGGCCCGGCGCAAAGGCTCCATATCGAACGTATTGCCGACATAGTGGGCATTGCCGTATGCCGCAGCAATCCGCTCATAACGCGACGACACGGCAGGATCGAGCATCGGATGAAACATGAAGATCCACTCCCAGGGCTTTTCCGCCACCAAACGCTCTACCTCCTCAGCCAACAACGGAGCAGATGTCAGTCCCCGCGTAAAAGTCGATGAATAAAGAATCACCGGACGCTCATTCTGCGGCAGCCGCTGCATCTCGGGCGTAAAATAGAGATCGGCCTTGGGCCACCCCGTATCGTATGCCCTGAAATAGCCGTATTTGCGTTCCAGTTCCTTGAAAACAGGCGTGCTGCTCGGGCCCTGCGCACAATAGATATCGAAACATCCGCGGATCGTGAAGTGATCGTCCACCGCTTCAAACCGTTTCCGGTTTGCATATCCATGAAACACGGAGACCTTCACCCCCGGGAAAAAGTCGGGAACATAACGCACGGGAGAAAAGACGGCAATCGGGTTGAATTGCATGACTTCCTGCACGGTTTTCAATTGCAACTCATCCTCACGAAGCATTACAGGACACTCCGGATCGATGAACCAGGCTGCCTCTTCGCCTCTTCGGCGAATCTCATCTTCCAATGGACGAAGGATCGGATAGGCATAAGGCAATGTTGCAAAAAAAAGGTACCTCTTCATATTTCGATTTTAATTCGTTCCGTTTTTTCGAATCAATGCGCGAAACGTCGGCGCAAACTGTTGCCCCAACGCTGCACGGTGGCACACCCGACCGCCAGGGGTCGCAGCCAGCGCCGGCGGTCCAGCCACAGCAGGAACAGATCGCAGCGCGAATAGTAGCGGCGCAGGTCGGCTCCCCGGCCGCAAACCTCGCGGTGAATCCAACGGGCATGCTCCGAATCCCCGCACCACGGATTGCGGCTCTTGCGGATGCAGACCAGATACCAGCGCACCCGGCTCAGCAGGCGGAAAAAGGCGAGCTGCGCGGCGGGCAGCCCCGGACAGCGGGCCAACTCCGAATCGACCGCCTCGGCAAACCGGGCACAATAGTCCACATCGACGCTGCGCCGATTGGCCGATCCGGCCCGCTGAACGTAACCATAACCCACATAATCCACAAACCGGACACGGGGCTGACGCATGCCGATCTGCATGTTGAGCAGCTCATCCTCACCCAACGGCAGCGGATGGTGGCGCAGACGGTCGTCGAACAACGTACGCCGATAGAGCTTTGCCCAGAGACATACGGAGATCGAGTGGCTCAACGTCGCCTCCATATATCCGAAGCCGGAGAGCTCCTCCGAACGGCGCTCCCGCACGGGCGACTCGTAAGAATCCCGCACACGCTTGAAGTCGCAGCACACGATGTCGCAGCCGTCACCCTGCCCGGCAGCTGCGACCAGCTCCTTGAGGATGTCCGGCTCCCAACGGTCGTCACCGTCCAGAAAACAGATCCAGCGGCCGCGCGCCGCCCTCAGCCCGGTCTCCCGGGCCCGGGCAACGCCCTGATTCGGCGTGGTGATCACACGGATGCGGGGGTCCTGTGCCGCGAACGACTCCGCAATGGAGCCCGAAGCGTCCCGTGAGCCGTCGTTGATCACGATCGCCTCGAAATCGCGGTAGCTTTGTGCAACCACCGATTCCAGGCAGGGCACCAGATAGTTTTCCAAATTATAGACCGGAATGATCACCGAGATCTCCGGGCAATTGTCTGGCTGTTTCATGACCCGATATAGTTTTTCACGGCCTCTGCGATGCGTTCGCCGTCGAGTGCCGCCGAAATGATTCCACCCGCATATCCGGCCCCCTCACCGGCCGGGAACAGGCCGGAGGTTTCGGGGTGCATCAGCGTCACCGGATCGCGCGGGATACGCACCGGCGTCGAGGTTCGCGACTCAACACCCACGACCACCGCCTGGTCGGTCACATAACCGTGCATCCGCCGTCCGAAGGTCGCTATGCCCTGCCGCAGGCTCTGCGCAATGAACTCCGGCATCCAGCGGTCGAGACGCGACGGCACGATGCCCGGAATGTAGGAGGTCGCCGGCAGCGTTGTGCTGCTGCGCCCGGAGACGAAATCCGAGACCCGTTGTGCGGGTGCGATCTGATGCGCTCCGCCCTCGCGGCGGGCGGCCTGCTCGAAAAGCTGCTGGAACTTCAACCCGGCCAGCTCGCCCCACTCCGAACGGAGGTGGGCGAAATCCGACAGCCGCACCTCGGTCACCATGCCCGAATTGGCAAAGGGCGACGTGCGGCCGCTGGGCGACATGCCGTTCACGACCGACTGCGAGGCATCGGTCATTGCCGGAACAATGAATCCGCCCGGACACATGCAGAACGAGTAGACGCCGCGGCCCTGCTCCTGACTCACCAGCGAATAGGATGCCGCCGGCAGATACTCTCCGCGCGTCGGGCAGTGGTACTGGATCGAGTCGATGAGCGCCTGCGGGTGTTCGATACGCACCCCCATGGCGAAAGGCTTGGCCTCGAGGCGGACACCCCGGGCATGGAGCAGTTCGTAGATGTCGTGAGCCGAATGGCCCGTGGCCAACACGACCGCGGCACCTTCGATCCGCTCGTCGCCGCAGCATACGCCCCGGATGCGTCCGTCGCGCAGGATCAGGTCCGTGACCCGCCGGCCGAAACAGAAAACACCGCCGGCATCGATGATCGTCTGCCGGATGTTGCGGATGATGTAGGGCAGCTTGTCGGTCCCGATGTGCGGATGGGCCTCATAAAGGATCTCGGGGGTGGCGCCATGGAAGACCAGCGTCTGCAGCGCCTTGTTGTAATCGCCGCGCTTCTTGCTGCGCGTGAAGAGTTTTCCGTCGGAGAAGGTCCCGGCCCCACCTTCGCCGAAAGCGTAGTTCGAGTCGGGATCGATGCGTTCGTTGCGGTTGATCAGCGCGATGTCGCGCTTGCGCGACGAGACGTCACGGCCCCGTTCGAGGATGACGGGACGCAGTCCCAGTTCGATGAGCCGCAACGCCGCAAACAGGCCGGCAGGACCGGACCCGACGATCACCACTTCGGTGCGTCCCTCGACATTGGGATAGTCGAAATGGACGGGAGCGGGCAGCGGCTCCCGATCGACGAAAACCTCGAGTGTCAGGTTTACCTTCACCTGCCGCTGGCGGGCATCGATCGATCGTTTCACGACCCGGGCGAGGGCGATGTCGGTATCCTTGATCCCCAGGCGACGGGCGGCAAAAGCCGTATAGGTTTCCGGCTCGGCAGCCTGTCTGGGGGTCAGAACGAGGGTAATCTGTTGCGGCATATCTTAAAAAAATGACATACAAATGTATGCAAAAAAGCCGAATAATCCCCTGACTCGGTTGTGTTTTCTGAATTTTTCCATATCTTTGTCGAACCGATGCGGATATGGTGTAATTGGTAGCCACGTCAGACTTAGGATCTGATGCCTTACGGCGTGGGGGTTCGAGTCCCTTTATCCGCACAAAGCGACTGCAGCGGGCGAATCCAAGGATTCGCCCGCTTGTCACAAGCCGGCCATCGCATCGCGGCGTCCCCGACTCTCCGCAGAACGGCCGTTATTCGAGTCGTCGGCAAACCGTCGTCCCATCGATAGATGAATCCTCTCGCCATATCGGCCAGGTCTTCCGGGAACCGTGTCGAAAAGCCACAAAACAAAGGGTGGATCCTGCATGCGGATCCACCCTTTGTTTTCCAGAGAGTCGTCTACTCGACAGCCTTGCACTGCTCCGATCCGGAGATCCCGATCGCCGAAGCCGGGAAGAAGGGTACCTGCTGCTTCGTCGCTGCCGAAGCCGCCGGCGAGAGTTCGTTGCCCTCGGCATCCACGAGCTGCACCATGGTATAGGGTCCGACGAAGTAGTCCAGGGAGGTGTAACCCTCCGCAATCGGCAGATAGTAATACGAGGAGGAGCCGGTCCTGCGTTCATAGAGCTCCAGGCAGGTGATGGTGAAGTTCACCCCGCTGGTCAGCGAGCCGTTACGTCCGACCATGGTCGCCTTGCCCGGTTCATCCTCGCTGTATGTCGCCACCAGGTTGGAGGCATTGGTCGAATTGACAATTCCATAATCGCTGCCGGTATCCCGATCGACATATCGGTTGGCCAGATAAATCGTTCCGGTAGAGGTCGTATAGAGATCCGCCTGATTTCCGGTCACCCGCAGGTTGCCTCCGGAATAGGTAGCGGCAATATCCACCAGATTGGCATATACCGTATATCCCCATCCATTGATCTTGAAACTCGAATTGATGGCATTGGGCTTGATCGTGATGTAGAACGTATAGGATGTCCCGCTCGTCTCGGACGACGTACTCGTAACGGCCCATTTGCCCAGCCAGCGTTTGTACAGGTCATTGGTGTTTTCAGGCAGCAACGACGCATCGACCGAGAAGGGAACCGCAGTCACCGACGTCGTGGAGAGGATCGAGCCCTCGGATACGGCGCAACCGAAGACAATCGCCACATATTCGTCGTAGAAGCTCGGATAGTTGAGCGTGTAGGAACCATCGCCCTGATAAAGCATCTTCTTCGCGAACTCGTTCACGTCGTCGCCCGATCCGATCTGGCTGTTGAGCGCACCGACCAACTCCTGGAGCAGTTTCTTCTCCCGGTAGGTCTCGTACTCGGAGCGCAGCATGGTCCCGATGTAGTAGTATTCGGTGTCGTTCGACGGCTTGACCTCGACGGTCGCGTTCTTGTAGGTCTTCGCCTCCTCGGGAACCGCCACATCGAACGTAATGTCGGAGCGGATCGGCTCCGGAGTCATGATCTTGAAATCGGCACCGTTTGCCTCGACGAAATAGTATTCATCCACAAAGTTGAAATCCTGCGCCGTCACACCGTCGATCGTGATCGGTTCGTAGAAACTGATTCCCGTCTTGGTGTAGATAAACGGGGCGTAGACCGTATTCTGGTCGTCGATCCGGATCGTCAGCCGGCGGTTCGTGCGCACCGTGGAATAGGTCTTGCCGTTCACCACACAGGAATAGGAGTTGAACTCCATGTCCTCGGCACAGTTCTGATAGGTCTCCACTTCGGTGGCCCAGTCGGCATCCGAAGCCATGGGAGTCAGAATGTACGAGTTTCCCGAGATGATACCGCGCAGACGGATCCGCTCCGGCGAGGTCTCCATCACCATGAACTTGTAGTCTCCCTCCATTCCCTTGTAGGTGGAACCCAGGCCGTCGGGATTGCGCGGATGCACGAAATAGTTGATCACCGAGTTCTTCGTATCGAAATTGAGCGTCACGCCCAGGTCCTCGCCGAGCGAATAGAGGCTCGTCTCGGCTGTCGAAGGATCGCTTTCGGTCTCGGACGCAACGGTAACCTGTCCGTCGGCGAATTTGAAGAACACGTTGTAGCCTCCGAACTCCTGCGTTGCCGAAGGGAAATAACGGACATGCCACCCGTTCGGGGCGCTCTCGAGAGCCGCTTTCGCCTCAACCTTGGCCGCCTCGATACGTTCCGAAGCAGTCTTGTCGAACAAGTCCTCTTCGTCGAACAGGCACGAGGTGCACAGCAGGGGAAGCGCCAGAAATGATATGATCGTTGTTCTTTTCATATGCGTTGATCGTTTGTTCTGAAACCATTCAATTAACCGGGTCAGTCGAGCGACTCGAAATCGAGGTAGGGAGCCTCGGAGGCACGACGCAGTACGATATCGCGCAACTCATTGAGATCGATCGACCAGCTATTCTTCATGTAGTTGTAGACGATCTCGAATTTGGCCTCGATCTTCTCCCGGCCGCTGCTTCCGGCCGTCGTCAGCATCTCCTCCCACTCCTCGGCCGAACGATTGACATAGAGCGAAATCAACTCGACGAAATCCTCGCTGTCTGCTTTCGAGGCATAGGCCGAAATGAATCCGTCCTTGAGTGCCATCTCATCGGACGTATAGATCTCGAAGCACTGGTCCTGCACATAGTCCGGGCCGGAGATCTCTGCAAAATCGGTCGAATAGGGCTTCGTCTGATTGAGGATGTGTCCGAACTCATGGTGGAGCGTCTTGAAATAGGAGGTCTTCGCATTGACGGCCGTGGGCACCAACCCATCGACGTTGTACAGCGTGATCTTGGCCCCTGCCTCGGCCGTTCCGAGCACCAGCGATCCGTTGGTCTTGTAGGCATACGACCCGACCAGATAGAGGATCTTCGGGAAATAGGCCTTGATGAACTCCGTATCGCCCGTAATCTCGTTGTAAGCCTCCAGACACATGTGGAGCACCAGCTTGGCCATGGCGACGGACTGTTCGTAGCTGGCCGGCGTGAGGTAATAGTCCATGCTCGACTCGATATCCTCGAACCGATACTTGAACAGGATGTTGTATGGCTCCACATAGTTGCGCGTGAGCCAACGGTCGAAATCATTCTCTTCGGTAGTTGCCTCCCGGACCACGCTGGTGGAACTCAGCTCATCGTCGTCCGAACAGGCGGAAAAGAAGAGCGATACGACGGGGAGCAACAGGATGATCAGATATCTTTTCATATGCATTCGTTTTTAATTTCTCGGGTTGGGGGTCAGGCCGGCCGCAATGACGTCGGACGGGAGCTGCAGGGCGCGGCGGGGATCGGGCGTTCCATCCTCGTCACTGATCTGATCGGTAATCTGGAGCACGGTTTCATCGTCCTCGTCGAGCGTATACCGGTAGACCGTTATGCCGAAGCGGCGCGTATCGAACCAGCGCATGCCCTCGTGCAGGAACTGGTAACGGCGCATGAACAACAGAGCCTGGAGCATGCTCTCCTGCGTGCCGCCCTTCTCCAGCGCATTGTACGGAGGAGCGAAGAGTTTCTTTTTCGGATTGAGCGTCTGCGGACTTGTCTCCGAGGTCTTGCCCACGTAGAGTTCCGAATAGTTCGGATAGGTCTCCGTCGCCCACTTCTTGATCGACTCCTCGGTCATGGGCGTGAATCCCGACGAGAAGAGATTGGAGGCATACATGTTCATGTCGGCCAGTGCACTGTCCAGAGCCGAAGGATCCTCCTGCATCTTCATGACATAGGCCTCGGCACGGTTCAGGAGCGCCTCTTCCATGCTGAACAGGACAGACACGGCCTTCGAATAGCCGGTTCCTGCAACCGGATCCGTATACTGGAACGTAAACCAGATGTGCGGCAGGATGTACTTCCCGGACGATGCGAGCACTGCATGACCGGCCTTGAAGGTGACATTACTGCCCCACGGACCGCCATACTTGGGCTGTACGGTTTCATAGGTACCCTGCAGTTTACCGTGTGCATAGCGGCCGGCCGTCGTGTACCATCCGAACACCTTTCCGCTACTCGAGGTGGCCGCCTGAACGAGGAAATTGGCCGAGCTCGACGACTGTACGTATGCCTGATGGCGGCTCGCGCTGTTCGGAATCGCCGCAATGGCATCGTAATCCCGCAGGAGCGAGGTCGGATTCGAGGTCAGCGCCATCGTCGCATACTTGATCGCATTGTCCCAGTCCTGGATGAAGAGGTAATAACGCGAAGCAAAGCAGCATGCGGCCTTGTAGTTGAAGTGATACTTCGGCACGGCATAGGAGTTGTCGTCGATCAGGGGAATGCCCTCCTCGATGTCCTTTCCGATCATTTCGTAGACCTCCTTGAGCGTACCCCGGTCATAGCGGGGGTTGAGGTCGGTTTCGGCATGATCCATATAGGGGATGCCCAGATAGTTGTCGGCCGTAGCCGGATTGTAGGGCATGCAGAAGAGGTTGGCCAGCACAAAGTGCGAGTAGGCCCGGCACAGCAGGGCTTCGCCCTTGCTGGCCTTCAGAGCCGCCGTCGTGGCTCCGCCCATCTCCTCGATGGCCGAAAGGGCCTGATTGGCATTAGCGATGCAACCGTAGTTGGCGCTCCAGATGTTTCGCGGAGAGTCGTTGCCGGTAGTCACATTCTCCGCCCACTCGTAGACATCCTCGTAGAACTGGTCATAGTTCTTGGTAATGCCCCGATCGCAGACGTTGTCCGATGACAGTTCGGCCACGATCTGATAGCTGCCGGATCCGCTCACGTAGGCCGAGACCAGGATGTTGGCAATCTTCTCTTCCGAATCCAACGTCGTGCGCAGGTCGGGATTCTTGTCGAGGAAATCGCCGCAGGACACCAAAGCCAGGGCGAAGGCCAAACTGCTCAGAAAACAGATGATATTTCGTTTCATATCCTTTCAATTTTAATTACAAACCGATTCGAACCGTCAATGTGAACTGGCGGGGAACAGGAGCTGCGACACCGCCGGTGTTGTAGAACTCCGGGTCCTGACCGTTGAGCTTCTTGTCCGCATAGATCAGGAACAGGTTCGTTGCCTGCAGTTTGAGCGACAGCGACGAAAGCCTCAATTTCGAGATGAGCCGCTTCGGGAAGTCATACGACAGCGAGATCTCCTTCATGCGGATGAAATCGCCCTTGGCGATGCGGGCCGTCGAATAGTTGTAGGCGCTGTAGCCATACTTGAGCGAGGAGTTCTGCTGCAGCTGCCGCTTCGATGCGATCGCCGGGACATTCGTTATCGCCTCGTCTCCGGCCACCATCCAGCGGTTCTTGAACTCGCGGGGCATGGCGTCCAGGTCCGAATAGTACCCGTCGAATACGGGGTTGAGCCGGACCACATTGCCGAACGAATAGGTCATGAAGACATTCAGCCGCCATCCCTTGTACTGGAACGTATTGCCGAAGCTTCCGAGATCCGTCGGATCGACCGGTCCCGAGTAGACCAGATTCGTCCGCAGGTTCTTCTCGTCACTGTCCTGGAAGTTGAACGAATCGGAGCTCACCTCGCCCTCGGTATTGACCACCTGCGGCAGACCGGTCTCGCTCAACCCAGCATATTGGAACGAGAAGAGCGAACGGGCCGGATAGCCCTCCATTGTGAATCCGGTTCCCGAAACCAGCGTCATGGCCCGGGTCGAGGTCTCCAGCTTGGTCACCTCGTTGTGGATGTGCGAATAGATGAAGTTGGTCGTCCAGCTGAAATTCTTCGTCTGGATGTTCTTGGTCGAAAGGCTGATTTCGACACCGTTTGATTTCATCTCGGCCACGTTGCCGTACTTGGAGACCTCACCGCCGATACCCTGCGTCGTCACGATGCCGATCAGGTCGAAATTGTTTCGTTTGTACCAGTCGAAGGCCAGGTTGATCCGGTTGTTCACGAATCCGGCATCAAGGCCGAGGTTCAGCTCGTGCTTCTTCTCGTAGGTCAGCTGCGCATTCTCGAGGTTCGACACCTTGAGGGCAGGTTCGCCGTCGCCGCTGGTCGGGCGCCACGGAGTCACCGACTCGATGACGGCCAGTGAATTGGTGACATACGACGGACCGCGGTCGGCCGTAAGCGAATAGGATGCCTTGAGCGACAGGTGGGACATTGCCGGACGGATCTTGTCGAAGAAGCTCTCCTCATGAACGTTCCACGCACCGGAGATGTTCCACGTCGGGAGCCAGCGAGCCCGGCGGCTTCGGCCCATCTTGTTGGTACCCTCGTAGCGGTAGGTGCCGTTAATCGTATAACGGCCCTTGTAGGAGTACGTTCCGTTGAAGAAGAAGGCCACTTCGCGGTAGAACGTATCGCCGATCGTATAGTAGTTGCTGAGGTTCTCGGTACCCTGCTTGAAGGCCAGATAATCGTAGTAGGGCTCCATGCCGTTGCTGTACTGGAGGCCCCAGCCGCGGAACCACGTGTTGTGGCGGTCGATCTTGTTCACCGACATACCGCCGTAGAGGTTCACGATGTGCTTTCCGGCGAAGGTCTTGTTGTAGGTGGCCGAAACGCGGAAATCGTACGACATCATCTCGTTGTCGGTCCGTTCGAAGATACCGCCGCGCGGCAGGACCGAAACCGGTACGGCATAAGGATTGTCCGGATCCGTATACAGATACGGGTTGCTGTCCCGGACGGTCGTCGGCTCGATGGTCCGATAGGCGATCGCCTGGTTCGACGCCTCCGTGATGTTGTGCTCCTGAACGGAGGCCTGATACTTCACGGCACCCAGAACGGCCAGATCCAGGCCCGCCACGGGCGACCATTTCAACTCTCCCTGGAACTTGGTCTCGACTACCGACAGGTCGATGTAGTTGTTGTCGAGTTCGTGCAGGATGTTGAACGGGGCGTAATTGCGCGTATAGAACTCCTTGGGATCGAGCGTGCGCGACGTGTTGAGCGCATAGGAGTAGGGGTTGATGTCGAATTCGCGCTTGACCTCGCCCGTCACGTAGTTGGTCGCCGAAGAGAGGGTTCCGGGAGCCTTCTGCTTGCGGTAGGATCCGTTCGAGATCAGGTTCAGCGACAGGTTCTTGAAGATATTGAACGTCGCATTGATGTTCGCCGTATAGCGCTCCACCTTGCTGGTTTTCGTCCATCCAGGATCCATCATGGCGCTCAGCGATGCATAGTACGAGGATTTCTCCGTACCCGAGGTAAGGCTGACCGAATGGGTATGCATGACGTTGTTGTTGAACAGCTCCTTGAACCAGTTGGTATTCCGGTACTCGGCAGCCCGCAGGTAGCCGGCGCGGCTGGCATCGTCGTTGCCCAGCTGTCCGGCAGCGATCATCTGGTACATGCGCCCGAACACACCGCTCTCCGAGTCGGTGATCGTCTCGGCCAGGTTGAGCCAGCCCTTCTTCTGCATGTCCATGTAGACCGACATCTGGTCCTGCGAATTCATGATGTTGAAATCCCGGTAGGAGGGAATCATGCGGTAGGTGAATTCACCCGTATAATTGATGGAGCTCACGCCGGCACGGCCCCGCTTGGTCGTGATGACGATCACACCGGCCATGGCTCGTGCTCCGTATATCGAGGTTGCCGATCCGTCCTTGAGGATGTTGAAACTTTCGATGTCTTCCGCGTTGAGTCCGGCAATGGCCGAAGCGATCAGCGTCGTGGCGTCACCCGACGAGAGGGCATCGGCATCGATATCGACGATATCCTCCATGATGACACCGTCCACGACCCACAACGGCTTGGAGCTGCCATAGATCGACGTGGCTCCGCGGACACGGATCTTGGGGGCGGTACCGAACGTACCGGAGACGTTCTGCACCGACACTCCGGCCGAACGCCCCTCCAGACCGCGGCTGATGTCGGCCATACCGGCCAGTTTCACGTCGTCGGCGACCAGCTGGTCGGCGGCTCCCGTAAACAGACGCTTGTCCATCTGCGTCATACCCGTTACCACGACCGCCTCGACATTCTGCGCATCGGGTTCAAGCTGCACCCGAATATTGGCTGCGACATCGACATCCTGGGTCTTGTAACCCACATAAGAGATCTGGAGTTTTCCCGTCTGGGGCACTCCCGAAAGCTCGAACTCTCCTTTGACACTGGTGGAAGTACCAATTGTCGGGCGATCCTTGACAACTACGGTAGCACCGACGATCGGTGTTCCGGTCTCATCGATGACCAGACCCTTGACCGTCTGCGTTTGGGCCGAGGCTGTCATCAAACAAAAAACCGCCAGTAACGATAAGAGTAAATTCTTTACCATAGGCAGGAATTTAAAGGGTTAAAAAATAAGGGAACAGGGTAAAAAGTTCAAGAACCTCCCTTTTTCAAGAGGTAGCGGATCCCCGAAAACAAAATGAAACAGGCCCCGGCCGGGATCTATTCCGTCCATGTTTCTCTTCTCCGCCGAATCATTGCGGCTCCTTTCATGCACATTTCGCGGCATAAAAGGGAAGAAGAGAAAACCAGCGTCAGCAACTCAGAGCTGACACGGATCCTGTCTCCGGATTCAAAGGAAGAATCGACGGCTCCGAGGGCAAAGCCGCAGGAACGCATGCCCGGCATCGAGATGCAAGCATGTGACACAGAATGGGATTCCGAAGAGATAAAAGAGGGCGAAAGAGAATCGAATCGCCGCTCATGCGCCTGCGACCGGCCATCAACCGATCCGGCAAGGGGGGGGGGAATTTTTTGATGCCCTCTTTACATAGGGAAGAGTCGTGGCCGGCACGCGACGGGACCGACGACGGAGGAATCCGGTCATCGGCTTCGCAGCATAAAAACCATAATCTCTTTCCATATGAAACTGAATGGACCCTACAGGATCCGTCATATTACAAAGTTAAAAAAATTATTCCCATAAAAACAAATTTTTTAGGTCCAAAAATAGTACAATATGAACTTTTTTGTCCAATACGGACCCGCAGAAGAGAGGTGCACCCGGTCTTTGAAAGACAGGAACCCGGCTGTTCCGGATCTTCTGCCATAGGGACAAAGGCCTCCTGCCCCTATCCGCAACAGGGGTCAATCCCCTTTCCGAAGAAAAAAAGTGAAAGTAGATTCCAGCTTCTCCGTAAATTTTCTATTTTTGTGTAGACAGAACCAAATCCAATCGACAGAGACCGACCAACCTATGAAACTCTATTTCGACATCGAATACCGTACCCGCTGGGGCGAACAACTCGTCCTGCTGCTCGGGAAACGGAAAATCGCCATGCGGTACACCGACGACGGCATCTGGCACGCCAGTGTCGAGCTGCGCTCCGGAGCGGAGAAGCTCGAATACCGCTATGCGGTCGAACGCGACAATGCGCAGGTCCGTACCGAATGGTATCCCCACACGCTCCGCCCCGCGGAGTTCTCCGACTGCAGGGCGCTGCGGATCCACGACCGCTGGCAGGATATCGGCTCCGACGCACCGTTCCGCACGGTGGCCTACACCCGCGGCATCTTCGCTCGCCGGGCAGCATGGCCGGCCGCAAAGCGCCGCAGGGAAGACAAAACCGCCGCACAGGCGACCTTCCGGATGACCGTTCCGGCACTGTGGCCCGACGAAACGCTGGCCATCGCCTCCGACCGCCTCGACAACTGGCAGCGGATCGTCCCGTTCGACGACACCCGCTTTCCCGAATGGGAACTCGGCCTGGCCCTCCCGAAGGGGAGCGAATACAAGTTCCTGATCGCCGACCGCACAACCCTCACCCCCATTCTGTGGGAAGAGGGCGCCAACCGCATCTGGAACGGCATCGCCCCGGACGGCGAACGGCTGATCGAAGCCTCCCTGCAGCCCCGCATTCCGGAGCGCCACTGGCGCAGCGCCGGTACGGCCATCCCCGTCTTCTCGCTCCGTTCGGAGCAGAGTTTCGGAGTCGGCGAATTCCTCGATCTGAAGTTGCTCGTAGACTGGGCCGTTGCCACACAGCAGCGCGTGATCCAGCTCCTGCCGATCAACGACACCACGATGACCCACACCTGGGAGGACTCCTACCCCTACAACGCCAACTCGACCTTCGCGCTGCACCCGCAGTTCATCCGGCTGACCGAGGCCGGCGTCGAGGAGGATGACGCATACCGCAGCCTGCGCAGCGAACTCAACGCACTTCCCGAGGTGGACTACGAACGGGTAAACGGCGCCAAGATGCGGCTGCTGCGCGAAGCCTTCGCCCGCCACGGGGCGCGCACGGCGGCCCGCCGCGACTACCGGGAGTTCCTCGAGGCCAACCGCGAATGGCTGCTGCCCTATGCGGCATTCTGCTCGCTGCGCGACGAATACGGCACCGCCGACTTCTCACGCTGGGGCGACTACGCACACTTCGACCGCACGAAAGTGGAGGCCTACTGCCGGAAGCGGCGCAGCGATATTGCCTTCCACTGCTACATCCAGTACCACCTGCACCTCCAGCTCACGGAGGCCGTGCGTTACGCCCACGCCCGCGGGGTCATCCTCAAGGGCGACCTGCCGATCGGCATCAGCCGCACGAGCGCCGACGCCTGGCAGTTTCCGCGCCTCTTCCACATGGATTCGCAGGCCGGAGCCCCGCCCGATGCCTTCTCGGCCGCCGGCCAGAACTGGGGATTCCCGACCTACGACTGGGAACGCATGTCGCGGGACGACTACGCCTGGTGGCGGGCCCGCCTGCGCAAGATGTCGGAGTATTTCGATGCCTACCGCATCGACCACATCCTCGGCTTCTTCCGTATCTGGGAGATCCCCGTCGATGCCGTCCACGGACTGTTGGGACACTTCAACCCCGCCATGCCCTACCCGGCCGAAGAGTTGCGCGGCATGGGATTCGACCTCGCGGAGGGTCGTTACACGACTCCGCCGACCGACGGGTGGATCCTCGAGCGCCTGTTCGGCGAACTGGCCGGTGAGGTTCGCACCAAATACCTCCGCAACGGGCATCTGCAGCCGGCCTGCGCCACACAGCGCAGGGTGCTGCAGCTCTTCCCGGGCGACGACGAGCGGTCGAAGCGCCTGCGCGACGGATTCCTGGCTCTGCTCGACGACGTACTCTTCGTCGAGGACCCCTACCGCAAGGGACACTACCACCCCCGCATCGCAGCCCAATCGACCTTCTCTTTCCAGCGGCTCTCCCCCCAACAGCAGGAGGCCTTCAACCGCCTGCACGACGACTTCTTCTACCGCCGCCACGACCGGTTCTGGCAGGAGTCGGCCCTACGCAAGCTGCCGATGCTGCTCCGAGCCACCGACATGCTCGCCTGCGGCGAGGACCTCGGCATGATCCCCGACTGCGTTCCCGAGACGATGCGGGCGCTGAAGATCCTCTCGCTCGAGATCCAGCGCATGCCCAAATCACTCTCCGAGACGTTCGCCGATCCGGCGCACTACCCTTACCTGAGCGTCTGCACCACCTCGACCCACGACATGAACCCGCTGCGGGCCTGGTGGGAGGAGGACCGCAGCGTCACGGACCGTTTCTATCACGAGGTGCTGCACGGCGAGGGCGACACGCCGTGGTTCTGCGAACCGTGGATCTGCCGCCGCATCATCGGCATGCACCTCTCGTCGCCGGCGATGTTTACGATCCTGCCCCTGCAGGACTGGCTGTCGATGGACGGAGGGCTGCGCCTGCAGATGCCCGACCGGGAGCGCATCAACGTCCCGGCCATCCCGCGCTACTATTGGCGCTACCGCATGCACCTGACCCTGGAGCGGCTGCTCGCCGAGGAGGACTTCAACACCACGATGCGCGACATGATCGCCATGAGCCGGCGCCGCTGAGCCCGCCCGGCAGAACAAACCGAACGAAAGCGCCACGGTCCGGGAACCCGGACCGTGGCGCTTTCAGTACGGAGACCTTACGGACATACGCTCACTCCTCGCCTTCGAGCCAGCGGAGGAAGTCGTCCACACGCGACCGGCTCACGACCATCTCGAAATCGGGATGGGGCCGGGCGATGATCTTCAGCCGGTTGCCGAGATACTTGACCACACTGGCGATCGCCTGCATCGAGACGATGCAGTTGCGCGAGATGCGGAAGAAGTTCCGCTCGTCCAACTCCTCGGAAAGGATGTCCAGCGAGAGGTCCATCACGTAACGGTTGTTGTCCACCGTCACCAGATAGGTGTTCTTCTCCTCGGAATAGAAATAGGCGATATCGGCAGTCTTCACCGGCACGATCCGGTCGTTGAAACGCACCACGTAACGCTGCTTGCGACCGCGGGGCGGCGCGACCGCCTCGAGCAGCCGCGCCGTATCGGTCGCCGCGCCTCCTGCCCGGCAGCGCTCCACGGCCCGCCGGAGTGCTGCGGGATCGATCGGCTTGAGCAGGTAGTCGATGCTGTTCACCTCGAAAGCCCGCACGGCATAGCTGTCGTAGGCCGTTGTCATGATGACCCGGGCCGTCACGTCGATCTGCCGGAAGATCTCGAAACAGTCGCCGTCCGAGAGCTCCACATCCATGAAAATCACGTCGGCGACATTCCCCGGAGTCCGCAGCCAGCCGACGGTCTCGCGTACCGATCCGGTCGTCCCTACGATATGCAGGTCGGGGAAATGCTGCGTGAGCGCGCGGGCCAGGCTCTGCCGGGCCATGATCTCGTCCTCAACAATCAATACTCTCATAATAGCGGTATCATAACAAAGGTAAGGTGACACGGTATTCGGTCTCCGTGTGGCAGATTCCGATCGGCCGGTCGGCCAGATCGAGGTACTGCTGCCGGATGTAGTTCAGTCCCACGTGCGTGGACGAAGCCGGCGCGGAGAGCTTCGGGCGAAGGTTGTTCGTCACGGTCACCGAGTCGGCCGTAACCGCAATGCGGATCTCGAGCGGAGAGGAGGTATCCACCGCATTGTGTTTGATGGCGTTCTCGATGAGCAGCTGGATCGAGCAGGGGACGACGTTGCGCGTCAGAGCCCGCTCGTCGATCTCCTGCCGGACGGTAAAACCGTCGGCGAAACGCACCTGCAGCAAATCGACATACATCCCGACAAAATCCAGCTCCTCCTTGAGCCGTACAAGCGGCTCGGCCTCGTTCTGAAGCATGTAACGGTAGATCCCCGCCAGCTTGTGGATGTAGGCGCTCGCCTGTTCGGTGCGTTGTTCGCAGACCAGACAGTCGAGTATATTGAGCGAGTTGAACAGGAAATGGGGATTGACCTGCTGCTTGAGTTTCATGTAGAGGAACTGCGCCTGATGGGTCCGCCCCCGCTCGGTCCGCAGTACGGAGCGGGCAACCAGCGCATAATCGACCATGAAGACGACCGAATAGAGCGTCGCCTCGAAGAGCAGCGTGATGATCGACAGTTGGAGGAACTCGCGCCAGGAGAATGCCGCATCGAAGCCGAAGGGCAGGTGCAATCCGGCAATCAACGTCGCACAAACCGTCGTCACGAAGACGAACAAAGTGAGAGACAACGCCTTGACGACATTCTTCTGATCCGAGTGCCGCCGCATGTGGCGCACGTAGATCACATTGACTCCCAGCAGAAAGATCAGCGCCACGGAGTTAGACACCAGCAGGTCGGCCATCTGGTAGAAGCGCTCGACCGAGAACGAGGGCGTGGCAAAGAGTTCTACATAAGCCAGTCGGAGGGCGAAGATCACCCCCACGGCCAGCAGCACCAGCCCGATGCGGGGTGTCCACGTCGCCGGCCGCGCAGCATCGTCGCCGCGCCGGAAGAATTTGGTGAACCAGACTATGCCCCAGCCGAGAATCTCGGTCGTGAGGAAGGTCGATACGGCATGCACGGCGAGCGGCGAGCGGCGAGCGGACGACCCGCTCGATCAACGCGGCGCCCCCCGTACCGAGCAGGTAACCGATCACATTGACCACGATGACGCTCGCGGCCGTAAACTCGACGTTCAGCCCCCGCCGCAGACAGATCAACACGATCAACGCAATGGTCAGCAGCGTAAGCACCAGTTCGTCGTTCACCCCCGCGGTCCGGCACAGCAGGGCGACAACGGCATGAAGGGCCGCAAACAGGTGGATGATTACGGAGACTTTGGACGACCGCATGGTGATCAGTTCTTCGGTTCGGGGTATTTGCTTAGGTTAGAATAAAGGTAGTGATTTTCGGCGAAACGACCAAATCCGCCGCCCGACCGCTCATCGGAAAAATCCTGCCATTCGTCGCCTCCATTCCCCCGTTCGTCGCCCGGAGGGTTCAAAATCGGGATTTTTTATTAAAATTTGTATGACCTAAAACACAACCTGCAACCGAATGAACAAGCCCAAACTCTCCTTTTGGCAGATTTGGAACCTCAGCTTCGGATTTCTCGGCGTACAGATCGGATATTCGCTCCAGAACTCCAATACGTCGAGCATTTTCGAATCGCTGGGTGCCGATGTAAGCCACCTGAGCTATTTCTGGCTCGCGGCACCGCTGGCCGGCATGATCATCCAGCCGATCATCGGGCTCTTCTCTGACGGAACGTGGACCCGTCTGGGCCGCCGCATTCCCTACATCCTGGGGGGTTCGATCGTCTCGGCGCTGGCGTTGGCCCTCATGCCCAACTGCCCGCGGCTGCTGGCTTTCGCCCCTCTGGCCATGGGAGCCTTCATCCTGCTCTTCATGGATCTCTCATTCAATGTCACGATGCAGCCCTTCCGGGCCCTGGTAGCCGACATGCTCGACGACCGGCAGAAAACCCAGGGCTATGTGGTACAGACCTTCCTGATCAACCTCGGTGCGGTCATCGGAGCCATCCTGCCGCTGATCATGACGCAACTGGGCGTCTCGGACGAAGCCGAGCCGGGAAGCGTTCCCGAACACATCGCCTATTCCTATTATATAGGAGGCGCCATCCTGCTGCTGACCGTTCTGGTCACCTCGTTCAAAACCAGGGAGTACCCGCCCGAGGAGTTCGCCCGCTACAACGATCTGAAGCCCGAGCCGGAAGGTCCGCGCCCGGGGTTCATGACCCTGATGCGCAACATCCCGCAGGCCATGGTCCGGCTGGGGGTCACGCAGTTCTTCTCGTGGGCCGCCCTTTTCCTCATGTGGACCTACCTCAAGCCCGCCATCACGGGGGTTGTCACCGACCATGCAACGGGCGAGATCCTCTCGGCGGGAGCCACGCAGACCTGGGTCGGCGTGCTGAACGGCACCTACCCCATTCCGGCCTGCATCGCCGCCCTCTTCCTGGGACGCATCGCCGCACGCTGGGGCAACAGGCCCGTCTACGCCGCCTGCCTGCTGCTGGGCGCCGCAGGTTTCGCCGGGCTCTGCCTGCTGCACAACCAGTATGCGCTGATGATCCCGATGGTCGGCATCGGCATCGCCTGGGCCGGAATCCTCGCCATGCCCTATGCCATCCTCTCGCGGGCCGTCGAACCCCGACACATGGGGGTCTACATGGGTATCTTCAACTTCACGATCACCATCCCGCAGATCGTCATCGGACTGACCGGAGGCGCCATCGTCAAATACTGCTTTGCCAGCAATGCCGTGTGGATGCTGGCCCTGGCCGGCCTGTTCATGCTGCTTGCTGCCCTCTCCGTGGGCTTCGTCCATGAGGAGGCGGCCCGATAAACCGAACCCGAAAGAAACCAATTTATCAACCAACCAAAATTCCTATGAAAAAATTTTTGACTATGTGTGTGGGAATCTTGCTGACCGGCCTGATTACCCCCCCCCTTACGCTGGCGCAAAACGCTGGCTATGAGGTACAAGGCGTAGTTGTAGACAAAACGGGAATGCCGATTCTGGGAGCGACCGTGGTCGAGAAGGGTACGACCAACGGCGTCTCGACCGGAATCGACGGCGACTATGCCATCCGTGTGGCCTCGCCCGAATCGGTGATCGAGGTCAGCTACGTCGGCTACAAGACCGTCGAGCTGGTAGCCTCGTCGTCGCTGCTCGCCCGACTCACGCTCGAAGAGGATGCCATGGGCATCGACGACGTGGTGGTCATCGGCTACGGTACGGTCAAGAAGAACGACATGACCGGATCGGTCGTAGCCGTCAAGGCCGAGGAGTTCAACCGCGGAGCCGTCGTATCGGCCCAGGACATGCTCAAGGGCAAGGTGCCGGGCGTACACATCATCCCCGGTGACGGAGGTCCCGGTTCGAGTTCGACGATCCGCATCCGCGGCGCCGCATCGCTCAATGCCTCGAACGATCCGCTGATCGTGATCGACGGCGTGCCCATCGCCTCGGACGGCGGCACGGGCATGGCCAACCCGCTCGAGACGATCAATCCCAACGACATCGAGTCGTTCACCGTGCTCAAGGATGCCTCGGCGGCAGCGATCTACGGTTCACGCGCCTCGAACGGCGTAATCATGATCACGACCAAGAAGGGCAAGGGCAACACCCCGCGCGTGTCGTACAGCGGCAGCGTGAGCGTACAGACCAACTCCGACGAGCTGCCCGTGATGACCCCCGGAGAGTTCCGCAGCTATGTGGACCGCGTCTTCCCCGCGGGAACCGCCACCGGCGACAAGGTGCACGCCATGATGGGCGACAAGAACACCGACTGGCAGGAACTCATCTTCCGGACGGCCATCTCGCACGACCACAACGTCAGCCTGACGGGCAACATCAACGACCGCATGCCCTACCGCGCCTCGGTGGGCTACACCAACCAGCAGGGCACGCTCGAAACCTCGAAATACGAACGCGGGACCCTCGATCTGAGCCTCTCGCCCAACTTCTTCGACAAGCACCTGACGGTCAATATGAATGCGAAGGGTGTGGTCACCTCGCAGCGCTACGCCTCGAGCGGGGTGGTCGGCTCGGCAGCCTTCTTCAACCCCACGATCGACCCCTACTGGCGCAACGAGGACGGTTCGATCGACTACACGACCACCAACGGATTCTGGAACTACGGTTCGGGCCGCGGCGATGAGTTCACCCCCAACACGCTGCTGGGTGCCGGACCTCTCTCGCAGCTCTACGACCGCGACAACACGGCGCGCGCCAAACGTTTCATCGGCAACGCGCAGATCGACTACAAGGTACACGGCTTCGAGGCCCTGCGCTTCAACCTCAACCTCGGTATGGACATCTCCTCGGCGAAGACCTACGACGGAGTGAACCCCGGATCGTTCCAGGCCTACACCGACACCGAAGCCCGCGGCTGGGGCCAGTACTCGTGGACGACGAACTTCCGCCGCAACCAGCTGCTCGAGTTCTACGCCAATTTCAACAAGGAGTGGGGCATCCACCACCTCGACGTGATGGCCGGCTACTCGTGGCAGCACTTCTACAGTTCGGACCACACGGTGACCTACTTCAACGAGACCCACGAGCAGAAGGGCGAGGATTCGCGCTATCCGTTCAACCGCCAGGAGAGCTACCTGCTGTCGTTCTACGGCCGCATCAACTACTCGATCGCCTCGAAATACCTGTTCACCTTCACGCTGCGTGACGACGCCTCGTCGCGCTTCTCGAAGGATACGCGCTGGGGCCTCTTCCCATCGGCCGCCTTCGCCTGGAACATCGCCCAGGAGGAGTTCCTCAAGGACGTGCGCGCCGTCTCGTCGCTCAAACTGCGTCTGGGCGCCGGACAGACCGGACAGCAGGAGATCTTCCAGAACTATCCCTACCTGGCCCGCTACTCGATGTCCACCGATGTCTACAAACAGTACAACATGGGCAGCGCCGGCTACATGTTCTACCTCACCCCGGCCGCCTACGACCCCGACATCAAGTGGGAGACTACGACCACCTACAACGTCGGCCTCGACTTCGGTTTCCTGGACGGGCGCATCAACGGCAGCGTGGACTGGTACCTGCGCCAGACCGACGACCTGCTCAACAACGTCATCACCCCGATGGGTTCGAACTTCGGCAACACCGTGCTGACGAACATCGGCTCGATGGAGAACCGCGGCGTGGAGTTCAACCTCAACGTCATCCCCGTACAGACCGAGGACTGGAACCTCATGATCGGACTGAACGGCACGTTCCAGCACACCGAATTCACGAAACTCAACAACACGGACGATCCCGACTACAGCATCCAGACGGGCGGCATCTCGAAGGGTACGGGCAACCTGCTCCAGCGCCACATGGTCGGTTACTCCCCCTATACGTTCTACTGCTTCCAGCAGGTTTACGACCAGAACGGCAACCCGATCCAGAACGCCCTGGTAGACCGTGACAAGGACGGCAAGATCACGCAGGCCGACCGCTACATGACCGACAAGAGCCCCAATCCCGACTTCTTCTACGGCGTGAGCGTCAAACTCTCCTACCGCAACTGGGACTTCGGCTTCAACGGCCACGGCTCGGTAGGCAACTGGGTCTTCAACGACTTCGCATCGGCCAACTCGACCTCGAACCTCGACCTGAACGCCGGCAACCTGCCCAACTTCGCCAAGCTCGTCAAGAAGACCGGCTTCACGAAGGCCAACAGCGGCGAACAGTGGTATTCGGACTACTTCCTCGAGGACGCCTCGTTCTTCCGCATGGACGACATCAACCTCGGCTACACCTTCGACAAGGTGGGCAGCTGGAAGGGCTCGATCCGCGTGGCCTTCGGCGTGCAGAACGTCTTCGTCATCACGGACTACAGCGGTGTGGATCCCGAAATTCCGGGCGTGAACGGCATCGACGGCTCGATCTGGCCCCGCCCGCGCACCTACTCGCTGCGTCTGAACGTCAATTTCTAAAACCGAAAGAGAACCATGAAACGAAACATGAAACACATAGCCTGGATCGCCGCAGGGGCCTCGATGCTCTTCACCGCCTGTATCGGAGACCTCGACACCCTGCCGCTCAACCCCTCCGACTCGACCTCGGAAACGGTCTACGGCGCCGATGAGAGCGGCTACATCGCCGGACTGACGAAACTCTACTTCAACTTCGTCTCGAACGAAACCACAGACCTGCAGGTCAGCGATGCCGGCGCCTCGGAGCTGGTCCGCGCCTTCTGGACCGTGCAGGAGGTGACCTCCGACGCCTGCAAGTGCGCCTGGGAGAACGACGCCTGGGTGCGCGCCATGAACACCAACACGTGGTCCGATGCCGACAACGACGCCACCTATGCCGTCTACGTCCGCACGCTGCAGGGCATTGCCTACACCAACGAATACCTGCGCCAGACCGCTTCGGACCGCCTCTCCGACCGCGGTGTGAGCAGCGAACTGGCCACCAAGATCCAGGGGTTCCGCGCCGAAGCCCGCTTCCTGCGCGCCTACTTCTACTGGATGGCTCTCGACGTTTTCGGCGACGTGCCCTTCACCACCGAGAACTCGCCCTTCGGCGGCGGCGTGAACCCCAAGCAGGCTTCGCGCAAGGATGTCTTCGACTACTGTATCTCGGAGCTGACAGCCCTGGCGGCCGACGACAGCCCGATGCCGGCCGCCCGCTCGAACTACCCGCGTGCCGACAAGGGAGCCGTGCTGGGTCTGCTGGCCCGCATATACCTCAACGCCGAGGTCTACACCGGAACACCCATGTGGCAGGAGGCCAAGGATGCCTGCGAGGATATCTTCACGATGGGCTACTCGCTCTGCCCGGAATATGCCGACCTGTTCCGCGGTGACAACGGCGAGAATCCCGAGGCCCTGAACGAGGTTCTCTTCGGCATCTCCTACGACGCCGAGCAAACGCAGTCCTACGGCGGCACGAGCTACCTGACGCTGGCCGCCATTGCAGCCACCGACGTCTCCTCGACCCAGATGATCAACGGCGTGAACAACGGATGGGGCGGTATCCGCGTGCCCTATGAGTATGTCGAAAAGTATTTCAACGTCCGCAACGCCGACTACTCGGCCGGTACCTACGACGTGAACGACAAACGCGGCAGGATGTTCTACATCAAGGGCCGTTCGGAGTCGATGGACGGGGCGCTCTACGTCTTCCTCAACGGCTGGAGCTGCCTGAAATTCAACAACATACCCCACAACATGGATCAGGATTCATACCTCGAGACGGCCGCTTCGAAGGCCTACAGCGACATCGACTTCCCGATGATCCGTCTGGGCGAGATCTACCTGATCTATGCCGAGGCCTGCATGAACCTCGGACAGGCCAACACGGCGCTGCCCAAGGTTCAGGAGCTTGCTGCACGTGCCGGCGTAACCGCACCGACGTCGATCACGCAGGAGTGGCTGATCGAGGAGCGCGCCCGCGAGCTGATGTGGGAGGGTCACCGCCGCACGGACCTGATCCGCTACGGCAAGTTCACCTCCTCGTCGTTCCTGTGGACCTACAAGGGAGGCTCCTTCAGCGGTCAGGGATTCGACGACCACATGAAGATCTTCGCCATCCCGGCATCCGAGCTGGCCTCCAACCCCGAGTTGCACCAGAACCCCGGATACGGAGCCGGCACCTCCACCGAAGAATAATTAAAAACCCTCAAGAACCATGAAAATCAAGAGATATGCGATGATGCTGGCGGCCACCACGGGACTCTTCGCCGCCTGCCAGGATCTCGACGAAATGCACACCTACGCCCCGGAGGATGTGGTGGCTCCCGTGCTCCACAACCTGCCCGAGGAGATCGTCATCACCTCCGAGAACATGGGCGAGACCCAGGTTTTCACGTGGGATGCCGCCGATTTCGGCATCTCCACACAGATCAACTACTCGCTCGAGGCCTCCTGCGGCGAGGGCGACCCCGTAGTTCTGTTCGCGGACCTCACGGATACCTCCACCGAACAACCCTACGAAAGCATCAACACCAAACTCGTCTATGACGCAGGCGTTGAACCGGATACCCCCACCCAGGTGAACTTCTACATCAGCGCCACGATCGGCACCGATTTCGAGAAGTTCTACTCGGCCCCCGTTGCCGTCACCATGACCGTCACCAAGGCCGAACGGGTCTACCCGACCGTCTGGGTGATCGGCGACTACTGCGGATGGAATCACTCGAATTCGCAGTTCCTGTTCAGCTTCTCGGACGACGAGATCAACTACGAAGGCGTGATCGACTTCGGCGAGAAAGCAGCCAACGGCTTCAAGCTGACGGGCATAGGAGGCTGGGACGACTCCTGCAACTGGGGTACCGACGGCGAAGCAGAAGCCCCCGAAGCCGAAGCGGCCTCCATCAAGCTGATCTCGGCCGGCAGCTCGGGCAACATCACCGCCTACTCGAAGCGCTTCTACCGCTTCGCCTTCAACCGCGAATCGCTGACGCTCACCAAGGAGCTGTCGTTCGACCAGCTGGGATTCGTGGGCGACGGCGTCGGCAGCTGGGACAATGACGTCGTGATGGAGTTCGACACGAAGACGCAGCGCTTCTGGGCCGATGTCGAACTGGTGTCCGGTGCGATCAAGTTCCGCGCCGATGGAGCCTGGGACACCTCGTTCGGCTCCTCGACCGAAGGCATGCTCGACGGCAGCGACAACATCCAGGTTCCGGCCGGAAACTACCGCATCTACGTCAATCTGAACAACTCGGCGGCGATGACCTACGAGCTCAACGCCGACGATTACGGGCAAAGCGGAGGCGAAGAGGAGCCCGACCCCGAGACGGCCGACTGGTACATCCACGGACAGACCGTCGCCACTCCCGACTGGGGCCCGACCCCGATGGAGAGCGCCAGCTCGAACATCGTCGCCTACAAGGCCGCCGGAGTGGAGGTTGCCGCCAACTCGCAGTTCCTCTTCAAGAGCGGCGACGAGTCGCAGTGGCTCGGTGCCGACGCCTCGCTGGCAGGCGGAGACGGAATGTACACCTGCACGGTCGGCTCGGCCTTCGCCGTATCGGCCAACAAGGTGAACGCCGTCATCGCCGAAGCCGGCACCTACGACTACTGGCTGCTGCCCGAAGCCGGACGCGCCTACGTCATGGCCGCAGGGGTCAAACCCGAATACGTCGCCGAGACGTGGGGCCTGATCGGCACCATCTCCGGCTGGGGTGATCTGGGAGACCTGTCGATGAGCGAACAGGAGGGTTACCTCGTCCGCAAGGGCGTTGCGCTAACGACCGCCGACGAATTCAAGATCCGCTTCAACAACGAGTGGGACGACTCGAAGAACTACGGTACGGCCTCGGGCGGTGCGATCGACATCAACACGGCCGTCGCGGTGGTCACCAGCGGCGGATCGCAGAACATGAAGGTCCAGCTCGACGGCACCTACGACATCTACTTCGATCTGGCCAACAGCACGATCTACGTCATGAGCCCGGGCAAGACCCCGGCCGACGTACAATAGGACGCATCCACGGAGCGGAGGAGCACCTCCGCTCCGTTTCTGGCCTGCGGTCCCCGACCGGACCGCAGGCCCCGAATAGAGAAACAAGAACCGATTAACGATGATGAAAAAACTGCTCTACCTGCTGCTGCCGCTTCTCCTGGCAACGGCATTCTCGTGCAGCGAGGACAAGACCTCCGGCAACGGAGGCGCGCTGCTCACCGTGACACCCGACAAGATCGAGTTCGGGACCGAAGGCGGAAGCCAGCTGATCGACCTGCGCACCGACGCCGGTTCGTGGACGCTGACCCCAAGCGACGGGGCCGAATGGTGTACCCCCGAACGAACTTCGGGCCGGACCTCCACGTCGTTCCACATCCTGGCAACGGCCAACGACGGCGCCGAACGCACGACAACGCTGACCGTCTCGGCCCCGGGATGCGAACCGGTGGCGATTTCCGTAAAACAGGCGGGCGACACGCCGGCCGGCAGCGAAGAGGTCGTGGCCGAACCCGATGCCTGGGATAACGTCAAGCGCGCCGACATCTCCTACCAGGCGCTCGTCTACAGTTTCGCCGACGGAGACGGAGACACGAAAGGCGACCTGAAGGGACTCACCGGACGGCTCGACTACCTCGACGCACTGGGTGTCTCGGCCATCTGGCTCTCGCCGATCCACCCCTCGGCCTCGTACCACGGCTACGACGTGCTCGACTACGAGGCGGTCAATCCCACCTTCGGCACCGAAGCCGACCTGAAGGCGCTGATCGACGCCGCACATGCCCGCGGCATGAAGATCTATCTGGACTATGTGCTCAACCACACGGCCAAGGACCATCCCTGGTTCCGGGAGGCCGTCTCCTCGACGGAGAGCCCCTTCCGCAGCTACTACATCTTCTCGAAGGACCCGCAGTCAGACATTGCGGCCGGGAAGATCGACCAGATCGCCACGGAGGGTGCCGCAGGCTACGATGCGGGGCAATGGTTCTCGACAGACAGCGATGCGGGGGCTGCGGGACGCTTCCGTTTCGAACTCGACTGGACGAACGCCGCAGCGCCGACCGTCACGGTCACCGAGACGACCGACGCCCCCGACGAGGAGAACACCGACACCTCGGCCGGCGGCAAATACCTCTATTACGGCGATGCGCAGATGGCGCGTTTCCACACCACCGACGACACGCACTACCACCTGACGCTCGACTTCGCGTCGGACTGGGGCTTTCTGATCCGCACCTCGGCCACCTCGTGGGCCGCAGGAACCAAATTCGGAGCTCCGGACAACCGGACGATCCTCGAGATGGGCAAACCCTTCACGCTCACGTCGAGCAGTTCGGCGGCCAACATCCAGTTCGCAATGCCGACACTCTATCACTCGCACTTCTGGACCGCCGCCTTTGCGGACCTCAACTACGGCAAGGCAGCCGAAGCCGAGCAGTCGGCCGCATTCAAGGCCGTGACCGAAGCAGCCGACAAATGGGTGGCCATGGGCATCGACGGATTCCGTCTCGACGCCGTGAAGCACATCTACCACAATGCCTACAACGACGAGAACCCCACCTTCCTCAAGAAGTTCTACGACCGCATGAACGACTCCTACCACGCCAACGGCGGACAGGGCGACTTCTACATGGTGGGAGAGATGCTCGACGACGGCGCCAACGCCGCTCCCTACTACAAGGGACTGCCGGCCCTGTTCGAGTTCTCGTTCTGGTACAAGCTCTCCTGGGCCCTGCAAAACGGCATCGGGCGTTACTTCGTCAAGGACATCCTTGCATACCAGCCCGCCTACAGGCAGTACCGCTCCGACTACATCGAGGCCACGAAACTCTCGAACCACGACGAAGACCGCACGGCCACGGCACTGGGCCGCGTGGAGGGACGGCTGCGCGTGGCTGCCGCCGTGCTGCTCACGGCGCAGGGAGCCCCCTACATCTATCAGGGCGAGGAGCTCGGATACTGGGGGTCGAAGCAGAACGGCGACGAATACGTCCGCACCCCGATCCTGTGGGACAAAGCCGCGAAGGAGCTCGCCTCGGGAGCACTCTCGGGCAAGATCGACAAGTCGATGCTGACCGCAGCGATCTCCGTGGAGGCGCAGGACGAGGACGAAGGATCGCTGCTGAACCTCTACCGCACCTTCGCCCGGTTGAGAAACACCTACCCGGCACTGGCCGAAGGCGAGATGACCCGTCACCCGGTCTATAACGACGGGAATGCCGCACAGGAGGCCGTAGCCGTCTGGTACCGCGAAAAGGACGGACAGCGGATGCTCGTGGCCCACAACTTCTCGGACAAGGCACAGACGCTGACCCTCACCGATGCACTCGGCAAGGCCGTAGGCGTCTCGGGAACGGTGACACTGAAGAAAAACGACGGCGAGGCACTGCTCACACTGGGCGGCTACTCCTCGGTCGTCTTCACCCTCTGATATGCTCCGAACGATGAAACGATTGCTTTCGATCCTGCTTGCAGCCCTCTGTGCGGCCTGCACGACGACACCGCCGGCCGAAACGGCCGCCCATCCCGAATGGAGCTACAACGCCGTCGTCTACGAAATGAACGTGCGGCAATACACCCCCGAGGGGACTTTCGCGGCGGCGGCCCGGGAGCTGCCCCGTCTCAAAAGAATGGGCGCAGACATCATCTGGCTCATGCCGATCCACCCGATCGGCGTCAAGGAGCGCAAGGGAACTCTCGGCTCCTACTACGCCATCTCGGACTACTGTGCCGTAAATCCCGAATTCGGGACTCTGGACGAGTTCGACCGCTTCGTCGCCGAAGCCCACAGGCTGGGGCTGCGCGTCATCCTCGACTGGGTGGCCAACCACACCTCGCCCGACGCACGGTGGATCACCGAGCGGCCCGCCGACTGGTACGTCCGCGACTCGCTGGGCCGCACCATCGTGCAGTACGACTGGACCGACATCGCCAAACTCAACTACGACAATGCCGACATGCGGCAGGAGATGGAACGCGCCATGCGCTTCTGGCTCGAGCGCGGCATAGACGGATTCCGCTGCGACATGGCCTGCGAGGTGCCCATAGACTTCTGGCGCACAACGCTGCCTGCGCTGCGGCGTGACTACCCGCAGATCTTCCTGCTGGCCGAGGGCGAGGATCCCGCACTGCACGAGGGGGCCTTCGACGCCTCCTACTCCTGGGAACTGCACCACCTGATGAACGACATCGCCCGGGGCAAGCGGGGTGTCGCAGAGCTGAAGGAGTACCTGAAAAAGGATGCGGCAAACACCCCGCGCGAAGCGTTCCGGCTGATGTTCACCTCGAACCACGACGAGAACTCGTGGGCCGGGAGCGAGTTCGAACGCATGGGCGATGCCGCACGCGTCATGGCCCTGCTCACCTTCACCCTGCCCAAGGGCATGCCGCTCATCTACACCGGGCAGGAGATCGGCTACGACCACCGCTTCGCCTTCTTCGAGAAAGACCCCGTGCCGCAATGGTGCGAAAACGAATTCGGGGAGTTCTACGCGGCGCTGGCCCGCCTGCGCCACGAACACCCGGCACTGGCCTCCGGCGAACGGGGTGCCGAAGCACGCTATCCGGTCGAAGGGAGCCTGCCCGACGGCGTATTCTGCTTCACGCGCGGCACCGGGAGCGACGCGGTGACCGTCATCGCCAACCTCACGGCTGCAGAGCAGGAGGTCGGGCTGCCGACCGAAGGTCCGCTCCGCGAATTCTTCACCGGACAGATCCTCAGCGCAGGCAGCCGGGCCGTACTTCCCGCATGGGGATGGCTGGTGCTCACGCCCGAAAAGGAGTGATCCGGCCGAAAACCGGCCGCCGAACGAACGCACGAACCGACTTTCATATTAACTTTACCAAACAAACAATACCTTGAACCGAATTTTGATGACACTTGCAGCAGCCGGCATGCTCTCCTGTGCAGCACAACCGGCATTCGACCCCGCCTCGATAGCCGACGCATCGGGTGAGGTCGCACGGATCGAACCCCTCTCGTGGTGGACGCAGATGCAGACGCCCCTGCAGCTGCTCGTCGCCGGAGAACGGATCTCCGACTACGGAGTCCGCATCGAAGGGGGACGGGGCGTGAAGGTCACGGCGACCCACAAGGCCGACAGCCCCAACTACCTCTTCGTCGATGTCGCCATCGATGCCGCGGCCGCACCGGGCACCTACTACCTCGTCTTCTCGAAGGAGGGACGGGAGTTCAAGATGCCCTACGAAATCGCGGCACGCCGCGAAGGTTCGGCACAGCGCCGGAGCTTCACGACCTCGGACATGATCTACCTCCTCATGCCCGACCGCTTCGCCAACGGCAATCCCGACAACGACTCCACCCCTGACACGCAGGAGAAGGCCGACCGCGAAGCCTTCTTCGGCCGCCACGGCGGCGACATCCAGGGTATCCGCGACCACCTGGACTACATTGCCGACCTCGGGGCAACGGTCATCTGGCCCACGCCCCTGCTGCTCGACGACGAGCCCGAAGGGTCGTACCACGGCTACGCCTGCGCCGACTACTACCGCATCGACCCCCGCTTCGGATCGAACGAGGAGTACCGCAACCTGGTTGCCGAGGCCCATGAAAAGGGGCTGAAGGTGATCATGGACGTGGTGACCAACCACTGCGGCACGGCCCACTGGTGGATGCGCGACCTGCCCTTCGAGGACTGGATCCACCAGTTCCCCGAGTACACGGGCACGAACGTCTGCTTCTCGACGAACATGGATCCCAATGCCTCGAAATACGACCTCAACCTGCAGGAGAGCGGATGGTTCGTCCCCTCGATGCCCGACATGAACCTCGACAACCCCTATGTGCTGCGCTACTTCCAGCAGTGGGCCGTCTGGTGGACCGAATACGCCGACCTGGACGGATTCCGCGTCGATACTTACCCCTACAACGAGAAGGGTCCGATGAGCGAGTGGTGCGCCTCGGTACGCCGCGAGTACCCGGCGCTGAACATCGTGGGCGAGTGCTGGACATCGTCGATTCCGCAGCTGGCCTACTGGCAGTCAGGCAACGCGAACAAGGACGGATTCGACTCGCACCTCCCCTCGATCATGGACTTTCCGCTGCAGGAGGCCATCTGCCGCGCGGTGCCGACCGACTCGCTCCGCTGGGGCGAAGGCATGACCCGCATCTACGACTGCCTCTCGCACGACTTCGTCTACCACGACCTCTCGAAAATGATGATCTTCGCCGGCAACCACGACACGGACCGCATCGGCGACGTGGTGCGCAAGAACCCCGAGCGGCTGAAACTCGTCATGACGATGCTCGCCACCATGCGCGGCATCCCGCAGATCTTCGCCGGCGACGAGATGATGTTCACCTCGAAGGACCTCTCGCAGGGACACGGCGGACTGCGCGTCGATTTCCCGGGCGGCTGGACCGGCGATGCGAAGAATCTCTTCACGGCCGAAGGGCGCACGGGGCTCGAAAAGGAGCTCTTCGACTACACGCAGCGGCTCTTCCAGTGGCGCAGGGGCAAATCCGTGATCCACAACGGCCGCACGATGCACTTCCTCTCGCGCGACAACACCTACGCCTACTTCCGCTATGACGATACCGACGCGGTGTTCGTCTTCATCAACAACTCACGCGGGAAAAAGCAGGTGCCCTGGTCGCACTATGCCGAGATCGCCGAAGGGCTGCACGACGGGCGCAACGTCCTCACGGGCGAGGCCGCCACGGTGGACGACAACACCGTCGTCGGAGCCCGTCAGGCACTCGTCGTCGAATTCAAACGTCCGTCGAACCGATAAACCGCAACCATCCCGATGAAAAGAATACTTCCGCTGTTGGCCGTCCTGTTTGCCGCGGCCGGAGCCTCGGCGCAGGAGACCCTGCTCTCGCCCGACGGTGACCTGAAACTCACCTTCCGCCTCTCCGAAACGGGCGCCCCGACCTATGCCCTCGACTTCAGGGGGCGTGCCGCCGTGCTGCCCAGCGCCATGGGGCTCGAGCTGCGCGGCGATGCACCGGCGCTGGAGTTCGGAACCGAAATCAAAAAGGGCGGCTACGGCGCCCCCGTATCGCTCTACGACCGCTTCGAGCAGACCGGCGTCGAACGCTCCTCGTTCGACGAACGGTGGCAGCCCGTCTGGGGCGAGGAGTCGTCGATCCGCAACCACTATAACGAGATGGCCGTAACGCTCCGCCAGGCGGAATCGGGCCGCGAGATGACCATCCGCTTCCGCCTCTACGACGAAGGGCTCGGATTCCGCTACGAGTTTCCCGAGCAGAAGCAGCTCACCTACTTCACCATCCGCGAGGAGCGGACGCAGTTTGCCATGACGGGCGACCACACGGCATTCTGGATCCCCGGGGACTACGACACCCAGGAGTACGACTACACCGAGTCGCGTCTCTCCGAGATCCGCTCGCTCATGGAGCAGGCCATCACGCCCAACTCGTCGCAGACCCCCTTCTCGCCCACGGGCGTGCAGACCGCCCTGCAGATGAAGAGCGACGACGGCCTCTACATCAACATCCACGAAGCCGCCCTGATCGACTACCCGTGCATGCACCTCGACCTCGACGACGAGACGATGGTCTTCACCGCACACCTGACCCCCGACGCACAGGGCTGGAAAGGCTACATGCAGGCCCCCTGCCACACGCCGTGGCGCACGGTCATGGTGACGGACGACGCCCGTGAGATCCTCGCCTCCCGCCTGATCCTCAACCTCAACGACCCCTGCGCCATCGAGGATACCTCGTGGATCCGGCCCGTGAAGTATGTGGGAGTCTGGTGGGAGATGATCACCGGAAAGAGCGACTGGGCCTACACGCGCGACGTTCCCTCCGTGCAGCTCGGCGTGACGGACTACGCAGCCACGAAGCCCAGCGGGCGCCACGCGGCCAACAACGACAACGTAAGACGCTACATCGACTTTGCCGCCGAGCACGGATTCGACCAGGTGCTCGTCGAGGGGTGGAATGTCGGTTGGGAGGACTGGTTCGGCCACACGAAGGACTACGTCTTCGACTTCGTCACACCCTACCCCGACTTCGACATCGCGGCGCTGAACGACTATGCCCGCCAAAAGGGCGTGCGGCTGATGATGCACCACGAAACCTCGTCGTCGGTACGCAACTACGAACGTCATCTGGAGGCCGCCTACGGGCTGATGAACCGCTACGGTTACAATGCCGTGAAGAGCGGCTACGTGGGGGATATCCTGCCGCGCGGCGAACACCACTACGGGCAGTGGATGGTGAACCACTACCTCCACGCCGTGAAGCTGGCCGCCAAACACCACATCATGGTCAATGCCCACGAGGCGGTGCGTCCCACGGGACTGTGCCGCACCTGGCCCAACCTGATCGGCAACGAGTCGGCCCGCGGCACGGAATACCAGGCCTTCGGCGGCACGAAACCCATACACGTGACGCTGCTGCCCTTCACCCGTCTGCAGGGCGGCCCGATGGACTATACCCCCGGCATCTTCTCGATGGATGTCTCGAAACTCAACCCCGAAAACCACTCGCACGTCAATGCGACGCTGGCCAACCAACTGGCACTCTACGTGACGCTCTACTCGCCGCTGCAGATGGCTGCCGACCTTCCCGAGCACTACGAGAAGTACATGGATGCCTTCCGCTTCATCAAGGAGGTAGCCGTAGACTGGGACGAAAGCCGCTACCTCGAAGCCGAGCCGGGCGACGTGATCGTCATCGCCCGCAGGGCCAAAGGGTCGGGCAACTGGTTCGTCGGCGGCGTAACGGACGAGAACCGCCGCACGGTGGATCTTCGGTTCGACTTCCTCGATCCCGGGAAGAGCTACGTGGCCACGCTCTACGCCGACGCCCCCGACGCCGACTACCGGACCAACCCCGAAGCCTACGAAATCCGCACGGGCCGCATCGACTCGCGTTCGGAACTTCCGGTCACGATGGCCTGCGGCGGAGGTTTCGCCCTCTCGATCCGAGAAGCCACGGCCGATGACCGGGGCTTGAAGCGGCTCAAATAGCCGCACAGCGGTCCGCCTGACGAAAAAGGCAGCCCTCCGATTGTCGGAGGGCTGCCTTTTCGTTTCAAACCCGGGCAAGATCCCGGTTCCTGCCATGCGATCAGTCGAAATCGGGCAGCGTCACGGGGAAGAGGTCGTTCGGACGGTGTTCCCGGCGGATGATCTCCTTCATCGCACGTACCACGTCAGGATGTTCGGCCGCCACGTCGTGGTCCTCGTGCAGGTCAGTGGCCAGGTCGTAGAGATGGGGTACGCCCCGCTTGACCACCAGTTTCCAGTCACCCATGCGGACGCCGATCTGGTCCGTCTCGTGGAACTCCCAGTAGAGGAAATCGTGCTTCTGCTGCCGCTCGTCGTCACCCAGCAGGGTCGGAGCGAAGGAGATGCCGTCGAAGCAGTCGCCCTCGACCTCCGAATTGAGGTACTTTTTGGGGAAGCGCTTGTCGCCGATCAGGTCGCAGAAGGTCGGCATTACGTCGTAGAAGGCCAGCTGGTGGTCGTTCACCGCACCGGCCTCGACGTGTCCGGGCCACCGCACGATGAACGGAATGCGGATGCCGCCCTCGTAGCACTGGCGCTTGAGCCCGCGCAGCTTGCCGTCGCGCCCGAAGAACTCGGGATCGGCACCGCCCTCCTCATGAGGGCCGTTGTCGCTGCTGAAGATCACGATCGTGTTCTCGTCGAGCCCCTTCTCCTTGAGCTTGGCAAGGATCTCGCCCACATAGCCGTCCAGGCGCGTGATCATGCCCGCGAACTGCGCATGGGTGTGCTCCACGGGATTGTAGCGCGATCCTTCGCTGCCGCCCCACGTCTTGTCCACGAAGAACTGCTTCTCGTAGTGCTTCAGGATCTCGTCGTCGGGCTGCGCCAGCTCGGCGTGCGGCAGCGTATAGGTGAAGAAGCCGTAGAAGGGCTGCTTGCCGTCCTGCCGGTCGAGCCACGCCAGGGCCTCCTGATGGATCAGGTCGGCCGAGTACTGCGGGCGCTTGCGGTAGTCGTCGCCGTACATCGGGTATTTGATGTTCTCCTCCAGAACGATCCGGATAACCTCCGTATCGCCGGCCGAACGGCTGTAGCGGTTCATGAAGTTGGGATAATAGAGGTGGGCCTGGAACTGGCAGATGTAGCCGTAGTACTCGTCGATGCCGCGCTTGTCGGGTGTGGAGACCGAACCCTCGTAACCGCCGGCCCACTTGCCGAACATGCCGGTCGTGTAGCCGTTGCCCTTCATGATCTCCGGAAGGATGATGTGGTCGGGGTCATAGGGCTCCTGTCCCGTGACGGCATACTCCCTGTTCTGCCCGTACATCACCTCGCCGCTCCAATACTCGCGGTTGCCGCGGACATGCCCGTGGCCCGAGTGCTGCCCGGTCATCAGCGACGCCCGCGAGGGGGCACTCACCGGACTTCCGGCATAGGCCTGCGTGAAGAGCATCCCCTCGCGGGCCATGCGGTCGAGGTTGGGCGTCTGGATGTATTTCTGCCCGTAACATCCCAGATCGCCGTATCCCATGTCGTCGCACAGGATGAAAATGATATTCGGCTTTGCATTTTTTTCCGCCGCACCGGCATTCGCCACGAATCCCGTGGAGATCAGTCCGGTGCACAACAACATCTTGTCTGCACCTTTCATCTTTTCTCGGTATTAGATATTGAAAATTTTTTCCCAACACGCCATTCACTCCGATTTAATTTACGATTATCGCGATTTTTTTTGAATTTTCCAAAAAACACGATCCAAAAGGCAGGGCGAAATTCAAAAAAAACTCCAGGCCGAGGTCCCTCTCGAAACAGATTCCGTCTCTCAGAGGAGCCATTTTGCGCACCGCTGCAGCCCCCTTTCGCACATGATACGGACCGTTTCGGATACCCGTATCGCACATGATACCCATTTTCCCTCGTTTTATCTCCATTTTTGCGCCCGTACAAGCTGAGGAACAGGATGGTGAGTGAGTGTCGTACGTTATTCCCTTCCCGAATCCGGGGCTTTGACCAACGGGAACTATTCCACAAAACAGATATGATGAAGAAACTTTTTGCAACGATGCTGCTGACAGGATTCTGCTGGCTGGGGGCATCGGCACAGCAGGTTGCCGTGAAAACCAACCTGCTTTATTGGGCTGCAACGACACCGAACATAGGGATCGACATCGCCGTCGGCAAGCATTCGACCATCGGCATGACGGCCAACTACAACCCGTGGACTCTGGGCACGGACAACAAGATCCAGCACTGGTTCCTCCGCCCCGAATACCGCTACTGGGTCACCGAAAAATACACGCGGCTCTACTTCGGCGTGCATGCCATCGGCGGCGAGTTCGAGGTCGGCGGATTCAAGCTTCCGTTTATCGGCAACCGCATCCTCACCGGGCTGCCCACACATTATTATAAAGGGTCGTTCGTCGGGGCAGGCATCAGCATCGGCTACCAGTTCTACGTCAGCCCCCACTGGAACATCGAACTCTCGGCCGGTGCCGGACTGGCCCGTCTGAGCTACCATGCCGAACCCGTAAACGGGCCGAAGGCCGCCTCCTACACGAACCGCAAACGGATCCTGCCGATTCCCACGGAACTCGGCGTCTCGTTCGTCTACCTGTTCAACTCCAAGAAATAAAACCGAACCACGCGATGAAAAGATACTGCATTCTGATCCTGTTTCTTCTGACCGCAGCATCGCTGCGCGCACAGATCGTCGGCGACGTGGCCGTAACGCGCAAGGTGCTGGCCGAACGCAACGGCGAGCTGCACCTGGTGCTCGAGGTCTCCGTATCGCGCAACGCCGTGACCCGCTCGCAGAGTTGGGCGATCCTTCCCGAACTGAGCACCCCCGACCGCCGCTCGGTGAAGCTCTTCCCGCATATCCTCATCAACGGCCGCTACCAGCAGCACATGATGGAGCGCCGCCGCCGTCTCTCGGGCGCCTACTGGGCCGAGCGGCAGCCCTACCTGACCATCAATGCCGACGGGAAGACCGACCGCACGTTCCGCTACGAGATGAAGGTTCCCTACGAAAGCTGGATGGCCGACGCGACGCTCGTCCTGCGGCAGGTGCAGACCTCACCCGGCGGCAAACGGCGCGTCTTCACGGTCGATGTGAACGGCGCAGTGGATACGCAGCACGAATAAACCCTACCCGACCCAGATGAGAAAACGTGAATGGATGGAATATGCGGCTGCGGTCCTTCTGACCGGAGCCCTGCTCTCCGGCTGCGGCAACATCCGCAAGCTGAGCAAGAGCGACCCCGAGGCAGAGGTGCATCTCCCTGCCCGGACCAAACGGGAGAGGGCCTACCGCGCGGCGGACACGGTCCGTCCGCCGCGGATCATCACCTTCCGCAAGCAGGACGGGACCGAACTCTTCCTGACCCCCGTGGCCCTCGATTCGGCCTCGGGCGAAAAGATCATGTCGGTGAACATCGATGAAGTGGTCATCTCGGCAGCGAACCGCCGCCACCTCGTCGAGCGCAACGGCAAGATCAACGTCGAGTTCATCGTCACCGTCCCGCAGGAGCTGCAGGACCGGAGCTGGCAGCTGGTCATCGGACCACAGCTGCTCAAGGGAGGCGACACACTCTACTTCGACCCGCTGGTATACAGCGGCGAGCGCTACCGCGCCATGCAGCAGCGCGAATACGGCCGCTACGACGACTACCTTGCCCGGATCGTGGACAGCGCCGACTACTTCGACCGCTTCGCCGACAAGGGGGCCTATCGCCGCTACATGAACGGCGTGGCGGCCGAACGGGCGGAATATGCCGATGCGGCGGAGCGGCTCGGAAGCCTCGCACCCGACGAGGCGATGTTCGACCCGAAGGTGGGATGGACCACCGAGGGGGAGAGCCGACGCCGCTACAAACGGCTGCGCCGATATGTCTACGCCACCGACCGGATCGTACAGGCCAACACGACCTACACGTCCGACCCGAACGACAAGTTCGACCACCTGAACGACTACTTCGCCCCGCGCTACCGCTACGAAGGGATCGACGTGTTGCCCGGAGGCGAGATCTTCACCCGCATCGAAGGCGACTACGCCGCGGCGGGCGACCGCGAACGGGAGGCCTACATCCGCTCGCTGAGCAAGCAGCCCGCGAAGGTCTACGCCGAAGTATACACGGCCGGCGAACGGAAGCTGCGCGACCTGGCGGCCGACCGCCTCGCCTACACGGGACGCCGGCGTCCCGCCATCGAGGGGCTGCTGGAGCAGACGAGCGACAGCACGATGCTCGCCAACTACCGCTCGCGCAAGGAGGCGGCGAACGACCGTCTGGCCGAATTGAATGACCTCGATACGGCCGCCGTACGGCAAAGCGTGCTGCGTCAGGGGGCGATTGCCCGCAACCGGCGGCTGGAAGAGGGCAAGCCCGAGGCTTTCGGACGGATGGTCCGCCACCCCTACCTGCCCAACGCCCGGCTCGACACGGTGGTCGTCCGCCCCGACGGAAAGATCGACTATTATTACTCGCAGCCGGTGCAGGCCGATGAGAACACCGCCAAGCTGCGTCTCTACCTGACCGGCAAGGTCGAGGACCGCAGCGGACGCACCTACCGCCTCACCCGGTCGGATACGCTGACCTACGACGTAGCCTCGATGACCTCGTTCCTCGACGAGCGGACCCGCTACATGCAGCGGATCGTGCTGCGTGACGCCGAGGCCAACGCCCGCTTCTTCTTCACCTTCCCCGTCGGCAAGGCCCGGCTGGTCGATACGCTGACGGAGAACCGGCGACAGATTGCGGCCGTGCGCTCGCTGACCCACGGGCTGATGACCGACCCGGTCTACATCATCGACAGCATCACGCTCCGCGCAACGGCATCGCCCGAAGGCACCTGGGTGCTCAACGACCGTCTGGCCCGCGACCGCGCCGAGGCCCTGCGGCAGGTGCTCGTATCGGAGTTCCGCACACTCTATGACTCGCTCCGCGTTGCGGGCAGCTACACGCTCGACGACGAGGGCCGTCAGGTGCTGGCCGACAGCGACGACCGGCTGCCCGACCTGCCGAACCTGCTCCGCACGACGTGGCTGGCTGAAGACTGGGACGAACTCTACCGTCTGGTGGAGGCCGACACGCTGCTCACGCACAGGGAGGAGATTCTGGAGATGATCCGCTGGGAGGGCAACCCCGACACCCGTGAATGGCGCATCCGGATGAAGTATCCCAAGGAGTATGCCCGCATGCGCAGCGTGATCTACCCGCAGATGCGAGCCGTGGACTTCCGCTTCAACCTCCACCGCCGGGGCATGAAGCAGGACACGGTATACACCACCGAGGTCGATTCGAACTACATGCACGCCGTGGATCTGCTCCGCAAGCGCCGCTACGAGGAGGCTCTGGAGATCCTGCGCCCCTATGAGGACCGCAACACCGCGCTGGCCTACATGTCGCTCGGCTACGATGCCGCGGCCTACCGGATCCTGCGCGCCGAACCCGAGGCCGGATCGACGGCCGACCTGCAGTACATGCTCGCGATCCTGGCAGCCCGTCTGGGCGACGAGGAGCAGGCCGTCAAGTACTTCCTGCGTGCGGTGGAGCTGCGCGAGAACCTCAAGTTCCGCGGCAACCTCGATCCCGAGATCTCCCGCCTGATCCGTCACTACGGGCTCTTCCGCGAAGACTTCGAATAAGACGCAAGAAGCGTCTTCCGTCTGAAACGAATCGCCCCTGCCGCCAGGATGCGGCAGGGGCGATTTTCATTCGGGAGCATTCGGGGCAGGAGACGGGGAAAACCGTCGGTCACAGGCCGGCAGGTCCCGCAGCATCGGGCCGCTTCATCCGCAGCAACCGCCGGTAGACGAAGGCGAAGGCCGGGATGAGGAAGAGGTCGGCGAAGATCCACGCCGTCGAATCGCCGAAGCAGACGGCGATATAGCCGAAGGCCGGTACGGCGAGGAGGCTGACCAGAATCCGGGCAATCATCTCCGAGACGCCCGAAAGCATGGCCAGATTGGTATAACCCACCCCCTGGATCGTATAACGCAGGATGCAGAGCAGCCCCAGCACGGGGAAGAACGAGACCGATACATGGAGGAAGAGCGCCGTGTCGTTCAGGATCTCGGTCTCGGAGGCATCGACGAAGAGCCGGGCGATGGTCCGCGAAGCGGTCATCAGCACCGCGAAGGTGAAGACCCAGTAGACCATCATCAACAGCGAGCTGGCCCGCACGCCCTGCCAGACGCGCTCGGGACGACCCGCACCGTAATTCTGGCCGCTGTAGGTGGCCATGGCGATGCCGAGGCTCTCGAGCGGACACATGAAGAACATCTTGATGCGCATGGCTGCCGTAAAGGCCGCCACGCAGGCCGTACCCAGAGCGTTGTTGGCGCTCTGCAGCATGATGCTGCCGATCGCCGTAATGGAGAACTGCAGGCCCATCGGCACCCCGATGCCGAGCAGCTGCCGCGCCAGACGCCCGTTGAAACGCCGCTCGCCGGGCTGCGCCCGGAGAATCTCGAAGCGGCTCATCATGTAGCGGTAGCAGAGCCACGCCGAAAGTCCCTGCGAGACGACCGTAGCGATGCCGGCTCCGGCCACGCCCCACTTCAGCACCAGGATGCAGAAGAGGTCGAGTATGATGTTGAGCACCGTCGAGAAGAGCAGGAACCAGAAGGGCGTCCGGCTGTCACCCAGAGCCCGGATAATGCAGGCCAGCAGGTTGTAGAAGAAGGTGCACGGAACGCCGATGAAGGTAATCAGCAGGTAGGCATAGGCCCCGGGGAAGATGTTGTCGGGAGTCCGCATGATCCGCAGGATATCGCCGCACAGCAGGCTCGTAACCAGAGCAATGGCCACCGACATCACCGCAGAGAGTTTCAGGCTGACGAAGACCAGACGCCGCATGGTCGCATAGTCTCGGGCGCCGAACTTCTGGGCCACGGGGATGCCGAATCCGCCGCAGCAACCGTTGCAGAAGCCCAGGATCAGGAAGACGACCGAAGTGCTGGCTCCGACCGAGGCCAGGGCATTGATTCCCAGGAAGCGGCCCACGATCACCGCATCGACCAGCGAGTAGGTCTGCTGCAGCAGGTTGCCCAGCAGCAGCGGCAGGGTGAAGTTCAGAATCAACGTCAGCGGACGCCCCGCCGTGAGTTCCTTTGTCGTAGTCGCCATAATATCCGATCCTCGATAACGGCGCAAAGATAACGGATATTCGCCCTCATTGGAGCGCTCCCGGGTCATTTTGTCGCACAGGCCCCGGCCGGAACGGCATGCCGGGTTGGCACACGAATTGCGCTGACGAAGGCAAAATCCGTTTGCTATGGACCGAATCAACGTATTGCTTGAAAATTCGAAGCGGGCCGTCCGCTACTGGTGGCTGCTCGCCGTCGTCGGGGTCGCCCTGCTGGCCGCCGGCATCCTGATCTTCGCCTACCCGAACCGGGGCTATCTGGCACTGGCCACCCTGTTCGGATGGCTGATGTTCCTCTCGGGCATGCTCGAGGCCGCACTCTCGGCCATGAACCGCCACTTCGTCACCGGCCGCGGCTGGATGGCCGTCGGCGGGCTGATCGAGATCATCCTGGGACTCATCCTGATCTTCAACGTCTCGCTCTCGGAGATCACCCTCCCGATCGTACTGGGTTTCTGGCTGCTGATGCGCGCCTTCGCGACCATCGGGCTGGGCGGCGACATGAACGCGCTGGAGATCCCGGGGGCCGGATGGACCGTCTTCACCGGCATCCTCCTGCTGCTCTGTGCGGTATGGATCCTGCTCCAACCGCTTGTGTTCGGCCGGACGGCCGTGCTGGTATGGGTCTCGATCTCACTGCTCTTCGCCGGCACGGGAGCCTGCTCGCTGGCCTTCCAGCTGCGCTGCTCCCACCCGAACGACGGGGGACGGGAGCACTGACCCCCGCGCCCTGCCTCAAGGCTGAAAACATGCGAAGCGGCGGCCGGTAATCCGGCCGCCGCTTCGCGTACACCCTGCCGTCCGAAGCCGGCGCCAAACAATGAAGGGGACCTCACGGCCCCCTTCTCCCATCAAAAATTAACCCTTAAAAATTATCCCCTTTTCGGAAAACTTCCGAGAGGTAATGATGCAAATAACACAAATCCGCATCACCCTGTATTACCTCCCGCATGATCAAGTCTTCGTCCTCGGAGATGCCGTTGTTTGAAACATCGTTCTTGTCCATGTCCTCCATAGGCACTTCGTTTTAACTGCTGCAACTATAAAACGCATGGCAGGGAGGAATATTGTGCGAAGATCAACTTAAAATCAGATTTTTTTCCTTGATCATCCGGCGCAGGTTGATCAGCGCATAGCGCATGCGCCCGAGCGCCGTGTTGATGCTCACATCGGTCTGTTCGGCAATGTCCTTGAAACTCAATCCCGAGAAGTAACGCAACATCACCACTTCGCGCTGCTCGGCCGGAAGATGATCGACCAGAGCGCGGACGTCGCGCTCGATCTGGTCGCTGACCATCGAGTCCTCGACCGTACGCTCGGCGAAACGCAGCGTGCCGAGCATGTCGTATCCGGCATCCGATTCGGAGACCGACTTGTCCTGCCGCATGGCGCGGAAGTGGTCGATCACCTGGTTGTGGGCGATGCGCAGGATCCACGACAGAAACTTGCCGTTATCCGTATAACGGCCTTCGTCGATCACCCGAACGGCCTTGATGAAGGTCTCCTGAAAGATATCATCGGCGACATCGCGGTCCTTGACCATCATGCCGATGTAATCGCGTACGCGGCGACTGTGACGTTCGATCAAAGTGGATATGGCGCTCCGGTCCCCCGAAAGGTAGTGATTAAGCAATACTTGGTCACTTAATACTTGCACGTTCATACTCTTTTCCCCCTAATAGTTACTAAGAGTAGAATTCTGTTCCGATAGGCAATCCCTGTTTTTTTAATTTAATCGTGTCGCTCGTGTATTGAACTCATCCGGAGCCGGTCACACCGCTTCCGGAGATTTTACGTTCGCAAGATAAACACTTTTTCCGAAAAATCCAAATTTTTCTACTCCCCCGGTTCAGCGACCGGCATCCGTGCGTCATACAAAAATCGCGCCGCGAGGAGGGTCCGGGCGGGTTATTTCTCAGGCTCGACGTGGATGGCGATCATCGTTCCCCGGCCGAAGCGATCGCGGAGCCGGCGTTCGATATCGACCGTATGGTCGTGCGACTCCCTGACGGTCATCTCCCCATCGACCCGAATGTGCACCTCGATGGCGATCGAGGCCCCGATGCGGCGCGTGCGGAGGTTGTGGGGCTCCTTGACGGCCGGATCGGCGGAGACGATGCGCAGGATCTCCTCCTCGGTCTCGGCGGGAAGCGACTGTTCGAGCAGCTCGCCGAGACCCGAACGGATCAGGTCGAGGGCGATCTTGAAGATGAAGACGGCGACGACGAGCGCCGCAATCGGGTCGGCGATACGCCACTTCTCGCCGAGAAAGAAGGCACAGCCGATGCCGACCAGCGTCCCGAGCGACGAGAGCGCATCGCTGCGGTGGTGCCAGGCGTTGGCCACGACGCTGGGGCTGTCGATCGCACGTCCGACACGGACCGTATAGCGGTAGAGAATCTCCTTGGCCACGATCGAAAGCACGGCGGCGATGAGCGCCACACCGCCCGGACGGGGCAGCACCCCGCCTTCGATGACCGTGCGGATGGAGCGCATGCTCGACAGGAGGATGCCGACACCCACGGCAACCAGCGCCAGGCTGATGATGATCGTGGCGAGCGTCTCGTATTTCCCGTGTCCGTAGTCGTGCCCGTCGTCCTTGGGTTTGGCCGAGATCCGGGCAAAGGCGATCACCACAACGTCGGTGGCCATGTCCGAGAATGAGTGTACGGCATCGGCCGTCATGGCGGCACTGCGGCCGAGGACGCCCGCAGCCAGTTTGAAACACGAGAGCGCGAGGTTCACGACAAAGCCGATGAAGGTCACGCGATAGATTTTCCGTTTCCGGATTTCAGCTTCGTTGTCCATGGCATTCGGAGAATAACGGCGATAAAGGTACGAAAAAAAGCGTTCGTCGCATCGATTTTTTTACCTGTCCCACATTTTGCCGCCTGCAGCGGATCGGCCGGAGACAAAAAAAGCCGGGACGGACGGATGCGGCGTCCGAAAGCCGCTCCGTCCGTCCCGGCCCTGTGTCGGAGCCGGGCCGATCAATAGCTGCGGGCGAAGAGCACGCGGCGGTGCGACGGCTTGCCGGAGTAGATGCAGACGCCCTCCTCGTCGGGTGCGTCGATCGGAATGCAGCGGATCGTGGCCTTCGTGGCATCCTTGATCGCCACCTCGGTCTCGACCGTGCCGTCCCAGTGTGCCGAAATGAAGCCGCCCTTCGTCTCGAGCACCTCCTTGAACTCCTCCCACGTATCGACCCGCGTAATCATCGAGTCGCGGTAGGCAAGCGCCTTGCGGTAGATGTTTTCCTGAATCTCGGTCATCAGGCCCTCGATCCGGTCTGCGAGGCCCTCCTGCGGGACGGTCTCCTTCTCGAGCGTGTCGCGGCGCACCAGCTCGATCGTGCCGTTCTCCAGGTCACGCGGCCCCATGGCCAGACGCACCGGAACGCCCTTGAGCTCGTACTCGGCGAACTTGAAGCCCGAGCGGACGTTGTCGCGGTCGTCGATCTTCACCGAGATGCCTCTGGTCTTCAGTTCGGCGGCAATCGCCTCGAAGCGGGTGCGGATCTCGGCGAGCTGCTCCTCTCCCTTGTAGATGGGGATCATCACCACCTGGATCGGCGCCAGTTTCGGAGGCAGCACCAGACCGTTGTTGTCCGAGTGGGCCATGATCAGGGCACCCATCAGGCGGGTAGAAACGCCCCACGACGTAGCCCAGACATACTCGAGTTTGCCCTCCTTATTGACATACTGCACGTCGAAGGCCTTGGCGAAGTTCTGCCCGAGGAAGTGCGACGTACCGCTCTGCAGCGCCTTGCCGTCCTGCATCAGCGCCTCGATCGTCAGCGTATCCTCCGCGCCGGCAAAGCGCTCGTTGGGCGACTTGTGCCCCACGATCACCGGCAGCGACATCCACTCCGTGGCGAACTTTTCGTAGACGTGGATCATCTTCGTGGCCTCCTCGACGGCCTCCTCGCGCGTGGCGTGAGCCGTATGCCCCTCCTGCCAGAGGAACTCCGCGGTACGCAGGAACAGGCGCGTGCGCATCTCCCAGCGCACGACGTTGGCCCACTGGTTGCAGAGGATCGGCAGGTCGCGGTAGGACTGGATCCAGTTCTTGTAGGTGTTCCAGATGATCGTCTCGGAGGTCGGGCGCACGATGAGCTCCTCCTCGAGTTTCGCATCGGGATCGACGACGACCCCCTTGCCCTCGGGATCGTTCTTCAGGCGGTAGTGCGTCACCACGGCGCACTCCTTGGCGAAGCCCTCGACGTGGTGGGCCTCCTTCGAGAAGAACGACTTGGGAATGAAGAGCGGGAAATAGGCGTTCTGATGTCCCGTCTCCTTGAACATCCGATCCAGCGCATCGTGCATCTTCTCCCAGATGGCATAGCCGTAGGGTTTGATGACCATGCACCCGCGGACGGCCGAATTTTCCGCCAGTCCGGCCTTGACCACCAGATCGTTGTACCACTGCGAGTAGTTCTCGTCGGATTTGGTGAGGTCTTTGAGTTCCTTAGCCATAACTTATCTTGGTTTTACGTTTGTTCCGGAGCGCAAATATACAAAAAAATAAAGGTCTGCCTATCATGGAGCAGACCTTTATGCGGTATATTTCCCCGTTGCGGGCGACGGGCCACCGTCCGGAGGCACAGAATCGTATCCCGCGCCGCCCGCAGCGGCCCGGCGGATCAGAAGCGGAAGCCGAGCGTCAGGGCGATGTAGTGACGCGTAATTGAAGTATCGTAAAAACCGCTCCAGGTCACGGGCTGCCCGGCATCGGCATCCATGCTGAAGAAGAGCTGGTACTTCGAGTAGCTGTCCACGGCGTACTGGTAGGCCAGGTCGAGCACCGTCGTGCGCGAAAGCGTGAAGCCTACACCGGCCGTCAGGTAGTGGCTTTCGGTAGCCACCGGGCGGTTGAAGTAGAGGCTCTTGTCCTTGAGCATCGAAGAGGTGTACCCGCCGCCGACACGGAGGGCCAGCACGGGCAGCGGCTTGAGTTCGAGGCCCGCACGTACGGCGTTGGTCGCACAGAAGTTGTTCTTGAACTCGAGTTTGTACTCCTCGGGCTGGATGATGAACCCGGGCTGTCCGTCAGGCACGTTCTTCACCCGGATGCCGTTGTACCAGTCGCGTTCGTAGTCCACGGAGACGATGGCAAAGGTGCCGAACGTATAGGAGGCGCCGAACAGCAGGCGCGACGGCGAGACGAACTCCCAGCTGTTGGGTCCGTCGTCGGAGAGCACCGGCGTGCGGTCGGTGTTGATCTCGCGGCTCGTGTTCGCGGCGTTGGAGATCGACGACTCGATGTCGGCCGCATAGGTGCGGTCGAGCGAATAGAAGGTCGGCGTATGGTAGGCTACACCCAGACGCAGCCCCGCCACGGGGCGCACGATGGCGCCGATCTTGAAATTCAGTCCGCTGCCGTCGAGCACCGTCTGCTGGTAGAGCGAGGCATAGTCGAGCTTCGAGGCGAGCGGCGTCCCGTCGCGGTCCACGGGGGCACCGTCGTAGAGATACTGCTCCTGGTAGGTGATCCCCGTCTTCTTGTGGACGCTCTGGATGCCGAGCGTGGCGCCGACGTAAAGTATGTTGTTGATGTTGGCGCCCAGGGCGATCTGGAACTCGTTGATCGATCCCGAATTGGCCACATCGACCGAATGGATGGCCGATGCGTTGTGGCCGATCATGTCGGGCACCATCTGGTCACCGGCCTGGCTCGTCATGAAGCCGTTGTAGCCCAGGATCGCCGGCCAGAAGTAGGGCACGTAGTCATAGCCGAGCGCCCCGTCCTGGTTCGGGAAGATCCCGTGGTAGGTCAGCTGCTGGCTGAAGACGTCGGCCAGCGTGGGCACGGTCTGTCCCGATGCGGCGTCGTAGATCGACTCCGAGGAGTAGGAGTAGCGCGTATTGAAGTCGGCGACCCGGTTGAGTCCGACGCCGAGCGTCATGCTCACCAGCGAACCCGAGGAGCTCTCGAAGATGTTGAGCGCCGCGCCGACGTTGGCGAACGAGAAGCGGGTCCGGTTGTTGCCCTGCCACGGCAGGGTATTCGCGGTCTCGCCCTGCGCCACCGAGAGCATCGGCGTCAGCGAGATCTCGCTGCGGCGGTACATGCCCAGACCGGCCGGGTTGATCGACATGGCCGACATGTCGGCGCCAAGCGAAGTGAAGGCCCCGCCGAGCGCCATGGCACGAGCCGTCCCGAAATTCGCGGGACGCGACAGCGAGGCGAAATCCTCGGCCAGCATCAGGTCGTGGCTGAACATCAACCCGCCGAACTGCATCGACGACTGCTGTGCGGCGGCCGGCACGGCCACCAGGCCGGAGACGGCTCCCAGCAAACAGATTATGATTCGTTTCATGTTCCGATTCTTCTTTAAGGTTTAACGTCCTCTGTAGGAGTTGCCGCCGCGCGAGCCACCCGAGCCCCCGCCGGTGAATCCGCCGCGCGAGCCGCCCGAGCTGCCGCCCGTAAATCCGCCGCGCGAACCGCCGAAACTGCTGCCGCTGTTGAAGCTGTTGCCGCGGGATCCGGAGTTCTCGGTCCGGCCGGGCGTATAGCGGCTGCCCGACGAACCGCGGTTGCTGTTCCACGAGTCGTTGCGCGAATTGTTGTTGTTGCGGTAGATCCGGCTGCTGTTGTTCGTACGCCCGCCGCTGTTATAGTAGACCCGCGAGGAGCCGCTGCCGGTCGCACCGCCGCGCGTTCCGGAGAGTGCCGGACGATAGCGGCTGCCGCCCGACGAGAAGGCCGGCAGGTAACGCGATCCGCCTGCGGTGCCGGTACGTCCGAAGCGATAGTTCGGGCGCGGCGCCCAATGGTGCCCATGCCCCCAGCCGGGCCCCCAGGCCGGACCCCAGTAGGGATGGTGATGCCAACCGGGCCCCCAGCCCCAGCCGGGTCCCCACCAGGGATCGTACCACGGGCTGTACCACCCTGCATACCAGGGCCGGTACCAGGCATTCCAGCCGAAGCTCCAGCCCCAGCTGCCGATCGAGAACGACGGGCCCCACGGCCAGCTCCAGCCGTAATACCACGGATCGAGCAGCACGACCGAGGTTCCCCACGATCCGAACATCGAAGTGATGTACTTGGGCTCGACCCACACCTCGTCACCCATGACGATGACGTTGTAGAAGGCCGGATCGTAGGCCGAGGCATAGGTGAAGGCCGAACTGTAGCGGGCATTGATGTAGCTCGAAGGCATCCGGTAGGTCGGCGACTCGAAGCCCCGCAGGCGGCGCGCATAGGCGCTCTCGTAGTCATCGGCCAGGATGCTCTGGTAAGGATTCGAATCGGCGCTCCGGTATTCGTAGTAGTCATTTTCTGCCGCAGCGGCCTGGGCCTCGGCGATCCGGGCCTCCCACTCGGCTCTGCGCGCCTCGGCTTCGGCCTTCTTGGCTTCGGCCTCGGCCTGCTGTTTGCGTGCGATCTGCGCGCGGTCGTGCTGAACATACAGGTCGTCGCCGGCATATCCCGACGCGGCGTAATATGCCGACGAGCAGCTTGCGAGACCCGCAGCCGCGACGACGGCGGCAATCCATAATCTCAACTCTTTCATGGCTCACTCGTTGTTTGCGTTAGCTCTGTTCATGAACAGAACGAAAACCGTACCGGTTTTAGTATCGGCTCTCACCCATATAAACGGGTGCAGAGGGGAAATACTGCGCCGCACCGGCAAGCGGCCAAAGCCCCCGGATACAAAGATAGGAATTAAATCAGGCAAAGAGCGGAAAACGGAGCCGTCCGAAGAAAAAAATCAAAAAAATCGAAAATTTCCTGCAAAAAATAGTAGTTTCCGAAAAATATGTCTATATTTGCAGTCCCAAAACGAAAGTTTCGGGGAGGGGGAAAGCCGAAAAGCAACCCCGCAACACAAGGAGAGATGCCGGAGTGGTCGATCGGGCCGCACTCGAAATGCGGTGTACGGGCAACTGTACCGGGGGTTCGAATCCCTCTCTCTCCGCAA
>ERZ1673744.145-NODE-145-length-107664-cov-6.166008_pt1 | contig 107664 bp, 87 predicted proteins | sample MGYA00580207_ERZ1673744 | MGnify/ENA primary metagenome ERZ1673744 (study PRJEB41218, sample SAMN15661751) | gut metagenome | host: Homo sapiens | place: Canada: London | collected 2015-08-20/2019-03-30 | study: EMG produced TPA metagenomics assembly of... | reverse complement strand
CGTACAAGGGCTGCGTCAGCAAGGATTTCGTGGTCGGAGTGACAGCAAATCGGGGACAACCCCGAGGCGAAAAGCCTCGACTGTATCGAAACCCTCCCACTTCAGTGGTGAGGTTGTTTAGCAGAGCCGAGCCATGACAGAAAAAGATGCCGCCGGCGGGATCGTCCTCGCCGAGGACGCCGCGCCGAAGACCGCCTTCGATCCGCATCAGGAGATCAGGACCCTTCCGAACCTGCCCGGATGCTACCGCTACTTCGACACAGCGGGCGCATGCCTCTACGTCGGCAAGGCGCGCGACCTCAAGAAGCGCGTCTCGTCCTACTTCCGCAATCCCGCGGGGCTCTCCCCGCGCATCGCGATCATGGTGAGCCAGATCGCCAGACTCGAGACCACCGTCACGCGCAGCGAGGCGGAGGCCCTTCTTCTTGAGAACAACCTCATCAAGACGCTGAGCCCGAAGTTCAACATCCTCTTCAGGGACGACAAGAGCTATCCCTATCTGAGGCTCGGTCCCGAGGCGTTTCCGCGGCTCTCCTACTATCGCGGCGGCGTCGACCGCAAGTCCCGCTTCTTCGGGCCCTATCCCAACGGGACGGCCGTGCGCGAGGCGATCCAGATCATGCAGAAGGTCTTCGGCCTGAGGACCTGCGAGAACTCCGTCTTCTCGAACCGCGACCGCGCGTGCCTGCTCGGCCAGATCGGCCGCTGCTCGGCGCCCTGCGTGGGCGCCGTCACGAAGGAGGACTACGCGAAGGACATCGAGCGCGCCGCCGCCTTTCTCGAGGGGCGCACGCGCGACATCGTCGAGGACTATGAAAGGCGCATGTGGGAGGCCTCCGAGGCCTGGGCCTTCGAGAAGGCCGCCTTCTACAGGGACCGCATCGCGGCGCTCACGACCGTGCAGCACCAGCAGGCGATCGAGACGACGGGCGGCGACACCGACGCGGACGTCGTGGCGGTCGCCGTTTCGGGCGCCGTCGCCTGCGTCAACCTCGCGATGGTCAGGGGCGGGCGCCATCTCGGCGACCGTCCGTGCTTCCCGAAGCTCGGCGTGAGGAGCGAGTCGCTCATGCCCTCGAAGGCCGAGATTATGACGGCCTTCGTGCGCCAGCACTACGGCGACGGGATGCCGGTGCCCAACGTCATCATCCTCGACGGTGCCGTCATGTCCGACGAGGAGCGCCACGAGACGGTCGAGGCCGTCGCCGAGGCGATGTCGGCCGCGGCCGGAAGGCGCGTCACGGTGGTGGCGGAGCCGCGCGAGACGCGCAGGCGCTGGCTCGAGATGTGCGCGAAGGGTGCCGAGATCGCGCTCGCGCGCCACCTTCAGGAGGAAGGCAGCCAGCTCGCAAGACTCAGGGAGCTCATCGACATCCTCGGGTTCGAGCCCGACGACGGCGATCCGATGAACTTCCGCGTCGAGTGCTTCGACATCTCGCACACGGCGGGCGAGGCCACGCAGGCCTCCTGCGTCGTCTTCTCCGAGGGTCGCATGCAGTCCGCCCTCTACAGGCGCTTCAACATCACGGGCATCGAGCCAGGTGACGACTACGCGGCCATGCGCCAGGTGCTCGAGCGCCGCTACAGGCCCGTGACGCGCGGCGAGGCCGTGCTGCCGAGCGTCGTGCTCGTCGACGGCGGCAAGGGGCAGGTCGAGATGGCCAGACAGGTCTTCACTGAGCTCGGACTCGATCTTTCCGTCATCGTCGGCGTCGCCAAGGGCGAGGGCCGCAAGGTGGGTCTCGAGACCCTGATCTTCCCCGAGATCGACGGCGTGCGCCGCGAGCCGCTCGTGCTCGGCACCATGAGCCGCGCGCTCATGCTCATCGCCGAGATCCGCGACGAGGCCCACCGCTTCGCCATCACGGGCATGCGCGCCAAGCGCGCGAAGACCCGTCAGTCGAGCCGGCTCGAGGATCTCGAGGGGATCGGACCCAAGCGCCGCGCGAAGCTTCTCACGCATTTTGGCGGCATGAAGCAGCTTTCGAACGCCTCGGCCGAAGATATTGCGCGAGTCGACGGCATTTCCGCCGCGCTCGCGGCTAAAATCTATGCTCAGCTCCACGGGAGCCAGTAAAAAGCGACAAGGACCCGCACATGCCCAAACTCAAGCCCCCATTCAAGCTCAACGTCCCGATGCTCCTCACCTGGATGCGCATCGCGATGATTCCGCTCGTCATCGGCATCTTCTATCTTCCCGAAACGTGGATGACGATGGGGACGAAGAACGCGACCGCCATGCTGATGTTCGTCATCGCCGCCATCACCGACGCGCTTGACGGCTTCCTCGCCCGCCGCTATCAGGGCTGGGCCACGCCCATGGGCGCCTTCCTCGATCCCGTCGCCGACAAGCTCCTCGTGAGCGCCGCGCTCGTCGCCCTCGTGGGCCTCGACCGATGCGACATGCTCGTCGCCCTCGTCATCATCGGCCGCGAGATCACGGTCTCCGCCCTGCGCGAGTGGATGGCCAAGGTCGGCGCCTCGGGCGCCGTCAAGGTCAACTGGTTCGGCAAGATCAAGACCATTGCCCAGATGACCGCCATCCCGATGCTCCTCTGGTGGGATCCCGTCGTCGTTAGCACGAGCCTCCTGAGCGGCGAGCTCAACATCGCCTTCCTCGGCCGCGTCCTCATCATCGTCGCCGCCGTGCTCACCATCTATTCGATGTACGTCTACCTCATGGCCGCCCGCAAGGCTCTCACGGCTCCCGCGTCCGACGCACTCTGAGAACGACTCCCGAGACGAACCCGGAAGCGAATCCGGAAATCAAAAAAAAACGCCGCGGTCCGCGGCGTTTTTCATGTCCGCGGCGTACAAAATGAAAAAGGCCGGTTTCGTCGAAAACCGGCCTTTTCGTTCCCCCTTTTTCGGAGCGGCGCCTTACTGCCGCTGACGCAGGCGCCCCTGACAGGAGCCGCGTCTGACCGAAAAGACGACGAACCGCTTAGAGTCGGTCCGTCGATAGGGGTGAACTATACACAAGTTTTAGCGACTTGTCGAGCAAAGTTTACAAATTGTCGGCAATTCAAGACCCGTGATGCGAAGAGCCTGGGGTTTTCTGAGAATGGTGCGGGCAAAGCCCATGTGTTGCAGGAGAAAATCATTTGTCGACCATTCGGGCGAAGGATCGCGTCGACTGCCGCTCTTTTGTGTCGCGGAGGCCGCGCGGGCCTGCGGGAGTTGGCGGCCTGTACAATGAGCGCAAGAGCTCGTGACATCAACGACGGGCGTCATGGAGAAGAAGAGATAGCATGCAGACGATGTCGGAAGAGAAGACGGCCTCCGAGGGCCATGCAGAGGGAGAGGCCGGAACGAGGAGTGCGGAGCTTGTGAAGCGGGCTCGGCGGCAGCACGGCATCGAGGCCGTGCGCACGATCATCCGCTTTGCGATGGACCGCATGCGCGAGACTCAGCTTCAGGAGGTGGCGTCCTCGATGACGCTCACGACGCTCCTTTCGCTCGTTCCGCTCATCGCGGTCGCGATGTCGGCCTTTGCGCTCTTCCCGAGCTTCGCGGACTCGCGCCACGCGCTTGAGGAGGCGATCATCTCGGGCGTGCTGCCGCAGCAGTACACGGAGACGATCGTCACGTATCTGCGCAACTTCACGGACCACGCCTCGGGACTCGGCATCTTCGGTCTGGCGGGTCTGGCCGTGACGGCGCTTCTCCTGATTGACAAGTTCTTCGTGACGGTCAACCGCATCTATCAGGTGCGCCGCATGCGCCCCTGGGGACAGAGGGCGCTGCTCTACTGGGCGCTCATCACGCTCGGGCCCCTGGTGATCGCCTTCTCGCTCACCGTCTCGACGCAGGCGATCCGCTCCGCCTCGGAGGGCGTTGACGCGACGTCGGTCGAGTGGGGCATGGCCGTTCTGCAGTTTGCGATCCAGGTCGCCTCCTACACCTTCCTCTACAAGTTCGTGCCCAACTGCCACGTGCAGCTTTCGCACGCGGCCGTGGGCGGCGTCTCCGCTTCCTTCGCGGGACTCGCCGTGCGCGAGGCCTTCGGGCACTACGTCTCGGCGGGCACGCTCACGTCGATCTACGGCGCGTTCGTGGCCTTCCCCGTGCTCCTGCTCTGGTTCTACGTCTCCTGGCTCATCGTCTTCGGCGGCGCAGCCATCACGGCGACGATCCCGCTTCTCACTTCGGGGCGCTTCGCCGACAGCTACAAGCGCGGCAATGACTTCCTTACGGGCGTCGCGCTCCTGAAGACGCTCTGGCGCCATCGCCGCGAGGGCGAGACCTCGGTGGGCATCACGACGCTCGCCGACGAGGTCGACAGCTACCCGCAGGCCGCCCGCCGCATTCTGCTCAGGCTCGCCGAAAAGGGTTACTGCGTCGAGATCATGAGCGAGAAGCCCAAGAGTCACAGCGACTGGGCGCTTCTGTGCGATCCGTCCGCCAAGAGCCTCAGGGACGCCTGCACGGCGCTTCTCGTCGACGGCACCAACCATCTCACTAGTCCCAAGCGCGCCTCGTCGTCCCGAGATGAAGGGATGCTCTTTGACTGGTACCGCGGCTTCATGTCCGCCGAAATGCTCGCGAAGCCCCTAGACGAGGTCTTCACCATCGACGAGGAGCCGCAGGACGTTCAGGCGGAACAGACCGCCCGTCCCGCCTGACGGGGACCTGCAGGCAGACTGCCCTCATGGGCGGCTCGTCGTCGGTGCGGGCGGCGCCGGCATGGTTGCCGCCGCGACGGCCGTCGACAACGGCGCGACCGTGATCGTCCTTGAGAAGATGGTCATGCTCGGCGGCAACACCGCCCGCTCCGAAGGCAACATGTCCGCCATGGACCCCGAACCCGAAAAGCTTCTGCCGATGACGCAGGCCGTGCGCGACATCATCGCCAAGTACACGAACCCGAAGCCGAGCTTCAGAAGACGGTTCTCAAGCAGCTCGCAGAGCGGCAAGAAGTACATCTTCGACTCTCCCGAGCTCTTTGCGCTTCAGACGATCGTCGGCGGCAACTGCAAGAACGACGCCAAGCTCGTTCTCACGATGACCCGCAACGCCACGGCCGCCATGAAGTGGCTTGACGTCCAGTCCGACATGACGTGGTTCCACGTGCCGCGCAGCTGGGTCGATGTCGGCATTGGCGGCCTTTATCCGCGCGGGCAGTGGCCGTGTCAGGCCGACGGCAAGACGCCGATCTCCACGTACGACGCCTACATCCGTCCGCTCGCCGCCAAGGTCGAGGCCGCAGGCAACCCGATCTACAAGAACATGAAGGTCGTGAGCGTCGAGCGTGACGCCTCCGGCCGCGTCACGGGCGTGAAGGCCCTCGACCGCAAGGGCGTCGAGCGCGTCTTCTCCGGCCGCAGCGTGGTCCTCGCCGCAGGCGGCTACGGCGCCAACCTGCAGATGGTCAAGAAGTACAACGACATCTCCGTCACCGTGACCTCAAACTCTCCGGCTACCACCGGCGAAGTGCTTGAGGAAGCCGTCGCCGCAGGCGCCGGCCTCACGGGCATGGAGTGGATCCAGATCCATCCGCACGGCAACCCGAAGAACGGCGAGCTTGAGTCCACCATCGCCGCCCGTCCGTCCGACACGCCGTACGTTAACTGCGACGGCTTGCGCTTCGTCGACGAAACGGGTCGCCGCGACGAGATCTCCTACGGCATCCTGAAGCAGACCGGTCAGGTTGCCTTCTCGATCTACGACCAACGCACGATCGAGGAGAAGAAGATCGAGTCCGCCATCGCCCACGGCTATGCCTTCAAGGCCGACACGCTTGAAGACCTTGCCCGCCAGGCCGGCATCGACTGGAAGAACTTCGAGAAGACCATGAAGGCCTACAACGAGGCCTCCGTGTCCCAGAATACGAAGTCTCTCCCCGTGCCGAAGATCCTCATCGGCAATCCGGTCGTGAAGGCGCCGTTCTACGCCGTGCCGATCACGACGACCATCCACCACACGATGGGCGGTCTTCGCATCAACGAGAAGACCCAGATCCTCGACAAGAACGGCAACGTGATCCCGGGCCTCTACGCCGCATGTGAGACACGGGCGGCATCCACGGCGGCAATCGCCTCGGCCGCAACGCCCTGACCGACCTTCTGGTCTTCGGCCACATCGCCGGCCAGGAAGTCGCCAAAAAACAGTAAGGCCGATTGAGAGCCGTGCCGTCCGTCCCTCGCGGGCGGCACAACAAAAGAAGAAAAGGGCGCCCGCAGCGCGAAAACGCTGCAGGCGCCCTTCTCCTTTTGGCTGTTCTCCACGCAGCTGTCCGCGGGGGCGGGCTTGCAGAGGATCTTCAGCCTCAGGCCTTTGCGGGGCGGGCCGAGGCGAGGATCGCGGCGATCTGGGCGGGCGTGATGTTCTTGTGCTTGCCGAGCTTCCAGTTGCGTTCCTCGAAGCGGCGGACGATCTCGCGTTCGACGTCTTCACCGACGCCTGCCTCGTCAAGGCGGGTCGGCAGACCGAGGGAGGCGAAGAAGGCCTCGAGCCTCACGATGGTTTCGAGGGCGCGCTCGCGGTCGGTGCCGTAATGCACGTCGAAGACGCGTTCGCCCATCTGCACGAGCTTGGCTTCCTTCGTGTCGATGAGGACGCGAAGGAGAGCGGGGAAGACGATGGCGAGCGTGGCGCCGTGGGCCATGCCCGTGAGGGCGGTGATTTCGTGGCCGATGGCGTGGGTGGCCCAGTCCTGATTCACGCCCATGCAGATCATGTCGTTGAGGCCGAGCGTAGCCGTGAGCATGTAGTCGGCGAGCACGTCGTAGTCGGGTTCGGGCGTACGCAGCGCGGGCGCGATGTCGACGAGCGTGAGAAGGAGCCCTTCGGCCCAGCGGTCCATCGGACGGGACTGGCCGGGTTCGGTCATGTACTGCTCGAGCACGTGCGCGGTGATGTCGGCGAGGGACGCGGCGACCTGGGCGGCGCCGAGCGAGCGGCAGCACTCGGGGTCGAGAATCGAGAAGCACGGATTTTCAGGCGCGACGAAGGCAAGCTTCTCCTTCGTCTCAAGGCGGGAGATGACGCTGTTGGCGTTCATTTCGGAGCCCGTGGCCGGGAGCGTCATGACGCTCGCGTAGGGAATGCAGCGGGCGGGACGGCGGGAGAGGACGATGTCCCAGGCGTCGCGCGTTTCGCCCTCGGTGAGGGCGCAGGCAACGAGCTTGGAGCCGTCGAGCACGGAGCCGCCGCCCACGGCGAGGATGAAGCCCGCCTTCTGTTCGCGGCCGAATTCGATGCACTTCCTGAGGGTTTCGACCTTGGGGTTGGCCTCGATGCCCCAGAATTCGACGTGGTCGATGCCGGCGAGCGCGGCCTTGACTTGGTCGTAGACGCCGTTGCGCTTCACGGAGCCGCCGCCGAAGGTGACGAGGACGCGCACGCCCTCGGGGATGTGGCGGGTGAGGGAGGCGATTTCGCCGCGGCCGAAGATGAGTCGGGTCGGATTGTAATACTCGAAGTTCTGCATGAGGGAACCTTGAAAAAAGTGGTTTTGCTGACAGTATACGGAGCCGGGCCGCGGGTGGAAAGGCGCGTTTTCGCTCAATGCAGAAGGGGGAGGTCCGCGATGCGGGCCTCCCCCTTGGGTTCGTGTCGATTCGTCGGGGACGAAGGATCCGTTACTGGACCTTGGCGTTCTTGACGAGTTCGCCGAAGTGCTGGTTGACGCGCTGGTTCGTGAGCGCGTTGACGAGCGCGGGCTTCTGAGCCTCGAAGGTCGGGAAGAGCTGGGCCGGACGCTTGGCGTCAAGCTTCACGACGTGGAAGCCGAACTGCGTGCGCACGGGTTCCTTGCTGACCGTGCCTTCCTTCATGCCGGCGAAGGCGTTGCCGAAGGTCGGAACGAAGGAGCGGGGAACGACCCAGCCGAGCTGGCCGCCGCGATCCTTGTTGCCGCGGTCTTCGGAGAATTCCTTGGCGAGCTTGTCGAAGTCGGCGCCCTTGTTGAGGCGGCTGATGATGTTCTTGGCCTGGTCTTCGGTCTTGACGAGGATGTGGCGGACCTGGTATTCGGTCGGGCCGTAGGCGGCCTTTTCAGCCTCGTAGGCCTTGCGGACGTCTTCGTCCTTGACCGGGTTTTTCTTGGCCCAGTCGCGCAGGACGGCGTTGATGAGGACCTGGTTGCGGGCGGCTTCGATGGCCTGCTTGACGTCGGAGTTGCGGTCAAGCTTGGCCTTCTTGGCTTCCTGAAGCAGGACGGTCTGCTGCGTGAGGACGTTCTTCACCTGGCGCTCAAGTTCGGCGCCTGCGGGCTGGCCCTGAGCGACGGCGCTGTCGTAGAGTGCCTTCTGCTGGGCAACGCTGACGGTTTCACCGTTGACCTTGAAGGCCTGAAGTTCAGCGTTGGCCGCGCCGGCGGCCATCATGGCAGCCATGCCGAGAACCAAAAGTTTCTTTTCCATTTCTTTCTTCCTTAACTGCCGCAGGTGTTCGGCGCTTCCCAGCACCGTACGCCGCTATCAGGTTGTTAGTCATTGCACCCGAAATTATAAGGGGTTCGGGCGTCATGCAGGTCAATTCTGCCTAGTGACGGCGTGTTTGGTCATGAACACGCCGATGCCAATTGTAAAGACTAGTGTCAGGCCCATCAGGCCGAAGAGCTTGAAGTTGACCCAGGTGTCGGTCGAACAGAGGTAGGCGACGAGGAGGTTGACGACGCCCATGGCCGCGAAGAAGCCGATCCACATGTTCTGGAGCGTCCCCCAGGCGTGGCCGGGCATTTCGATCTCGGCCTTGGAGAGAAGCATGCGGATGAAGTTTCGGCCCGCGATGTTGCCGTAGACGAGGATGCCGCCGAAGATCCAGTAGAGGATCGTGGGCTTCCACTTGATGAACATCTCGTTGCGAAGATAGAGCGTGAGGCTGCCGAAGACGACGATGACGGCGAGGCTGATCCAGAGCATCGGCTCGACCTTGCGGCCGCGCAGCATGAGCCAGCCCACCTGCAGGAAGGTGGCGGCGATGGCGACGACGGTGGCGATGAAGACCGGAGCGGTCATGGCGGTGAGGCCCTCGCCCATAAAGCGCTCGGCAAGCGCGATGGCGGCGTCGGGCTGGCCCTCGGCGATCTTGAAGGCCGCGAAGAAGAGGATGACGGGGAAGAGGTCGAAGAGAAGTTTCATCGTAAGGAGGTTCGTGTGGAGCGGGATCCTGAAATTTTAGCGAAATTGGCAGTTGATGTTTCAGGGGGAGGCCCTGGGGCCGAAGGCTTGGTAACATTTCGAACATTGTTCAGGTGCTTCGAAACGTTTTCGTCACCTGGGACAGGTATCGTTGTGCAGTCGGGGGCTCCCGGCCGTCAGGGGACGGTTTGTGACGCGCTCCCGCAACACGATATGAACAACGGACTTTCGTTATGCAATTTGCAAGAAAAATAGTGCTGCTTTCCGCCGTCGTGATGATGGGCGCCGCAGGAGGCGCGGCAGCCAAGGAGAATGATTTGACGAACGCAACCAAACCCGTTTCCGTCGTGACCGTCGAGGGCATGACCGAGTACAGGCTCCCGAACGGCCTGCGCGTCGTGCTCTATCCCGACATGAGCAAGCCGACCGCCACGGTCAACATGACCTATCTCGTGGGCTCGCGTCACGAGAACTACGGCGAGACCGGCATGGCCCACCTTCTCGAACACCTGATGTTCAAGGGGTCGAAAAACTATCCAAATCCGACCGCCGAGTTCACGAAGCGCGGCTTCCGCATGAACGGCTCGACGTGGCTCGACCGCACGAACTACCACGTCTCCTTCACGGCCTCGGACGACAACATGAAGTGGGCGCTCGGCTGGCAGGCCGACGCCATGATCAACTCGTTCATCGCCCGCAAGGACCTCGACACCGAGATGACCGTCGTGCGCAACGAGTATGAAATGGGCGAGAACCGTCCGACGAGCGTGCTCCTCAAGCGCATGCAGTCCGTGCTCTTCGACTGGCACAGCTACGGCCGCAGCACGATCGGCGCCCGAAGCGACATCGAGAACGTCGAGATCGAGAACCTCCAGGCCTTCTACCGCCGCTACTACCAGCCCGACAACGCCGTGCTGACGGTTTCGGGCAGGTTCGACACGGACGAGGTGCTTGGCTGGATCGCCGAGCTCTTCGGCCCGATCGCCAAGCCCGAGCGTGTGCTTCCTAAGGAGTGGACGGTCGAGCCCGCCGCCGACGGCGAGCGCGAGTTCACGGTCCGCCGTCCCGGCGAGACGCAGATGCTCATGATCGGCTACCGCCTGCCCGCCGCCCTGCATCCCGACTGGGAGCCCGCGGCCATGGCCACGTCGATCCTTTCCGACGCCCCGACGGGGCGCCTCTACAAGGAGCTCGTCGAGACGGGCCTTGCCACGCAGGTCTTCGGCTGGACGATTCCGGGCGCCCAGCCCGGCTTCGTGGTCTTCGGCGCCCAGGTCAAGAAGGGCGAGGACCTCGGTCCGGTCCGCGCGAAGATGGTCGACTTGATCGAAAACTCCTTTGCCAGGACGCCCGTGACCGATCAGGAGCTTGAACGCCAGAAGGCCGAGCAGGCCACGATGTTCGAGCGCCAGATCAGCGATCCCGAAGCATTCGCCGTGGGCCTTTCCGACTACATCGCGCTCGGCGACTGGCGCGTGTTTTTCGCCGACCGCGATGCGATCGCGCAGGTGAAGACCGCCGAGGTCGACAAGGCCGCCGCCCGCTACTTCGTGCGCGACAACCGCGTCGTCGGCAGCTACATCCCGACGGACGAGCTCAAGCGCGCCGACATCACGGCCGCGCCCTCCGTCGACGAGTACCTCAAGGGCTTCAAGTTCCGTCAGGAAGGCCGCACGGCCGAAGCCTTCGACGTCGATCAGGACAACATCAACGCCCGCACGCAGTTCGTCGAGGCGGGCGGCGTGAAGATGGCGCTGCTGCCGAAGAAGACGCTCGGCGAGACCGTCGTCGTGCAGATGAGGTTCCTCAACGGCAACTTGAAGACGGGCGCCAACGCCGCCGTCTCGATGCTCTCGACCGCCATGCTCTCGCGCGGCACGTCCACGATGACGCGCGACGAGATCGACGACGCCTTCACGCAGCTGCGCATGGAGGGTTCGCCCTTTGCGTTCACGACCGACCGCGAGCATCTCTCGGCCGCCGTGGGCCTTGCGGGCAGCATCCTCACGGACGCCGCCTTCCCTGAAAAGGAATTCGAGACCCTGAAGCGCCAGACCCTCGTCGGCCTGCGCGCCAAATCGGACGATCCGGGCACTAAGGCCCGCGACGCCCTCACGGAGCACTTCAACACCTATCCGAAGGGCGACGCCCGCCGCACGGAGACGAGCGCCGAGCTCATCGCCGAGGTCGAGGCCCTCACGCTTGACGACGTGCGCAACTACTGGCGCAACGTCTTCGGCACGGGTCGCGGCTACATCGCCGTCGTCGGCGACTTCGATCCCGAAGCGGTTGCGGGCGACCTGCGCCGCGCCGTCGTCGGCCGCAAGCTCTCCACCGTCGTCTACGAGCGTCCCGTGCACGAGTTCAAGTCCGTTGCATCGGCCCGCATCGTCATCGACACGCCTGAAAAGGAAAACGGCACGCTGATGGCCCGCGTCGACCTGCCGGCCAACGTGGCCGACGCCGATGCCGCGGCCCTCGTCACGGCCGACTGGATCCTCGGCGGCTCCACGGGTCTCTCGAACCGCATCGTGACCCGTCTGCGCCAGAAGGAGGGCCTCTCCTACGGCGCCGGCAGCGGCATCACGCTCCCGCGCTTCGGCAACCGCGGCCATTGGTCCGTCGGTGCGATCGTCGCTCCGCAGAACGTCAGGCAGGCTGAGGCCAGCCTGCGCGACGAGCTCGCCCGCGCCGTCAAGGACGGCATCACCGAGCAGGAGCTCGCCGAAGCCAAGCGCGGCCTGATCGAGTACCGTGCGGTGAACCGCGCCCAGGACGGCACGCTCGCGGGCAGCTGGATCAACTTCATGGAATCCGGCCGCGACTGGTCCTTCTCGAAGGACATGGAAGTCGCCATCGAGAAGCTCACGGTCAAGGACGTCAACGCCGCGATCCGCCGCATTGCGGATCCCTCGAAGATGACCTTCGTGCTCGCCGCCGACCTTGCGAAGGCCAGGGAAGCGGGCAAGGACTTCTCCAAGCAGTAATCTGCTGAAGCTCCCTGCCGGGCCAGACGGCATCAGGCGCCCCGCCGCTCCGACGCGAGCAGCGGGGCGCTGTCGTTTCTGAACGCCCCTCGCAGGCATAAAATGTCGGATTGTTCAGCTAAATCCGCCAGGAACCCTCGCCTCGGTGAGGCGGGGAGGAATGGCGGAAAAGACGGCGAAATGCGAGGCATACGTTAAAAGAGGAAGCCTCATATAATCAAATTTCCATACCGTTCCTTCCTCTGTCACGAATGATCCGCGCCATCCGCATTCGACTCTATCCGACGCCCGACCAGAAGAAATATCTGGCCGGTCTTTTCGGTGCCGTGCGGTTCTGCTACAACAAGGCGCTGTATCTCAAGACGCATTTCTACAAGGTGAAGGGCGTCAATCTTCACCCGATTCACGACCTCAAGAAGCTCATAGCCATTGCGAAGAAGTCGAAGAAGTACGCCTGGCTGGCGGAATACGACTGCATGGCATTGCAGGAATCAGTTCGCAATCTGAACAAAGCCTATGGGCGCTTCTTCAAGAAGGAAGCCGGATATCCGCGCTTCAAGTCCCGACGCGGCGAACAGTCCAGCTACCATTGCACCGGCGTTTCGGCAGGCGACGACTTCGTCAAGGTGCCGAAGATGAAGAAGATCAAGGCCGTCATGCATCGGAAGATCGAAGGCAAGGTCAAGAGCATCACGCTCTCGATGGATGCCTGCGGCGACTACTGGGCTTCCGTTCTCTACGAGGACGGCCTCCCCGAAGCCGTACCTGCGACATGCGTTCGCCAGACCAAGACGGTAGGCGTCGACGTCGGCATTGAGACCTTCTGCACATGCTCCGACGGTGAAAAGATCAAGTCTCCCAAAGCTCTCAAGAGAGCCGAAAAGAAGCTTAAGAAGGCGCAACGCGCCTTCTCAAGAAAGCAGAAAGGTAGCAAGAATCGTGAAAAGGCCCGCAAGCGTCTGGCGCGACTGCACCGCAAGGTGAAGCGCCGCCGCAGCGACTTCCTTCACAAGACATCTCGACGATTGGTGAACGATAACCAAGCGCTGATTTTCGAGACTTTGAAAATTCAAGGCATGATGAAGAATCACCATCTCGCAAAGGCGATTGCCGATGCAGGATGGGCTGAATTCATGCGCCAGTGCGAATACAAGGCGAAGCATGAAGGCAGAATCTTTGCAAAGATCGGCACCTTCTTTCCGTCTTCGAAGACATGTTCCACCTGCGGTCACAAGCTCAAGGAATTGAGCCTTGCAACACGCAGCTGGACGTGTCCGCATTGCGGCGCTCATCATGACCGAGACATAAATGCCTCTCTGAATATCAAACAGGAAGGCATAAGAATGTTGAAGGCGGCTGGGCTGACCGTCTTGCGCTCGTAACGTCACGAGCCAAAGCCTGTGGAGACATGTAAGACCCGAACGATCGTCCGGGCTGTGTTGAAGAAGCAGGAAGCCTCGCCCGATTTGTTACAAATCGGACGGGGAGCAGTCACAGAAGCAATCGATTCGTCCGGCCCATGCGGACATCATTCGGACAGCAAGCGGGTGATGAGGGACGCAAATCGCAGCTTTCGAACGGGAATATGGCGAAAAACCTCGCCTTTTGCGGAATGAATTGCATTGACCGGGATGTTTTGAGTATTTGCAAAGTCCCCCGAATTTATTTATACTGAATTCAAATTAAATCAATCGGGCCTTCTCAAAGGCCTTTCCCGCGCCGGAATCTGCCGGCGCAATCAGGAGTTCAGACATGTCCATCAAGGAAAAGGTTGCTCAGATCCAGTCCATGGAGCGTGAGCTCGAGGAGACCCGTGCCGCCGCTGTCAAGGAAGCCATCGCCGAGGTCCAGACTCTCATCAATCTCTTCAACATCACGGCATCCGACGTGCGCTTCCCCGAACCCGGTGCCAAGCCTCGCGCCAAGCGCTCCGCCGGCCCCGTCATGTACGCCTTCGGCGACAAGACCTGGACCGGCCACGGCCGCACGCCCAACTGGATCAAGGAGCACGAGGCCAATGGCGGCAATCGCAGTGACTTCCTCGTCAACAAGGAAGATTGAGATTCGCTCAATTGAAGGAAATTGAATTCGCTGCCGACGGTGAGGAATTCTGACGAAACATCTCATCGCGCGCGGTCGATTTCCCGTTCATAAATGAAAAAGCCCCGCAGGCCTGCATGCCGCGGGTTTTTCCCCTTTCATCGTTTTGTGCATGCCGCCCGGTTCGATTGGGCTGCGGGCCAAAATAAAGCGCCGGATCCCCCGAAGGAGAATCCGGCGTTTTTTCTCATGCGTCAGTCAAGTCGAAGCATCAACGCACGATGCGCGGTTCGCGGTAGACGCTGACGTCGGGCAGCTCGCCCGTCCACTTGGACACTTCGACGTTGGCCGTCGAGGCGATGTTGCCGCAAGCGAGCTTCGAGGTGGGCTCGTCCATCGTGAGCGTGTTGGAGTTGCCGTGCACGTCGATGCGGCGGCCCTTGACGTCCTGCGGATCGAACCAGGCGCCGTGGTGGAGGACGACGACGCCCTTGAGGATGCGCTCCGTCACATAGGCGCCCGCAAGCGCTGCGCCGCGCTTGTTGGAGACGAGCACGATGTCGCCGTTCCTGATGCCGCGTGCGGCGGCGTCATCGGGATGGATCCAGAGCGGCTCGCGGTCCTCGATGTTGGCGAAGTCGTGGCTCACCGTGCCGTCGAGCTGGCTGTGCATGCGGTAGCGGCTCTTGCAGGCCATGAGGGCGAGAGGCGCGTCCTTGGTGGCTCTGGAGACGCCTTCGGTCGGCTCGAAGAAGCACGGATGCCCCTTGCAGTCGTCATAGCCGTAGCTCGCGATCTTCGGCGAGTAGAGCTGGATGAGACCGCTTTCGGTCGAGAGTGCATTGGCCTTCGGGTCCTTGCGGAAGGCCTCGAAGGCGACGTAGTTGCGGTCCTTGTCGGCGACGTCGAACATGACGTAGCCCTTCTTCCAGAATTCGTCGAAGTCGGGCATGGCGATCTTGCCGGCCCTGCCCATCTTCATGGCGCCTTCGTAGAGGCGGCGGATCCAGCCCATTTCGTCGAGTCCTTCCGTGTACTGGGACTCGACGCCGAGACGCTTGGCGAGCTCGGTGAAGATCCAGTAGTCGGAGCGGGACTCGAAGCGCGGTTCGATGGCCTGCTTCATGGCGACGAAGCCGTCGTTCGTGTAGGTGCCGATGCTCGTGATGTCGTTGTGCTCGAAGGTCGTGCAGGCGGGAAGCACGATGTCGGCGTGGCGGGCCGTAGCGGTCCAGACCGTGTCGGTGACGACGACCGTTTCGGGCTCCTTCCAGGCACGCTCGAGCTTCATCGTGTCGGGTTGGTGCGCGAAGGGATTGCCGCCCGCCCACATCACAAGCTTGACTTCAGGATACGTGACCTTGCGGCCGTTGAAGTCGATGGTCTTGCCCGGATTGAGGAAGCATTCGACGAAGCGCGCGACCGGAATCGTGGTCGAACCCTTCCAGTTTTCGTTGAAGGGAAGTGCAGGCTTCACCTTGGCGGGAACGCCCGCAAGGAACGGCCCCTTTGCCATCGGAGCGCCACCGTTCGAATACTGGTAGTTCGTGCCGATGCCGCCGCCCGGCAGGCCGATCTGGCCCAGAACGCTCGCGAGCGCAAAGGCCATCCAGTGAGGCTGTTCGCCGTACTGAATGCGCTGAATGCCCCAACCGACCATGAGCATCGTGCGGTGCTCATGCAGGTCGTGCGCAAGCTTGCGGATTCGCTCGGCGGGCACTCCCGTCTTTTCGGCGGCCCATTCGGGCGTCTTGGCGACGCCGTCCTCATCGCCCATGATGTAGGCGCGAAGTTCCTTCCAGCCGCTGCAGCACTTCTCAAGGAAGGCGTGGTCGGCCTTGCCCGTGGCCTCGAGCTCGTGCATCATGCCGAGCATCATGGCGCAGTCCGTGCCGGGACGCGGCGCGATCCATTCGCTGCCGAGGTATTCGGCCGTGTCGGTCTGGATGGGATTGATCGAGATGGTCGTCACGCCCTTGTCGCGCAGCGCACGAATGTAGCCCGTGGCATTGTGAATCGTCGTGTGCCAGTCGATGTCGTTCGTCACCAGCGGATCGCATCCCCAGAAGACCACGCGCTCGCTGTGCCCGATCACGACGTCCCAAGACGTGGAGCGCGGATCACCCGTGCCGACGACGTACGGAAGAATCTTGCTGATGGCGGCCGTCGAGTAGGAGTTTTCGCACTGGATGAAGCCGCCGCAGAGGTTGAGGAGACGCTGCTGCAGGTTGATGGCGGCGTTGACGCGGCCCGTGCTCATCCAGCCGTAGGAGCGGCCGAAGACGGCGCTCGGACCGTAGTCCTTGTAGACGCGCTTCATTTCACCTGCGACTAGGTCAAGGGCTTTTTCCCAGGAGACGGGCACGAATTTCTCTTCGCCGCGGCTGCGACGGCTCTTCGGGCCGTTCTTGAGCCAGCCTTCGCGAACCATCGGCTGACGGATGCGCGACGGCGAGTACGGAAGATGGCAGAGACCGTTGAGATTGGGACTCGGCGCATAGTCGAATTCGAACGGACGCAGATGCGTCATCTTGCCGCCCTGAACATGCGCGTAGACGACGCCCCAGCGGGAGGCGTTGATCACTTCGCCTTCGTTGACCGTGGACGCACCGAGGTCGTACGTGCCGGAGAGCCTCGCTTCGGGTTCTGGCATCGGATCGGGCTGGCCGAGGGCCGCGCTCCTGCGGCCGGCGGGATAGTCCTTCTTCAGAAGCTCTTCGTCCGCGTCAACGCGGGCGGCATGTGCGGGAACGGCGGCGGCGAGGCCCGTGGCTGCTGCTGCGCCAAAGAGCCTGCGGCGAGAGATGTCTGTCATGTCTGACTCCTTCCTCTTTTGTGAAAAGGTCCTCCTGCTGAAGGCGGACCATGTACATCATTCAAGAATAGACGTCGGGGAGCAGGCGGACGCGAACCAAATGCGCAAAGAAAACCACTCTCATTGACGGGCGTCAAGACAACAAAGCTGTTATTCTACTATTGAATAGCGGCTTTTCGAGGTGCGTGAGTTTTGGGCAGGCGAGTGGCCGTCAGCGGGTCTTGCCCTGATAGCATCCGGAGCTGTCGTAGCGGCTGCCGTCGCGGGACTCGCGTCCCTGGTAGCGGCCGGACTGGTCGTACCAGCGTCCGCTTGAGTTCTGGCGTCCCTGATAGCGTCCGGAGTTGTCGTAGCGGCGCCCGTCGGCGTCAGTTCGGCCCTGATAGCGGCCTGAGGCGTCGTAGCGTCGTCCGCTCGAATCCTCGCGTCCGACGTAGCGGCCCGATTGGTCGTACATGCGTCCGCTCGAGTCCATGCGGCCCTCGTAGGCGCCGTTCTGGTTGTAGACGCGGCCGGGCCTCGTGTACTTCGGAGGCTCGGCGGCGCTTGCGCTGCCAAGAGGCGCCGCAAGTGCAAGGCCGAGGGCGCCGAGAAGCGTTCTTCTGTCCATAGCTATCAGATCTTTTAACCACTGACCGCAGAGCGTGGGACTAGGATGAACATCCCACGGTGCCTGTACATTCCCAACCAACGTAGCTCGCCTCCCCGAGGAGGTTTGCTGAGACTAGTCAATAAAGGCTTTTTCAAGCCTCCGCCTTTAGGCGGGGGTTATTGACGTCAGTTTTCCTGTGGTGCGATGCCTCTGCCCATGACGGGCGTTCGGGTCAGCTCGGAGATGCCCGCCTTGTCCTTCCAGACGGCGATCCAGCCGTCGATGAGGGGGGAGTCGGTCAGAATGACGCTCAGGTGGAAGCTTCCGTCGGGGAGCTTCTCGAGCCTTTGCGTCCTGTTGAAGGGCGTCTCGTTGAGGTTGAGGGCCGTCACGGCGTTCGTGAAGCGGAAGGAGAGCTCGACCTTGCGGCCCGAGCCGTCCGAGTAGTTGAAGTGGCACGAGTTGACGTAGGAGTCGAGCGAAAAGTCCTTCGGACGCTCGGCCTGAAATTCGGTGACGCGGGCCTTCGTGAGGCGGTGAAGCGCGAGGTGGCGCACGTTCTCATAGCGGTCGAACATGCAGACGAGGTAGAGGCGAACGTCCTGCTGCACGAGGCCGAGCGGGGTGATGAGGCTTTTGACCTGCTTGCCTGAAGCACTGTCGTACTCGATCTCGAGCTTGAGTTCACGAAAGAGCGCCTCGCTCACGGCCTCGAAGATCGTGCGGGAGATCTTCGGCGGCATCATCGGCAGGGAGCTTCCCACGACGGCGATCTTCTTGAGCCAGGCCTTCTCATTGCGCGGGGCGGCGGAGAGAGTCTCGTTGAACTTCTGCGAGGCCATGTCGAACAGGGGCGAGAGGGACTTCGAGAGCGTCGTCGGGATCATGAAGCGCATGTGCTCCTGGGCGAGCCTCAGGAGCAGGCATTCGTGCACGGACATCTGCTGCGAGAGGAGCGTGCCGCCCGCCGTGCTCTGCTTGTAGCCGTAGGGGCGGGAGCGCATGTCGCAGTCGATGCCGAAGACGTCCGTCGAGGCCATGGTCTTGAGATAGCGCTGCAGGGTGCGGATCCGGACCGGAATGCCCGCGGCGTCGAGCTCCTGCTTGAGCTGCTGTGCCGTGATGAGGCGGCCCTTTGGAATGCGGGTGAGGATCTGGATGAGCATCACGGCTTCATCCAAAGTGGAGGATTTGCGCGGCATGTACTGCTCCGTTGAAAGAGAAGAAGGGCGCCCTTGGTCAAGGCGCCCTCCTGTTTTGTGTGGTGACGGGATCAGGCGCCGGGGTGCGAAAGTCCCGGAACGCCGAGCCACTTGAGATAGAAGTCGTCGAGCACTTCCTCGTTGATGTCGATCGCCTGGTCGGCGGGCGGCTGCGTCTGTGCGAGCGTCGTCTCGATGAAGCTCAGCACACCGGGGAAGAGCGTCTTGGGACCCGTTTCCTCAAGGGCGCCTGCGCTTCGCTGAATGTTGAGAAGCGTCTCGATCTCCGCGCGAAGGCCCTCGTCCGTGACGAGCGCGTCGGCGAGTTGCTCGAAGACCACGGGCGGCATGCTCTTGCGGGTCTCGACCCAGCGCATGGCGAGGAGCCCCTGCACGATGTAGAGGAAGCGCTTGTAGGCGATCGTCTCGTGGCCGAGCAGGAAGTGCGAGACATGGGACTGCGCCATCGAGCGGTAGGCCCAGTAGAGGCGCGGCAGCGGGGCGCCGTAGTCCAGAAGCTTCCTCATCTCGGCGAGGAAGAGCGGATGATTGCGGTAGACGATCTGCGAGTAGAGGCTCTGCACGATCGAGACGTTGCCCTTCTTGAGGAGCATCAGGCACTTCTTGAGATCCCAGCCCGAAATGTCCCACACGCCGTCCTGATCGAGTGTGATCGTGTCGGCCGGGGGCGTGAGCTTCAGATAGTTCTTGAGCGGACGCACGTAGATGAAGCGGATGTCGTAGTCCGAGCTCGGGGACGGAAAGCCCCAGCTTCGGCTGCCCGCCTCGCAGGCATAGAGGATCCTGATGCCGTGGGAGGCTTCGAGGCGCCTGAGCCGCGCCTTCGCTTCGTCAAACATTTCTTCAGCAGTGGAAGTCATAGTGAGGGCCTGAAAATCCGTACGTTTCCGACAGAAGAGGTAACGTACGCGTCAATTGAGTCTTGGATCGTGCACGTTATATCGTGCTATATATCTTCGGCATCGAACGGTGGAAAATCATGCCGAAATTCTTGATCGGCCCATTATCGCACGAAGAGCCGCGAGGAGTGTCCTATGAAGACGGAATTGTTGGCGGCGAGGACGGCCATGTATCCAATATGCAACGGGGCGAGCGCTCTGTCGGAAGGATTTCGGCAGAACGTCAGTTGAGCGTGGAGTTGACCGTGACGGTACCGATCACGTATTCGGAGGTGCGCCAGAGGCGGATGAGCTTGGTGGTGACGGGTTCGCCCGCGTACTCGGGCCAGACGCGAAGGAGGTACTTCCGAAGCATTAGGGCGCCCTCGGCATCCATTTGGTCGGGGCGGTGGTACCAGCGGCCGGCGAGATAGAGGACGCGTCGCACGAAGGCGGCGTCGGGAAGCGCACCCGAATGAAGGGGCTCGGTGAGAAGGGAGATGCGCTTTTCGCGTGCTTCGCCGTCCTCGGGGATCGGGCGGACCGTCTCGAGCATGAAGCGTGCGGCGCGAAGGCGGGCATCGGGTTCAGATGCGCCCCGTGCGGTAGGCGGGAAGGGCGCGTCGATTGCGTTGATCCCGGCGGGCAGACGATCGTCCCCGGCGGCGAGCGCCGCGAGTTCGGAGATGTGCCAGTCGAAGTAGGAGCGCACGAGCGAGGCGAAGGTGGGCGTGGTGGTGAGCCTTCTGTTCCATTCCTCGCGGGTGAGCTTCAGGCCGAACTGCCGGTTGAGCAACTCGATGTCGTCGTCGGAGAGCGAAAGAAATGTGGACATGCGGCTCCAGGGGAGGTGTTTTGCGGGTGAATGCCCGTTCATTCTACTCCGCATGAAGGCAAATCGCATGCAGTTGATCCGTCTTGGTGATGATTTTCATGAGCCGTGAGCGGTTTGTGCGATCGGTGTGCATAAGAAGGCCTGGGCGGTAGGGCGTTCTGTGAGAGCCGTCACTTCATGGGGTGTAGAACGGGGCGATTGGCCTCGATGCCGATCCAGCCGCCGCGGATGCAGTTCGCCTCCTCGAAGTGCCAGTCGGGGAGGACGGCGCGGGTGACGCCGCCTGCGGTCGTGGTGATGCCGGGACGGTGGGTGTGTCCGTGGATGACGACGGCGGCCTCGAGGTTTCGGGCGGCCTCGTCGAGAGCGCGTTCGTCGACGTCGGTGATGTAGGCGGCCTTGACGGACTTGCGGGTGCGGCTGCGGGCGCGGGCGTCCTCGGCCACCTGCAGGCGTTTTTTCAGGGGAAGCCTGAGCATGATCCACTGCCACCAGACGCTGCGCACGCGGCGTCGGACCTTCTGGTAGTCGGCGTCGAACGTGCACCAGAGGTCGCCGTGGGAGAGAAGGATGCGCTCGCCGCGCAGCACGCCGACGGCGGGGTCCCTGAGGAGCGTCGCGCCGATCTCGCGCGCGAAGCGCTCGCCCATCATGAAGTCGCGGTTGCCGTGCATGATGTATAGCCCGTGCGAGGCCGAGTAGGCGCGAAGCGCGTCGGCCACGGCCGCCATCGTGTAGGAGGCGTCGTCGCCGATCCAGTAGTCGAAGAAGTCCCCGAGGATGAGGAGCTCGGCATGTTCGGCCGCCTCGTGTTCGAGAAAGCGCAGGAAGGCGTTTATCGTGTCGGGCTCGGAGTGGCTCAGGTGCAGGTCGGAGATGAAGACCGGATCGTTGAGCGTCACGGGACCTGCGGTGCCTTCAAGAGCGGGAACGGTGAAAGGGGAGAGCATGGCGGAGGATCCTCCAGGGTTTGCAGTCCGTCCATTGTATCCGAGCATGGAAAAGCCCGCGAGGGCATACCCTGCGGGCTTCTTGTCAGGAGCGTTGCGCCGTGCGCCTTATTTGGCGGGCTGCGGAGCAGGCTGCTGCTGGGCGGGTTCAACGGGCTGCTGAACCGGCTGAGCGGGTTGCTGGGCCTGAGCCTCGGCGGGCTGCTGCTGGGCTTCGGCCGGCTGCTGGGCCTGGGCGGTCTTGTCGTCGCCGAAAAGGGCTTCGCCGATCATGGAGCCGGCAACGGCGCCGGCGGCGGCACCCATCATGTTGGACATGAAGCCGCCGCCCTGCTGCTGGGGCTGGGCGGGAGCGGCGTTCGCGGCGGGCGCAGCCTGCTGGGCGGGAGCCTGATTGGCGGCCGGCGCGGCCTGCTTGGCCGGAGCGGCGGCGGGAGCCGTCTGCGGGGCGGCCTGCGTGGAGGCGGCGGGACGGCCCGGAACCGGATTCGTGACGGGGGCGGGTTTCTGGACGGGCTTCACGGAGGCCGGACGGCCCATGGAGAAGCCGGAGGAGCGCTTGACCTTGGCGGCTTCGGCACCGGAGGTGATGGCGAGGAGCGCGGCGGCGGTGAGGAGGACGAGCTTGGTCTTGTGCATTTCGAACTAATTCCGAAGGAGTAGAAAAAGAGTGAAGCTATTATACGGAGAGCTCGAAAAGCCGAAGGTTATTGAAGCGGTTTTGTTACATATGCCGTGAAACAGAAATGATTTCCACGAAAAAACTCACGGTTTCGCGTCTGATGTCGGAGAAAACCTGACGAATTGCGGCCAGGGAAGGGGAAGGCGGGCTCAGCCGCCGAAGAGTCGGGCGAGCAGGCCCTGCTTCACCTCTTCGGAGGAGGCGGCGCCCGTGGGATAGCCCGTCTCGCCGATGGACCTGATGCATTCGCGCACGAGGCTTTCAGAGAGCGGCGCCTCGCTCTCGATCGTCACCTCGTTCCTGCGGTGGGAGGCCCTGATGCGCCTCGCCTCGCCGTGCGAGAGGATCTTGCGGACGGCCTCGATCACGTGGGCCTCGCACATCTCGCAGGCCATGTTGCGGACTTCGATTCGGGTGCGGATCATGTTGGTGTTCCAAAAGACTTGAGAATGAATCGCATTCTATCACGTTCGAAGAGGGACGCAAAAAATCGGGGAGGGGCGTCGTAACGCCTCTCCCCTCGGGATGCGGACTGTCTCGGGAGGTCTAGTCGAGGGTGCGCAGCGCGTCGATGAGCGCGGTCTTGGCCTCGGTCTTTTCGTCCTTCATCTTGATGATGCGGGCGGGGTTGCCGACCACGACGGCGCCAGCGGGCACGTCCTTGATGACGATGGCGCCCGCGCCGACGACGGCTCCGCGGCCCACGCGCACGCCTTCGATCACGACGGCGTTGGCGCCGATCATGACGTCGTCCTCGATGACGACGGGGGTGGCGGAGGCGGGTTCGACGACGCCTGCGAGTACGGTGCCCGCGCCGATGTGGCATCGGTTGCCGACGATGGCGCGGCCGCCGAGCACGGCGCCCATGTCGATCATGGTGCCTTCGCCGATGACGGCGCCGATGTTGATGACGGCGCCCATCATGATGACGGCGCCTTCGCCGATCTCGACCTTTTCGCGGATCACGGCGCCCGGTTCGATGCGGGCGCGGATGTTCCTGATGTCAAGGAGCGGAACGCCGGAGTTGCGGCGGTCGTTTTCGATGACGATGTCGGCGATGGCGGCGGCGTTGGCCGTGACCACGGGTTCAAGGTCGGCCCAGTTGCCGAAGACGACGAGACTGAGGCCCTCGCCGAAGACCTTGGCGCCGCAGGACGCGAAGTCGACGGGCTCCCTGAGGTTCACGTAGATCTTGACGGGGGTCTTCTTGGGAGCGGTGGCAATGTAGTTGATGATTTCCTGGGCGTTCATTTATCTAGTGGGTTCCGTTGGTGTTGAAGAGAAGGTCGTCGAGCGAATGGAAGCCCTTGGGCTCCCTGACGAGCGCGCGGGCGGCCTTGAGGGCGCCGAGCACGAAGATGCGGCGGCTCGTGGCGCGGTGCGTGAACTCGAGCTCTTCGTCGGGGCCGAAGAAGTGTACGGAATGCGTGCCTGCAACGGTGCCGCCGCGAAGCGCGTGGATGCCGATTTCGTCGGGACGGCGTTCGCCGCAGAGGCCCTCGCGGCCGTAGACGGGCGTGAGTTCGCCCGCGGGATCGAGCGCTTCGACGAGGAGCTTCGCGGTGCCGCTCGGGGCGTCCTTCTTCCTGTTGTGGTGGGTTTCGGTCACCTCGATGTCGAAGTCGGGGCGCAGCGCTGCGGTCACGAGGCGAAGCGCGCGTGCGAGCACGGCGACGCCGAGCGAGTAGTTGGCGCTCCAGACGACGGGGGCGTGTTCGCCGAGGGCGGCAACGGCGGCCTTTTCACCGGCCGTGTAGCCCGTGGTGCCCGAGACGAGCGGGGTGCCCGTGCGGGCGACGTAGGCGGCGACGGCGGGCAGGGCCTCGGGGCCGGAGAAGTCGATGGCGACGTCGGCTGCGGGCGCGGCGGCGAGTTCGGCGATGTTTGCGCGGCCGTATTCGCCGACGACGGCGTCACCCGCGTCAAGGGCGCACTCCTTGAGGAGGCGCCCCATGCGTCCCGTTCCGATGAGGATGATGTTCATGGGGCTTCTTTCCAGAGTCTTTATTCGTTGATGAGGCCTGCCTTGACGAGCTCGGCGCGCAGGCGGGCGGCGTTGGCGGGCGACATGTCGCAAAGCGGCAGACGCATCGGACCGGCGTTGAGGCCCATCATGTTGAGCGCAGTCTTCGCAGGAATCGGATTCACTTCATAGAAGAGCGCGTTCATGAGGTCGAGGCGGCGGACCTGCTCGGTGGCCGCTTCGGCGGTGCGGCCCGCGAACCAGTCGGTGCACATCTTCGCACAGGAGGCGGGGTCGATGTTGGCGTAGACGCTGATGACGCCCGAGCCGCCCACGCTCATGATGGGGACCGTGATGTCGTCGTTGCCGGACCACATCTGGAAGTCGGGGCCGAGGAAGCGGGCGACCTCCATGGCGTAGCTCATGTTGCCCGAAGCTTCCTTGATGCCGCAGATGTTCGGGTGCTTCGCGAGGCGCTCGACGACGGAGACCGGGATGGAGCAGCCCGTGCGGCCCGGCACGTTGTAGAGGATGCAGGGCACGGAGACGGCGTCGGCCGTGTCGGCGAAGTGGCGGTACATGCCCTCGGCGTTGGCCTTGTTGTAGTACGGGGCGATGATGAGGAGCGCGTCGGCGCCCATCGCCTCGTAGCGGCGGCTCATCTCGATCTGCGTGGCCGTGCAGTTGGAGCCCGAGCCGACGATGACGGGCACGCGTCCCGCGACCGTGTCGATCGTGTGGCGCACGACGGCGGCGTCCTCCTCGTGCGTCATCGTGGAGTATTCGCCCGTCGTGCCGAGCGTGAGAATGGCGCTCGTGCCGCCGGCGATCTGGCGCTCGATGAGATGGGTGAGGGCTTCGAAGTTCACGCTTCCGTCTTCGTGGAAGGGCGTGATCATGGCGACGATGGAGCCTCGGACGTTTTCGAACTTCATAGGGGTAGTACCTCAGAAACAGTGACATGAAAAACCGTCGACAGAGGCGCTTCTGCCGACAGTCTGGCGCGGAAAGCAGGATCCGCGGCGTTTCTGAAGGGGATAGCGCAACCGGCCGGATGCCCGGACGGACAGTCCGCAGGATGTTCTCCTGCGACCCATCACCCCGGAGCGCCCTCCGCGGATGATTCGGCGGTGTTGCCTCGCCACGACGTCGTCGCCTGCCGGCTCGGTCGGGCCCTTCGTCCCCGCTCCTCTATCTGCAGGAGCAAAGTTACCACGGACGGCCCGATTTTGAAAAGGGACGGCGTCGGAAAAGACGCTCGGGTGGGTCCCGCGCAAACCGTCTAGGTGAGACGCCCTACGACCTATTGCCTAGGTGCGCGGTTTCGACTCTTCCGAAGCTCCGCCACATGATATAAATGCAGGACTTTTCATCGAGCGCCGGCTTCGGGGGCGAGAGCCTCCTGGCGGCCTTTCCGTCCTTGTGTCTGCACTTCCGGAGAACGCGTCCATGAGCCTCAATGCCGTCAACCACCGCAGGGTCCTGCACCGAATGCCCGAGCTCGACGACGAGCTGCCCGATACGACGGCCTACGTGAGGAAGGTGCTCGAGCCGCTCGGCGCCGAGGTCTTCTCGCCCATCAAGGGCAGCGTGTGCGCGTACTTCGACGCGGGCGCAGAGGAGACGGTCGCCCTGCGCGCCGACATGGATGCGCTGCCCGTGACCGAGTGCACGGGGCTTTTCTTCGCCTCCGAGAGGCCGGGGCGCATGCACGCCTGCGGGCACGACGGCCACACGGCCATCGAACTCGGTCTTGCCGAGGAGACGGCCCGCATGATCAGGGCGGGCGAGAAGCTGCCGAGGAACGTTCTCTTCGTCTTCCAGCCCGCCGAGGAGACGACGGGCGGCGCGGGACGCATCTGCGAGACGGGCGTCTTCGAGAAGTACCGCGTCACGCGAATCTTCGGCCTGCACCTCTGGCCCAACCTTCCTGAGGGAAGCGTCTGGTCGCGTCCCGGCCCGATGATGGCCCGCTCGAACGAGGTGACGCTCAAGGTGACGGGCAGGAGCGTGCACGTCTCGCGCGCCGCCGAGGGGCTCGACGCCCTGCGAGCGGGCGTCGACTGGATGAACGCCGCTTACGCCTGGACCGAGGCCCTGCCGCCGGACGTCCTGCGCACGCTGCAGTTCGGCCGCATGACGGCGGGCACGGTGCGAAACGCCGTCGCGGGCTCCGCCGAAATCCAGGGCACGCTTCGCACCTACGACGAGGATGCCGCGGAGATGATCCGCTCTCACCTCAGGACGCTCGCCGCCGAAACGGCGGAGCGAACTGGCTGTGGGCTCGAAGTGTCCTTCAGCACGGGCTACCCCGCCGTCTGGAACAACGAGACGCTCTTCGAGCGGGTCTCGAGGGACCTCGGCGCAGACGCCCCGCAGCTGCTCGCTGAACCCGTCCTCGCGGCGGAGGACTTCTCCTTCTACCAGAGGTGCATTCCCGGCGTCTTCTTCTTCCTCGGCGTGGGGCCCGCGCACGAACTCCACTCCCCGCACTTCTGCTGGAACGACGAGGCCGTGATCCCTGCGGGCATCGCCTTCATGAAGAAGATCATGGTTCTCCCTTAGAATAATGGTTCTTCCCTAAGTGGAAATTCTTATTGCATTTTGCATTAGAATGCTAGTTCCACTCTGCCGCTGACAGTGAAAGAAGGTTGGGACGGCCGGAACGGAAAACAGAACCGAATAACGAGAGGGGCCCTGCGAGGGCCCTTCGTGTCCATCTTTTCCATCCAAGCTACAAATGGATTTCCTCAATCAACTCGTCAGCGACGTCAACGGCGTTCTCTGGGGCGTCTTCTTCCTGATTCCGCTGCTTTGCGGCACGGGCATCTTCTACACCATCAAGCTGCGCTTCGTTCAGGTGCGCAAGTTCGGTCTTGCGGCCCGCTTCCTTCTGGGCGGAGCGTCGCTCTTCGGCAAGCGTGCCGACAAGTCGGGCATGAGCTCCTTTCAGGCGCTTGCCACGGCCGTTGCGGCCCAGGTGGGCACGGGCAACGTTGCGGGCACGGCCACGGCCCTCGTGGCGGGCGGGCCGGGCTCGCTCTTCTGGCTCTGGGTCGCGGCCTTCTTCGGCATGGCAACCATCTTCGCCGAAGCCGTGCTCGCGCAGACCTATCGCACGAAGGACGAGCAGGGCCGCGTGCTCGGCGGTCCCGCCTACTACATCACGCTCGGCATGGGCGAGAAGTGGCGTCCGCTTGCGGTCTTCTTCTCGATCGCAATCATCATTGCGCTGGGCTGCATCGGCAACATGGTGCAGTCCAACTCCATCGCGCACGCCATGCAGACCGCCTTCAACGTGCCGGCCGCCGTCTCGGGCGTCGTGTGCGCGGTGCTCGCGGGCCTCGTCTTCTTCGGCGGCGTCGGCCGTCTGGCGAGCGTCACCGAGAAGATCGTTCCCTTCATGGCGGCCATCTACCTCATCGGCGGCCTCTGGGTGATCGGCGCCCACATCACCGAAGTGATTCCCGCCTTCAGGCTCATCTTCGTCGCGGCCTTTGATCCCGAGGCCGTCATGGGCGGCGCGCTCGGCCTGACGGTCGCCAAGGCGATGCAGTTCGGCGTGGCCCGCGGCCTCTTCTCGAACGAGGCCGGCATGGGCTCGACCCCGCACGCGCATGCCGTCGCCCGCGTCGAGCATCCCGCCGAACAGGGCCTCGTCGCGATGTTCGGCGTCTTTACGACGGTCGTGATCGTGACCTTCACGGGCATCGTCATCCTTGTGACGGGCGTGCTCGACTTCAAGACGACGGGTATCGAGCTCACGCAGCACGCCTACACGGTGGGCCTGGGCTCCTTCGGCATGGCCTTCGTCGCCGTCTGCCTCTTCTTCTTCGCCTTCTCCACCATCATGGGCTGGTACTTCTTCGGCGAACAGAACGTGCGCTTCCTCTTCCGGTCCCGCGGCGTGCTGGCCTATCGCGTGATCGTCTGCGCCTTCATCGTCACGGGCGCCATGCTCAAGGTCGACTTCGTTTGGTCGCTCGCCGACCTCTTCAACGGCCTGATGGTGCTCCCGAACCTCGTCGCGCTCGTGGCGCTGCACAAGGTCGTGGGCGAGAGCCTCGAGGACTTCGAGAAGAAGCTCGACCACTACGAGGAGCGCAAGAGCGAGAACATCGACGACCGCATGCAGCGACTCTGACGCCGCTCTGCGCAGGATCAACATGACGACGGCTCGGTCCGCCGTCGCCCCTCGGGCGGCGGCCGCCGGGTTGTGTCATACTTGAGGCCCATGTTCATTAAGGAGGACGCTCATGGCCGAGCCTGAAGAAATCGTGATCGAACCGACTCGCAAGTTCCAGGGCAAGTTCTCGAGCAGCCTAGCTGCGAGGGCCGAGCTCTTCTATGCTCTCAGGAAGATGTCCGACGAGGACTACCACGCAGGCCGCCGCGTCACCGTCAACTGCCTCTACCGCGAGGGCTACGAGCTCGTCTACAAGACGGCGAGCTACCGCATCGGTGGCAAGCCCCGTCCCGAACGCTCCTGGGAGGTGATGAGCACCGAGATCGCCGAGGCGATCAAGCGCGCGTGACGCTCTGATGAAGCCTCAGGTTCAAGGAGGGGACGTTCCGAAGGGAACGTCTCTTTTTTTTGTCTTCGGGAAAAGCGTGTTTTCGGCGTCCGAAGGCGCCTCCCGGGACGTTCTGAAGAGACGGCTGCCCGCTTGCGCCTGTGCCAGAGGTGTTGAGCGGGATCAAGGGGGCAAGCTTGCCTTTGTCGGAGGTGCGGTTACAATATTCCGTCTGATTCGATGACCACGTCAGAAGAGGGGAAGAAATTGAAGAACGTGGAACCGCACTGGCAGCCCGACGGGCTCCTCAACATTGCGAGCGAACGCTACGCCAAGCGAAAGGAGACGCTGGCCGACGTGCTGCTTCTTGCCGAAAGGCTCTCTGCGGACAATCCGTCCGATGCGGCCGCCGTCGAGCGCCTCATCGAGCTCGTCGAGCACGGCCGCAGGCTTGCGGTCTCGCTTCTGACCGCCTGCAAGGCGACGCAGACCCAGCAGGCCAAGAACAGCCGCGTGCCCGCCGAGAGGACGGACCTGCTTCATGCAACGGAACGCCTCGAGGCGCTTGCCGAACGCGCCCGCAACTGGGGCCGCGTCTTCCCGAAGGATCTCGAGGGCAGGCCCGCGGGTGAGTGGCTCGAATTCGAGGAGGCCGCCCAGAGCCGCGTGATCCTGCGCCCGACCGAGGCCGACCGCCGCATCGAGGAGCCGCTCGGCGCCCTCTACACCCATCTCAAGAGCAGCATGAAGATCATGGTGCAGATGCCCGACGGCACGCATCCGACGGTCATGAGCTGCTCGTCGGCCGAATCCTATCTGAAGAACAGCACCGACACGGCCACGCGCCGCCAGGTCTTCGGCGCCTACAATGCGTGGTTCGCCGAGAACGCCGCGCCCTTTGCCGCGCTGCTCAACGCCATGACGGGCCACAGGCTAAACCTCTCAGACCGCGCGGGCATGTCGATGCTCGACGCGTCCCTCAAGAGCGAGCGCATGAGCCGCCCCGCCTTCGACGCGATGATGAGGGCCGTGCGCGCTGCTGCGCCGAGGGCCCGCAACGCTGTCCAGCTCTCGGGCATGGTGCTCTCGTGCCTCGAGGGCCGCAGGTCGGGCCTTTCGGTCGCGAACCTCTTTGCCCCGCTTCCCGAAGCCGCGCCTCTTGAAGCGGCTGCCTCGTTCGACGGCGCCGCCGACGCGCTGCGTCGCACCTTCAGCAGGATCGATCCCGACTTTCAGGGCTTTCTCAAGCGCCTCCTTTCGGCAGGCTGGATCGAGACGAGCAACATCTCGGGCGGCGAGGGCGGCACGTGGTGCGCGCAGGTGCCCGCCTGCAGCTCCGTGGCGGTCTATGCGGACTACCAGCCCACGCTCAACCGCGCCTGCGAGCTTGCCCACATCCTGGGCGAGGCGTCCCTGAGGGACAGGCTCATCGCCTATCCCGCCATCGCGCAGAATCCGTCCCTTCTTTCGTGCGAAATCGCGGGACGCTTCTTCATGGACGCCTTCCTCGCTCAGCTTCTCGAGGAGACGGAGTGGGAGCGCCGCGAACATGCGGCCGTACTCTGGCAGGCCCTGCGCCAGATCGGCGTCAACCTCCTGCACCTGCCCTTCAGGTTTGAACTTTCGCACAGGCTCCACGAGGAGAGAAGGCACGGCTACCTCTCGGTGAACGACATCAACAAGCTCACCAACACCATCTGGGAGGATTATTTCGCGGACACGGTCCGAGGGTCCGACCAGTACGTCTGGGCCGCCAAGCTTCATTTCTATCTGCCGCGCGAGCCCCACTACGACTGGCAGTACACGGCGGGCTACCTCATCGCGGCCGTTCTGAGGCGCAGGCTTCTGGCCGACGGCTGCACGGCCTGCGGCGGCTCGTTCGGGGACTTCCTCTCCGACTGCGCGACGATTGACTGCGACGAGCTCATCAGACGCCACCTCGGCGCCGATCCCGCCTCCGACGCCTTCTGGACGGACGCTGCCACGGAGGCGCTCAACGTCATGCGCGACGCAGATCGCCACATCCAGGCCTTTATCTCCTGAGAAGGGAAGGGCCGGAAAAGAATAAAAAGGCAAAAGACCAAAAGGAAAGCCCCGTGCGGAGGACCGCCCGGGGCTTTTCTGACTTCAGGTCTCGGCCGCAGGGAGGCGCGCCCGAAGGAGAGAGGGCATTCGTCAGACGAGGAAGTAGAGCGCGCCGATCGTGCAGAGCATGACGGGGATGGAGCGCTTGACGACGTCGAGCGGAGAGGCGCCCGCGATGCCTGCGATCAGGATGACGCCGGCGGCGAGCGGAGACGAGACGCGGCCGAGCGTGGCGGAGACGCAGGCGATGAAGCCGAGGTCCTCGATCTTCATGCCGAACTCAAGGGCGTGCGGCGTGACGGATTCGTTGAAGGCGAACGCGGCGGCGTTGCCCGAGCCCGTGATGATGCCGAGCAGGTAGGGGCCGAAGGAGGCGCCGAGCTTGGCGACGTCGGAGGAGTTCTTCAGGTAGTCGATGAAGAGGCTGATGAGACCGCAACTCTTGAGGCCGGCGGCGAAGACGCCCGCGGCGATGATGAGGCCGAGGATGCTGCCGTAGCCCGAGCCCATGCCGTCGAAGAACTTCGAGCAGAGCTGCTGCGGGTTGAGGCGCGTGACGATCATCACGTAGATGAGGCCCATGAGCATGGCGGTGGCGACCGACATCTTCACGCCGGGGAAGCACAGCGAGATGACGAAGAGGAGCACGACCGGCAGGAGCGGCGCAAAGGCCATCAGCAGGTTCGGCTTTTCAGGCAGGTCGGGGAGCTTCTTCTGGATGTCTTCGCCAGGATGCACGCCCGTCGAGCCGAAGCCCTCCTTGCGGTAGTCCTTGAAGAGCAGGCAGACGATCATTACGAAGACGATGGAGAGCGCCGAGAGGATCAGCGTCGTCGGGGCGACGTACGTGACCATGTCCATCACGGGAATGTTGGCGAGCTTGGCGACGTAGATGTTGTCGGTGGAGCCCGGAGACCAGTAGTTCGGGAGCGTCGATGAGATGATCACGGCGGCGGCCATGGCGGGACGGAAGCCCGCGCGGATCATCAGCCCCACGAGTGTCGGACCGATGGCGGCGCACAGGCCGGCGAGAGAGCCGATGGCGACCGAGGCGATGCCCGTCACGATCATGCAGCACGGCAGAAGCAGGATGCCGAGCTTGTTGAGCGGCTTCGTGAGCAGGGAAACGAGATGAAGGTCGCACTTCGTCATCGTGACGCAGGCGGCAAAGCCCATCGACGAACAGATCGAGATGATGAGCGCCGAGTTCGTCATCGACTTGTCGAACTGCTGGAAGGCGGCCATCGGATTCATCGATAGGCAGCACATCGCCAGACCCGCAATCAGCAGGACCAGCTTCGTGTCATAGCGGCGGATGAGCGCGGCGAGCGTGAGAATCACGACCGCAATGGCGCCCCAGACGTAGATCGTCATTTTGTTGTGTCTCCAGAACGGTTGGGGGGATTTTCTGAATCCTAGTGATCCGCGCGTTTTTGAGCCATGGGGAGTTATGAGGAAGGTTTATGTGATTACCCTTACGTATTTTTGCGGATTATTTTGCAAAGACGGCTCCGAATCTTGCGCAGGATCGGGAAATTCGCGTTTTTGTACCACTGAGGAGGTAAGGGAGAACCCGCCTAAAAAAACGGCGGCCGTGTCGGAATAATGCACGGCATCAGTTTTTCGAACCCCTTTCAACCCTCAGGAGATTATCCGATGAGCACCGTCGAGAGCATGAGCACGACCGAGCGCTTCCTGCAGTATGTTGCGTTTGACACGCAGTCCGTGCGTGAGAGCACGACCGCGCCGTCCGCCGAGAAGGAGCTTGCGCTTGCGGCGTTCCTCGTCGACGAGCTCAAGGCGCTCGGCGTCGAGGACGCGAGGATCGGCGAGGGCGGCGTGGTCTACGGATCGATTCCCGCAACGCCGGGCTGCGAGGCCAATCCCGCCATCGGCTTCATCGCCCACATGGACACATCTCCCGACGCCCCGGGCGCGAACGCGAGGCCTCAGATCGTGCGCTACGACGGCGGCGACGTGACGCTCAACGTCGAGAAGGACATCGTCTTCAGTGTCGGGCAGTTCCCCGACATCCTGAAGTACAAGGGCCAGGACGTGATCTTCACGGACGGCACGACGCTTCTGGGCGCCGACGACAAGGCGGGCATCGCCGAGATCATGCAGATGGTCGCCTGGATCAAGACCCATCCCGAGGTGCCGCATGCGCGCCTGTGCATCGGCTTCACCCCCGACGAGGAAGTGGCCCGCGGCACGGAAAACTTCGACATTCCGCTCTTCGGCGCGGCCTATGCCTACACGTTCGACGGCGGCGAAATCGGCACGCTCGAGAGCGAGAACTTCAACGCGGGCACTGCGCTCGTGACCATCAGGGGCGTGGGCGTCCATCCCGGCCTCTCCAAGGGCAAGATGGTCAATTCCGTGCGCTATGCCGCCAGGCTCATCGACCGCCTGCCGATCGATCAGGCGCCCGAGACGACCGAGGGCCACGAGGGCTTCCTGCATCCGAACATGGCAAAGGGGACGGTGGTCGAGTCCGTCGTGCGCATTCTGGTGCGCGACCACAACCGTGCGCTCTACGAGGAGAAGAAGGCCTTCCTCGTGAAGCTCGTCGACGAGATGAGCGCCGAGTTCCCCGAGGCAAAGTTCTCCCTCGAGATCAAGGACAGCTACGAGAACATGAAGCCCTATCTCGACAAGGCCCCGAAGGTGCTCGAGATTGTGCGCGCGGCCTATCGCGCCTGCGGCATGGAGCCGCAGGAGGAGCCGATCCGCGGCGGCACCGACGGCGCGCGCCTCTCCGTGCGCGGGTTGCCCTGCCCGAACGTGTTCACGGGCGGCATGAACTTTCACGGCGTCTATGAATGCATTCCCGTGAAGTCGCTCGACAAGGGCGCCGAAGTCGCCGTCATGCTCGCGAAAAAGTCCGCCGAGGTGACGTCGCTTCAGTAAGCATCAGCGGATTGCAACAGTTTCTTCCGGTCCGGATGTGAGTCTATCCGGACAGGTGGAGTGGGGACGGGGCCCGTTCGAAAGAGCGGGCCCCAATTTTTTTCCACCGTGCGAGGGCGGTCGTGATCCGTCGTTTGCTCAGGGCGTGCCTGCGCGTGCAATGGCTGCGCGGCCGCGCTCGGTGTAGGCGATCCAGTCTTCGCCCGTCCTGAGGGCGACGGCCTCCGCAAAGAGTCTCAGCGGCGGGCAGGCTTCCTCGCGTTCTCTGAGCGTGACGACACACATGCGCCAGGGAGCACGCTCCCAGCCAGGCATCACGGAGACGATGCGCCCCGACTCGAGCTCCTCGACAACGTGCGCAAGCGAGAGGTCGACGGCGATGCCTCTGTCCGCCAGGAGAAGTTCCTTGAGCGCGATCTGGTCGTGCGTGATGAAGACGTTCTTCCATTCGAGGATCTCCGACTCGATCCCGTCCCTGTAGAGGCGTCTCACGGGATTGAGGTTGACGGTGCGAAGCAGCAGTCCCGTGTGGCGCACAAGGTCGGCGGGTGTTTGCGGCGTGCCGTGTCGCCTCAGGTATGCGGGCGTCGCGAGGACGCAGGTGGAGGTGACGTGGTAGAGGCGAACGACGAGATCCTCGGCGACGGCGGGCACGTCGCTCAGAACGATCGCGTCGACGGCGCCGGCGCGAAGCCCGGCGAGCGTCGCCTCGGGCTGGAGCACGAACGAGAGGTTCGGGTGCTCCCGTGCATAGGAGACTAGTGCCTTCGAGAAGTAGAGGCGGGAGATCTCGATCGGAGCCGCGAAGCGGATGCGCATTTTCTCGCCCGTCGCCTGATGGAGTGCGCGCGCGTTTTCAAGGTTGCGCAGCGCGGGCTCGAACGCGGCGAGAAAGGCCCTCAGCTGCGGCGTCGGACGATAGGGGCGCGTGTTCTTGTCGAAAAATGCAAAGCCCATCTCGCGCTCCATGCCTGAGACGAGGCGAGAGCACTTGGAGAGTTCGATGCCGAGCTGCTCGGCGGCAGCGGTAACGCTGCCCGTGCGTGCGGCGGCCGAGACGGCGCGCCAGGCGTTGAGGTTGTCGAGAACATTCATGACGTGGACTCAGGACCGGAGACGGCGGCGGAAGGCTTCTTCGACGACACGGTTGGTCTCTTCACGGATGGGCGCCCAGGTGGCCTCGGCCTCAAGCGCAACGTAGGCGGCGAAGTCGGAGAGCGCCTTCGAGCGCGCCTCGTCCTCCCAGCGGGTGACGACGGACATCTGCCAGGGCTCGCGTCGCCAGCCCGGCATGATCGGCACGAGCCGGCCGCGTCGGATTTCAGGCAGGACGTGTCCGGCATAGAGGTCGACCGTGATGCCGAGCGAGGAGAGGACGAGCTCCCTGAGGGTCATCTGGTCGTGGGTTGTGAAGACCTCCTTCCAGCGCAGGATGGGGGATGCGGCGCCGTTTTTTTTCAGAATCTGCGTGGGCGGATGCATGACGGTCTCAAGCAGCAGTCCCGTGTGCTGCGCGAGGTCCTCGGGTGAAGAGGGCGCGCCGTGCGCGCGGATGTACTCGGGGGTCGCAAGGAGGGGTGTGCGGCTCGAGTTGTAGCGCCTCAGCACGAGGCCCGTCGCATCAAGCGGAACGTAGTTGATGACGGCCACGTCGACGAGGCCGTTGCGCACGTCGTCGGCCGTCGCCTCGGGACGGATGTCGAAGGTGATTCCCGGATGCGCATCGGCCCACTTCGCGACGAGTGCCGAGAAGTAGAGGCGGCAGAGGTCGATCGGGGCGGCGAAGGAGACGTGCCTCATCGCCTCTTTCTTCGAAAAATGCTCCCACATCCGGTCGAAGCCCGCGAGCAGCGGAGTCATGCCCTCGACGAGGTCCCTGCAGCTGGGCGTGGGCTTCATCGGACGCGTCGAGCGGTCGAGGAGCTCGAATCCGAGTTCGCGCTCGAGCTCCGAAATGATGCGGGAGACCTTTGCGGCGGGAAGGTCGGCCTGCAGGGCGGTCTCCCTGATGCTTCCCGTGCGCACCGCGGCGAGCAGAATGCGCCAGGCCGCAAGATCGTTTCTGAGCTCGGCCATGACCATGTTCCTCATATGGGAATATCCCTGAAAATTCAGGTGGAAACCCTGATGCATTTCGGACGAGGCCGTCTTGTCCTTTCGGATGAGACAGGCCGAAATCGCCTAGAGGGAAAGGGTTTTCGGGATCGTGACGTGCAGAGGCTGCATTTGTCTGCTCCGCTGTTCATTTCAGGAATTTGGAAAAAATGCAAGGTTTCAGTCAATTTTAGACTGTTTGCAGGCATGGCGGAAGGCGAAACTTTCAGTGAACGCAGGGCGATGCGCCCGCGTCCGGACTGCCGGCAGAGACCCCCGATACCCGTCGAAGGCCGGCACCCCGATCGAGACCCCAGAAGGAGAAGAGTATGGACCTCTCCAAACTCAACCGCAGAACATTCCTGCAGGCTTCGGCCGCCGCCGGGCTTGCCGCCGCCGTTGAATCCTCCGCCGCTGAAGGCCTGGTGAAGACGAAGGCCGCCCCCGCCGCACGCACGATCGAAGGCGAGACGAAGATCGTCAAGACCTGCTGTCGCGCGTGCATTCACAACTGCGCCGTTCTTGCGCACGTGCGCAACGGCCGCGTGGTGAAGCTCGAGGGCAACCCCGACTATCCGATGAGCCACGGTTCCATGTGCGCCAAGGGCCTGGCCGGCATCAGCGCGCTCTATCACCCGAACCGCAACAAGTATCCGCTCATGCGCGTCGGCAAGCGCGGCGAGAACAAGTGGAAGCGCATTTCCTGGAAGGAGGCGATCGACACGATCGCCGGCAAGATGGAGGAGGTCCGTCGCGAATACGGTGCCGAATCCGTCCTCTTCTCGACGGGCGGTGGCGGCAACCCCGCATTCCGCGGCATTCCGCGCGTTGCGAATGCCTTCGGCACGCCGAACTTCTACGAGCCGGGCTGCGCCCAGTGCTTCCTGCCGCGCACGCTCGCCTACCACATGATGTACGGCGGCCCGACGACGTCGATCGCCGACGAACAGGCGCGTGAGGTCTACAATCCCAACACCGAGATGAAGTGCCTCGTCATGTGGGGCACGGACGTCTCCTACAGCTGCCCCGCGGGCGGCGGCCGTGCGCTCTCGGACCTGCGCGCCAAGGGCGTCAAGACGGTCTCGATCGACCCGCGCTTCGTGCCCGACGCCGCCAAGGCCGACGTCTGGCTTCCGATCCGTCCAGGCACCGACGTGGCGCTTATGCTCTGCTGGACCAAGTACATCATGGAGAAGGATCTGTACGATCATGAATTCGTGATGCGCTGGACCAACCTGCCGTATCTCGTCAACGTGAAGACGAAGCTGCTCGTGCGCGCCGCCGACCTCGGCATGGGCGACGCCAAGACCTACGTGGTCTGGGACAAGAAGACGAATTCGCCCAAGCCCATCGCCTATCCGTGGGACGATGCGCTCGATCCCGCCCTCGACGGCGCCTTCACCTGGAAGGGCGTCGAGTACAAGACCGGCTGGCGCCTCCTGCTCGAACGCTGCGAACCCTGGACGCTTGAAAAGGCGGCCGAGGTCTGCTGGCTCGATCCGAAGAAGATCGAGGAGGCCATCAAGCTCTACTGCTCGGGCCCCGCTGGCGTCGCGCTTGGCGTGGCGACCGACCAGAACGAGAACTCGGTCGAGGCCGCCATGGGCAGCGTCATCCTCAACGCCCTGCGCGGCAACGTCGAGAGTCCGGGCGCCCTCATGCAGCGCAACCCCTCCACCAACATCGTCCCCGCAGGCTCCCTCGCCACCCGCTGCTCGTACCTCCTTCCGAAGGGCCAGCTCAAGAAGCGCCTCGGCTCGAACGAGCACAAGGGTCTGATGCAGTGGGACGCCGCACAGCCGAGCGCCGTCCTTGAGGCCATGAAGACCGGCAAGCCGTATCCGATCAAGGTCTGGCTCGAACGCTCCGGCAACAAGTTCGTCGTCAACGGACACGCTCAGGACTGGATCGAAGGCACGAAGAACGTGGACCTCATCGTCCACATGTTCCTCTATCCGACGTCCTTCTCCTGCTACGCCGACATCCTGCTGCCCGCCACCGAATGGCTCGAGACCAACATGCTCGTCGAGTGCATGAACTGGGTCTTCGCGCGCCAGCCCGTGGCCCACGTCTGGGAGACCGAGGACGAGACGCTCTTCTGGTCGAAGCTCATCAAGAAGTGCGCCGAGCTCGGCAACGAAAATGCCAGGCGCGCCTGCGATCCCGCCTTCATGAAGAAGGACCTCGCGTACTGGGATTCGATGGAGGAGCTCCTCGACGGACGCCTTGCCAACATCGGCATGACCTGGAAGGAGTTCAAGGAAAAGCAGCCGTTCCCGTACATGCCCTACGACAAGTGGAACACGTACTACGTCTACAAGCAGCCCGACAAGAAGACGGGCCTTCCGAAGGGATTCGGCACGCCCTCGAAGAAGCTCGAGCTCTACGGCGAGGTCTGGATCGAGCTCGGCCGTACCGGCAAGCCCTACGCGCTTGACGAAGTGCCGCCCGTTTCGGTCGACTATGATCCGCTGCCTTGGTACGCAGAGCCTGCGGAAAGCCCGCTGCGCGACATTGCCAAGGAGTTCCCGCTCGTTCTCACGAACGGCCGCCTGCCGATGTTCCACCACGGCACGCTTCGCAACAACCCCTACATGCGCGAGCTCTATCCCGTGCCCGAGGCCTGGGTCAATCCCGTCGATGCGAAGAAGTACGGCGTCGCCCATGACGACTGGATCTGGCTTGAGTCCAAGCGCGGCAAGATCCGCGGCAAGTGCCGCGTGACTGAAGGCATCCCCGTCGGCGTCGTCTACATGGAGCGCTTCTGGTTCCCGGAAACCCTCAACACGAAGACGCAGGGCTGGCGTGAGATGAACGTCAACGTGCTTTCGAAGAATGACGCGCCCTTCAACAGGATTGTCGGCACGATCACGCTCCGCGGCTTCCAGATCCGCATCCGCAAGGCGCCCGAAGGCGCGCCCGAGGGCGTCTGGATGAAGCCCGAGCAGTTCAAGGCCTGGCTCCCGCAGCCCACCGACACGACGAAGAATCCGGAGCTCTAAATCATGACACACAAGACTTTGGTAATCGACCTCGACCGCTGCATCGGGTGCTTCGCGTGCGAAATGGCATGCAAGCAGGAAAACAACGTCCCGCTCGGCGTCCACTACAACAAGGTACTCTCGATCGGCCCGATGGGCAAGTTCCCGGACCTCACGCAGTACTTCCTCCCGACCGTCTGCCAGCACTGCAAGGACGCGCCGTGCGTGAAGGTCTGCCCGACCGGCGCCACCTACCAGACCGAGGACGGACAGGTCCTCGTCAACAAGGAGAAGTGCATCGGCTGCAAGATGTGCATGGCCGCGTGCCCGTACGGCGCACGCTCCTACAACCCCGAGGCCAAGGTGGTTGAGAAGTGCACGCTCTGCCATCACCTGCAGGAGGTCGGCGACCAGCCCGCCTGCGTGAAGGTCTGCTGCGCGAAGGCGCGCTTCTTCGGCGACGTCGACGATCCCGAAAGCGATGTCTCGAAGGTTCTCGCCGCCGCAGGCACCGAGAACGTCCACTCGATGCCCGACAGCGGCAACCACCCGACCGTGCGCTACATTCTTCACAAGAAGACTGGCGAATGGCAGGTGAATCCGCCGAAGATGGTCGAGAACTGAGCCCGAGGGGAGGATCTGACATGGGAAACGACTGGCTGCTGATCGGCTTTGCTGCATTCGTCCTGACGGGCACCGGCCTTGCCGCTGCGCTCGCTGCAGGGGAGCGTAAGTCCCTGCCGATCGCAGTCCAGGCGTGGGCGGCCGCCGTCGCTCTCGCACTCCTCGCGGCGGGCGGCGCATGCGCCGTCCTCCATCTGGGGAGGCCCGAGCTCATCTTCGGTGCGCTCGCCCATCCCTCGACAGGGATCTTTCGCGAATTCGTGACGACGGGCCTCACGGCCGTCGTCCTCGCGGCCTACCTCGTCGCGTTGCTGCGCAGGGCCGAGGCGGGCACCACGCACATGCTCGCCCGTGCGGGCGCGCTCCTTGCGCTATGCACGGCCGCGGCCGTGGGCTCGGCCTTCTACATGCCATGGCGCGCAGGCTGGAACACGATCGCGATCGTGCTTCCTTATGCGGCCTGGTGCCTGGCGGGCGGAGCCTTTGCGGCCGAGGTTCTCAGCGAGGTCTCGGACGAGGCGGAACCCTCCGAAAGGAAGCGTTCGGCATTCGCCGCGCTCCTCAGTCTGGCGGCGCTCGCGGCCTACGTTGCCGCGACCGTCGTCTCGGACGGCGCTGCACCCGTGCTCTCGCGCGTGGCGGGCGGCGATCTGACGGGGCTCTTCGCGGGCGCCGTCGTCTTCGGCTCACTGGTGCCGCTTGTCTGCGCGGTTCCTTCGCGCGGCAGACTCCTCCCCGCGGCCTGCGGCTTCATCTCGATTGCGGCGGGTGCCGTGCTCCTGCAGTGGACCGTGCAGTGCCTCGGCTTTCCTGCCTGGCAGTTCTTCGCACGCTGACCCGGCGCATCAACAACACATAAAGGCACATCATCATGAATCAGAACGAAAAGGCGGCCCTTCGCGAAATCCTCGCCCAGAGGGAAAGCATGTACAGGCTGCTCGCGCGCCTCTACAAGACCGAGGCCGACAAGGACCTGCTTGACGGGCTTGGTGCAGCGGGCTTCCCCGAGGAGGACGGCGGACTTGGCGAGGGCTTCAGGCTCATCGCGGACTGGCTCCGGGACCCGAAGTCCGAGGATCCCGTGACGGAACTCGCAGTCGACTATGCGCACACCTTCCTCGGTGCGGGCATTGCCGACGGCCTCGTCTCCTATCCGTTCGAATCCGTCTATACGAGTCCCGGAAGACTCGTGATGCAGGACGCCTGGGAGGACGTCTGCCGCATCTACCGTGAGCACGGGCTCGAGCGCGGCGAGCAGGCCGACATGCACGAGGACCAGATCGGCCTTGAATGCGAGTTCATGGCGATTCTTGCGGGCAGGGCTCTTGAGGCTCTTGAGGCGGACGACGAGCAGGCGCTTGAGGCGTCGCTTGCCGATCAGCACGCATTCCTCACGAAGCATCTCCTCAACTGGGTGCCTCGCTTCACGGCCGACGTGACGGTCACTGCGCTCACGGACTTCTACCGCGGGCTCGCAAAGGTCACGGACGAATTCATCCGCATGGACGGCGGACTTCTCGAGGACCTGAAGGCCTGAGACGACGTCCGGCGGTCCGCGGCGGACGGGACTCCCGAAGTCCCAGCTGCGGAATACGGAAAGGACATGCGCGGGCGTCCGACCCGCGTCCGCGCATGACGGAGACGGGCTTATGAAAAGAAGAAATCCGGAACCGGCCCGGACGCCGGCACTCAAGGACCGGACGACGAACCGCCGGGGCTTCATTGCAGGGGCGGCCGGCGTGGCCGGTCTTTTTGCACTCGGGGCCGCCGCACAAGGCGAGACGCCGCCTCTTGTCAGGCCTCCCGGATCGGCGGAGGAGCGCATGAAGGCGCTCTGTCTTCGCTGCGACCGGTGTCGGAGCGTCTGCCACACGGGCGTCATCGGCGTGGGCGGGTTCGCTGAGGGGCTCCTCGTCATGCGAACGCCCGTCATGAACTTCCACGGCGGCTTCTGCGACTTCTGCCGCAAGTGCGCCGAAGTCTGTCCGACGGGCGCCATCAGGGACTTTGATCCCGAAACGGAGAAGATAGGTCTTGCTCATGTGACCGAGACCTGCATCGCGCTCAGAACCGCGGCCTGCACGGCCTGCGAGGAGGCGTGCCCCTATGACGCAATCACGCTTGATGCGCAGAACAGGCCCGTGGTCGATCCTGGACTCTGCAACGGCTGCGGCAAGTGCGAGCAGATCTGCCCCGCCAACGTTTATCAGGCCTACAGGGGAGGCCGCCTGCGCGGCATCGTCGTGCGCCCGCTTTCTGCCGGCGGTCAGGGCGATGCAGAGGGCGACGCAAGAGGAGGCATGAGATGAAGAGAAATGAAACGTCCGCACGCGGCGCCTCGAAGCACGCTCCCGTGAAGAACGCGGGAAGCAGGCGCCTTCGTAGCCTCACCGCAGCCGCATTCATCGTCATGACGGGCATCGGCCTCGCCTGGCACACGGGCTGGGGCACCCTGTCGTCCTTCGGCATCGGCAGCATCGCCGAAGTTTGTCCGCTCGGTGCGCTCGAGGCGATGCTCGCCGACAGGACCTTCCTGCCGCAGGCCTTCTTCGGACTGCTGGTCGTCGCTGCCGTCGTCGTGCTTTTCGGACGGATCTTCTGCGGCTGGGTCTGTCCCGTGCCGCTTCTGCGCCGCATCACGGGCATGAAGGACGAACGGCCCGCCGAAAAGGCGGGGGCGTGCTCTTCGAAAACCGCGGCCTGCACGCCGTCTGCGTGCGCATCCTGCATCTCAGGAGGAAAGGGCGACGAAGTCGCGTCGACTGACGGGCGGACGGATGCCGATCGGGCGGGACGCAATCCGGGCACGGGCCCCTTTTGGGTGCTCGGAGGCGCACTGGCTTCTTCCGCCGTCTTCGGATTTCCCGTCTTCTGCCTCATTTGTCCCGTCGGGCTCACGTTTGCGCTCGTGATCGCACTCTGGCGTCTTTTCGAATTCAACGAGCCTTCGCTCTCCATCGTCTTCTTTGCGGGCTTTCTCATTCTTGAGCTGTTCGTGCTTCGCCGCTGGTGCCATGCATTCTGTCCGCTCGGCGCCGTCATGACGATTCTCGCGCGCCTCAACAGGACCTTCCGTCCTGCCGTGAAGCTCGAGGCTTGTGCAGCCTCGGCAGGCATCGACTGCCGCGTCTGCCGCGATGCATGCCCCGAGGGACTCGATCCGAGGGGCGGCAACACGCCGTGGACCGACGCCAGGTGCACGAAGTGCCGAGCATGCGCGGACGCCTGCCCGACGCACGCCATTCATTTCCCCGCCTTCGAGAGGAAGGCCGCCGCCAGAGCGGCTTCGTCTGCGGGTGAAGGTGCCGTAGCGGTGAAGGTGCTCCTGCCGCCACGCGTTCCTGAAAAGGCGATTCCCGTTGAGGCCAGAAGGACGACCTTCGCCGAGACGGTCGAGGGGCTCTCCCTTCGCGAGGCCATGCAGGAGGCGTCGAGGTGCCTGCGCTGCGGCGAGTGCGTCGCGGCCTGCCCTCTTGGAAATCCGATTCCCGACATGATGGCCCTGATGGCTGAAGGCAGGGCTGCCGAGGCAGGGCGTCTGCTTGTCAGGTCGGGCGCCGCTCCGGACATCTGCGGACGCATCTGTCCTCAGGAGCGACTTTGCGAAGGCGCATGCTCGCTCGGTCGCTCCGGCGCCCCCGTTGCCATCGGAGCCGTCGAGCGCGCAGCCGCGGATGCGGCGCTTGCCAGAGGTGCGCACCTTGAGCGCCGCCGTCCGAACAGAAAGGCCTCCGTTGCGGTCGTGGGCGCGGGTCCCGCAGGCCTTGCCTGCGCCGACATGCTCGCCAGACTCGGCGCGACCGTGACCGTCATCGACGCGCACGAAGAGGCGGGCGGACTGCTCGCCCATGGCATCCCCGCCTTCAAGCTTGATGGGAACGTGCTTGAGAAGCGCCTGTCCGTGCTCGGAAAGGCGGGCGTCGCCTTCAGGCTTGGCACGCGTTTCGACGGCAGGATCGTCGACGAGGTGCTTGCCCGTCATGACGCCGTATTCGTGGCGACAGGCGCGGGACGCGCCGTCATGCCGTCCTTCGCGGCAGAGGTGCGCACGGGATTCGTCGACGCACTTGCCTTCCTGAAGGAGAATGCGTCGGGTTCAGGCAACAAGTCGACTTTGGCGGGACAGCGGGCCGTGGTGCTCGGTGGCGGCGATACGGCGCTTGACTGCGCTCGCACGGCCGTGAGGCTCGGCGCTTCCGAGACGATCGTCGCCTGCAGGCGCGGGACGGAGGAACTTCGGGCATCAAGGCGCGAGGTCAGGCACGCTCTTGAGGAAGGCGTCGTCTTCATGCCGCACGTGACGCCTGTCGCTGCGGAGGCTGATGCGGACGGCGTGCTGACGGGGCTCGTGCTTGAGAATGTCGAAACGGGCGAACGCTTGTCGATCGGGACGACGACGGCCGTCGTGGCCTTTGGTCAAAGGTGCGTGCGATTGGAACGTCTGGCTGCCGAGGGCGTCGTCTATGATGAATCGGACCGCATTCTCGTTGACGCCGAGGGCCGAACCGGCGTGCCGAAGATCTGGGCCGGCGGCGATGCGGTGCGGGGACCCGCTCTTGCCGTTGAGGCTGTGGCGGACGGAAGAAGAGTGGCGTTTTCCATTGCGGAGACGCTTGGACTTTGAGGAGGAGTGAATGCCCGTATTCGAAGAAATGATGGCGGCGGCCCGTGGGGACGGGGTGCTTGACGGTGCGCCTGCGGGAGCGCCGGTGCTCGTGGCGAGGCGCTGCGTCAGAAGGCTGCATCAGGCCTCATCGTGCACGAAGTGTGCCGAGGCCTGTCCCGTTCACGCCGTTTCTGTGAAGAGCAGAAGCGTGGAGATCGATGCTGCCTCTTGCACGGGTTGCGGTGCCTGTTCCGCCGTCTGTCCCGCCGAGGCGCTCTACATGCGCACGCCGGGCGCGTCGCAGGAAAGGGCCTTCCTCGAGCGCCTGAAGGACGCCGACATGCTGTCGATCGCCTGTGCGGAGGCTGCGGGTGAGGCAAGGCGCATGGCGGATCTCACGACGGCCTGTCTCGGAACCATGGACATGTCTCCCGTCGCCTCGCTTGCCGCTCGAACCGGCGGCGCCTGCACGCTCCACGTGATCCACGGCGACTGCAGGCGCTGCGCGAGAAGAGGCGTCTCGTCCGATCCCCTTGAACGGATGAGAAGATGGGAGGCCGTGCTTTCGCGCGTTGCCCCTGAAATTACGCAGGAGATTCATGCGGCGCCGAAGTCTGTTGATACGGGGAGGCGGCAGTTCTGGGGACGCCTGCTTCGAAAGGCGGAGCTTGACGCAGGTGAGAACATTCCCTTCGACGAGGCCTCGCTGGCCTGGCTCGAGACGGTGCCTCTTCGCACGGTGCCGCCGGCAAGGGGCCGCTGGCTCGAGGCTCTGAAGAGCGCAAGGAAAAAGGGGACTGAAGCTCTGTCGGGCATGATGGAGGCGCCGGGGCGTCCCGGCTTTTGGGCGCCGAAGATCGACAACGAGGCCTGCAAGGTCTGCGGACTGTGTCCGACGGTCTGCCCGACCGCGGCGCTTGAGGATGAAAAGCTCAACGGCATCACGCTCACGAAGGTGACGCCCTCGAAATGCATCGGTTGCGGTCTCTGCGTCGACATCTGCTTCAGGAACGCCGTGCAGATGCTCCCCGTCAGACATCCCGAGGAGTCGCTCGACGAAAAGCCCGTCGTGATCTACGCCGGACGAGCCGGTTCGGGCGATTCGCCCGAGGCCGTCTGGGAGGACAAGCTCAAGACGATGATCAGCGCGCCCGTCTACCGCACCTGATCCGTCGTCCCGTCCATTGCCGAATGACTGAAAATAGATGAGAAAAGCGGGCCCGTGGCATTGCCGACGGGCCCGCTTGGGCTTCACGCGTCAGAAGCGCTTCAGAAGAAGAGCACGGTGAGCAGGCAGATCTGTACGTTCGGATGTTTTGCGGAATGATGAGGCATTCAATCGGAGGAAATGCAGAATGTTGACGTGGTCAATCTGACGAGAAATCGTGAGATGAAATGCGATAGTGGTGGGCTATTAGGCGGTCTTCTGACGCGGGAACTACAGGCAAACGGCGCCAAATGCGCCGGAATTGGGGGAGGGGACGTTCGGTGAAAACGAAGAATGATGCGGATTGAGGAGGCGCGGGGCGTGGAAAGGAAAAAGGGCCCCTGCGCCATGGTGGCGGAGGGGCCCTGAGGGGGGGAGACGGCGGAGGCGAGGCTGCCTGCGTCAGTGTGCGGGTGCGAAGATGGCGCCCGTGCGGATGCCTCGGACGGTGCCGAGAGCGGTGGCGGACCAGACGAAGAGCGCGAGCAGCGTGAGTCCGCTCGCGACGAGGGGCAGGACCTCAAGCGCGAGGAGTTCGGATACGCGGTAGGCAAGCACCGAGCAGGCGCCGATCGGGAAGACGAAGGCCCACCAGGAGAGTGCGAACGGGAGCTTGCCCTGGCGGCGGTTGCGGATCGTCATGGAGACGGCGAGCACGAGCCACCAGAGGGCGGCGCCGAGGAAGGCGGCCGCGACGAGGGAGCCGTAGCGCAGAAGCGAGGCGTCGCCCGTGGTCTTGAGGAGCGCGAGCATCGAGAGCGGGATGACGCTCAGCGGCGCCAGGTGCACCCAGAGGGTGGGCGTCATCTTGCCCTCGACGGGGGCGCCGAGGAAGTGGCGCGCCATCGTGAGCGCGAGAAGGCCGACATACATGAAGACGCCTGCGCCGAAGCCCGTCATGTTGAGGGCGAAGGCGAGCTCGCGCAGCACGCCTTCGGAGGCGGCGGCAAGCGGGGCGCCCGCAACGGGGATCACCACGAGGCCCACGGCCGGGATGAAGTGCGCGGGCGTCACCATGCCGAGCTTGAGGCGCTCGCTCGTGAAGAGCCCGAAGAGCACCACGTAGCTCACGGCAAAGGTGCCCAGCGCACCCGTCCACCAGAGCGGCGCGATCAGGGCGGGCGAGACCCCGCGGATCGTCCACACGGCCGCCATCACCAGCATCGCGATCGGGAAGGTCGCATAGAAGCTCCCCTCGACGGGGTGGCGCAGCTGCTCCATCACGGCGTCCCCGTGACGGATGAGACGATAGACGGAGGCAATGCCAAGCACCGACATCATAGCAATTGCAAGCCAGTGCAGGGCGGAGGCCGCCAGAGCCACGGGGGCGGCGAGCGCGGGACCTGCGTCCGCGGCCGCGTGGGAGGCGAGGGTGAGGGCGAGGCTGGTGACGGCCGTGCCCATGACGGAGGCGAACCAGCCCGGGGCCATCGGGCGGATGAAGCGTTCCATGAGAAGACTCCAGAAAAGGGTTGTTGAAGGGCGTGCGGTCCTGTGGTTGCTGCCATTCTCTAAAAATGGTTGGAGTGAATCGTAGACGAAAAGGGCGTTGCTCGTCAAATTCATGGAACGTGATTTTGAAGGCTCCTGATGCTTCTCCTTTCAGAAACGCCTTTTAGAGGCGCGTTTGAAGCGGAAAACAAAAGGACGGAAACGTCGGCGCCGGCGTGGCGCGACGTTCGTCTTCTTCGCAGAAGGCGATCGAGACTAATGAGGCGATAATGCAAAACTAAAATGCTCTGAAAACGGAAGGTGCAAAAGCATGAGTGAGTTAGCTACTAAAGCCGACGAAATCCGATACTTTGTGATTAGATCCCCTGAAAATGCCTGTGGCAGTTTCGTTTAGGAATCATTCTCTATTGGGGGCGTGGATGGATGAACGTTCTTGAAAAACGTTGACTTAGGGTTAACCCACAATGCGGCTGCGGATGAGGGAAAACTACAATCGAATCAAGTCGGAGAGGGCGCTTTGCCTTGATTTTGCGAGTACCCCGAATCCCCAGGCCGAAGCGCAAGGGCGGGCGCGCCTCTCCAAAGCAATTAAAAACCATTTATGCAACAGGAGCTCGTCATGCTCGGACTCTATCCGACTTGGTTCGAACCCGGCGTGGGCAGCGGCTGGATCATCGGCTTCATCGCCACGATCCACGTCCTCTTCTCTCACGCCTCCGTCGGCGGCGCGGTGCTTTTCGCCTGGCTCGCCAACTTTGCGGTGAGGAGGGACAAGCCCGCCTACCTCGCCTTCATCCGCCGCTACGGCCTCTTCCTCCTCATCTTCAGCTACGTGCTCGGCTCCATCACGGGTCCGGGCATCTGGTTCGCCGCCACGATCGCGTCCCCCCGCGGGATCTCGGCGCTCATCCACTCCTTCGTCTGGCTCTGGGCGAGCGAATGGGTGTTCTTCGTCATTGAGGTGATCGGCGTCTACCTGCTCGTCTATCTGGCGGGCCGTGTGGATCCGCGCACCCACACCCGCATCTCGATCATCTTCGGGCTGGCGTCCGTCGCGACGCTCCTCGTGATCGTCGGCATCCTCTCCTTCATGCTCTGGCCGGGCCAGGGCGACTGGCACCAGACGGGCGGCGTGCTCAACGCCTTCTTCGGTGAGAACACCTTCGCCCAGATGACGGCCCGCTTCATGTTCATGCTCACCATCACGGGCGTCGTCGGCGGCATGGTCGCTGGCCGCATCGCCGACAGCGAGGAAAAGGCCATGATCGCCCGCGTCCTGTCGGGCGCCGGCATCCTCGGCGTCATCGGCGGCTGGCTCGCCTTCCGCTGGTACATGACCACGCTCCCCGACATCGCCTACGAGACGATGGCGACGAGGCTTCCCGAAAGCTTCGGCATGATGATGGCCGCCTCCATCGGCGTCTCCGTCCTCTACTTCCTCGTCACCGCGTGGAAGCCGCAGGTGCTCCGTCCCTGGCTCGCCGGCGTGATGACGGTCGTCATCCTCGTGCTCGGCCTCGCTCCCGAGGAGACCGCCCGCGAAATCGTGCGCAAGCCCTGGGTCGCCGGCCAGTACGTCTACGGCAACCAGCTCGTGGGCCGCGACGTCCCCGCGCTGGGCATCCGCTCCGAACTTCCGCTCATGGCCGAGAAGGGCGTTCTCGCCACGCACCCCTTCATGCCCGAGCACCTTCGCAAGGTGACGCCTGAAAACGAGGCCGAGGCCGGTCGTGCGCTTGCACTCACGCTCTGCAGCAACTGCCACTCGCTCACGTCCACCGGCATGCGCCCCCTCGAGCGCTTCTTCCCGGCCGATGCCGACCGCGCCTTCCTCGCCGACTACCTCGGTGCGGGCCTCTACCGCGGCCACTCGGTCTACATGCCGCCCGTCCCGCTTCCCGAAGCCGAGCGCGGCGCCCTTGCAGCCTACATTGAATCCATCCTTCCCAAGAAAGGAGCCGCCAAATGAATGACATGATGCTCATGGCTCTGACGGATCCCGCCGGCGCGCCCGCACACCCGCTCATCTTTCTGGTGCTCGGCGTCGTCACTTTCGCCCTTCACCTCACGGCCGTCAACGTGATGCTCGGCACCCTCGGGCTCGCCGCCTGGGGTGCCTTCTCGAAGAACCCGTACTGGCAGCGCCTCGCGGGCGCCCTCGGCACGACCGCCAAGGTCGCCGTCTCGGTCGCCATCGTGCTCGGCGTCGCGCCGCTCCTCTTCGTACAGGTCATCTACGACCCGTTCTGGTACACCTCGAACGTGATCTCGGCCTGGTGGCTCCTCGGCTTCCTCGCCATCCTTACGGTCGCCTACCTCGCCCTCTACCGCTTCTACGGTCTCAACCACCGCTATGAAGCCGACGGCAGGCCCGTGCACCTCGAGGGCGCCCCGAAGGGCGGCGTCTGGCTCGCCGGCAGCCTCGTGCTGATGCTCGTCTGCGGCCTCATCATGCACGCCGTCGTCAACCAGTCGCTCCTGCCTGCCGAATGGATGAACTGGTACGCCCCGAACGGTGAGATCGAGCCCTACGGCAGGTCGCTGCACTCCGTGACGCCCGCTCGCCTGCTCTTCTTCCTGCTCCTCTCGCTTCCCGTGACGGCAGGCTGGCTCTTCGGCATGCGCCGCTACCTCCTCTCCTCGGGCGAGACCGACTACGGCTACGTCGACTTCATCGAGGGCCTCGCCCACGGCATGGCCCGCGTGGGCTCCGTCCTGGTGCTCCTCGCCGGCGCCGCCTGGATGGCCACGCTGCCCGAGACGATGAGCTGGTTCGCGGGCTCCGTCTGGATGTGGATCGGCCTCGTTCCGCTCGCCTACTTCGGCGCGATGAGCTTCATCCAGAAGAAGCGCGTGCTCTGCATCTTCTGCAACTACATGGCCTTCGGCATGACCCTCGTCATGACGATCGTCCTCGCCGCGCTGCGCGAAGTGCTCCGCTTCGTGACGTTCCTCGAGGGTTCGGGCTACGACGCGCTCGCCTACAAGATCACCATGGACTGGCCGAGCACCGTGATCTTCTTCACGACCTTCCTCGTCGTCGGCGGCCTCAACCTGACGTACCTTCTCTCGCTCGCCTGGAAGAGCGGCCAGACCGAAGGCGTCTACCAGCCCTCCGCCGCGCTCTCGCGCGTGGGCGTCGCCGCCATCGCCTCGCTCGCCCTCTGGGTCGCAGGCTACTTCGCGATCGGCATCGCCGTCGTCAACGGTTAAGGAGTCACTGATCATGAACATCATCAAGACGACATGCGCCGCGGTCCTGATCCTCGCCGCTGCGGCCTCCCAGGCCGCGCCGGATCCCGCGAAGCTTTCGGGCAATCCCACGGGCGAGGCGCTCGCGCACACCTGCGCCGCCTGCCACGGGACGTACGGGGAACTGAAGGGCGAGCACTTCGTGCCGCTCGCAGGCATGGACGAAGGGGAGTTCATCACCTCCATGAAGGAGTTCCGCTCCCACAAGCGCCCGTCCTCGATCATGAGCCACATCGCCGAAGGGTACAGCGATGAGGAGTTCGAACGCATGGCCCGCTACTTCAACGGCATCCGCATCAAGGGAGACGTGAAATGAAAGCCATCAACATCCAACGCCGCCGGCTCATGACCTCGCTCGCGCTCTCCGCGCTCGCTGCGGCGCCCGGCGCCTCCTGGGCCCAGACTGCCGCCAAGGCCCTCGCACCCGCCCGCGGCGCGAGGATCGTCGTGGTGGGCGCAGGCGTGGGCGGCGCCACGGCCGCCAAGTACCTCAAGCTCTTCAACAAGAATCTTGACGTCACGCTCATCGACCGCAACCCGAACTTCATCCGCCACTACGGCTCGTCCGAGCTCATCACGGGCGCCGTCACGATGGAGGACCTCACGGTCTCCTACGACGCGCTCTCCGACCGCTACGGTGTGCGCGTGGTTCGGGACACGATCGTCGGCCTCGACGCGGACCGCAGGACCGTCATCGGCGAAAAGGGCCGCTATGCCTACGACAAGCTCATCGTCTCGCCCGGCATCGAGCTGCTTTACGAAGGCATCCCGGGCTACAGCGCCGAGCTCGCCGCGACGAAGATCCCGAGCGGCTGGATCGCGGGCCCGCAGACGCAGCTCCTCGCCGACCAGCTCAAGGCCATGCCCCAGGGCGGCACCTTCTGCCTCGTCGCACCGCCTAATCCGTACCGCTGCCCGCCCGGCCCCTACGAGCGCGCCGCGCTCGTGACCGAGTGGTGCGCGAAGCACAACCCGACCGCGAAGATCATCGTCACCGACCCGAAGAACAACTTCGTGACCGACGAGACGATGCTCCTCGGCTGGAACCGCCTCTACGGCTTCTCGATCCCCGCGGACTACAAGGCCAGGCTCGACAAGTACGCCTCGCCCGCACGTCCCGACTGCCGCCTCGAGTGGGTGCAGGAAAAGCAGGGCGGGCGCCCGCTCGCCATCGATGCGAGCGCCATGACCGTGACGACGGAGGCGGGCGTCATCAAGGCCGACGTCATCAACGTCATCCCGCCGATGCGCGCCGCCAACGTTGCGCTCGCGATGGGCCTTGCCGACAAGACGGGCTTCTGCCCGATCGACCGCCGTACGTTCGAGAGCACGATCATTCCTGATGTCTACGTGCTCGGCGACGCCTCGATCGCCGACGCGATGCCCAAGTCGGGCTTCTCGGCCAACACCCAGGCCAAGACTACCGCGCGCGCGATCGTCGAGGAGCTAGCCGGCCGCGAGATCACCGAGCCCGTCTGGTCCAACACCTGCTACGCGCTGGCGGGCGAGGACTACGGCCTCTTCGTCGCCGACGTCTTCCGCATCATGGACGGAAAGATCGGCCGCACCAACACGCGCGCCCGCTACCAGTACCTCAAGGCCCAGCCTGCCGAGCAGGCCCTTGCCGCCCAGTACCTGCACAGCTGGATGAACACGATCACCGCCGACAGTTTCGGCTGATCCCGGAGAAGAACAATGAAAGCAAGACTGATGATTTTGAGCGCGTTCGCCGCCCTCCCGATGCTCGCCTCGGCCGCAGCCTTCACGCCCGCCGAACTCGACAAGGCCGTGGCTTCGCTCCCGAAGGCCAACGTCATGGGCGGATTCGCCGTGCACAGCAAGCAGTTCTGCGGCTCCTGCCACGGTCCCAACGGCATTGCACCCACCGCCAACTGGCCGCACGTCGCGGGCCAGCCCTTCGAGGTCACCGCCAAGGCGCTCCTCGACTACCGCGACGGCCGACGCACGGGCGGCGCCCAGGCCGCGATCATGACGGCTGCCGCCAAGCGCCTCACCGACCAGCAGATCGCCGACGTCTCGGCGCTCTACGAGATGCTCCCCGGCCCCGACGGCAAAACGTTTGACGTGGGCAAGAAGGGTCGCACGCCCGTCGAGAGCGTCGACGTCGCAAGGCTCGTGCGCAAGGGTAATCCCGCCCGCGCGATCACGCCCTGCGCCGCCTGCCACGGCATGACCGGCAAGGGCCGCTCGAACGGCAAGGTGCCCGTCCTGCACGGACAGAACCCGACGTATCTCGCCGCACAGCTTCGCGACTATCGCGACGGACGCCGCGACAACGACGTCCTGAAGGAAATGCGCTTCTTCGCGCAGAAGCTCACCGACGATGAAATCAACGCGCTCGCCGATTTCTACGCGGGCGAAACCGGTTGGCCGGGCGTCAAGCCCGCCAAGCCCGCGGCCAAGGCTGCGGCAAAGTAGGCGGGAGCCGAGAAGGGGTTTGAAGCCTCCGCCTGCTGACGACAATGCGAGGGCCGCCTGTTGGAGATGGACGACGGGCGGCCCTTCGCACATCCACGAACCGTGCGGGAAAACGCGGCGGCGAAAAGCCCCTCCGACGGTCTAGACTCTCTGCACCGGACCGAGGCGGATTTCATTGAGTCGCCGTCGGTTCCTGAGAATTATCAAACATGGGAGAGCCATCATGAAGCGAGCCGCCGTCATCGGCTGCGGTGCCTTGGGCACCATTCTTGTCACGAACTTTGCCAGGGCCGAGGGCTGGACGCTCACGGGCGTCATGGCCCGAACGAAGGCGCACGCCGAGGCGCTCGCCGCCAACGCGGGCTGCCGCGCAGCAACGACGCTTGAGGAGCTCCTCGCCGACAAGCCCGACCTCGTCGTCGAGATCGCGGGCATCGGCGCCGCAAAGGCCTATGGCGAAGCCGTGCTTGAAGCAGGCTGTGACTTCGTGCTCGTCTCCGCAGGCGCGCTCGCCGACGCCGACTGGAAGGCTCGCATGACCGAAACGGCGCTGCGCACGGGCCGCCGCATCCACGTCGCCTCGGGCGCCATCGGCGGCTTCGACGTGCTGCGCACGGCCGCCCTCATGGGCGTCGAGGAGGCGACCTTCGAGAGCACCAAGTCCCCGAAGAGCCTCTCGGGCGCGCCCGGCCTCATGGGCGTGGAGCTCCCCGCCGACCGCGAGACGCTCGCCTTCGAGGGCGGCGTCGAGGAGGCCGTCAGGGGCTTCCCGAAGAACATCAACGTCGCGGCCGCCACGGCTTCCGCCGCCGACGCTCCGAATGTCAGGGTGCGCCTCGTCGCCAGACCCGGCCTCACCGTCAACACCCATCACATCGACGTGAAGGCGGGCGAGATGCACTGCGAGCTCTTCTTCCACTCCGCCTACGATCCGAAGAACCCGCGCTCTAGCACGTCCACCGCCTGGAGCGTGCTCGCGCTTCTCAAGAACCTCGAGAGCCCGATCTCCTACTTCTGACGCGACTCCAAAACGCGCCCGCCGCCCTGCGCCGCAGCGCTTTCGGGGCGAAGCGCCCTTGAGGGCACGCAAATGGACGCCGTCTTTTGCATGGGAGCGTGCGCCGCATCGATTCAGGGTCTCGAATTGATGGTGAAACAAGTCGACATATGAGGTGAGGCCGTGAAAAAAGGCGCCGGCCCGCGGAGGGGAGGCGCCTTTTTGGCTGATGTCAGACTGCGTCCGTAAGGGCGGAGCTTATTTCAGCAGCAACTCGTTCATGAGCTTCACGAACCTGGCGGGGTCCTTGACCGTGCCCTGGTCGGCGAGGGCGGCCTGATCGAGCATCAGTTCGCACCACTTCTCGAAGCCCGCCTGGTCCTTTTCGGCCTCGGCCTTCTTGAGGAGCGGGTGGGACGGGTTGATCTCGAGGGTCACCTTGTCCTCGGGGACCTGCTGGCCTGCGGCCTCGAGCATGCGGCGCATCTGCGGCGTGAGGCGCTTGTCGGCGTCGGCCACGAGGCAGCTCGGGCTGTCGACGAGGCGGGAGGAGACACGCACGCCTTCGACGCGGTCGCCGAGCGCCTGCTTGATGCGTTCGACGAGACCGGAGGATTCGCGAACGACTTCCTCGTGCTTCTTTTCCTCTTCGCTGTCGGCGAGCTCGCCGAGCTTGAGGTCGGAGGCGGTCACGGGGATGAACTCATGACCTTCGAACTCGGTCATGCCTTGCATCATCCACTCGTCGATGCGCTGCGTCATCAGGAGGACTTCGACGCCCTTGCGGCGGAAGGTCTCGAGGTACGGGGAGCTCACGGCGGTCTCGAAGTTGCCGGCGGTGAGGTAGTAGATGTGCTTCTGCTTCTCGGGCATGCGGGCAACGTAGTCGGCGAGGCTTACGTTCTCCTCGGGCGTGCCGGCCTTGGTGGAGGCAAAGCGCAGGAGCTTGAGGACGGCGTCGCGGTTGGCGTAGTCCTCGACGGGGCCTTCCTTCATGACGGCGCCGAAGTTCTTCCAGAAGACGGCATACTTTTCCTGATCGTCCTTCGCGAGCTTGCCGAGCATGTCGAGCGCACGCTTCGTGAGGGCGCGCTTGAGCTTCTGCGTCACGCGGCTTTCCTGGAGAAGCTCGCGGGAGACGTTGAGCGGCAGGTCGGCGGTGTCGACGAGGCCGCGGATGAAGCGCAGGTAGTTCGGCAGGAACTGCTCGGCGTCGTCCATGATGAAGACGCGCTGCACGAAGAGCTTGAGGCCGTGCTGCTTTTCACGCGAGTAGAGGTCCCACGGGGCTTCGGACGGCGTGTAGAGAAGGGACGTGTACTCGAGCTCGCCCTCGACGCGGTTGTGGGCCCAGCAGAGGGGATCGCCATAGTCGTGCGTGAGGTGTTTATAGAAGGCCTTGTACTGGTCTTCCGTCACGTCCTTCGGGGGAAGCGTCCAGAGGGCGCGGGCGTCGTTGACCTGCTCCCAGGAGCCCGTCACTTCAGCCTCGACGACGTCCTTGTCGTCCTCCTTCACGGGTTCCTTCTTCTCCCAGAGGAAGACGGGCGTGGAGATGTGGTCGGAGTACTTCGTGATCGCGTCGCGCAGGCGCCACTGGCCGAGGAACTCCTTCTCGTCCTCCTTGAGATGAAGGATGATCTCGGTGCCGCGGGCCTCGCGGGTGATGTTGCCGGAGGTGAAGGTGCCGTTGCCGTCGGACTCCCACTGCACGGCTTCCTCGGGACTCGCACCCGCCTTGCGTGAGATGACCGTCACGCGGTCGGCGACGATGAAGGAGGAGTAGAAGCCCACGCCGAACTGGCCGATGAGCTGGGAGTCCTTCTTCTCTTCGCCCGTGAGCTGGGCCATGAAGGCTTCGGTGCCGGACTTGGCGATGGTGCCGAGATGATCGTTGGCCTCGGCAAGCGTCATGCCGATGCCGTTGTCGATGACGGAGAGCGTGCCTGCTTCCGGATCGGCCTTGATGCGGATCGAGAAGATCGGATCATCGGCAGTCAGCTCAGGCTTCGTGAGCGAGAGAAAGCGCAGCTTGTCGACGGCGTCGGACGCATTGGAAACGAGTTCGCGGAGGAACACTTCCTTGTTCGAGTAAAGGGACTTGGCGAGAAGACCGAGAAGCTTGGTGACCTCGGTCTGAAAACCATGGACTTCCTGTGCCATTTTTGAATTTTTCTCCAATATCAACAGCGCAATTTCCATTGCGTGCGGGCGTCACGGCGCCCGATACACGTAAATATGGGGACGATGTGCGGATTTTCAAGGGCGCGATTGAAGGCGATCGTGCGCCGGAGGCGACCTGCGCTCGCGCGCGTCCCCGCAATCCTGTATAGTCGAAAATCATTTCCCTTGAAATCGAGTCATCATGATGCACCGCCTTTCTCTCATCGCCGCCCTGTCGGCCGCCGTTCTCACGGGCTGCCAGAGCGTGCCCACCGCCGACGAGATCGACCGCATGCAGGCCCCCGACGCGCACGCAAGCCACGCCAAGAACCTGATGAAGGTCTTTGCGTTCGACATGCACGACCGCGAGGACGCGGGTCGCGGACGCGCCGTGACGGTGACGCCCGAAGAGGCCGCCGCTCCCGGCGTCGACCTGCTCACGAGCGGCGGCAGCGGATTCTTCAACGGCATGCTCGAGAAGAGCGTGATGGCCGCGGATCCGCTCGAAACCGTCCACTACTTCGGCTTCGTGCCCGTGACCGAGGCCGCCGACGAGCGCGCCGTCGTGAGGCACGTCGCAGCGAAGACCGTGCAGGCCGTCGCTTCGCAGTTTGCGAAGGAGGGCTGGCGCTTTGCATGGACGAGCCCCAAGGCCGACCTGAGAAGCTTCGGCTACATGGTCACGCAGGACGTCTTCTTCGAGAAGGAGGACACGGTCTGCAGGATTCCCGCCGGGATCTCCACGCTTGAACCCGGTCGTGGCGAAGGCTGCGCCGTGACGGTCGTCGTGCGCAGCCGCGACGTCTCGAAAGGCGCCGAGCCCGACGCCACGGGCTTCGAGCCCGTGCCCGCCTGGCTTGATCCCGCCCGTCCGCACGCCTGGCGCGTGCGCTCCGCCGCGCTCGGCTCCAGAATGCCCGACGGCAGCGTCTTCCTCACGCCCGAGCGCCAGCGTTCGCTCGCGCTCGCCACGGGCAGGCACACGGGTCTTTACGCCTTTGACGACAACGGCGTGCCCTACGTCGGCTGGGAGGGTGCCGTCGAGCGCTTCGCCGTGAGCCCCGAGGCTCGTGCGACCATCGAGGCCCAGGCCCGCAGGGCGGCCGTCCCGATGACCGACAAGGTGATGGATACCGTCAAGGGCTGGTGGCCCTGGTAGGACCAAAAGTCCCTCAGGCTCATTTGACTTGAAGGCCGGCGCGCGAAGGCGTGTCGGCCTTCGTGCGTCATGGGAGGGAAGGTCGGTGCTTTTGTCCTCCTGCACAGGCCTTTTGTCGGCAATAGGCAAACCAAAATTTCGTTTGATCTCGATCATGCGGCCTAGGAGGAAGGAAGTCCTCCGCCCCGGATTCCGGGCAGAGGGCCACAGGTAGAATAACTTTCCACCAAGACGCCAGGCGGCGCCTTGAGCCTCTCGAAATCCGCACGGATTTTCGAAGATCATCCCGAAAGACAAGAAAAAACGGAGCAACCCGAAATGTTCATGAAGAAAGCCTTTGCCGCCGTCCTCGCCACCGCCGTCCTCGTCGCCGGCGCCGTTGAAGCCAAGGACCTGCGCGTCGCCTCCAACACCACCTTCCCGCCCTTTGAATTCGTCAACACGAAGACGCAGGAGATCACGGGTTTCGAAATGGATCTTATCCGCGCGATGGGCAAGCAGGCGGGCTACGAGGTCAAGATCACGAACATGGCCTTTGACGGCATCATCCCGGCAGTGCTCTCCGGCTCCGTCGACGTCGGCGCCTCCGGCTTCTCTGTCACCGAGGAGCGCAAGAAGCGCGTTCTCTTCACGGAACCGTTCTACAAGTCCGGCCTGACGGTGCTCGTCGCCAAGGGCAACGAGGACAAGATCCAGGGCTTCAAGGATCTTGACGGCAGGAAGCTCGCCGTGCAGATCGGCACGACGGCTGCCGCCAAGGCCAAGGACATCAAGGACGCCAAGGTCCAGACGTTCAACAATGCGGGCGATGCCATCCTCGAGCTCGCCAACGGCGGCTGCGAGGCCGTCATCAACGACAAGCCCGTGACGGACTACATCCTCACGCAGCAGCCGCGCCTTGCCAAGAAGGTCGTGCACCTGCCCGATATGCTCTCCGCCGACGACTTCGCCATGGTCGTCGCCAAGGATCGTCCCGAACTCGCCGCCGAACTCAACGCGGCCCTCAAGGCCCTCAAGGAAAACGGCGAATTCGACAAGCTCATGATGAAGTGGTTCGGCAAGGCGAAGTAAGGCGCGTCAATCGAACCATTCTCAGCTGCGGCGCAAGCCTGTACATGCGCCGCCCGGCGAAGCCGGTCGTCCCTCGCAGACGGCCGGCTTTGTCGGTTTCGGGTTCTGATGGCGGACTTTTTCCAAAACGTTTGTGCGGCGGCTAAAATAAGGCCCAATGACCCAGATGAAGACCTTGCCTTCGCCGTGAAGGCGGATCTTTCGACCAGAAGGAGCCCGGCCGTGAGCGCCTCCGCCCAACCGACCTTTGCTGGCACCCGATGCCTTCCCATTGAAGACTACTTCCACCGCATTCCGCTCGTGCCGTGGATCTGCCCGCCGCTCCATCCCGAGCTTCTGAGGCTTCTTGAGAACATCGGGCAGGAGTCCGTGCTCGCGCCCGGCGCGCAGATCTACCGCGAGGGCGAACCCGTGAGCCGTTTCGCGGTCGTCAAGAAGGGCCTCGTCGCGCGCAAGCTCGGCACCTACGGCGCAAAGTCCGACAATCAGATCGGCCTCGCGGGGCCCGGCAACATCGCCACGGGCAACCTCAACATCTTCTCGCACCGTCCCGCAGTCGGCGCCTACGAGGCCATCCTGCCCACCTCCATCGTCTGGTGCGAGCACCGGGAGTTCTTCGAAATCGCCAGACGCAATCCCGATCTCTTCATGCTGCTCGCCACTCAGTGCGAACTCTCAATGCTCTCCGACCGCCTTGCCTTCGCCTGTCTCACGCTCCTGAACTCCGAGCAGGCGATGAAGGTCGTACTCCTGAGCTGGACGAGCCATTTCGGGCACCTCGAAGGCGACGAGGTGATCGCGCCGCGAGTACTCACCCGCAGCATCATCCGCAGCGTGCTGGGCTGCTCCATGGGGTGGGTCGACCGCCTGGCGGCCGAGTGGAGGCGAAACGACGTGCGCCGCGTCGAGGGCGGCATCGTGCACTACAGGCTCGACATCCTGCAGGAGGCCAACGAGATCCTTTGCGATCTGGAGGAGAAGGTGAGCGGACTGCCGAGACCGCGCGACGTGAGACGATACTGGCAGCGCTCATGATCGTCCCGTGCGGCGAAAGTGCAGGGGAGGAGCGCGGAGAGGATCTGCGCTAAGCTAATCTCTTCAGACTTTTGCTTGCAGGAGAAGATCATGGCCGTCATCGTTACCCGAGACATAGAAACGCCGCTCGGCAAAATGAGAGTGGGAGCCTGCGAAGGCGCGCTGGTGTTTGCGCTCTGGCTCACGGGAGAGCCCGAAAGAGTGGAGCGCATCATCGCCCGTACGGCAGGGCGATGCGGCGCCGGGGCGGTCTTGCAGGGCAACTCGTCCCTCATCGACGAGGCCGAGGTGCAGATCATGGAGTACCTCGCGGGCCGGCGCACGATCTTCGAGCTTCCCATTCGTCTTCACGGCACCGACTTTCAGCGACACGTCTGGCACGTGCTGACCGACATCAACTACGGCTGCGCCACCACCTACGGCATGCTCGCCCTCATGGCGGGATGCGAGGGCGGCTCGCGCGCCGTCGGCTCGGCCGTCGGCGCCAATCCCCTGCACGTCATCATTCCATGCCACCGCGTGGTCGAGAAGTCCGGCAGGATAGGCGGCTATGCGGGCGGCGGGGCGGTGAAGTTCGAGCTCCTCGCGCGAGAGGGAAAGGTGGTGAGCGTCAATGCCGTGCCGGGGCGGGGTTTCACGAGACTCATCGCCGACGCCATCCCGAAGGTGATGGGGTGACGCCCGCCGCCTCTCTCCGAAGGAGGGGATGGTGCCGTTCTTAAGGCTAGCCTCAGACTGTGTTCACTAAGATCCCCATTTTTCACAGGCGATCAGGAGAGATGCACATGATTGAGGCGAATTCTCGCATGGCAAGACTTGAGACCGATCCCGTCCTTCGCGAGGAGGCGGAGACGATCCGAATCATGACGGCGATGTATTGCAGGGACCGCCACGGCACGTCGGGGCGCCCCGACGGGCTCTGTCCCGAATGCAGCGCCTTCCTCGCGTATGCGCTCAAGCGCCTTGCGTGCTGTCCGTACGGTGCGTCGAAGCCCGTCTGCGCCAAGTGCCGCATCCATTGTTATCGCGCAAAGGAGAAGGCGCAGGCGCGTGAGGTCATGCGCCATGCGGGGCCGCGTCTTGCGGCATCGCATCCCGTGCTTTCCATCAGGCATCTTGTGAAGAGCCTCACGGTGAAGGCGCCCGAAAAGCCGAGGAACACTGCGGCGAAGAAGGAGATGGCATGATGAGGAAGGTGCTGCTCTCGATCCCGCCCGCGCTCTCGACGCTGCTCTTCTGCGCGCATCTTCTCTACCACGGCGTACCGCTTGCGGCTGCGGCCGCGCCGCTTGGCGCACTCATCCTTCTGGCCGTGAAGGGTGCGGGCGCCACGCGCCTTCTCGCACTTCTTCACGTGCTCTTTGCCTGCGAATGGGCGAGAGCCGGCGGGAAGATCGTCATGCGAAGGCTCGAGACGGGCGGTTCGATTCATCCTGCGCTTGAGATCATGGCGGGCGTGACGCTCTTCACGATTCTCGCGGCCTGGTGCTCGCTCGCAAGGCATCGGGATTGAGGAGTTGAAAAAGGCGGTGCAGGAAGATGCACCGCCTTTTTTGACGAGCAGGTCGGACAGTCGCCAGGGAAAGTCTCAGCTCCTGACGGCGTCGGCCTCGTCGAGCCACTTCATGACGCCCTTGACGTCGCCGAGATCAAAGGCCATGGTCTGGGCGGGCGCGCCGAAGAGGTCGAGGCGGACGTAGAGCTTCCTTGCGGACGCAAGGTCCTTGAGGAAGGTCTTGTCCTGAAGAAGGACGGCGCTGCCGCCCATCAGGGCGCGGAGCGGCAGGGCGCGGGGCCTGCTCTCGTCGAACTGAACGAGGACGCGATCCGAGAAGGAGCCCACGACGGCGGGCTCGAGGTTGAGGAAGGCATGGACGTCGCCCTTCTTTTCCTTGGCGAGGACGAGAACGGGCTGCACGCGCTGGAAGAAGGCGGAGACGGCGCTGCGGCTCAGGAGCTCGGCGCTGCGGGCCTGATCGCCCTCGGCGGCGTCGGGCCTGTCGTAGACCGTCCAGCCGCCTTCAAAGGCGGGAAGGCCGTCGGCCTGCGTCTTTTTGCCCGACTTTCCGGAATCGGTCGAAGGCGTCCCGGCCTTCGACTTCGAAGCGTCGCCCGAGGAAGCGCCGGGTGCGGTCTTCAGATCCGCGAGACATTCGTAGAGGCAGGTGATGAAGGCGGTGTCGTCCGGGGACTGCCTGCACTTGAGACAGGAGGCGGGAATGGCGTCGAGCGCCGAGGCGGCGCCCGGAAGAGCAAGAAGGCCCGCAAGGGCGGCGGGTGTGAAAAGCGTCCTGAAGTTCATGATGATGCGGAAAGTTGAGTCGTTCGCATTGCGAGTGAGGTCATTCTAAGCACGCGGCGTCGCGCCCGAGCGTGCGCGTAACGAATGCTGACAGACCTGACCGTTGGGAAACGCATGATGCGGCCGGCACGCCGCGGGGCATTCGGTGGCGGAGTTGCATATGGGGCATCTACAATATGAATGAATTTCTACTCCTGCAGGAGTAGAGGAGGCGCAAATGACCGTGAAACACAAGAATGAGGAAACGCACATGCTGAGGAAGACGGGGAGGCGTCTTGCCGTTGCGAGATGCCCGCTCTACGAGCAGGTGAGGAATGTGCTGGTCGAAAGGCTTCGGCATGGGGACTGGCATCCCGGCGACAGGCTTCCGACGGAGTCGGTGCTTGCTGAGGAGCTCGGCGTATCGCTCGGCACGCTCAGGCGAGCCGTGGAGCTTCTGGTTGAGGAAGGTGCGCTCATCCGCAGGCAGGGTGCGGGCACGTTTGCGGCGACCCTTGCGACGGTGGCCGAGGAGAACAGGTTCCAGCCCTTCGAGAGTTTGGACGGCAGCACGCGTTTCGACTTCAGGCGGCTCGTCTTGCTTGAGGAGGCGCCCTGTCCGGCGGAGGCTGCGGCGGGGCTCGGGATCCGGGCGGGCGACACGGTGATCCACATGGTGAGGCACATGGTCAAGCGCACGCCCGAGGGCGAGCGCATTGCGGCCTCGGACGAGATCTTCCTGCTGCCCGAATTCTTCCCCGGACTCACGGCCGAGCGCTACCGCAGGGGCTACAGGCCCGACGACTCGATTTACAGGTTCTATGCGCGCGAAATGGGCGTGGTGATCACGAGCCAGCGCTGCGTGGTGAGGTACGAGTGCGTGAAGGGGAGCGAGGCCGTGCGGCTCGCCGTTCCCGATCCGATGCCCGTGCTGAGGTTTGCGCGCATCTCGATGGCCTTCGGGCACCTGCCCGTCGAATACCGCATCTACAGGCTCGATGCGGAGAATTCGCAGATCTGCTTCGCGCTGCCGTAGGAAGGCACGTTTCTGAAGGGGGGAATGGAAAACGGCCCGGACGCCATACAGGCGACAGGGCCGTTTCTCAATGTCGAAGGTCTTTTCGCGGCGGGGCCTTACGCGGCCTCGCCCTCAAGCTTTTCCTCAGGCTTCGCGGCCTTCGACGGGGCCGCGCACGCTTTTTTTGATTCGTCCTCCTTCTTGGCGGGGGACTTGCCGAAGACGTAGAGGGAGCACATCACGCCCACGAGCAGGATCGTGAAGCCGATGACCATCGTGATGGTGGGCCATTCGCCGCGCCAGATGAGGGCGTAGACGACGGCGGAGATGCTCTCGAAGACGATGAGCTGGCCGCCGAGGCCGGAGGGCAGGCGCTGGGACATCTGGTTCCAACAGAGCATGGCGACCCAGCTGCAGAGCAGGCCGATCATGAGGGCCACGCCGAGGAAGCGCAGCGGCGTTTCACCGAGAAGCGACACCGAGGTGTCCATCCAGCCGCACGGCCAGGCGAGGATCGCGAAGGCGATCATGACGACGGGGAGCACCGTGACGCCCTGCAGGGCCGTCCAGGCGGACGAGCTGTGCTTCGGGTGGGCGAGAAGCCATTCGCCGTTCATGATGGAGAACCAGGTCCAGGAGATCACGGCCGCGATGCCGAAAAGCACGCCGATCCAGAAGTCGAGGCCCGTGGAGCCCGAGGAGGTGATGTACTGGAATTCGGTCCAGTTGGCGATCACGAGGCCGAAGAAGATAAGCACGAGCGGCGGCGTGATGGAGCCCCACGAGAGGCCGCGGCCCTCGCGCTGATAGCGCACGTTCGCCACGATGGCGACGAGCACGGGAATGACGGCCATGAACATGCCGGCAAGCGGAGCGCCCGACATGCGGATGCAGACGGTGATCAGGCTGTAGAAGACGACGTTGCCGAAGAAGGGAAGCCGGAAGGCTTCGATGATGTCGGGCTTCGTGAATCGCTTGAGGTCCTCCTTCATGAAGAACATGAAGGGCAGCGACACGAGGCCGAAGGCGATGAATCGCCCGAGGGCGACGAGAACGGGGTTGTACTGCGGTAGAAGAAGGGGCGCAATGTAAATGAGGCCCCAGAGAGCACCCGCAGCGATGCCAAGCAGAACGCCGATGAGCATGGGTTGACGATTACCGGTTCTTGCGTCCGTCTTTCACCCGGACGCGGTCCGTAACGGGCGACTGGTGTGAAAGGGATGGCGCCGCCCGTGCTTGACCCGGGTGGGCGCGCCCGCGCTCCTTTCGGAACCCGCCTGACGCTTCCCCGCCGGGCTGCCGGGAAGGTATCTTTTCCCGGCGCGACCGCCTCAATCCGCAACAGCCTTCTTCTGGTCTGAACGGCTGTTCAATGCGCTTGTTTTGGTCAGCCTCATGCTAACAAAAATGCGGGAAATACGCGAGATGCATTTAGGGGAAGTCCTTAGGTACTTCGCGTAATCCCTAGGGACGAGGGGATTCTGCTGATTTTTGGCGGAAAAGTGCAAAGAAAAACTCAGTAAAAATACGTAATCATGAGTCGAAAATGCAACTTTATTTTAAAGTGTAACGTCGGTTACCGTGAGGAAAGGGGCGTTGAGGGGTCAAAACGCCTGCGGCGTCGTCTTTCCATGTCCTGTCAAGAACTGTGGTAGTGACGTATAGGCCTGAACGGGAATTCAGTGGGAGGTGATTCGGATGCGGGTTTGTTCTCTCCCGCATTGCGCCTGTCGAGAGTAGGATGATAACGAAGGGCGACAAAGTGCGCCCTGTGCTCGCCCGCGTCCCGTCGGGGCGAAGGGCGGAATCTCCGGATGCGGCCTCAGGAGAAGTCGGCTCGTCTGGAGTCAGTTTGAGGAGGAATTTACCATGACCGATCTTTCCCGCCGTCATCTCATCCAGGGTGCAGTCGCCGCCGGTGCGGCTCTTGCAGGCTCCACCGTCGCCGTCGCCTCTCCGAAGCAGAAGTGGGACGAAGTCGTCGACGTGGTCGTCATCGGCTCGGGTTTTGCCGGTCTTGCCGCCGCCATTGAGGCGAAGAAGGCGGGCGCGAACGTCGTCGTTCTTGAAAAAATGGCCACGTTCGGCGGCAACTCGATCATCAACGGCGGCATTCTGACCGCCACGGGCTGCCCGCAGCAGAAGCTCCACAAGATCGAGGACTCGGTCGAGCTGCTTGAGAAGGACATTCTCACGGCCGGCAACTACATGAACTACTCGAGCAAGGTCCGCTATCTGGCCGAGCATGCGCTCTCCAACTATGAATGGACCGTCAAGGAACTCGGCGTGCAGTACCTGCCCGACGCCATCGGCCAGGAAGGCGGTCACTCCGTTCCGCGCTACGTCACGACGACGAACGGCTCGGGTTCGGGCATCGTTACGAAGGAACTCGACAAGTGCAAGGAACTCGGCATTCCGCTGCGCAACCGCGTGTTCGTCGAACACATCATCCGCGGTGACAACGGCGTCGAGGGCGTTCAGGTCCGCGAAGGCTACCGCTTCCCGAAGGCCGACTCTGGCAAGGTGAAGACGATCCGCGCGACGAAGGGCGTGGTGCTCTGCTACGGCGGCTTCTCCGCCGACGTGAAGTTCCGCATGTTCCAGGATCCGAAGCTCAACGAAACGCTCGATACGACGAACCAGCCGGGCGCCACGTCCGAAATGTGGCGTGAAACGTCCGCCATCGGCGCCCTCCAGGTCCAGAACGACTGGATCCAGTGTGGCCCGTGGGGTTGCCCGCGTGAAAAGGGCATGGGCATCGGCTGGCAGTTCAACCAGACGGCCGCCGCCGAATACGGCCTCTGGGTCAACGCCGAAGGCAAGCGCTTCGTCAACGAGCTCGCCAACCGCAAAGTCCGCGCCGACGCCATCATGGTCGAACAGGCCAACGGCAAGAAGTGCTTCGCCATCTGCAACGAACCCAACGTGCAGCCGCTCAAGAAGCAGCGCCCGGGCTTCCTTGAAAAAATGCTCGAACGCAAGATCGTCGAGAAGTACGACTCGCTCGAAGCCCTCGCCAAGGCCGCCGGCATCAAGGCCGACGCCCTCAAGGCACAGGTCGAGGAATTCAACAAGGTCGTGAAGGCCAAGGCCGACCCGGTCTGGAGCCGCTACATCAACAACGACCAGGTCCCGCTCGTCGAAGGTCCGTGGTACGTCTGCGAACTCCAGCCCAAGGTCCATCACTGCATGGGCGGCCTCGTCACGGACGACAACTGCGAAGTCCTCGACGTCCGCTCCGACAAGCCGATCGGCCATCTCTTCGCCGCCGGCGAAGCGACGGGCGGCGTGCACGGTGCAGTGCGCCTCGGCTCCGTGGCCATCCTTGACTGCCTCGTCTTCGGCCGCCTCGCCGGCCAGAAGGTCGCCGCCATCAAATAAGGCCTGACGCTCCGCCTCAGGGCGGAGCCCCCTGAACCCCGTCCTGCGCCGCAGCAGGACGCCTGAAGCGCCCGAAGGTCCCAGGCCTCCGGGCGCTCTTCATTTACGTCTCCCTGAACGCCTCCGAACGGTCCCGCCGAATCCGTCGTTCGAAAAATCAATAGTCTCTTGGGTGGGGCAGATATGCCTTGATTGAGGTAAACTATTGGGAAACATTCTCATGCAAGCGCGAAAAAAAGGAACGGCGGGGCGAAAGGCCCGCCGTGCGCAGGGAAATCCTGTGAAAAGCGAGGCGCGCCGCATGACGTCACAACAACAATGAGAAGACGACACAACATGACTGTGATGCACACCGAGGCCGAGCGCCTGGCGATGATCAGGGAGGCGCTCGAGCGCCTCACGGCGGCCGCGACGGGCCTTTTCGAGGACTGGCAGCAGGCGAGGAGCTTCCTCCCGTCGGGCTGCAGGAAGCTGATGGAGGACCTGACGTTCGAGCAGGCCTCCTGGCTTGGGCGCTTTGAGCGCGAGGCGGGCGAGGGCACGTCCTTTTCGGCGCTCGAGAGCTTCGAGGGCTTTGCCGCCAACGTGCGCAGGCTCGTCTCCGAGCACGCCGCGAGCCCGCTTGCGCTCGTGGGCGAAGTCTTTGAGAGCGACGACGAGGAGCGCCTCTTCTTCCGCCGCTGGAAGAACTTCCTTGACGCGGGCATCGGCACGATCGCGCGCAGCTTCGTGATCGACGACATCATCTTTGCGGGCCAGATCGCCGCGAGCATGCGTCTCGTGGGCCTGCTGCGCCGCATCACGGCCGAGTGGGCGCATCTCTCGCCCGAGCATCGCCACCAGCTCGGCATCGACTTTCGCGAAAACGCGCAGGCGCTGAGCGACGCCTACGGCACCGCCTCGAGCGCCGACTTCATACTGATGAAGGACCGCTTTGCCGACCGCCTCAAGGGGGAGTTCGAGGGCTTTCTCGAGGCGGCCGATCACCCCGTCGACGAGACCGACAGGGACGCCGTGATCTTCCGCGCCGCTTCCGAACGCTTCTCCAAGGGCGTTATCGCCACCGTCAAGAGCGTGGTCACGCAGTGCGAGCGCGGCGGCCCCGAGGCCGTGCGCGCCTTCGGGCTCACGCTCGACGCAGGCCGCATGTTCCTCGAGCTCCCGGGCGGCGACGAGACGGCAGAATACTGCCGCCGCACGCTTCTTCCGAGGCTCGAGCGACTCCTCGAGTCGGTCAGACCTCATCCCGGATCGAACAATGAGACGCCCGCAAGGACACGCGGTCCTGCGGACGTTCGTGCATCTGCCTTTCCCTGATTCCGGTCTCAGCCCGCGATGGGCGAGAGGCCGATGAGGACCGTCGAGATCCAGAAGGGGAGCGTCGCCATGGCGGCGAGCGTCTGGGCGGTCGTGACGTTGGCGACCGACGGGGCGTCGCCCTTCATCGAGGCCGTCATCACGTAGCAGCTCTGTGCGGTGGGAAGCGCCGCAAAGAGGATCGCGACGCCCGCCTCCACGGGGTCGAGGCCCGCGAGCGTGACGGCACCCCAGGCGATGGCGGGGACCGCAAGCAGGCGGAAGACGACGGAGGTCGTGATGAGCGCGAGGTGATCCCTGAAGTCATGGAGCCTGAGGCCCGCGCCGATGCAGAGGAGTCCCATCGCCAGCGAGTCGTTGCCCAGATGCGCGAGGAAGGTCGTGGCGGTCTGCGGGACCGTGAGGCCCGATGCCTTGACGAGAAGGCCCGCCACGGTCGCGATGATGAGCGGATTGGTCAGCACCTTGCGAAGCGTCTGAGAAGGCTCTGCATGGCGCTGTTGAGGTACGGAAATAGGATGAGAAAAAGCGGCCTGAAGACATCATGGCCTTCAGGCCGCTACATGGACAGGCGGGAAGCTGCCGAACAGCGCTTATTCGGCGGCGCCCTCCTTCTTCCTCGGTGTGGCGGGTTCTTCCTTCACGGGATGTGCGGCGCGCCAGGCGGCGAGGTATTCGGCAATGCGGCTGATGGCCTCGCGCAGCTGGGGCTCGTGCGGCAGGAACACGACGCGGAAGTGATCGGGATGCGGCCAGTTGAAGCCCGTGCCCTGCACGAGCAGGACGCGCGTGGCTTCAAGGAGCTCCTTGAAGAACTGGCGGTCGTTCTCGATCGGGTAGATCTTCGGATCGAGCCTCGGGAACATGTAGAGCGAGCCCTGGGGCTTGACGCAGGTGACGCCCGGAATCTGCGTGAGGAGCTCCCAGGCGAGGTCGCGCTGAACGCGCAGGCGGCCGCCCTCGCAGACGAGGTCGTTGATCGACTGGTAGCCGCCGAGCGCGGTCTGGATCGCCCACTGGCCCGGCACGTTGGCGCAGAGCTTCATGTTGGCGAGCATGTTGAGGCCCTCAATGAAGTCGCGGGCGGGCAGCTTGTTGCCCGAGATGATCATCCAGCCCGCACGGTAGCCGCAGGCGCGGTAGGCCTTGGAGAGCGAATTGAACGTGATCGTGAGGACGTCGGTGGAGAGGCTCGCGATGGCGATGTGCTTCGCATCCTCGTAGAGGATCTTGTCGTAGACCTCGTCGGCGAAGATGATGAGGCCGAACTCGCGGGCGATGTCGACGAGCTTGAGAAGCGTCTCCTTCGGATAGACGGCGCCCGTCGGGTTGTTCGGGTTGATGATCACGATGCCGCGGGTCCTCGGGGTGATCTTGGCGCGGATGTCGTCAAGATCGGGCTGCCAACCGTTCTCCTCGTCGCAGAGGTAGTGCACGGGGGTGCCGCCCGAGAGGCTCGTGGTGGCTGTCCAGAGCGGATAGTCGGGCATCGGAATGAGGAGTTCGTCTCCTTCGTCGAGCAGCGCGTTCGTCGCGAGCGAGATGAGGTCCGAGGCGCCGTTGCCGAGATAAATGTCGTCGAGCGTCACGCCCCTGATGCCGAGCTCCTGCGTGTAGTGCATCACGGCCTTGCGGGCGGCGAAGATGCCCTTGCTGTCGGAGTAGCCCGCGGAGTTGGGCAGGTTGAGGATCATGTCTCGCTGGATTTCCTCGGGGACCTGGAAGTCGAACGAGGCGAGATTGCCGATGTTGAGCTTGATGAGCTGCTGGCCCTGGGCCTCCATCTCCTTGGCGCGGTCGACGATCGGGCCGCGGATGTCGTAGAGGACGTTGTTGAGCTTCTTGGATTTCTTGATGAGCTTCATGAGGTTTTCCGGCGGAGTTTCAAGCGGGGGAAAGGCCGCTCGTCAATGGCGGCGTCGAACTTCAAAGTGTACGCGCAAAGGCGACGCCGTGTGCGTGAAGGCGGCGTTTTGCTTGCATCCTGATGCAGTTCGGCCCGCCGTTTCGTTGAAAACGGCGGGCCGTCGTGAAGCCGGGAGGAGACGCGGTGCGTCGTGCGCGTCCCGAATTTAGGCGCGGGCGCGGATCCAGGCCTGGAGGTCGGCGATCGTGATGAAGGTCATGTCGTGCCTGCGGGCGAACTCGATGAGTTCGGGCGTGCGCATCATCGTGCCGTCGTCGGCCATGATCTCGCAGCACAGGCCGCAGGGCGCGAGGCCCGCGAGGCGGCACAGGTCGACGGTGGCTTCGGTGTGGCCGTTGCGCACGAGCACGCCGCCCGCCTTGGCGCGCAGCGGGAACATGTGGCCGGGGCGGCGGAAGTCCTCGGGACGGGCGTCGGGGCGAAGGGCGGCGAGCGCCGTGTGGGAGCGCTCGAAGGCGGAGATGCCCGTCGTCGTCTCGACGTGGTCGATGCTCACCGTGAAGGCGGTCTCGTGGTTGTCGGTGTTCTTCGCGACCATCGGCGCCAGGCCGAGCCTGTCGCAGAGCTCGCCCGACATGGGCATGCAGATGAGGCCGCGGCCGTGGACGGCCATGAAGTTGATGTTCTCGGGCGTGGCAAACTCGCCCGCACAGATGAAGTCGCCTTCGTTTTCACGATCGGGATCGTCGGTGACGAGGATGATCTTGCCGGCGCGAAGGTCTTCAAGCGCCTTTTCAATGGTGTCGAACGCATGGGTCATGACGTGTCTTCCTTGTCCGAAGCCAAGGGCTTCGGTTCTCTAGAGGGTTGAAGGCGGGATGGGGAGCTTCCGCTCAAGGAAGAGACGAAGGCGCCCCGAACCCGGTGTTGGCCGAACGTTCAGGGCGACGGCAAAGGGCGCAGGCGCGGGCACGCGCATGCCGGACGCAGGCACGCGTCCGCCTTTGACCTGCATCTTCTTACATCCGGACTGTGACCGTCGGCCCAGGAGTTTCACCTGATCATGCGCTTCCCCTGAGGGAGAGGCGCTCGCGGGCTGTACCGCCGGTAGGGACTTTCACCCTGCCCTGAAGATTGCAGAGCGAATTTATACGGAAGGGAAGGGACGATGTCAAGAAAACGGGCGTTCGCGGAAACGAAAACGGGCGTTCGCCCGAAGGTGAACGCCCGTTGGAGGCTTGGATTCCGTTGTTCGAAACCGCGTGTTAGAACACGAGGCCGGCCATGAGGAAGCCGAACGGGATGGCGGCGACGAGGCCAAGGCAGCCCGGGAGGAAGAACGGATGGTTGATCACGTACGTGCCGGACCACTTGCCCATGAAGGAGCCCGTGTCGTCGCAGGAGATGGCGAAGGCGGAGGTCGGGTAGACGTTCGTGACGAAGATGCCCGAGACAGCCACGAAGCAGGCGAGGATCATCGGGGCGTCGCAGCCGAGGCTGGCGGCAACCGGGACGAGCAGGGCCGAGGTGGCACCCTGCGAGAAGAGCAGAGCGGACACGCAGAAGAAGGCGAGGGCGAGGAGGCCCGGGTACTGGCCGAGGAGGACAGTGGCCTGTTCCTTAATCGTCGGGATGTAGATGCCGATGACCGTGGAGGCGAGCCAGCAGATGCCGAGAATCACGACGAGGGATTCATAACCGCCCTTGAAGATCGAGGAGTTCTTGATCTTGGTGAGCTCGACGTCGCAGAACCAGTACATCAGCATCGAGATGAAGAGCATCGTGATGACGATGATGTCGCGGGAACCGAGGGTGTGGCCGATTTCCTTCTTGAAGAGGAGCATGGCAACGATGAACACCACGGAGAGGAGGAAGATCACGACGGAGAGCTTGGCGCCCTTCGGAAGCGGAGCTTCACGCTGTTCCTGAGAGGACATGGCGACGAGACCGGCCTTCATGCGGGCCTGGAAGATCGGGTCCTTTTCAAGGTCGACGCCCTGGAAGGCGGAGATGAGCGAAGCGACGGCGGCGCCGAAGAGGCCGGCCGGCAGAATCACGCAGAGGACCTGGCCGAAGGAGACGCCCATCGTTTCAACGACAACCCACATGGCGGCGGTGGCGGCCGAAATCGGGGAGGCGGAAATGGCGATCTGGGAGGCGACGACGGCGGAGGTCAGCGGCTGGGACGGACGAACGCCGTTCTGCTTGGCCACTTCCTGAATCACGTTCAGGATGGACATCGTCGTGAAGCCCGTGCCGGAGAGGATCGTCAGAAGGAAGGCGATCGCCGGAGCGAGGATGTTGATGTACTTCGGATTGGCGCGAAGAACGCGGGAGGCAACGCGAACCATGTAGTCCATGCCGCCGGCAACGTGCATGACGGAGCAGGCGAAGAGGACGGACATGATGATGAGGATCACGTCAAGGGGCATGGGACCCGGCGGGATGCCGAGGCAGAAGACGGCAATAGCCATGCCGAAGCCGCCGGCCATGCCGACGCCGATGCCGCCGAGCTTGGCGGCGTAGATGATGCACGCGAAGAGCAGTGCAAAGTGAATGTAGACCATACGATCTCCTTTGGCTGTGGAATCCCGCATCCCGGAGGACAGGGGAACCTGTAAATCTTTGTTATACGTGCGCACCTTATCCGACCCGTCGCCTTAAGTCAACGGGGCAAACGCGGATAAAACGGGTTGAAAGCGCTTCCTGAGGGTAAACGATTCATAGGGTTAACCCGCTGCCAAAATAATTCGATGATCTTTGCAAATCGCTCTGCGACAGTTGTTTCAGGCGGAAAATCGGTCCGATTTTTCCGTGTTTTTCGTGTCGCTTTGAACTTCTGGGTATTTTCCCCTAAAAGTGACGCCGTGAGGCCTTTTGGAGACACCGGCGGGGCGTCGGGGAGAGTGGCCGGAGGGGATGCGGAAGTCGTGTTTTGGGCGCGGTTTCGCCTCAGAATTGCGTAGTTTTCGGTAGTTTTTCGAGAGTCGTGAGGAGTCGCGGGAAATGTTTCAAGGCATTTCGGGAAAGGCGGGCGGACACGAAAAAGGCGCCGCGTCCACGCTTCGGGAGGCGGCGCCCATGATGGGAGCGGTGCGGGTCAGGCGGCTCTGGTCTCGGGCCAGCGCTCGTTCATCCAGACGGTCATGATGTCGGCGCTGCGCACGGCGGCCTCCTCGATCTCCTCGGGCGTGACCTGCGTCTCGGGCGTGCAGAGGATGCGCATGAGAAGGGGCCCGCGGAGCATTTCGATGAAGCGGGCGGCGGCCTCCTCGAGCTCCTCGATCGGGGCGTCGACGTGGTTCTGCAGGACTCGGGCAAAGCACTGGTAGCTCTTCTTCACGCCTTCGCGGTAGAAGAATTCGCCGATGTCACGGCGGGCGAAGGACTGTGCGAAGACGAGGCGGCAGGCGCCGACGGCGCGTTCGGTGAACATGCCCGTGAGGAAGATGCGGCCGAAGGCCTCGAACTCCTCGCGCAGGCTGCGGCCGGGATGGTAGTTGCTCACGTAGGCCTGATAGACGTCGTCGGCCATCATGCCGAGGGCGGCGAGGAAGAGCCCCTCCTTGTTGCCGTAGACCTGGTAGATCACGGTGCGCGAGCCGCCCGAGCGTTCGATGATGCGGGAGAGGGACGCGCCCTCGTAGCCGTACTCGATGAAAACGTCGATGGCGCAGCGAAGGAGCTCGACCGCACGGTTGCGGCCTCTGGGGGTTTTCGGAAGTCTGTCGGTCATGTCTTGTTGCGGGTCCTGGTCGGCGGATCCCGGTTGAATCGGTTGAGGGCCGGATTCCGTGCATTGTACCCGAGCGGCGCCATGCGGGAATGGCGGCGCGATTCGGGATGCCTCAAAAATGGTGTGATCCTCACCGACCGTCCGAGAGACCGCATGCGCCCGCTTCATTCCGCTCGAGAGCTTCTTCTTCTCCTCGCCGCAGCCTTCCTGCTGCACGCGGGCGCGACGTCCGCGGGCGTCATCCCTGAAAATCTAATAATAGGATCACCTTTGCCCCTTTGCTCACTTTTCTGATCCCAGTCTTTCTCTTAAAAATCAAAGAGACGCTGGGATTTTTTATGGATAAATATAGTGTCCCTATGGTATTATATAGGGGCACTATTGGAGGTTGAGATGGGGCGAGCTAGAACGGGCATATCGGTGAAATCCGCGTAAAGCGCGGTAATGGCGACGTTTACGTGTACGAGCGCGAGCTTGCGTACAACCCGGAAACGCGCAAAACCTTTACTGTGGGAAAACGCCTGTTAGGCAAAATTCCGGCCGGTCAGCACGAGATCGTGCCCACCCGACCCAAAAAAGCCGTCGGCGTCAATAAGGAACTAAGGGTTAACGCCAATAAATTACGCATCGGCGCGCTTGAGATTCTCCATTGAATCGGAGAACGTTCCGGCATCAGCCAGGCGCTTTCCTCGTGCTTCGATGACGGTGATGCGCTCAAGGTCGAAACAATCGCGCAGTACTGTCTCGTGACGAACGGGGCGGAACTTTCCGGTCTCGAAGCCTGGCAGCTCTGTCATCGCGCCCCCTATGCGGACGGCATTTCTGAGCAAACGTACAGCCGCCTCTTCAACGACATCGCATTGAACGAGTCCGCGGTTCAGCAGTACTTCATGACTCGAGCGAATACTCCGACGGAGAAACGTAAAGTCCTCGCGGTGGAGTCATCCACGGTCGACACTTATGGCGCCGGTCAGATCGAAGCGAGGCATGGCTTCAGCAAGGAAAGCAATAACCTTCCGTCCGTGAAGCTGTTGAGGATCATGGAGGTTAATTCCCTTCAGCCTCTAGCGTTCCACGCCCAACCTGGGAATGTGCCCGACGTTCTGTCCATCAAAAACACGCTCAAGCAACTTGACTGCCTCATGGAGAGGACGCCCCTCGTCGTGACAGACTGCGGGTTCACGAGCGAGGAGAACTTGCTCGATTTCGTGCGCCACAGCATCCCGACACTCACCCGGATGAAACTCTCCACATCATGGATTCGCGAGGCATTCGACGAGATCAAGGAGGAAATCACGAAGCACGCAAACGCGTGTCCGTTCGACACCTTCACTTTTGGCGTGACGAAGACGGTGAAGCACGAGTTTCAGATTCTTCGCCAACGAACCCGCGGTCAGTACCGTATGGGCGATGTTCAGATTCTGCCGCGCAACCTGCACATCCACTTCTTCTACGACGACGAGAAGGCAACGGCGGATCGAGCGGCTTTCCGCAGCGAGCTCAAGCAACTCAAGGGTCTCGTCGAGAACGGGGAGACGCTGAACAAGGCCGGACAGCAGAAGGTGGAACGGTTCTTCTTCGTGAAAGAGACGTCCAAAGGCAAGGTTGTCGAGTTCAACGACGAAGCCATTCATGAGTACCAGACGGGGCACGGCTTCTTCGTGTTGATCAGCAACACGGAGAAAAACACTTGGGAAGCGCTGAGGTACTACCGTCTTCGCGAAAAGATCGAGGAGCTGTTCGCGGCGCAGAAGCACTCGATGGTGGGGCGCCGATCCCGGGTTTGGACGCCGGAGAGATTGCGCGGACGGCAGTTCGTGCAGTTTGTCGGACTCGGCTACTGCTTCTTCTTCCTCAACGAGCTCAAAAAGCTCAAGGCACGCCTGGGGGTTGACGACGGCACGAAGTCGGCGGTGCAACTCAAAAACGAGAGCAAGCTGCGGTCGTGGCTGGAAAACAAGACCTTGTTGCAGATCTTGCAGTGGTTCGATGCGGTGTACGCCATGCAGGTCGAGACGCCTTACGGCAAGCGGACCATTACCACAGAGACCACCGCTCGCGACGAGCTTTTCCTACGCGAGCTGGGGATCACGCTCGTACGCTGAAACGTGTCCCCTTTGTGGAACTTTCAGGCTATGACCTGAAGATCGGCGAAGGCACCGCCTCCGCATTCGCCATCAACTCGGGCCGCATGGCCGTCAAGACGATCCTCGGCAACAAGTAACCGCGGTTAATCGGCGACATGAGGCAGGCCGTTCCCCTGGACCTGCCGCTCCCCAAAGGATCTTCCTGCGCAAGCGGGAAGGTCCTTTCGATTTCTCGGAAGGCGTACAATCGTCAGACACCAAGACCATTGTTCAAAAAATGGAGAACCCCAAATGGCTCTGCTTCTTCAAGACCGTCTTCTGCCCGGCGTCGCCGAACTCGTGCCCGAGCTCGAGGAGATCCGTCACGACATTCATGCACACCCCGAGCTCGGCTTCGAGACCGAGCGCACCGTGGGCCTGATCTGCGACTATCACAGGAAGAGCGGCATCGTCGAGATCGACACGGAGCTCGTCAAGGGCTGCGTCATCGCCGTGATCGAGGGCAGCCGTCCCGGCCACACCATCGCCATCCGTGCCGACATGGACGCCCTGCCGATGAACGACGGCTGCGGCAAGCCCTGGGCGAGCACGGTTGCCGGCCGCGGCCACTGCTGCGGCCATGACGGCCACACGACGTGGCTTCTCGGCGCCGCCCGCTGGCTCGCCGCGCACAACGACTTCCCCGGCCGCATCGTGCTCGTACACCAGGCCGCCGAAGAGGCCGGCACGGGTGCGAAGGCCCTCGTCGAGGCGGGCCTCATCGAGAAGTACGGCATCGAGGAGATCTACGGCGGCCACACCGAGCCCAATCTTCCCAAGGGCGTGATCGGCTTCAAGCCGGGTCCCCTCCAGGCCGCGAGCGACAGCGTCTACATCACGCTGCGCGGCAAGGGCACGCACGGCGGCCGTCCGCACCTCGGCGTCGACCCGATTCCTGTCGCCGCCCAGATCGTGACGGCGCTCCAGACGATCGTCTCCCGCAAGGTCGACCCGATCGAGTCCGCCGTCGTCTCCATCTGCTCGATCAACTGCGGCAACTTCAAGGCCAACAACGTCGTGCAGAGCGAACTGACGATGAGCGGCACGGTGCGCACCTTCCTGCCCGAGATCCGCGACCTCGCCGAGGAGAACATCCGCGCGATGGTGACGGGCATCGCCGCCGCCAACGGCTGCACGGTCGAGCTCGTCTACGACCGCATGATCGGCTCCGTCATCAACGGCGAGGAGCAGACGATCGCCGCCCACGAGGTCACGAAGGCCCTGCTCGGTGAGGACAACGTCCGCATCATCCGTCCGTTCATGTCGAGCGAGGACTTCTCCGAGTACCTCAACCGCATCCCAGGCGCGATCATCCGCGTGGGCATCCGCGATGAGGAGCACCAGGTGTCGCTCCACAATCAGCAGATGGACTTCAACGACGAGGTCCTCCCCGTCGCCGTGAGCGTCGTGGCCAACATGGCCGTCAGGCGCCTCGAGGCGCTCGCCGCCCGATGAGATCCTGAACAAGGATCGGCATTGAAAAGGGGCGTCCGATCTGCATGAACGGGCGCCCCTTCTTCGTGGGTGCGGGCGTTGCGCGCAGCTTTCTTTTCGAGATCCGGATCAGACGAAATGCACGATGAAGAGCATCACGGGCAGGGCCGGGATGATGCCGAGTGTGGTCACGCCGATCGCTCTTGAGGCGAAGCGCTCGTCGCCGCCGTAAGTGCGTGCGAGAACGGCGATGACCGACGAGACGGGCAGGGCGGCGGCCGCGACGAAGACCTTGCGCATGATGGGCTCGAGGTCGAACGGGATCGTGACGAGGTACATCACGAGCGGGCGGATCATGAAGCAGGAGAGGAGCACGAAGACGAGTTCGCGGGGCATGCGCTTCATCTCGGAGACGCCGATTTTGAAGATCGTCATGCCGATGAAGAAGAGCGCGAGCGGCGAGGTGACGGAGCCGAAGCTCTTCACGGTGGCCGCGACGAAGTGCGGGATCGGAATCGAAAGGACGACGAAGGCGATGCCGACGATGAAGGAGAGAAGCGGCGGCGAGAAGAGCATTCTGACGCTCTTCATAAAAACGAGCTTTGGACGCGCGCCGCCCGCCTTCGCGACGCCGTCGGTCTGGATGGCGTAGAGGCCGACGGTCCAGATGAAGACGCAGTTGGCGAAGAAGTAGACGAGCAGGTAGGGAATGCCTTCTTCGCCGAAGAGCGCGGTCGTCATGGGCACGCCCACGAAGAGCACGGTTGAGCCCGTGAAGGCCGCGGTGAAGGTGCCCGAGAGCTCCCTGCGCACGAGGCCGAGCCTGATGAGCGCGAGCGAGATGAGAAGGTTGAGGCAGACCGTCACGAACGGCAGCCAGGCCATGCCGAGGAGCTCGACGAGCTGGTCGTGCGTGAACTTCGTCGTGACGGAATTGAAGAGGAAGAACGGAATCGAGAGATTCACGATCTTCGCCGTCGTGATGCGGCCCGTGTCGTCGAGCTTGCCCGTTTGGGCGGCAAGCCAGCCGATCCCCGCCGTGAGGACGAGGACGAGCACGTTGGAGATCGTATGAAGCAGTGCGTCGGACATTTCGTATGTCGTCTTGTAGGAATCCGAGGATCAAATGATTGTAACAGCACGAGGATTCCTTATCCTCAGGACGGACACCTGCGTCGAAATCGGCGGCGGGGATCCTGATCAGGACGTCGTGCTTCGGGCGGGCGCGAATTTTTCCCGCCCGCAAATCGGTGCGGGACGCGGGCTGCGGTACAATAAGCGGCCGGCGGCAACGCCCGCCTGTCTCCGTACGTCATCTCTGGAAAACCCCGGTCATGCTCACGCAGCTCGTCCTCATCACGCTTCTCATCATAGGCGCGGCGTACTTCGCCATGTCTGAAATCGCCCTCGCAGGCTCCCGCAAGGTGAGGCTCGAGCGCATGGCCGAAGAGGGCGACCACCGCGCCAGGCTCGTTCTCAACCTCAAGGAGAATCCGGGTTACTTCTTCTCGGTGGTGCAGGTCGGCATCAACGCCGTGGCCATTCTCGGCGGCGTGGTCGGCGAGGCGGTCTTCACGGACGTCTTCGCCGCAGTGTTCGCCTACGTCGTGCCGCCGGAGGCCCTCACGCCCGTCTCCTTCTTCTGCTCGTTCCTGCTCGTCACGATTCTCTTCGTGATGTTCGCGGACCTCATTCCGAAGCGCGTCGCCATGAGCTGCCCCGAAAAGGTGGCCGTGCGCTGCATCAGTCCGATGGTGACGCTCATCATGCTCCTCAAGCCGCTCGTCTGGCTCCTGACGGTGCTCGCCAACGCGATCATGCGCATGATGCGCGTGCCGCTCAACAACCAGGACCAGATCACCAACGAGGACGTAATCGCGACGGTCGAGGCGGGCGCCAAGGCGGGCGTCATCGCGCCGCTTGAGCATACCGCCATCACGAACATGATGGGCCTTGAAAACCATCTGGTACCCAGCGCCATGACGGCCCGCGACAGCATCATCTACTTCAGCCTCGACGAGAGTGACGAGAGCATCCGCGAGAAGATCTCGCTCACGCCCCACAACAAGTTCCTCGTCGTCGACGGCGACATCGACCACGTTTTGGGCGTCGTCGACGGGAAGCAGCTCCTCAAGCTCTATGCCGACGGCGAGTCCCTCTCGATCCGCAAGCCCGGCATCGTGCAGCCCATCATCACGATCCCCGACTCGCTCACGCTCACCGAGACGCTCGACCTCTTCAAGAAGGAGAGCTCCGACTTCGCGGTCGTCATCAACGAATACGGCCTCACGGTCGGCATCATCACCCTCAAGGACATCCTCTGGCCCGTGATGGGCAACTACGACGTCTGGGCCGACGACCAGCTCCTCGTCGAGCGCGCCGACGGCACCTGGCTCGTTGACGGCTCGACGCCCGTCGACGACATCGAGCGCGAGTTCGGCATCGAGAGCATGCCCGAGGAGGAGACCTACGAGACGGTCTCGGGCTTCATCATGTACATGCTCCGCCGCGTACCCAAGCGCGGGGACTTCGTCGAGTATGCGGGCTACCGCTTCGAGGTCACCAACATGGACGGCTTCCACATCGACCAGGTGCTCATGCGTCGTGCGGACCACCACGTCAAGCACGCCGACAAGGCCGAGAAGGTCGAGAAGGCCCCCGAGGGCGGCGCCGACGCATCCGCCGCCGACCAGATCAATCCGGGCGGCACGAAGTGACGGGCGCCGTTCGCCTTATTGCGGGCCGCTGCGTGCGTGAGCGGCACGCGGGCGCCAAATGCACCGCCTGCGCCGACGCCTGTCCCGCACGCGCCCTCTCGTTCGAAGGGGCCGCGCTTCGCATCATCGCGCCCGCCTGCGAGGGTTGCGGCGCCTGTGCCGCGGCCTGTCCGCGCGACGCGCTCGAGCTGCCCGGGGCGGGCTGGCGCGAGGCCGTTGCGGCCGTGCCTTCCTCAGGCGTTCTCGAATGCCGCTGCAGTCATGCTGCTCAGGGGCCGGGCACGCCCGTTCCCTGCATCGGAGGCCTTTGTGCCACGACGAGGCTCGAGCTTCTTCGGGGCGGGCTTCGCACGCTCAGGATCGCGACGGGCGTCTGCGAGGGCTGTCCCGCCGAGGTGCGGTGCGAAGGCGTCACGCTGCGGAACGCATTCGTCAGGGATCTCAGGGAGATGGCCGGGGCCTTCGGGCGCACGGTTGACGTCGTCTTTAGCACCGAGCCCGTTCCCGAGGTCGACGGCGGCCGCCGTCATCTTCTGGGCATCGTCGTCAGAAAGTCCGCCGCGCCCGTTTCGCCTGAAAGGATTGCGGAGCACGTGCCCGACAAATCCGCGGGCCACCTGCTTGTGACGGAGGGCTCAAGGCGCAGGCTCATGGCGGCAAGGGGGCTTCTTTCGGGCATGCAGGATGCCGAAGGCGTGCGCGCTGCGAAGGCAGCGTGCCTTGCCGGCCTCAGGGTGCCTCAATTCGATTCGGAAAAGTGTACGGCCTGCGGGCTCTGCGCCGCGGCCTGTCCCCAGTACGCGCTCTCGGCGAAAACCGAGGGCGAAGGCTTCACGATCGCGGCTGTCGAGACGGCCTGCACGGGCTGCGGCCTCTGCGCCGACATCTGCACGTCGAAGGCGGTCTCCTTCGGTGCGCCCGACTCGGCTGACGCTTGGCTTTCGGGAAGACCGGTCGTCAAGCTCGCCGTGAAGGGGAGAAGGCGCGCGTCCGCCTGGGAGGGAATCGTGGAGCGAAGCTTCACGTCGGGATACTTCAACCGATAACTGAACAAGAAAAGGGGGCCTGACATCCGGAAGATGCAGGCCCTTCCTTTTGTGAGGCTTCGTCAGGGGCGTCAGCGGATCCGGCCGATCGCTTCGCAGAGCGCGCGGTGGCACTCGTTGAGCGTGGGGATGGCGCCTTCACCGTCGATGAAGCTCTGCACGGAGATGTCGTCCGACTCGGCGATCTCGATGCGGTCGGGTGCGGCCCCCTGGAAGGCCAGGAGCATGTTCCTGAGACCGTCGACGATGTGCAGCGGCGTGCCCACGGGGGCGGAGATTCGCACGAATCCCATGTCGTCGCGCTTGATGCTGAAGCCGATGCCGTTGGCGAGAAGCGCCACGACGCTGTCGGCGCTCCAGAAGACGCTCCCGATCGATTCGGGGTCGTGCAGTTCGGAGTGCACGCGCACGAGGTCGTCGAAGGCGACGCGCAGCGCCATGGCGCCGTCGCGGAACTCGAGTCTGTTGAGGGCGTTGATGCCTGTGAGCACGAAGTTCTTCTTCACGAGAATGCCGAAGTCGGACTCGACGTCGGCTCGCGCGTCGGCAAACTGCTTGGGCGTGATGCGCACGTTGACGAGCTCGGGCTGGTGCTTGAGCCACATGATCACGTCGTCCATCGTGCGGCAGACGCGGTTCTCGCTCTTGAGGCGGCCGTTTTCAAAAAGGCGCACGAACCACTCGAACGAGTTGTGCCAGGCGTTGTACTTGTTGACGAAGTCCTCAAGGACGTCCTCGGGCACGTTCTTCGTGCCGAAGGTCTCGTAGATGCGGTGCACGTCGATCACGGCGACGGCCGAGACGTTGAGCCCCGTGCTCATGTGCTCCTCAAGCGCATCTCTGAAGGGCACGATTCGCAGTTCGCGGCGAAAGTTGATGACGCCGAAGAGGACTGCATAGACGCGCCAGCGCTTGGTATCCTTGGAGAAGAAGCGAAGCCGCTCGGAGATGTCCTCCACCATCTCGGTGTTCCACAGGAGTCCGTAGGAACGCTCGTTCCAGATGAGGACGTGACTGACGAGCGCCTCGAAGTAGGCGCGCATCACGCTGTAGACGATCTCGTGATGAAAGCTCATCACCGAAACGCGCAGCGAACTGTCTTTGAGAAGGAGCGTTTTCATGGTGGAAAACCGTGTTGTGCCGCGTTGAAGTGCCGTTTTATTGAAAACTTCAATTTGACAAGTGGATCCGAAAGAAACCGGCTTGAAAACACTTTAGCCTGTTTTGAGCGTCATTGTGTCGAAAACGTGCCCGAAACGCGCATTTTCTTGCAAAAAAGACGGGAAAGTCCCGATCCCGCGCTCGTTTTCAGACCGCCCGTCACAGAGGCGGGCGGAAATCGTCACATTGATTCGGGCTGAACGAGTCCGAGGCGGCGTGCGGTCTTTCTGAGGGCGGCGGCCCACCACTTCGCGAAGACGGGCGGGACCTCGTCCTTCTTGGTGCGCAGGATGAGGCGCTCGGGCGGCAGGTCGAAGGGGGCCGAGAGGAGCGCGAGGGAGGAGCGCAGGCCCGGCTGCGTCATCGCGACGGCGCGGGGCACGATCGTCCAGCCCACGCCTCTGGCGGCAAGCCCGATCGCCCACTGTGCGCCGTCGACCTCCCAGACGTCGGGGCTCACGGTGATCGGGGACTCCGACTCGCTGTCGCGGGCGTTGACGACGATCTGCCGCACGCCCTGAAGTGCCTCGATCGAGGGGCGCTCGACTGCCGCGAGCGGATGCTTCTTCGAGACCGCCACCGCGCGGGGCGCGAGTCCGATGAGATGCTCCTCGCACTCGGGGTCGGGCCTCGAGGAGAAGATGACCGCCATCGTCATGTGCGAACGCCGGAAGAACCAGTTCGACTCCGAGCTCGAGATGTTCTCGAGCTGGAGGCGCGCCGACGGGAACTGGCGCGAGAAGTCGCGCAGCAGATCAAGGAGAAGCGGCAGCTCGAGCGCCATGTCGATGCCCATGTAGAGAAGGGGCTCGGGCAGCCTGAAGAGCTCCGAGGCGCGGCTCTCGAACCGCTCGGCCTCCCTGAGCACCCGCAGGGCGCCGGGCAGGAGCTCCTCGCCCGCAGGGGTGAGCTTCGCGGGCGTGCCTCTCACGAAAAGCCTGATGCCGAGCTCGTTCTCCATGCCCGCAATGTGGGTCGAGACCACCGACTGGCTGCGCCCGAGAGCACGGGCCGCGGCCGAAAAGGTGCCCTGCGCCGCAACGGCGGCAAAGCTCCTCATCTCTTCGATCGAAATCGTCATGACTGAAAACGCTCCGTTTTGAATGGGACCGAATGCCCGAAGTCCGCCCAGGACGGGCGATGGCGCTTTCAGTCTATCAAAAATTCGATGGAATCCATCTTGAGAGATCGAATTTTGAATGAGAAAATGACGGTGTCCTGACTACCCACGCAGGTCCTTATGTCGATACAAGAACAAAACACCACTCGTCTTTCCAATCAGAACACCCTTCACAACAGCCCGAAGAAGGCTCCGGACAGCACGCCGCAGCATGATGCGAAGATGCGCCGCAGGCTCTTCGCCGCGCGCGCGGGCTTCTTCACCGGCGGCTTCACCGTCGCGAGCTGGGCGCCCATCATTCCCTTCGTGCAGACCGAGCTTTCGCTCGAACCCGCGGTGCTCGGCACGCTGCTCTTCGGCCTCGGCATCGGCTCCTTCTTCGGCATGCCGATTGCGGGCACGGTCTCGACGCGCTTCGGCAATCGCGCGGCGCTTGCCGCCTCGGGCGTGCTCTCCTGCCTGCTGCTCGTCGTGCTGGCGATGATTCCGGGTTTCCGCATCGAGTGTGCGGCCCTTCTTCTCTACGGCGTCACGCTCGGCTGCCTCGAGGTGAGCGCGAACATTTACGGCGCGCAGCTTGAGAAGGAGGCGGGGCATCCCCTCATGTCGGGCCTTCACGCCGCGTACTCCGTGGGCGAAGTCGTCTCCGCGGGCGCCATCACGGGCCTGCTCGTGCTCGGCGTGCCGCTCCTCTGGGTCGTGGGCGGCCTGATGGTCGTGCTCGCCGCCGTTCTTCTGTGGGCGCTTTCGGGCGTCTCCCCCGCCGAGGGCCGTTCGGCTGCGAAGAGCGAGGGCATGGTCTTTGCGCCCGCCAGGGGACGCATCCTGATGCTGAGCCTCGTGTGCATGTCGGTCTTCCTCGCCGAAGGCGCCATGCTCGACTGGTCCGCGATCTACGTCCACCAGGTGGGCGGCGTCGACCTCAAGGCCGCAGGCGTCGGTTACACGCTCTTCGTGATCGCGATGGCCATTGCCCGCCTGATGGGCGACCGTATGGTCGAGCGCTTCGGCCGCGCCCGCGTGCTCGTCACGGGCATGCTGCTCAACATCGGCACGCTCGTCGCGATGGTCCTCACCGACAGTCCGGTCGTGCTCTTCGCAAGCCTCTTCGTGATGGGGCTGGGCATCGCCAACATCGCGCCCGTGCTCATCTCCGCCGCCTCGTCTGTCAAGGGATGCGATCCCACGTCCGCGATCACGACCGTCACGACGATCGGCTACGGCGGCCTGATGGCCGGCCCCGCTCTGCTCGGCTTCATCGCCCAGCACAAGTCGCTCGAGACCGCGTTTCTCTTCATCGCCGCGCTGCTCATGATGGCGCTTCTCAACGAAATCCGCGTGAGCAGGCAGCTCACCGCGAAATCTTGAACCGCCGTCAGGCGTAGAATGTGAGTCTCCCGCCGCAGGCGGGCCCGGGACGCCGCCTTCACACAAGCGTGAGGCGTCGTCGTCGACTTGCGTGCGCACGCAAATTCTGCGTCATCCAACCCACAGCCAGCCAAAAAAAGACAAAATGAAGAGCGACGTCCATCGTCCCGTAGACCTCCGGGCCTTCCTCATCTGCGTGGTTCTCAGCATGATCTGGGGCTTTCAGCAGACCGCCATCAAGGCGAGCGCGCCCGACATCGGCCCCCTGATGCAGGTGGCCCTGCGCTCGGGCGGCGCGGCCTTCCTGCTCTGGTGTGCCAACCGCTTCTGGCTCAGGGAGAAGTGGAACATGAACGTGAAGTTCACGGACGCCCTCAAGGTGGGCTTGGGCTTTGCGGGCGAATTCTTCTTCGTGGCGCTCGGCCTCCAGTACACGAACGCCTCGCACATTTCGGTGCTGCTCTACACGGCCCCCTTCTTTGCGGCGATCGGGCTCTCGATCAAGCTCCCCGAGGAGCGTCTCTCGGCCATTCAGTGGGCGGGCCTCGTGACGGCCTTCACGGGCATTGCGACCGCGTTCCTGCTGCCCGTATTTCTTTCGGGGAGTGCGGTGCCCGAGGGCGAGATGTGGCTGCTCGGCGACTTCTTCGGCCTGATGTCGGGCTTCTGCTGGGGGCTCACGACGATCTCGATGCGCGCCACGACGATGAACGAGGCGCCCGCCTCGCAGATGCTCTTCTGCCAGCTCGCCTCGGGCTTCGCGGTGCTCCTGCCCTGCGCGATCCTCTTCGGACAGACGCACATCGGGCTCACGCCTCTCATGCTCTCGTCCATGGGCTTCCAGACCTTCGTCGTGGCGTTCGCGAGCTACCTCGTCTGGTGTCAGCTCCTCAAGCAGTATCTGGCGGCAAGGCTCGGGATCCTCGTCTTCATGACGCCGCTCTTCGGCGTGCTCTTCTCGGTCTTCATCCTCGGCGACAGGATCGGACTGCCGTTCGTGGCGGGCTCGCTCCTCGTGCTCGCGGGCCTCTTCATGGTTCAGACAAAGCACATTGGCCTCGTGCGCCGCAGAAGGCGCATGTCCGCGCAGGCGGACAAATAGCAGAGGAAATCCGACGGAAAACGAAAAAAGGCGGCTTTGTGAGAAGCCGCCTTTCTTGTCTTGGTGCGCCCTGCTGGACTTGAACCAGCGACCAAGCGATTATGAGTCGCCTGCTCTAACCGACTGAGCTAAGGGCGCAGGAGCGCGAATTGTATCATGAGGCCTCGGCAAGATCAAATGCCGTCTCAAGCCCTGGGGGCGTCGCGCACCGGCGGGAAGGCGTTTTGCGACGGGATGGGATATCATACGGGGACCTTTCCACATACAGGCTTGAGACATGAGCGACACTACCGAATGCCGCATGGTGACGGGCGGCGAAATCGCAGACGAACTCTCGGACGCGTTTCCGGACATTCCGACGAGCAAGGCGCGCGACGCGTTCCGCACCATCCTCCATGCGATGCAGAACGCGCTGATTCGCGGCGACCGCATCGAGATCAGGGGCTTCGGCTCCTTCGCACCTCGCTACCGTCAGGGCGGCATGCGCCGCAATCCGCGCTCGGGCGAGAAGGTCTACGCCCCCGCACGCTGGGTCGTGATCTTCAGGGCCGGCAAGGACCTGCGCGAGGCGATCGACGCGCGCACGGAACGAAAGGCCTGATTGCGTCCTGACGATCCGAATCAAACAGAACGAAGCCCCTGCACCTTGCGGTGCGGGGGCTTCGGCTTTTCCGGGAACCGGTCCCGTGTGCTCGGGACCGGAGGTTCGGTGCATTACGCGGCGTTGGTGGCGCCGGCTGCGTCCTGCTTGCCGCCCTTGAAGAGGCGGCCGACGCAGTGGTAGACGACGAGCAGCGCGAGCACGATGAGCGCGATGGCAATGATGGCCTGCAGACCGTGCGTCATGAAGACGAAAGTGCCTGCGCTCCAGGCGGTGGCGATCTTGAGGAGCGCCTGGACGAGGGCCGTCATCGTGACGACGAACATGACGGTCATCGGGACCCAGAGCATCCAGCCCTTGCGGCCCGTACTCTGGAGGAACACGGCGAGCGCTGTGAGGACGAGGGCGCCGAGGAGCTGGTTGGCGGAGCCGAAGAGCGGCCAGATGTTCATGTAGCCGGCGAGGCAGAGGAACCAGCCGCCGCCCAGCGTGAGCAGCGTGGAGACCCAGGTGTTGCTGAGGAACTTCGCAACGGGGCCCTTTTCCCTGCCGTCGGTCGTGGCGAAGAGCTCCTGGAAGCTCATGCGGCCGATGCGGGCCACGGCGTCGACCGTGGTCATGGCGAGGGCGGAGACGCACATCGTCAGAACGCAGGCGGAGATGTCGGCGGGGAGCCCGAAGGTGTTCGTCAGGAAGCCGGCAACAGCGCCCGAGAAGAGCTGGAACGGGGTGCCCGAGGGCAGCTGGCCCGTCGTGGAGGCGGCGGCGCAGACGATGGTCAGGGCAAGGGCGCCGAGGACGCATTCGACGAGCATGGCGCCGTAGCCGACGGGACGCATGTCGGTTTCATTGGCGATCATCTTGGAGGACGTGCCGGAGGACACCAGGCTGTGGAAGCCCGATATGGCGCCGCAGGCGATCGTCACGAAGAGGATCGGGAAGAGATCAAGCCCCTTCACCTCCCAGCCCACGAAGGCGGGCATGTTGATGGTCGGGTTCGTCACGAACACGCCGACGACGCCGGCGATGATCATGCCGAAGAGCAGGAACATCGAGAGGAAGTCACGCGGCTGCTTGAGGATCCACATCGGCATCACGGAAGCGGCGAAGGCGTAGAGGAAGACCACGACGCGCCAGGTGTCGGCATCGGCGTAGATCGGCCAGGCGATGCCCATGGCGAGCATGGCGATCATCATGGCGATGCCGACGGCGAGCTGCAGGCCGCTCGAGGGCTTGACGTACTTCTGGAAGAGGCCGAAGATCACGGCGCCGACGATGTAGATCATGGAGATCGAGGCGGCGGCAGCGTTGGGCATGTTCTGTTCGCCTGTCTTTGTGAAGCCGTTGAACGTTGCGGCGATCATGTCGGCGAAGGCGGCGATGACGAGAAGCGTGAAGAGCCAGCAGAAGGCGAGGAAGAGCTGGCGGCCGAAGCGGCCGACGTACTGCTCGATGATCATGCCCATGGACTTGCCGCCGTTCTTGACGGAGGCGTAAAGAGCCGTGAAGTCCTGGACGGCGCCGAAGAAGATGCCGCCAATGATGATCCACAAAAGCGCGGGAAGCCAGCCGAACATGGCGGCAATGATGGGACCCGTGACGGGACCGGCGCCCGTAATGGACGTGAACTGGTGCGCGAAAACGGAGAGGCGGGAGGCGGGCTGATAGTCCTTGCCGTCGTTGCGAAGCGCGGCGGGTGTTTTGGCGTTCGGATCGATGCCCCATGTCTTTTCGAGCCAGCGACCGTAGAAGTGGTAGCCGAGCCAGAGGCAGACGATCACGACAGCCATGAGAGTGAGACCGTTCATCTGTAGATCATCCTGAAAAGTTGTTCTTGTATGTCGGGAGGTCGAGAGGGCCTCCTTCATTTGCTACTCTAAATGCCTGTCGCACAGGGGTGACTAGGCTCTTTGCCTTATAAGGCATAGGACTTAGGGAGAAAGCCTCATGGATGTTCAGCCTAGGCGGCTTGAGGAAAGCAGGCCCTGCCTTGGAACATCGGCTTATCCCGAAAGTGTCGCCTATAAGTGACGGTCAAATGAAAACGCTCGTCGGGAGGTCGTTTTCGGGCGGTCGTCGCTCGAAAACGCATCGGACGTGCGCCCGAAGGGGCGCGGGAGGCGGATATTGCGGAAATCTATCGAAGGATGTTCGCCCTGAGTTTTTCTTGAGGGCGAGAAGGGGATTTCTGCACCGTGAAGGGGAGCGGCGCGAGGCGTTGATGGTGCGTGCGCACGCAGATGGTGCGCGAGGGAGGAAAGGAAAAAATCGGGCCGGCTCCCTGCAGGGAGCCGGCCCGATCAATCACTGACGGCTGGCAAGAATTACTTCTTGAGCGTGACGATGCGGTTCGTGTCGACGACTTCGAACGTGTCGCCCGTCTTCACGAGGCCGCGGACGTCGGTAAGCTCGGCCGGGATCGACCAGGCGTTGACGACCTTTTCAGCGGCCACGTCGATTTCGACGAGGACGTTGTGGTTCTTGGAGACAGCGAAGAGGCTGCCGTTCTCGTAGACCATGCCGGTCACGTAGAGTTCGCCGAGCGTGCGGCCTTCCTTGAGGTCGGCGGACGGGACGAATTCACCGGAGAGCATCCAGTCGGACATGAGGGCCTTCGAGATCACGAAGGTCTTCTTGTTGCGGTTGTCGGGCACCGTGGCGGTGTAGACGTAGCGGCCGTCGGAGGCGGCGGAGTGCACGTAGGAGAACTTGGCGCGTTCAGTGCCGACGCGGGCGCGGCCAAGACCGCCGACATGCTCGACCTGGGTGCGGCCGGCCGTGAAGTTGCCCCAGTTCTTGACGTCGTCGCCGTTCGGGTTCAGACGAGCGCGCAGGAGCGACTTGTTGGAGCCCATGAGGATGAAGGCGTCGTCCTTGTACGGCGTGATGGCCACGAGGTCGAGGACGTTGGCGGAGTACCACGGATCATAAGCGGCGGAGACGACCGGCTTGAGGGACTCGTCAAGGGCCCAGAAGCTGTACTTGGAGCCGATGAGGTACTGGCCGTTGATCTTCGAGATCGTGTTGACCTTGGCGTCCACGCCTTCGATCGGACGGATGTTCGCGATCGAGAGGGCGCCGGTCAGCTTGACGGGCGCGTCGGCGGCGTCATGCTTGAACTCGATGCCGAGCTTGGCGGCATTGGGCTTGTAGGCGAAGTCGGGATCCTTCACGTTGCGCTTGCCGAGGAAGTCGATGCCGGACCACATGCCTTCCCAGCTGTCCGAAGACCAGATCACATACTTCGGGTTGAAGGAGAAGCGGACCGGGTCACCCTGGCCCCAAAACGGAGGAACGCCGGTGGACCAGAGGGCCTGGAAGCAGTTCGAGGCGATGATGGCCGTGACGATGCCGAAGGCGACGCGGTTGAACTTCGTCATCGGACGGAAGGCCTTGCCCTTGAATTCGGCCACGAGGGCGTCGAAGCGCGGGGCGAGGTAGACGGCGAGACCGAAAAGGAAGACGACGCACCAGAAGACGATTTCGGCCCAGAACTGGGTGTGGATGCCGAAGACGTCAAGACCGAAGCCCTGGCCGACGTCACGCATGGCGTGGTTGCCGTAGTGGCGGAAGCTCATGTAGAGGCCGACGGCAGCCATCACGAGCATCGTGGCGAGGTACTTGGGCTTGAAGCCGTAGCGCACCATGAAGAGCGCGACGACGCCGATGTAGGCCATTTCCTGACGCTGGCCCCAGCACAGCGTGCAGGGAGAGTCGCCCATGAAGTAGCCGAGGATCACGTTGGCGATGCCGACGGGAAGAAGAACGATGAGGAGACCGCCCCAGCAGATGAGGTCGTAGAAGGTCTTGGCCTTCGAGATGTCCTTGTCGTTGACGGGAAGAGCATAGTTCGTCATGATCGGCTCTCCTTAGATGTTGAGGACGCCGAGGATGGCGTTGGAGACGTGACCGACGTACATGAGGACGACGACGGCCCAGGACACGATGAGGAGCCCCCACGCAAGCTTTTCCTTCTCAGGCTTGAAGATGAGAAGCAGCATGGCGGCGGTGAGCATAAGAAATTCCAGGAATTCCATGATCAGCCTATAAGGTTGAGTACTTCGAGCCCGCCGTATCAGGCGGGGAACGGAAATGCACCAAGGAAACATGTACTGCATCGTTGCATAACGCAAACCCCTGCAACACAGTGTTTCTTGACTACGCAGGCCGTGGATTATATACAATGGGCGGGGCTAGGGAGAATGCCGTAGCGTGTATGCGGTACGAACTTTGTATCTCACGCAAACGGCTCTTGCACAGCGTTTTCACCCGCAATGCGTCCGAACGTGAAGACGTCGGAGAGGGCGTTGCCGCCCATGTAGTTTGCGCCGTGGACGCCGCCCGTGACCTCGCCCGCGGCGTAGAGGCGGGGGATGACGCGGCCGTGTCGGTCGAGCACTTCGGCCCGCGGGGTGATGGCAATGCCGCCGAGCGTGCAGTTGACGCACATGGTGACCTTGGCGCCGTAGAAGGGGCGTCGGGCGATGCGGTGCATGAGGACGACGGCCCTGCGGCCGACGGGGTCGTGCCCCGTTTCGACGGCTTCGTTGTAGGCCTCGACGGTGGCGACGAGGGCTTCGGCGGGGATCTGAAGCAGGGAGGCGAGTTCGGGGATGGAGTTCGCCTCGAAGGCGTCGCCGCGCATGAGGGCGCGGTCGAACATGGCGCGCGAGAGCGTGCGCATGGCCGAGTAGCCGTTGGCGTCGAGAATGGGGAAGGCGATGCCGCCGGGCTGGGCGAGGACGGCGGCGGAAAGCTTCGAGCTCGGGCTGTCCTCAGCGATGAAGCGTTCGCCCGCGCGGTTGACGAAGATCATGCGCTCGACGGTGGAGGCGGCGCCGATGAAGCGGCCGTCCTCCGCGCTGCCGGGGAGAAGCTGGAAGAAGTCCATGCCGACGGCGGCCGCGCCGATGTCCTCGAGCGGCGCGATCAGGTCGCCCGTGGTGCCGGGCAGGTTCGTCGAGCGAAGGTGCCCGAGCCTCGGGGCGAAGCGCCCGACGAGTTCGGCGTTTGCGCCGAATCCGCCCGTGGCCACCACGACGCCGCGCCTGGCGCGGATGAAGAGGCGCCGTCCGTTCTTGCGCTCGGCCTCGACGCCGAGGACGGGGCCCTCGAGCCCGTTGCGGATGACGCGCAGCACCTTCGTGCCCGTTCTGATCGAGACGCCAAGCTCGCGGCACTTGAAGAGGAGCGGACGGATGTAGCCCGAGCCCTCGGGTTCGGACGGACTGTGCGTGCGGGGCCAGAGGGAGCCGTAGACCTGATAGACGCCGGGCTCGAACCGCACGCCGAGCTCCTTGAGCCAGGCGAGCGCACGGGGCGCACCCGTGGCGACGGTCTCGACGAGCTTCGGATCCGCACACCAGCGGCCCGTCTCGAGCATCTGGCGGGCGTGCAGCTCGGGCGAGTCCTCGATGCCGAGCGGCTTCTGGACCGCGGGGTCGACCGCATTGAAGGCGTCGGCAAGACGCGTGTTGCCGCCCACGTCCTGGGTCTTCTCGAGGACGACGACGTCCTTTGAAATGCTGCCCGCCATGACGGCGGCGGCAAGACCTGCGCCGCCCGCGCCCGCAATCACCACGTCGTGAACCTCGCTCCAGCGGACGGCGTTCGCATCGGCCGCGAGCACGGCGGGTGCGGCAGCGGCTGCGCCCGCCGAGACGGCGGTCTTGAGCAGGGTTCGGCGGTCGATCTTGAGGTCTTCGGGCATGTGGCTCCTGTGCTGGGCAAGTGGAAGGGACAGAAAGTTTCGGCCGCATGGTCCCGACTCTCCGTACAATAGGAGTCCGGGCCACACCCGAAATGCGTTCCACAATGATAAGTCAATCCCGAACACCTGCAGGAATCCTCCGCACGCTCACCGCCATCCTCTGCCTGGCGGCCATTCTGATGTCCGTGACGGGCTCGTCGGCATGGGCGGCGCCCAGAGTCGTGCGCGTCGTCGGCATCCAGGACGGCATCTCCGATTCGCAGGCCGACTACTTCAGGCGCACGATTGCCGAACTCAACGACCTCACCGAGGACCGCATCTTCGTGACGAGACCCATTCCCGCCGCCTCGAGCCTTGACCTCAACGCCTATCAGGGACTCGACTTCGCGATCGTGAGCCCGCGCGTCTTTGCGCTCCTCGAGCGCTACAACGGCTTCATTCCGATGGCGTCGCTGAGCGTGGACATCCCCGACTGTGAGCCCGGCGCCGAGCTTCGCCCCGTCGTCTCCGCGCTCGTCTTCGCGACGCCCGACGCCGATGAGGACGGTCTGGCGAAGCCGCACCTGAGCGACATCGCGGGCGAGACCGTCACCGTGGTCAAGGGCGACGAGGTCGACACGACCTTCCTCCTTCAGAACGAGCTTTCGAGCCGTCGCCTAGCGCCCGTCAAGGTGCGTGTCGCCTCCGATGGCGGGACGCCCTCCGAGATCATCAGAAGGGCGGTCGAGCGCGGCGACAAGCTCTTCGCGGTCTCGACCGACCTGTTGCGCGAGACGAGTTCCGACCTCTTCAGCGGCTTCGTCAAGGTCGACATGCGCGTCGACGACGAGACGGGGCTCGTGAGTTCCGTGACCCCGATGCCGGGACGCGTGTTCGCGGCGGGTCTTTCGGTCGCGCGCATGGGGCTGCTCGAATTTGCCGCAACGCTCTTCGCGCTTGACATCGCTCCCGACATCCACTGGGTGCGTCCTGCGGACTATCGCTCCGTGCATCTGGCGGCCGAGCGCATGCGCGATCCCGTCTACATGAGCTATCAGAAGAAGACGCTTCTCGAGGAGATGCGCGAGCACGCCGCCTGGGTGATCCTCGCCGCGGCGATCCTCATCGGCATGATCTGGCATTCGGTCGCGGCCGAGCGGCTCGTGCGTCGCCGCAGCGCCGAACTCATGGAGACGGTCAAGCGCCAGCAGGCCTCCGAGCGCCAGTTCGAGGCCCTCGAGCGCATGACGGCCGTCTCCCAGATGTCGAACATCGTGGCCCATGAGCTCAGGCAGCCGCTCGCCGCCGTCACCAACTTCGCGATGGACGTCAGGCGCCGCATCGCCAACGGCACGCTCACCGCCGACTCGCTCGAATTCGCGCTCGGCAGGATCCTCGCCGAGAACGAGCGCGCGAGCGACATCGTCGAGCACGTGCGCGACTACGCCCGAAAGCGCCGCCGCCAGATCACCCCCGTCGACCTCACGCAGATGAGCGCCAAGGTCGTTTCCTCGATGCGCGCCTCCAACGCCAGGGTCTCCTTCGAGTCCGAGGTGCCCGCAGGCCTCTTCGTCGAGGGCGATTCGCTCGAAATCGAACTCGTGCTCAGAAACCTCGTGAAGAATGCGGGCGAGAGCGCCGCACAGGCGGACGGGGTGCCCCGCGTCGTTTTGGCGGGCGAAAGGATAGGCGATGAAGTCGTCATCACCGTCACCGACAACGGTCCCGTGAGGACGAAGGCCGAGATCGACGCCTTCCTCGTTCCTCTCAGGAGCGAGAAGTCGGGCGGCCTCGGACTCGGCCTTGCGATCGTTCGCCGCATCATCGAGGCCTACGGCGGTACGATCGTCTTCGACGTCGTCGAGCCGCAGGGCGTCAGGGTGGAGGCGAGGCTTCCCGCCCGCCCCGATCTCTGAGCCTCAACACCAAGAAAATCGAATCATGGAAAAGATCAATCTTTCGGATCTCCTAGAACCGGAGCACATGGATCCCGTCAAGCGCATCGCGCTCATTCGCATCGTCGACGACGACGGCGGCGTGCGCGAGTCCTACAAGTTCCTGATTGAAAGCGAGGGCTGGCGCGTGAAGACCTACCCGAGCGCCGAGGCCTTCCTCGAGGAGGACGACCCGACGGTGCCGGGCTGCGGCGTCTTCGACGTCCGCATGACGGGCATCACGGGCATGGAGCTGCACCAGAAGCTCATCGAGCTCGCAAACCGCCTGCCCGTCATCTTCGTGAGCGCCCACGGCGACATCGAGATGGCCGTCAAGGCGATGAGGCGCGGCGCGGTGGACTTCCTCACGAAGCCCGTCGTCGACGAGAAGCTCCTCTCCTCGATCGACCGCGCCGTCGCAAGAAGCTGCGAGGAAGCGGCCGAGGCCGAAACGGTCCGCGAACTTGCGGGCCTCTGGCAGGCGCTCAGTCCCCGCGAGTGCCAGGTCGCGCAGCTCGCCGCCGAGGGCCTCACCACGAAGGCCGTCTCCGACGTACTCGGCATCGCCGAGCGCACCGCACAGGTCCACGTCGCCCACGTCTGCTCGAAGCTCGGCGTTGAGAACGCCGTGGGTGTCGCGCAGATCATCGCGCGCCTGCGCGCCCGCGGAGTCCTGCAGTGAAGCGGCTCCTCAGATCCGACGGCTTCGACGTCATCGTCGTGGGCTCGGGACTTGCGGGCCTCTCCGCCGCGCTCACCGTCGCCGAGTTCGGCTACAGTCCCGTCATCCTCGAGAAGGCCTGCGAGCCCGGCGGCCTCACCTGCCGCGCCTACGGCTTCTTCAACGCCGCGGACGCCCGCAGGCAGATTGCGCTCGGCATTGACGACAGTCCCGAGAAGCACCTGAGGCAGGCCCTCGAAGTCTCGAGGGGCAAGGCCCGCGAGCCGCTGATGCGCACGCTCTGCTATGAGGCGTACTCGACGCTCCAGTGGCTCGAGGCGCTCGGGCTTGAGTTCGAGCCCGGCATCCGCCGCGTACTGGGCGGCGTCTATCCGCGCACGCACATGCCCCTGAGGGGCGCGGGCGAGGCCTATCTGAGCGCGCTGCGCTCCGCCCTCAGGCCCTTCGGCGTTCCCATCGTCTGCAATGCTGAGGTGACGGCGCTCAGAAAGTCGGGCGACGCCGTGACGGGCGTCGAGGGGCTGCTTTCGGGCGAGCCTTTCAGGCTCACCTCGAGGCTCGGCGTCGTGCTCGCGGGCGGCGGCTTCTCTCGGAACATGGAGATGATGCGGCTTTATGCGCCGGGCCTCTCCGACGTTCTCCCCGCCCTTGACGAAGGTGCGGACGGGAGTCTCATTCAGGCCGCTGCCGACATCGGCGCGGCGCTCGTGGGCATGTCCTATTTCGAGGTCCGACTCTTTGCGTCCACGCTCGGTCTTCCGGGGGATCCGTCCGACTACATCCTCGTCAACGCGCGAGGCGAACGCTTCATGCGCGAGGACCGTCGCCGATCCACGCTCGCCGAGGCCGTCGTCAGACAGCCGGACGGCATGGCCTGGATGGTGATCAATGCACCGGGCGCCGAACCCCTCAGGCCCACGACGGCCTTCAGGGAGACGGTCATCGCGACGATCTCGGGTTACAACGACTGCATTCGTACGAAGGAAAGGGATTCCCTCGGACGCGATCCCCTCACGATGAGGCCGATCGGTCCGGGCGTCGAGATCAGGCCCGTTCTGCCGAGAATCCTCTGGTCCTACGGCGGTCTCGAGATCAACGAGAAGGCCGAGGTGATCGACCGCAGGGGCAGACCCATGAAGGGACTTGCGGCCGCGGGCGACATTACGGGCGGCATTCACGGCGAACACGCCCTCATGGGCGACATGCTCGCGTCGGCTGCGGTTTTCGGACGAATCGCGGCGAGAACACTCGTGAAGAACGGCAGGGCCGTCAAGCGTCAGGACTGAGGGACGGACGGCGAAGAAACGCAGGAAGAAGGGCACGGCTCGAATCGAGTCCGCGCCCTTGTCAGTGTGCTCGGCATGGGCACGTTCTAAGCCGGGAGCAGGCCCGGGCTTCGGAGAGACGCTCGGGATCAGAAGTGGTGCACGAGCCCCGCGCCTACGTCCCAGGCCTTCGTCGGATCCTTTGGTAGATCGTCGCGGGAATGACGCGCCAACCTTCGCTGTCGCCGTCGACGGCGCTGTCGCCCTTGTATTCGACCTTGTTGCCCATGAGGACGATCGAGATCTTCTGGGCGCCGAAGCGCTTGGAGAAGCCGAGCGAGAGCGCGTGCGTGTCGACGCCGCGTTCGGACTTGGCGATGCCCGGGCCGCCGGCGGCGGCCGGCGTGAAGTAGTTGAAGTAGCTGCCGCCGAGCGCGCGGCCGTCACGAACGAACTGATAGCCGAAGTGCAGGCCCATCGTGGGTTCGGGCCAGTAGCTGCCCAGAAGCGCGATGCTGTATTCGTCATTAGGTGTGACGGTCGCCGTCTTCAGCGAGTCGCTGTCGATGTAGGTCGGAATGACCGCGAACTTGAAGCTCTCGCCGATGTAGGTGAGGGCGAGCGCGCTGAACTGGTCGCTCTTGCCGCGGCTCACGGAGTCGTCGTCACGGCCGTTCGAATACATGGCGGCGACGTGGAAGCCGTTGACGCGGGGCGAGTTGTAGATGACCGAATTGTTGTAGTAGTAGCCCGAGGAGAAGATCGGCGTGAGGCCGGCGTTCGGGAAGTTCGTGCCCATGGGCGACGGGTTGATGTGCGGGCACAGACCGAAGTCGCCGTTGCCCGAGAAGATGTTCGCAAGACGTCCTGCGGCGAGCTCGCCCCATTCGCCGCCCACGGCGACGAAGGCTTCGTTGAAGAGAATCGGATCCCCGGACGTGTTCTTGTTGTTGAATTCGCCGCTGTCGGGCTTGAAGGGCGCGGAGAGCTTCAGACGGACGTAGTTGCCGCCGTGGAGGTTTTCACGGGCGCGCAGGTGGAAGGCCGAGGTTTCGTCACCGTTGGGCATCATGCGGGCGCTCGTGGTGCCGTTGGCGTGATGGATCTGGAAGCCGGTGTCGATGAGGCCGTGGATGCTGAAGCCTTCCTGGAGGGCGGAAGCGGGGAGGTTGATGCCGGGGCCGCCGGCGAAGGCCGCGCCGGCGAAAGCCATGGCGACGGCGGCAAGGGCGCCGCGGGTGCAGAGAACGGGGTCCATGATGGTCTAATCCTTGTGTGTTGGTTGGGTCGCAAAAACGAGGGGGCGCCTGCGTTTGCAGGCGGCCTGAGTTTGGTCGGCCGTTTTTGCGACAAAACGAAGATTAGAGAATGCTGTGGGCCCTGTCTCTTGTGAGGATTCCCGTGCCGATTGTCTGAAAGCGATGTTGTGTTTCTCGAAAATCGGCAAATCCTCGGGAAACTACGAAGTCGGATATTGGAAGGTCGGACCCTCCTTTTCCTCATGAAAGACGTACACGAAGAGTGCCATCACCCAGCGAAGCAACGTGTCGCCGTCGTTGCGTTCGTGCCAGAGAAGGTGCGGCCTGTGCACCATGCCCGAGAAGATGGGCGAGAGCGCCGAAATGGCGATGCCCGCGTCCTGCGCGCCGCGGATCAGGACTTCGGGCATGATGCCCACGAGGTCCGTCGCCGCAATGAGCGCGGGCTGAGGCAGGATGTAGGCCGAGCGGACCTGCGTGCGGCCGGGCAGGTTGCGGCGCGCGTCGGTGTGAGCCGGCGGGTCGATCCCGCTCCCGGGCGGAACGTGCACGCTGATGTTGGGCCAGCGCGCGAGGTCCTCCTCGGTGAGCTTCCTTTCGGCGTGGTAGATCGCCTCGAGCGGATGCCCGCGGCGCACGACGTAGCGGTACGGCGACTCGAGAATGCGCACGCTGCGGATCCCGGGCGACGTCTTTTCCGTCGGGAAGATGCCGAAGTCGATTTCGCCCGTGCTCAGCTTGCCGACGAGGTCCGATTCGATTGGCAGGATCTGGAAGTCGAGATGCGGCGCCTTGTCAATGATGGCGGGAATCACCTTCGTGAGAATCGAAACCGCGCCGAAGTCTGCGCAGGCGATGCGGATGAGGCGCTGGGCCTGCGCGGGATCGAAGACGGGAGGCTCGAACAGGTCGTCGAAGCCGTCAAGCAGCATGATCGCCTTGGGCAGAAGGGCCATGGCGCCCGGCGTGGGCATGAGGCCGCTGCGGCTGCGTACGAAGAGCGGCTCTCCGAAGGTCTCGCGAAGGTGCGTGAGCATGCGGCAGGCGGACGACAGGCTGAGGTTGAGCTTTTGGGCGCTGACGGTCAGGGACTGAAGGCGGCAGAGCGTCACGAAGAAGAGAAGGTCCTGCTGGCTCAGGGAGGACTGAATCATGGTGCTGGTCCCGGGCTGAAAAAAAAAACGACGTTCGGGTGGATGCTCCGAACTCCTTCTGCGGCAGGTGCTTTGATGGATCCATGAGGTTAGCACGAAGCGTTTCTCCGGTGTGGGCGAGCCGGTTGGGAATAACCCGAACGGCGCGCACGAAATCGCCAGATCTGACAAAAGGCTCATGGCCGAATTCGCAAAATGGAGGAGGAATGAGCTTATGGAAGGCAGAAAACACGCTCTGTAACATTCGGAACGTAGGGCGGCGGCTTGACTCGTCCCGCCTCATCCGACCAGTGCGTCGGGCGTTTCGCGGATGCGGACGTCCGCGCGACATTCACAAAGGAATAGAGAAGATGAACCGCAGAAAGTTTTTGAGCTGTGCCGTGCTTGCGGCGACCGCGGGCGCCACGGGCGGCGCCATGGCCATGGGCACCGCCTCGGGCTACAACGTCGTGGGCTTTGCGGCCCTTTACGGTCCGTTGGGCGAAGTGCTCGTCAATCCGTACGGCATTGCGCCGCTCACTGCCATCATCAAGAACGGCGGCTATGAACTTCTCGATGCCGACGTGCGCGTCGTGCCGAAGAAGGGCGGTCAGGAAATCGCCTACAAGGTCTCCCGCTCCCAGCTCCTCACGCACGGCGGCGTGCCGGTCTTCGGTCTGTACGCCGACTACCAGAACCAGGTCGAAGTGACCGCCAAGAAGCGCTTCAAGGGCCAGGTCGAAACCGTCAAGTTCATCTACACGATCTACGCCGGCCCGATCACCGGCATTCCGTCCGGCGCCCCGCACGAAAAGAGCCTGATGTTCAAGGCCAACGTGAAGAAGGTCTCCAAGAAGTTCGCCGACCGCCTCTACTTCGTCAACAACCTCGGCACGCCGAACGCCCAGACCATGCGCACCATCTGGAACAACCCGATGGGCGGCGCCATGACCTGGCAGTTCCCGCCCAAGACGGTCATCATCGACACGAAGGGCGAAATCCGTTGGTTCCTCGACTACCGCGACCTCTGGAAGCCCGAGGATCCGTATTCCAACGGCGTGATGATGGGCTTCCACCAGAATCCGGACGGCTGCCTCACTTTCGGCTTCGGCCAGCGCTACGCCAAGTACGACCTCATGGGCCGCAAGATCTGGAACCGCCGTCTGCCCAACGCCTACGCCGACTTCTCCCACGCCCTGGATCCCGCCCAGAACGGCCACTACTTCCTGCGCGTCTCCTCCGCCGACCTGCGTCGCGCCGATGAAAAGCGCGTGCACACGGTGCGCGACGTGATCATCGAAGTCGACCAGAACGGCACGGTAGTCGACGAATGGCGTCTCTTCGACATCCTCGACCCGTATCGCTCCGACGTGATCAAGGCCCTTGACCAGGGCGCCGTGTGCCTGAACATCGACCCGTCGAAGTCCGGCCACACGCTCTCCGCCGAAGAGCTCGCCAAGCAGGAGGCCGAAGGCGAATTCGGCGACATCGCCGGCGTGGGTCCGGGCCGCAACTGGGCTCACGTCAACTCCGTCGACTACGACCCGACCGACGACTCGATCATCATCTCCTCGCGCCATCAGTCCGCCTGCATCAAGATCGGCCGCGACAAGAAGGTCAAGTGGATCCTCGGCGCACCCAAGGGCTGGCGCTCTCCCTGGAAGGAGGCTCTGCTCACGCCGGTCTCCGCCAAGGGCCAGAAGCTCAACTGCACGGACGTCGAGTGCACGGACACCGACTTCGACTGGACGTACACGCAGCACACGGCCTTCCGCGTTGATGAAAAGTCCGACAAGCGCTACTGCATGATCTCCGTCTTCGACAACGGCGACGCCCGCAATCTCGACCAGCCGGCCCTCGCCTCGATGAAGTACAGCCGCGCCGTCATCTACAAGATCGACCAGAAGAACATGACCGTCGAGCAGGTCTGGGAATACGGCAAGGAACGCGGCCACGACTGGTACAGCCCGGTCACGTCGCTCACCCGCTACGAAGCCGACAAGGACTCCGTCATGGTGTACTCCGCCACGGCCGGCATGGACTTCAGCCTCTCGGGCGGCTCCTCGACGCCTCCGCGTCCTGTTCTTAATGAATTCGAATGGGGCGCCAAGGAGCCCGCCGTCGAAATTCAGATGAGCCCGGGCAGCGGCTACCGTGCCTTCCCGATCAGCGTGAAGAAGGCCTTCACGGAAAACTGATCCTGAGGCATCCGCACGGGCCTCGTGCGGCCCCATGAAGAAAGAAGGACCTCCGGCGACTGCCAGCGCCGGAGGTCCTTCACATTCCGAGGAATGCGTCCCTGAGTCAGAGGCGCCGCTCGACGAGAAGGCCGGGAGCGCCCGCATGGGGCTCGAGGTCCTCGCGGAACAAGAGCGGGGCGTGCTTTGCGGCCGTCTCTGCGGGAATGCGTCCGCCCGAGCCAGGCAGGATCGCCTTGAGTTGTGCGAGAGAGAAGCCCCATCGGAATGTGGGCGAGAAGAATCAGGACGCCCGCCTTGAAGGCAAAACTGTGGGCAGCGAGCGCGCCCTGATAGAACGGCGACTGCTCATGAGGCTGGTGCAGGATGAAGAGGAGCACGCCCGTGCCGATCAGCGTGAGGTTGAGGAGCACGAGGAGCGCGTAGGCGATGCGCTGGCCCGCGTTGTAGCGGCCTTGCGGCGCGGTCGAGGGTTCGGCCTTCGTGAGGCGCAGGAACCTGAGAAGCTTTGTTGGATAGCCGCCGAGATTGTGCAGCCAGGCGAGGAACGGGCGCTCGGTGCGTAGGATTTCGTGCACGAAGCGCCTTGCCCTCGCGTGCGAGAAGACGAGCCATGCGGCGATGACGATGATGAGCGCGAAGCCCGCGATGAAGTGGACGGAGACGTCGAGGCGTTCCGGGCGTATGCCTGCGCGTGCGGCGGATCCGAGCGCAATGCCTGAGGCGGCGAGCGCCCCGGCAGATGAGGTTGAGGAAGTGGACGATCTGGTCGGAGGGATGGAAGCGCTTGACCGAGGCGTGCCTGACGAGCGTTTGCATAAGGGGACTCCTGTACGGGTTGTGCCGCGGAGCGCCCTCAAGGCGGAATGACGGATCTGCGGCGTGTTGAACGAGCGGCGGGGAGCGAAAGGCCTCCCGAGCGTGTTTTCAATCGCGCCACGAGGTCTTGGGGCAATGTTGGTTCAGACCCGTGTAAAGAAGCGCAAGGACGTGTCGGCAAAGTGGGAGGAAATCCGGGAAGGACATGTTGAGGTCATGAAAAGGGCGCGGTCCCTGCGGGAGGCGCGCCCATGCGTGCATTTGCGAACGGTCTGATGAGTTTGCCGCGGTCAGGCCGACTTGGCGGGCAGGAAGGCCCTGACGGCGAGGATCAGGTCGCGCACGCCGTAGATCGTCATGAAGAAGGCCGAGACGGGGATGGCGGCGTAGGCCCAGCGGACCTGCAGCCAGGGGATCGACTGGAAGGTGGCCTGTGCGCGCAGGACCCAGACGATGCCGTACCAGCAGATGAGCGCGTAGGTGACGAGCTCGATCACGGTGACGGCGAGGCGGCAGCAGTGGCCGAAGTTCGTGCCCGCGACGCGGTCGGTGATGACGTCGACGACGAAGTGGCCGCGCGTGCGCACGAGTTCCATGGCGCCGGGGAAGATCATCCAGACGAGCAGGATCTGGATCCAGTCGTCGGTCTGGGTGAAGTTGTAGACGGGCACGAAGCGCACGAAGACGTTGGCGATGAACATCACGAAGATGCCTGCGAGCGCGAGCGTGCTCACGGTGCGCGCCGTGACGGAGACGCAGCGGTCGGCCGCCTTGAGAAGGTTCATGACGGCGGACATCAGGGCACCCATTTGGCGAAGCCGAGCGAGAGCTCGGGGATGAAGGCGACGAGGATCGCCACGATGATCATGATGAGGACGTAGCCCACGGCCTCCTTCGCGATGGCAAGGACGTGCTCGCCCGTGATCGAGCTCATCACGTAGAGGTTGAGGCCTACGGGCGGCGTGAGCACGCCGATGGCGAGCGAGATGCACATCACGATGCCGAGCTGAACGATGTCGTAGCCGAAGCTCTTGGCGAGCGGCACGAAGATCGGGACGGTGATGAGGAGGATGGCCGTGCCCTCCATGAAGCAGCCCATCAGCACGAGGAGCGCGATGATGAGAAGGAGCACGGGCGCCGCAGTCGCAAAGGAGGTCGACATGAAGGCGATCGCCTGCTGCGGAATGCGGGTGTAGAGGAGTACGTACTGGAAGAAGCCCGCGGTGGCAATGACGAACATCACCTTGGCGGTCTGCTCGACCGTGTTCCAGAAGATGGCGGGAAGGTCGCGCACCCTGAGCGTTCCGTAAACGAAGAAGCCGAGGAACATCACGTAGAGGGACGCGACGGCGGCCGCTTCGGTCGCCGTGAAGATGCCGCCGAACATGCCGCCCATCACGATGACGGGGGTCATGAGCGCGAAGAAGGCCTCCCTGAAGGCCTGAAGGCGCTCGCGCCATGGCGCGGGTTCGGTCTTGGCGTAGTTTCGGCGCGCGGAGACCCAGGAGGACCAGCCCATGAACATGATGCCGAGCAGGAGGCCCGGCACGGCGCCCGCCGCAAAGAGCGAGTTGACGCTCGTCTGTGTGAGGCCCGCGTAGAGGATGAGCGTGATCGAGGGCGGGATGATGGGGCCGAGGGCGCCGCCCGCCGCGATCGTCGCGCAGCTGAACGGGCGCCCGTAGCCCGACTTCGTCATTTCGTTGATGGCGATCATGCCGATGCCCGCCGCGCAGGCGGCCGCCGAGCCGCTCATGGCGGCCATGACGACGCAGGCGACGATGGCGGCGTTGGAGAGTCCGCCCCAGCGGTGGCCGAGGCAGACGCGTCCGAAGCCGAAGAGCGACTTGCTCACGCCGCCCACGGTCATCAGGTTCCCCATGAGAAGGAAGAACGGAATCGACATGAGCGTGATCCCCGAGACCTGCGCGAACATACGCTGCGGCACGAGGAAGAGGCGCGCGGGGTCGCCGCCCGCGAAGAGGAAGGTCGCGATCGAGGCGAACCCCATGGTCACGGCCGTGCTGACGCCGAGAAGCATCAGCAGGAGCACCGCCCCGAAAATGACGAACATCAGCATGGATGAGCTTCCGTGCTTACTTGGCGCGGTTGGCCTCGACGGCGTCGAGGAGCTTCTTCATCTCGTCCTTGCCCGCGAGCTCGCCAATCTTGTCGTAGGCGGGCTTCATGAGCTTCACGAAGGAGTCGCGGTCGGGGTTCGTCACGTGCATGCCCTTCTTCTTGAGCTCCTCGATGACGGCGGCTTCACCGTGGCTGATGCGGTCGCGGGTGAGGTTCTGCGCCTTGACGGCCTCTTCCTTCAGGATGGCCTGCAGTTCGGGCTGGAGGCCCTCGAGGAACATTTTGTTGAAGAGAAGGACCTGGCAGTCGAAGTAGTGGTTCGTGAGCGCGAGCTCGTCCTGGGTTTCAAAGAGCGAGTCGGCGAGAATCGTGAAGACGGGGTTTTCCTCGCCCGTCACGACGCCCTGCTTGAGGCTGGTGTAGAGCTCGGAGTAGGCGATCTTCTGCGTGTTGGCGCCGACGGCGTCGAAGGCGGCGAGAAGGCCCGTGGCGGGCGGAACGCGGATCTTGACGCCCTTGAGGTCGGCGGCGGAGTTGACGGGCACGCCCTTGGTCGTCGTCTGGCGGAAGCCGTAGTCGAACATGGAGAGGCCGACGGCGTCGTGCTGGGCGAGGCCCTCGTTCATCCAGGGCATGACGAAGGCGTCGATCGTGCGGTGGGCGTGATCATAGTCCTTGAAGAGGAACGGAGCCGTCATGGCGTTGAGCTTCTTCGAGTACATGGCGAGGTTGCCGAGGCTCACGACCGCGCTGTCGAGCGCGCCGAGCGTGACCTGTTCGGCAAGCGCGGGCTGGTCGCCGAGCTCGCCTGCGGGGTAGACCTCGACCTTGACCTTGCCGCCCGTGCGCTCGGAGACGTTCTTCGCGAACTGAAGCGCGGCCTCGTGGTGGGCGTGCGAGACGGCCGCGGTGTGGGCGAGGCGGATCGTCTGGGCGGAGAAGTCGGCGGCACCGGCGACGGCGCACGCAAGGGCGGCCGCGACGGCCACGGCGGCGGTCTTGATGAAGTTGGGCATTGTGTGGGCTCCCGCTGTTGTCTGTCCTGAACCTCCGCCCATGGGCGAAGGCACATGTCGTTTTTTTGAAGCTAGCTATTATAACGGGAGCCGCCTGCGGCCGAAAGACGGTGATAACGCGCGCCCGCAACAGATTCGCGAGGCTCTCCATATGCAGACGACTGCCGCAGAGGGATGAAGAATAGGAGGACAATTTCATGTCATCGTATGGGAGCACGTACCGTATGAAGATTTCGCGGACCATATGATAATTCACCCGAGGTAGTACTTTGGGGGTAGGCCTCATATGTCCAATGCGCGACTTTTGCCGTATGAGAGGCGCTTCGGGGACGTTTAGACTGTGCTCAAACGGTCGCAAAAGGCGGACGGGTGCCCTCGCTCCCGCTTGCCGGCTCAGACGCACGGACCGTTGAAACGACGGGCCCGGCGCAGCAGGAGAGCTGCCAGGAGGCCCTCACCGGAGAAGATCCTATGTTTGAAACGCAATACGAAGCGCTGCGGCGTCAGGGCATTTCCCGACGCAGCTTCCTGCAGTTCTGCTCCCTCACGGCCGCGAGCCTGGGGATTGGAAGCGCGGGCGCCAAGGACATCGCCGAGGCGATGGAGACGAAGCCCCGCACGCCGGTCATCTGGCTCCACGGCCTTGAATGCACCTGCTGCACCGAATCCTTCATCCGCAGCTACCATCCGGTCGCCAAGGACCTGGTGCTCTCGATGATCTCGCTCGATTACGACGACACGATCATGGCCGCCGCCGGTCATCAGGCCGAGGCCGCCCTCGAGGACACGATCGAGAAGTACAAGGGCAACTACATCCTTGCCGTTGAGGGCAACGTGCCGCTCAACGACGACGGCGTGAACTGCATTCCCGGCGGCGAGACCTTCCTGAGGAAGATCAAGCACGTCGCTGCGGGCGCCAAGGCCGTCATCGGCTGGGGCTCCTGCGCCGCCTGGGGCTGCGTGCAGGCCGCCAAGCCCAATCCCACGCACGCCGTGCCGATCACGGAGATCATCACGGACAAGCCCATCGTGCTCGTGCCCGGCTGCCCGCCGATTCCCGAAGTGATGACGGGCGTGGTCACCTACATCCTCACGTACGACCGCCTGCCGCCGCTTGACCGCATGGGCCGTCCTAAGATGTTCTACGGCCAGCGCATTCACGACAAGTGCTATCGCCGCGCCCACTTCGACGCGGGCCAGTTCGTCGAGAAGTTCGACGACGAGGGCGCCAAGCTCGGCTACTGCCTCTACAAGGTGGGCTGCAAGGGACCGACGTCCTACAACGCCTGCTCGGCCATCCGCTGGAACGAGGGCCTCTCCTGGCCGGTCCAGTCAGGCCACGGCTGCATCGGCTGCTCCGAGCCCAACTTCTTCGACAAGGGCTCCTTCTACGAGCACGAGACGACGGTCCTGCCTCCGGGCTGGGGCGGCATCGAGGCGACCGCCGACAAGGTGGGCCTCGCGACGCTCGGCGTCGTCGGCGTCGCGGCTGCCGCGCACGTGGCCATGTCCGCCGTGTCGCAGGCCCGCGCCAAGAAGACCAACAAGGACATCGGAGGTAAGGAAGAATGAGTGAACGCAGAATTGTTGTGGACCCGGTCACCCGAATCGAGGGTCACCTGCGCGTCCAGGCCACGCTCGGCGACGACGGACGAATCGCCGACTCCATGAGCACCGGCACGATGTGGCGAGGCCTCGAGGTCATTCTCAAGGGCCGCGACCCGCGCGACGCCTGGGCCTTCGTCGAACGCATCTGCGGCGTCTGCACGGGCATTCACGCCCTTGCGGCCGTGCGCAGCGTCGAGGACGCCCTCGGGATCAAGATTCCGAAGAACGCCAACATCATGCGCAACCTGGTCAATGCCACGCTCTACGTGCACGACCATCTGGTGCACTTCTACCAGCTCTCCGCGCTCGACTGGGTCGACGTGGTCTCGGCGCTTGAGGCCGATCCCCGCGAAACCGCGGCGATCCAGCAGAAGATCTCCCCGAGTCATCCGCTTGCCTCCGTGGGCTACTTCCGCGACGTCCAGAACCGCCTGAAGAAGTTCGTCGCGAGCGGCCAGCTCGGCATCTTCAAGAACGGCTACTGGGGCCATCCGGCCATGAAGCTGCCGCCCGCCGTGAACCTTCTTGCCGTCACGCACTATCTTGAAGTGCTCGACTTCCAGAAGGAGATCATCAAGATCCACACGATCCTTGGCGGCAAGAATCCGCATCCGAACTATCTGGTCGGCGGCATGGCCTGCCCGATCAACATGCACGATACGGGCGCCCAGGGCACGATGGTCAACGAGGTGACGCTCAACTACATGCGCGACATTGCGAAGCGCTCGCTCGAGATCGTCGAGAACGTCTATCTGCCGGACATCAAGGCCATCGCGGGCTTCTATCCCGAATGGTTCAAGTACGGCGCGGGCCTCTCCAACAAGAATGTCCTCTGCTACGGCGAATTTCCCGAAATCGCCAACGACTGGTCCGATGCCTCGATGCAGCTGCCGCGGGGCGCGATCATCAACGGCAACCTCAACGAGGTGCACGACGTCGACCTGCGCGACCTCAACGAGATCCAGGAATTCGTGGACCACTCGTGGTACCGCTATCCGGACGCCGGCAAGGGCCTGCATCCGTGGGAAGGCATCACCGAGCAGGCCTTCGAGCTCTCGAAGGGCTCCGTGGGCGACAAGACGAAGTTCGAATGGCTCGGCGCCGACGGCAAGTACTCCTGGATCAAGAGCCCGCGCTGGAAGGGCCACATGATGGAAGTCGGACCGCTCTCGCGCCTCGTCATGGGCGTCGCCAAGAACGTGCCGCACATCAAGGAGCCCGCCATGGCGCTCCTCGAGGAGCTCAACGCGCCGCTCGAGGCCGTCTTCTCGACGCTCGGCCGTCACGCAGCCCGCGCGCTCGAGTGCCGTTGGGCCGCCCAGAAGATGGTCCAGTACGTCGACGACCTGACGGCCAACATCCGTGCGGGCGACGAATGCGCCGCCAACATGGAGAAGTGGGAGCCCAGCACCTGGCCCAAGGAAGCCCGCGGCGTGGGCTTCTGCGAGGCCCCGCGCGGCGCCCTCGGCCACTGGTGCGTCATCAAGGACACGCGCATCGCCAACTGGCAGGCCATCGTGCCGACGACGTGGAACGCGTCGCCGCGCTCTCCCTCGGGCGAGCTCGGCGCCTTCGAGCAGAGCCTCATCGGCACCCCGGTCGCCGTCGAGGACCAGCCGCTCGAAATCATCCGCACGATCCACAGCTTCGACCCGTGCCTGGCCTGCGCCACTCATCTCCTGAGCCCGAAGGGCGAGGAACTCTGCAGCGTCAAGGTGCGCTGATGGGAGGCCGCTATGAAAATCGATCCCGTCACTTTTGAAGTCGATGCGAGCGGAGGCACCCGGCCCGTATACGTCTGGGAGGCCCCGATCCGAGTCTGGCACTGGCTGATGGCCGTCGCGATGTTCGCGATGATCATCACCGGCTACCTGATCGGCCGACCGCTTGTCTCCAACCTCGGGGACACGTGGATCACCTACGACTTCGGCTACGTGCGCATGGTGCACTTCGCCGCGGGGCTGTTCTTCACGGCGCTCTTCATCTACCGCCTCTTCTGGGTGGCGGTGGGCAACCGCTACGCGAGGATGATCTTCTTCCCGCCGCTGTTGTCGATGAAGTGGTGGAAGGGCGTGTTCGCCCAGGTCGCCTACTACCTCTTCATGAGGAAGTCCGCACCTGAATACGCCGGCCACAACCCGCTTGCGCAGCTCGCGATGTTCGCGATGTTCGTGCTCGGCTCCTTCGTGATCATCATCACGGGCCTCGCGCTCTACGCGCAGTCCTGGGGCTGGGACACGAGCTGGATGGCCTGGTTCGGCTGGGTGTTCGTGCTCTTCGGAGACGCCCAGGCGGTCCGCACGGTGCACCACGTGATGATGTACGTGTTCATCCTCTTCAGCATCGCCCACATCTACATGAGCTTCCGCGAAGACGTCATGGGCGGCGCCACCACGCTCTCCTCGATGAGCACCGGCCTGCGCATGTTCAAGGAGGACCATCACGGTTGAGCCTGATTGTCTCAGGTGACTGAAGCCGCAAAACAAAGGGGCCCGTTCAGGCAGCAATGCCGGGACGGGCCTCTTTTTGTTGTCTTGTTTCTTCTTTTCTGGTCCTGAAGTGGGTTGGGATGCTGAGGACGCAGTCGGGCGTCCGAGGATGCGGAGCCGGGCCAGCCCGACACTTTTTCCCCTGCGGGCGGCCGCTCCATGGGTCCGCATTATGCTCCTGAAAACCGACTGAGCGGTATTTATTGTTGAGGGAAAGTGCCATGAGGGAAATCCCGACCTGTAGCACAGATTTTGCATAAGCCTTGATGCTCAAGGGAAGGGTAATCGTTATTGGTAAAAATCCTAAGGGATTGTCCTAGGTTTTTGGCTGATATAAAACCGACCGGACGGAATGTATTGGTGTATGATGCGTACCGTCGTGTACTCCCACACTCCAAGCAGTTCCTCAGAGGACCGTCCTCAGGGGAACTCATCTTAAGGACCAGCCAAAATGTTCAAGAAGACTCTTCTCTCCGCCGCCGCTCTTCTCGCGGCCGGCACGCTTTCTGCTTCCGTCTTCGCCGCTCCGGTGACCGCCGAGGGCACGGGCGTTGGCAAGCACGGCGACATCACGG
>ERZ1673744.136-NODE-136-length-110591-cov-6.267569_pt1 | contig 110591 bp, 118 predicted proteins | sample MGYA00580207_ERZ1673744 | MGnify/ENA primary metagenome ERZ1673744 (study PRJEB41218, sample SAMN15661751) | gut metagenome | host: Homo sapiens | place: Canada: London | collected 2015-08-20/2019-03-30 | study: EMG produced TPA metagenomics assembly of... | reverse complement strand
ACGTCCAGGACCCTGAAGTTGTGCTTGGTGATGGGCATCATGACGCTGTACGCGTCGACCTCCTGGAAGGCGCCCAGGCCGAGGGAGCCGGTCCCCACCTGGCCGGTGAACGCCAGCATCGGGACGGAGTCTGCGAACGCCGTGGCGACGCCGGTGACCAGGTTGGTGGCCCCGGGGCCGCTGGTCGCCAGGCACACCCCGGGTCTCCCGGAGGCCCTGGCATATCCGTCCGCCATGTGCGCGGCGCACTGCTCGTGCCTTACGAGGATGTGCCTCAGGTTCGCGTCGTATAGCTCATCGTAGATGGGGATGACGCTTCCGCCGGGGTATCCGAAGAGCGTGTCGACGCCCTTCCTCTCGAGCATTGTTACCAGTGCCTTCGTGCCTTTCATGTGCATGCCTTCGAGGCTCGTATCCCGCCATTTTAATTAAACATTAAGAGAAAAACGGATCGCGAGGGGGTGTGCCCCTCGCATCAGAACCGGCAGTCGCCCTTGATGATGGGTATGTTCGGGTTCATGGGCAGCATCGGGAGGATGTCGGCCTCGGGGTCCACCATCACCTCGACGATCGTGGTGACGTCGGACTCCATCGCCTGTTTCAGTGCGTCGCCGATCTCCTCCGGCCTCTCCACGCGGATGCCGTTGCACCTGAATCCCTTCGCGACCGTGACGAAGTCCGGGTCGTCCCCGAGCTCCATGGCGGAGTAGCGGCCGTTCCAGTAGTACTTCTGCATCTGCTTTATCATGCCGAGGCAGCCGTTGTTCAGGAGGACGACCGTGACGGGCAGGTCCTCCGCGACCGAGGTGGCGAGCTCCTGGATGACCATCTGGAGCCCTCCGTCGCCGGTAATCGTCATGACCTTCTTCTCCGGCAGGGCAGCCTTGGCGCCTATCGCCGCCGGCAGTCCGAACCCCATGGTCCCGAACGTCCCGGAGGTGAGGAACTGTCTCGGATGCTCGATGTCCAGGTAGTGCATGGCCCACATCTGGTTCTGGCCCACGTCGGTGGTGACGATGGTGTCGTCGTCGATCAGTCTGTTGATCTCGCGCATGACCCTCTGGGGGGCTATGGGGACGCAGTCCCTGTCGTCGTCGCGGACGTGGCTCGCCTTGACCTGCAGGGCGCGCTCCGTCCATCCCGGCCGCTGGACAGGCGTCGAACCCATGGCGCATATGAGTGACCTCAGCGCCTTCCTGGCATCCGCCTGCAGGTTGACGCACTGATGCCTGTGCTTGCTGAACTCCGTGGCGTCGATGTCGATGTGGATGACCCTTCCCTGCGGGTCCCTCATGCGGTCGTGGGGACTGTACGTCCTGTCGGAGAACCTGCTGCCCACGGATATGATGAGGTCGGCCTCGGTGGACATCTCCAGCGCGGACAGCCTGCCGTGGAGACCCAGCGGCCCCATGTTGAGATCGTAGGACGACGGGACGACCCCCATGCCCATGAGGGTGCTGACGACCGGCGCTCTCATGATACGGGCCAGTTCCATGACCTCCTCGGAGGCGTCGATCGCGCCTCCGCCCACGAGGATCAGCGGGCGCTGGGACTCGCGGATCCACTGGACGGCCTCGTGCAGTCCGGACAGGTCCTCCGTCAGCGGCTTGACGCCGAACCTCCCGTCGAGGAGCGACTCGTCTATGTCCGCGTTCATCTGATCGATGGGCAGGTCGATGTGGACCGGTCCCTTCCTTCCCATCTGGCATATCTCCCAGGCCTCGCTCACCGCATGGGGGAGCCTGTTGACGTCCAGGACCCTGTAGCTGTGCTTGGTGATCGGCATGAGCAGGCTGTACGCGTCGACCTCCTGGAACGCGCCCTGTCCCAGCGACCCGGCGGCGACCTGCCCCGTGAGGGCGATGATCGGGGACGAGTCCGCGTACGCGGTGGCGATCCCGGTGACCAGGTTGGTGGCGCCCGGTCCGCTGGTGGCGATGCAGACGCCCGGCTGGTTCTTGGCGCGGGCGTACCCGTCGGCCATGTGGGCGGCGCACTGCTCGTGCCTTACGAGTACGTGCCTGATGGACGAGTCCACAAGCTCGTCGTAGACGGATATGACGCTGCCCCCGGGGTATCCGAAGACGGTGTCGACGCCCTTCTTCTCAAGCATGCTCAGCAGTGCCTTGGTCCCTCTCATGTCGAAACCTCTGACGGTGGAACTCCGTACACCATAAAAGAATTGACCCAGACGGCCGCGATATGAAGGGATGTAAGTGGTGGAAGGGTGTTTGGGGCCCGGCCCTTCGGCCGGGGGTGCCGTCAGGCGGGAGGGGCGCGGTGGTCTATGACCCTGCACTCCTTCGCCCTGCGGCCGTCCATGCTGACGACCCTGATGGAGACGTCGTCGGTGTTGACCTCGTCGCCTCCGACGGGGGTGCGGCCCAGGATGTGCATCAGGAGCCCGTTGACGGTGTGCTCCTCGTAGCCCTGGAGGTCGAAGTCCCTGCCGATGGCGTCCATGATGTCGTACACGTCGGTGGACCCCTTGACCGTCAGGGAGCCGTCCACGTTGGTGACGATGTCCTCCGAGACCTCGTCGCTCTCGTCCCATATCTCGCCGACGAGCGCCTCGAGGACGTCCTCCATGGTGATGATGCCGATGGTGCCGCCGTAGGAGTCCAGGACCACGGCCATGTGGACCTTGGTCTTCTGGAAGTCGCTGAGCAGGTCGGACGCCGTCATGCTCTCGGGCACGTACTTGACGGGCTTCATGATCGAGGCGATGTCGCACGGGAGGCCCTTGTGGGCCCTGGTGAAGTAGTCCTTGGAGTAGACCACCCCGACGATGTCGTCGATCGTGCCCCTGTAAACGGGGATCCTGGAGAAACCGGACTCGGCCAGGATGTCGGAGAGCTCCTTGGCGGACGCGTCCTGGCTGACCGCCGTGACGTCCATCCTGGGGACGCAGAGGGTCCCGACCTCTATGTCGTCGAACCTTATTGCGGACTTGATCAGCTCGCTGGCGTCGGTGTCCAGGGATCCGCCCTCCTCGCACTCGTCGATGAGGACCTCGAGCTCCTCGTCGCTCATGGTCTCGTCGTCGGTCTCCCCGATGGCCTTGGTCAGCTTGGTGAACAGCCAGGAGACGGGGGAGAGAATCTTGATGAGGACCGCGAAGACGTTGACCGTCTTGATGCACCACTTCACGGGGTTCTTCTTGGCGACGGACTTGGGGATGATCTCGCAGAACGTCAGTGAGACGAGGGTCATCACGACGATGTTCACTATGCTCCCCAGGTCGGCGAATATCGCGACGAACATGACCGTCGCGATGGTGCTGGACGCGATGTTGACGACATTGACCCCGATCAGGTTCGTCGTGAGGAACTTGTCGTAGTCCTCGAGCATGTCCAGGGCCTTCGCGGCCTTCCTGTCGCCGTCGTTGGCGAGCTTCTTCAACCTCACACGGTTCGCACCGGTGAACGCGGTCTCGGTCAGCGAGAAGAACGCCGAGCAGACCACCAATACAACAATGATACAAGCGTAAACGATGAGCATACTGTCCATGTTCACGCACCGATTCCGTTACAATTATGTGACACTTGAATCGCAATCCCATCATCGTCCCACAATATTAAACCTCTGTTATGGAGTCAAACCGAACCTTGCGGCATCCAACATCCTTGGAACGCTTCCGCGCGTCAATAAAATTTAAAGAAGCGCAGGCAATCCGTTCCACCAGGTAGACAACATGGCAAAAGTCAGGGTTGCAGTCAACGGATACGGGACTATCGGAAAGAGGGTGGCGTCCGCGGTCGCCAAACAGGACGACATGGAGCTCGTCGGGGTCACCAAGACGAGACCGAACTTCGAGGCCCAGGCCGCACTGGCCAAGGGATACGACATCTACGTCCCCGACGAGAGCGTCGAGGCGTTCAACGCCGCAGGAGTCCCCATCGCCGGAACCCTGAAGGACATGTACGGGAAGGTCGACATCGTCGTCGACTGCACTCCCGGTAACGTCGGCGAGATGTACAGGGACCAGTACAAGGCCGCCGGCGTCAAGGCCATATTCCAGGGCGGGGAGGACCACAGCCTCACAGGCATCTCCTTCAACTCGACCGCCAACTACTCGGAGTCCTGGGGGGCGCAGCTCTCCCGTGTCGTCTCCTGCAACACGACCGGACTGCTGAGGACCCTCAATCCCATCGACAGGGAGTTCAAGGTCAAGAAGGCCTTCGTCACCATCGTCCGCCGCGCCGCCGATCCCGGCGACAGCAAGAACGGGCCCATCAACGGACTTGAGCCCTCCGTCAAGCTGCCCACGCACCACGGTCCCGACGTCCAGAGCATCATGCCCTGGCTCGACATCAGCACGATGGCGGTCAAGGCGTCCACCACGCTCATGCACGTGCACACGGTCGTCGCTGAGCTCGGATCCGAGGTCACCACGGCCGACGTCATCGACGTGCTCAGGAAGGCGCCCCGCGTCAGGCTGGTCAGCAGCAAGGACGGCATCAAGACTACCGCCCAGATCATGGAGATGGCCAGGGACATCGGTCGCGACCGCTCCGACATGTACGAGATCGTCGTCTGGGAGGACGGGATCAAGGTCGTCGGCAGCACGCTGTACTACTACCAGGCGGTCCACCAGGAGTCCGACGTAATCCCCGAGAACATCGACTGCATCAGGTCCATGTGCAAGATGGAGCAGGACCCCGCCGCATCCGTCAGGAAGACGAACGACGCACTCGGGATCCTCAACAAGGAGTGAGGCGGTCCGATGGCCAAGGACTTCAACACCCTCGAGGACTTCAACTTCAGGGACAAGACGGTCCTGTTGAGAGTGGACATCAACTGCCCCCTGGACAAGAAGACCCTGCAGATCGTCAACGACGCCAGGATCAGGAGGGTTGTTCCAACCATCAGAGAGCTCGTCGGGAAGAGGGCCAAGGTCGTCATCCTCGCCCACCAGAGCCGCAAGGGGAGCTGGGACTTCATCCCGCTCGAGCAGCACGCGGAGCATCTGTCCAAGCATCTGGGCATGCCCGTGAGGTATGTCGACGATGTCATCGGCGACGGCGCCGTCGACGCGATCAGATCCCTCGGATCGGGGGAGGTGCTCCTCCTGGGCAACGTCAGGTCGCTGGACAGCGAGACCGCCAAGGGCGACATGTTCAAGCAGGCGGAGGGCGAGATCGTCGAGAGGCTCGCCCCGCTGGTGGACTACTACGTCTGCGATGCCTTCGGAGCGGCGCACAGGTCGCAGTGTTCCCTGGTCGGGTTCCCCCTCAAGGTCCCGTCCGCATCAGGCAGGCTCATGGCCAAGGAGCTGTTCGCGCTCAACGCCATCTTCGGGAACCCCCGCAGGCCCTGCGTGTTCATCCTCGGAGGGGCCAAGTTCGGCGACGCGTCCGAGATGATCGACCGCGTCCTCGGCAACGGCATGGCCGACACCGTCATCCTGGTCGGTCTGGCGGGCAACGCGTACCTATACGCCAGGGGCGTCGACATCGGAGAGGCCAGCATGAAGGTGCTGTCTGAGGAGCTCACCCCGGAGAACCTCCAGGCGGCTAAGGACATCCTGGCCAAGTACGGCCAGAGGGTCCTTCTGCCGGTGGACGTTGCTGTCGAGAGGGACGGCCAGAGGGTCTCCGTCAACATCGGGGACATGCCCACCGCCGAGCCGGCGCTCGACATAGGGGACGCTTCCGCGGAGAAGTTCCGCAAGGTCGTCGCCTCGTCCAAGACATGCTTCATGTCCGGTCCCGCCGGCATGATCGAGAAGGACGGCTTCGAGATCGGAACCAGGATCATCATGACCGCCATGGTCGACAGCGGGGGCCAGTCCGTCATCGGAGGCGGACACACCGGAGGAGCCGCGGAGAGGTTCGACCTGGCCGACAGGTTCTCCTACGTGAGCACCGGAGGAGGCGCCCTGGAGACGTTCCTGCTCGGCGAGCCGCTGCCCGTGGTCGAGGCTCTGAAGTACTCCAGGAAGGAGTTCATGGAGGAATGAGAGTCCGGAGACATTCCGGAGCAACCTTTTTAAGTGGTATCAGGATGCGGTTCCGATGGCAAAGAAGAAGAGACGGTTGGTGGAGGAGCCCCAGGAGGAGTACGAGTTCACCCCGACCGAGTTCAACGAGAGGGAGTTCATCCTCAAGGACATCTACATGACGAAGGTCTTCATGGTCATCGCGGTCCTCGCCATCATCGTGGGAATCGTCGGTGCGGTCATCTGCAACCACACCGGCTGGTGGTGGCTCGCCACGATCATATCGTTCGTCGTGTGCGCTCTGCTCACAAAGATCCTCGGAGCCCTGAAGTTCAGGGTCGACATGCTCGAGATGAAGTCGATGCTCGGGAACTACCTGCTGTTCCTGATGCTCGCCCTGGGTATCTGCATCCTGCTCATCAACGAGCCTTTCGCGAGCATCCTGTGAAACGCCTTTCCCAAATACCCTTCCTTCTTCAGAATCCTCTGCGTCATCGATGTGTCTGTCGGGCATCCCCTCGTCGGCGTTCCAGGACCGACGCGTCGCAGTCGTTCGACGCGGTCAGATCAGGCCCTTCGACTTCAGTGCATCGATGAGGAGCCTCACTGCGTTCCCCCTGTGCGAGACCGAGTTCTTCTCGTCCATGGGTATCTCGGCGAACGTCCTCACGCCGTCATGGGAGAACACGGGGTCGAATCCGAACCCCCCATCGCCCTGCTCGCTCTCGGTGATGACGCCTCTGCATCTGCCGGTGACGACGATCCTCTCGCCGTTCACGTCGCATCCGATGCAGCACCTGAACTCGGCGCCCCTGTCCGCGACGCCCTCCATGAGCCTCAGGATCCCTGGGTTCCCGATAGTCTTCTGGGCGTAGGCGGACCACACGCCGGGGAATCCCTTCAGGGCGTCCACAAACAGCCCGGAGTCGTCGATGATGAAGTCCCTGACGCCCTGGGCGACGATCGCGTCCATGCCCTTGTTCACGACCTCCTCCAGGTCCGACGTCTGGACCTCGTCGTAGGGGAGCCTGACATGCTCCATCTCGATCCCGTAACCGGAGAGCTCCTTCTGGTACTCCGCGACCTTGCCCGGATTCGATGTGATGACCTTCAGCTTCATGTGTATCTCCCCCTGTTCTTGATGTCCTCGACCTTCCTCATGATCGCCTTGGGCTCTGGGACGATCGAGTAGTATGTCTCCATCATTGCGTCGTAGGCCGGCATAAGGTCGATATGTGCGGATGTGAAGGCCCTCTCGAGGAGCCTCAGGTCCACGCCGATGTCCTCCGTCTCTGCCCTGGTGCAGCCCATGGACAGGTCGATGAGGCAGATGTGCCCGTCATCCGTCAGGATCATGTTGGACGTCGTCAGGTCCCCGTGGCATATGCGGGCGGTGTGGAGTTTCGCGATGCACTCACCCACCATCCTGCAGACCCTCTCGGCATCCTCCGGGTGCGTGTCCAGGTGGTCCTTGACCATCTCCCCGCGGATGCGCTCCATGGTGATGGAGCACTGCTTCAGGTCTATGTCGTAGACGCAGGGGGTCCTGACGCCGGCGTCCCTCGCCTCGTGCATGATGCGTGCCTCGTTCCTCGTGCGGGAAGATCTGATGTGGGCGTCCAGCTCTGGGAGCCTGTAGGTCTTCGGGGGCCTGTACTTGACGACGGCGTCGCGACCGAGGTACTCGGTCTCGGTGATCACCGCTTCGGCGCCCTTCGCGCATTCGGAACCGTCATGGGACATGGTCCGAGAATCCCCCGTCCAGTATAGATACGTGTGGTTCTCGGTGGAAATCAGTTATATCGTCAGAGCGCGATGTGCATCTGGGTTTTACGATGAAGTACACCATCACAGGAGATAACCTGCAGTTCGTCAACGTCGAGCTGCAGCCGGGCGAGGAGTTCAACTCCGTGGCCGGCGCGATGGCATACATGAGCGGGAACATGAGGATGGAGTCGAAGATGGAGGGCGGCCTCATGGCAGGCCTCAAGCGCTCCCTGTCCGGTGCTTCACTGTTCCTCCTGAGGTACGCCCCTCAGGGCGGAGTGGGCACCGTGGGTCTCGCCGGGAAGGCGCCGGGGAAGGTCCTGGACATCGATGTGGGGCTTGGATCCTGGATTGTCCAGAAGACCGGGTACCTCGGTTCCGAGATCACGGTGAACCTTGACATGGCTCTGCAGAAGAGGCTGGGCTCCATGATGTTCGGAGGGGAGGGACTGATCCTCCAGAGGCTCTCCGGCACTGGACGCGCGTTCATCCACGCCTGCGGGGACCTGAACGTGGTCGACCTGGCGCCGGGCGAGCAGTACAAGGTCTCCACCGCCAACGCCGTGGCATGGGAGGACACGGTTTCCTACGACATCTCCGCGGTCGGAGGGATCAAGACCGCCCTGTTCAGCGGCGAGGGTCTGTTCGTGACCACGCTGACCGGGCCGGGGAAGATCGTCATCCAGTCCATGACCCTCGGGGACCTGGCAGAGTCCCTCATCCCGTATCTGCCGCAGCAGAGCAGCTGAGGTGATCCAATGGACAAGCCACAGGTAGCCAATCAGAGGAAAGCCGGGACCGGGAAGTCCGCGGTGGGGATAGCGGTCATCGTCCTGATGATCATCGTCATCGTCGCGGCGATAGCGTACGCCTTGATGCAGCCGGGTGTGCTGGAGTCGCTGGTGACCATAGTCGCGATCATAGCCGTCGTGGCGGTCGCCCTGATCGTGATAGGGTACATCGCCATGGCTCTGATGGCCCTGCCAATGTACGCCTACAAGGGCGAGCAGTACCAGGAGGGTGTCGACTACAGTCTCGACGACGTCGAGCCCGTCAAGGGCAAGGACTCCAAGGACGAGGAGCGCTGAGGCGCTCCAATGAAAACTTTTTCCCAAACCCCCTTCATGCGGTTGTCATGTCGGGGTTCGTTTCCGGTTGTGTGATATGCGGTGCTCCCCTGGAGTACCGTGAGAAGCGCAGGAGCATGGTATGCTCCGTCTGCGGAGGGAGTTTCATGAGCAACACGGAGTGCGTGAACGGCCATTTCGTATGCGACTCCTGCCACTCCGACGGGCTGTCCATGATCCCCGAGGTCTGCCTTGCATCCGAGTCGAGGGACCCGGTTGAGTTGGTGACCCGTCTGATGCGTCTTCCCGGGATGCACATGCACGGCCCGGAGCATCACGTGGCCGTCGGTTCGGCGCTCCTCACGGCGTACCGCAACTGCGGAGGGGACATCGACCTGGAGTCCGCTCTCGAAGAGATGGCAGGGCGCGGGAGGCAGCTGCCGGGAGGAGTCTGCGGCCTGTGGGGCAACTGCGGCGCCGCGGTGAGCTGCGGGATGGCGTATAGCATAATCACCGGTTCCACCCCGCTGTCGGGGGAGTCGTGGGGGAGATGCAACATCATGACGTCCAGGTGCCTGGAGGCCATCGGATCCCTGGGAGGTCCGAGGTGCTGCAAGAGGGATTCGTATGCGGCGCTCATCGCGGCATCCGTCTACATCGGGGAGACACTCGGTGTGGACATCCCCGTGGGGGACCCGGTCTGCGGCTTCTCATCCATGAATCCCCAGTGCAAGGGGGACGAATGCCCGTTCCACGCGAACTGATTTATCGCCCCGCGCGTTTAACCCATCGTGGACAGGATACCGCTGGGTTGCTCCCAGTTCGACCGTCTTCTGGGCGGCGGGATAGAGACCGGCAGCGTTACGCTGCTTTACGGGGAGGCAGGTGCAGGGAAGACCAACGTCTGTCTCCAGATCGCCCGCAACATAGCGTCCAAGGGTGAGAAGGTCGCGTACATAGACACCGAGGGCCTCTCATCCGACAGGCTGAGCCAGGTGTTCGTAGGCCAGGAGGAGAACATCAAGAACCTCCTGATCTTCCAGGTCCACAGCTTCGAGGAGCAGTCCGACCGCATAGACAAGATCGAAAAACTCGCCGCGGCCGGATCGATATCGCTCGTGGTGATTGACTCCCTCACGATGTTCTACCGTCTCAATCACGATGATTCCCGCACGAGGAACGAGTTCATCAGGCAGACGGAGGTTCTTCTCAACACCGCGCGCCAGCACGAGATCGCGATACTGGTGACGTCGCAGGTGTACTCGAACCTGAACACAGGCGGCGTCGAGTTCCTCGGAGGACACGCCCTGCATCACAACGCCAAGACGATCATCAGGTTGGACAAGCGTTTCGACGGCAGGCGCGAGGCGGTCATAATGAAGCACAGGAGCCTCCCGGAGGGAAGGAAGGCCCAGTACAGGATCACCGAGACGGGCATAGAGGACGTCTGAGGTCAGACGTCCCGCATCCGTCGTACGATGAAGGATGGGGTCCCGGGCCATTGTAGCGGCCCGGGGGTTCGAGGTCCTCAGACCTCTCTGTTTATGGAGTAGTCTGCCAGCGCGAGCATGAACTCCTTCTCCTCGGTCTCGGGGAGGAAGGCGATCTTCGCCTTCGCGATGTCCACCTTCTGCCTGGCTAGGTTCAGGCCGTACTCGATGGATCCGGCCTTCTCCATGATGTCCTTTGCACGGGCGCACTGCTCGTCAGTGGCGTCGAGGTTGCCGAGGACGGACTTGAACTCCTCCAGCTCGGCAGGGTCCTTGATGTTCTTGAGGGCGTGGATGACCATACAGGTGCACTTGCCCTTGCGGATGTCGTTCCCGACGGACTTCCCGGTCTTGGCGGGGTCACCGGCGACTCCGAGGTAGTCGTCGAACATCTGGAACCCGAGCCCAAGCTCGATGGCGTACTCGTTGATCGCCCTGACGGTCTTCTCGTCTGCGCCTCCGACGATCGCGCCTCCGGCCGCCGCGGCCGCGAAGAGGACGCTGGTCTTCAGCTTGATGGTCTCGAGGTAGACCTCCTCCGTGACCAGCCGCCCCTCGTTGTTGACGTCCATCTGCTGTCCGCGGGCGAGGTCCCAGACCGCCTGGCTGATGTACCTCAGGGCGTCCCTCATCCTCTCGGCGGGGACATCGAGGTCGCAGATGATCTGGAACGCCTTGGCGAACAGGGCGTCTCCGGCCAGGATGGCTGTGGGGGCGCCGTATCCGACGTGGATTGTGGGCATGCCCCTGCGGACCTCGTCACCGTCCATGAGGTCGTCGTGTATCAGGGTGAAGTTGTGGATGTACTCCACGGCGACCGCGAGGGGGACCGCTTTGCTTTTGTCGCCTCCGACGGCGCCGCAGCACGCGACGGCCATCGCCGGGCGCATCCTCTTCCCTCCGGCGTACGGGTACTGCTTGGAGGCGTCCATGAGCTTCTTGGGCTCCTCGTCTCCGATGTAGCTCTTGATCGGTCCGTCGAGCTCGGCGGACATCTTCTTCAGGTACTCTTTGGCGTCTATCATAGTGCATCAATCCATTGTCTGGTCTCACCTAGGACCACGTGTCTTGCCTTGGAGAGGGCTGCCAGGTCCGCGGACCCGGTGAGGAGCATCGCCGCCCTCAGTTCCTCCTTGATAATCGTGAGTTTGTCGATGACCGCCTGGGCGGATTCTGTGGCCTCCCTGAGCACGGCGTTCGCGACGCCGGCGCAGGTTGCGCCCATCGCGACGGATGCCGCCACATGTATGCCGTCGAGGATCCCTCCAGAGGCGATCAGCGGGAGTCCGCAGCCGCGGCACTCGTGCAGCGAGACCGGGGATGGGATCCCCCAGTCGAAGAACGTCTCGCCCATGCTGGTCCTGACGTCGTCCTCGACCTTCATGGCCCTGTACAGCTCCACGGCCGAGAAGCTCGTCCCGCCCATCCCCGCGATGTCCATCCCCAGGATCCCTATGCCCTTCAGTCTGTCGGCGACGTCGCGGGAGATTCCGGCGCCGGTCTCCTTGACCATTATGGGGTACTCCCTGGCCAGGGACCTTATGGCATCGCGGACGCCTTTGGCGTTGGTGTCGCCTTCGGGCTGCACGACCTCCTGGAGGTAGTTCAGGTGTATGGCGACCACATCGGCGTCGATGAGGTCCTTGGCCTGTCCGACCATCTCGGCGCTGAACATGTCCTTGCTCTTCTGCGGGACCAGCTGCGGCGCCCCCACGTTGCCTATGACCAGGGGGACGTCGAACTCCTTGATGACGGAGTAGCTCTCGGGGCAGGTGCCCGTGACCCCCGCCCTCTCGCTCCCGACCCCCATGCCGATGCCGAGTTCTGCGCAGGCCTCCGCGATGTTCGAGTTGATCTTCTCGGCGCCCTTGAATCCGCCGGTGATGGCGGTCACGATGAGCGGGAACTCCAGCTTCTTGCCGAACAGCCAGCACGTGGTGTCGATGTCGTCGGCATCTATCTCGGGGAGCGCGTTGTGGACGAACCTCACGTCGTCCCAGTAGCAGTATCCTGGGGCGGTCCTCTCGTTCACGCAGATGTCTATGTGGTCCGCCTTCCTCTCTCTGATCTGTGTCATGAAAATCACATCCTGGCGACCGTGCAGGTGACCTTCTCGCCCTTGAGCAGGGAGAGAAGCCTTCCGGGGACGGTGCCGTTGACGAGGACGCAGTCCCTGTCCCCGTCGCACATGCGGAGCATTGCCTCCATCTTGTTGCGCACTCCGCCGGTGACGTCGTCGACGTCGGACTCGGAGGAGATGCGGTCCAGGGTCCCGGCGTCGAACTCGGGGATGAGCTCCGCGTCAGGGTCCGTCTTGGGGTTGGCGGTGTAGAGTCCGTCTATGTCCGAGACGAACACGACGCGTTCCGGTTTGTACAGGTCGGCCATGACCTCCATCATCTGGTCGCCGGACACTATGCCGAACCCCTTCGAGCGGTCCATGACCACATCGCCGAACGTCACCGGCATGATGCCCATGTCCTGAAGGGCCCTGATGGCCTCCAGGTTGTCGGGCACGATCCTGCCGTCGTCCATGACGAAGCAGCTCCCGGGTGCGACGGATGCCGCGGGGATGCCGCTGTCTATGAGCGTCTGGGTCATCAGGAGGCCCAGTTCCATGGCGTCGTGGTGAACCTGGGCTGCGGCGGGTATCTGCCCCTCGTCGACCAGGCCGTTCTGTATGGAGTACTTCTTGGCCAGGACATGGCCGAATGACCCGGCACCGTGGACGACGATGACGTCCTTGCCCGACTCGGCGATCTCGCTGCACAGCCTGGACGCCTGCTCGCGGTCGAACTTCTTGAACTGGGACTTGTCGGTGATGACGCTCCCGCCAAGTTTGATCAGTATCATCGTTGGAGCATGAGGGTTAATGTATATTATGATTGAGCGGAATGGAGAACGGCCTCTCGGCCACAAGATAGGAGAGGAAAAGTGGTTGACAGCGTGTCTGAGTTCCCGTAGGCTTGCGCACTACAGTACAGACAGATACGCGGGCGGACTTTACTGCCGGGTTCGGAATGGGACCGGGTGTGACCCCGCCGCTTTGGCCGTCATACCGAAACATGGGATAACCGAATAGTATATAATACTTTCTATACACACGATTCCGTCGTCACGGGAATATCGTTCCCCGAGAAACCAAAGCCATACGATCAAGCGCGGTCAGAGTCGCTTCGGCGACCCAATTATAAATCGGCCAGGACGATACGAAACCGGGATACACATGCCGATTCTCAAGAAGAAGACAGAAGGGGAGACCGCGAAATCCGAGGAACCCAAGGACGAGCAGGCGGTGAAGCAGAAGAACGGAGCATACTTCGTGTCGCCGCATCCGGACGGGGGCTGGCAGGTGAAGAAGGCCAACGCCCAGAAGGCCCTCAAGAAGTTCAAGACCAAGGCTGAGGCGGAGGCCTACGCCAAGCAGGTCGCGGCCAACCAGGGGACAACCGTGGTCAGGCAGAAGAAGGATGGGAAGATCCAGAAGAAGAAGTGATGGGATAAGAAGGCCGGGCCCCGAGGGGCCCGGTCGGATCAGTTGTATGTGACGACGTCGCTGTCGAGGACCTCGTTCCAGAGCCTGAGGGTCTCCTGGGCGTCCTCCTCGTCCATGATCTGGATCGCGAATCCCGCGTGGACGACGGCCCAGTCGCCGACGTTGGCGTCGACCATGGAGAGGTTCGCCTTCCTGGTGACCCCGCCGAAGTCCACATCGCCCATGTCGCCCTCGATGCTGACAATCTTTCCGGGAACTGCTAGACACATCTCGATCACTCCGACATTATCTTGATGATCGCCTCTGCGGGCTGTCCGTCCACAGCCTCCAGGGCCGCCACAGCCTTCTGGGCGTCGCATCCGGTCTGGGACATGACGAGCTCGACGTCCTCCTGGGGGAACGAGACCTTGGCCTCCCCCTCGGGTGCCGATCCGAGCATGCGCTCCTCTTCGATTCCCGAGACCTGGTAGCTCTTGGAGCCTCCCATCTCGACGCAGATCACCTCGGCGTTCCTGATGACGATCTCCTTCTCGTTCGTCCTGATGATGACCTCGGTCACGTTGTCGATGGAGCTCTGTTTGATGCCCATCTTCTTCATGGCCTGTTTCATCTGACGGTCGTTCATCCTCATTCCAGGCATATCCTCGCCATCCCCCTTTAACTACTTGAAGAAAGCGTTTTTTCCACCGCAGACCTCATGGCCTTTAAGACCTCGTCTGCCAGAGCCGGGTCGGTCACCCCTCCCTGTGCGAAGTCTGGCTTGCCCCCTCCCCTCCCGTTGAACTGCTTGAGAACCTCGGGGAGCAGCTTCCTGCAGTCAACCGCGGGGTTCCCGGAGGCCATGATGACCGCCAAGGTGTCGGTGACGCCCACGATGAGCGCCACGCCTCCATCGGACTTGACCGATTCCGCGGCGTCGGTCAGGACCGCGCGGTCGGTGCCCGGGAGCACGGCGCAGAGCACCTTCGTGCCGCAGACGTCCTCCGGCACGATGGACGCCGCGAGCTCCTTGGCGGCCCTGCGCAGCAGCCTCCCCTCCAGATCCAGGTCGTGCCTCATGTTGGCCACCGCCCTGACCGAGTCCTCCGTCTTGCATCCGATTCCGTCGACGATCTCCAGTGCGATGTTGGCCAGGTCCGCGGCGGCGTCCTTGGCCTCCTGTCCGACCTTGAAATGGATCGCGATACCGTCCTTGCCGGCGGAGACCTTCCTGTCGACGATGAGCATCTCCAGCTCGGATGTCTCCATCACGTGCACCCCGCTGCAAGCGGACAGATCTATGTCGCCGATAGCGACGACGGAGATCTCCTCATCCTCGGGAATCCTGTCGAGTTTGATCCTGACCTTCTCCAGGTCCGGGTCGTCCCTGTCCATGATGCTCTTGGTCACGGCGAGGTTGTCGACGATGGCCTGGTTGGCGAACCTCTGGGCATCCCTAATCTGCTCCCAGGTCAGGTCGTGGTTCACGATGACGTACTTGCTCTCGGGAGAGATCATGATCTTCGTTATGGTCAGGTCCGGGCACTGCCTCTTAAGGGAGCAGAACAGGAGGTGCTCCCCCGTGTGCCCCTGCATCAGGCCGTAGCGCCTGTCCCAGTCGACGCTGCACCACACCCTCTCGCCGGGCTGCAGGTCGTTCCCGGGCGCTCTGTGGACGATGTCCCCGTCCTTGTTGTAGAATGCCTCCGTGACGGGTATCCCGCGAATGGCTCCGGTGTCGCAGACCTGCCCCCCTCCCCCGGGGTAGAACGCAGTGCTGTCCAGGATGACCTCGTCCCCGTTAACGGAGACGACGTTGGCCTCGAACTCGAAGACATATCCGTCGTGTCTGAATATCTCGTCCGTCATGGTATCGTCCGACCCCTCCAGTTATTCAGAACCTTAATAAATGTCTTTAGGAATTTGTAGGGAAAGGGATTCAAATGTCGCTCTCCGACTACGACGAACTGGACAAACGTATAATCGAACTTCTTTGCAGGTCCAGTCAGGGCTCCTACAGGCAGCTCGCGAAGCAGTTGGACGTCCACCCCACCACACTCATCCAGAGGGTGAAGAACCTGGAGGCCAAGGGCGTCATCCAGGGGTACCGTGCCAGTGTGGACTACATGAGGCTGGGCTTCGAGTACATGGGCCTGGTCAGCATCTACGCGGACAACGTGACGACGGTACAGGACGAGATCATAAAGATCCCGCAGGTCATCTCGGTTTTCGACGTGACCGGGGAGAGCGACTGCGTGGCGTGGATCGCGTGCCTCGACAGGGACGAGTTCTCCGACGTCGTGAAGGAGATTAACAAGATCCCCGATGTCCACAAGACCAACACGTCGGTGATCCTGAACATCAAGAAGGATCCGTTCTCCTACATTCCGCCGATCCTCGGCGAGAGATGAGGGCCGATACTGATAGGTGCTCTGGCACCTGTGGCTCTGTGCTCCGGACGCATATGAGCCCCCGTCTTCGGGGCAGCGTGCCTGGGCAGGAACCGCCCTTGCCGTTGTCTTCAGCGGGTATCCAGGTCCGATCGGTCCGCATCCCGATCAGACGAACGTCTTCTAAGGCTCGTCCTCTGATGATTTTCCGTCGACGGAATAGCCCCACATGGCGCCTCCTGCATCCGTCTGGCACAAGGGGTGCGACATCCGATTCCGGTTCCGAGGACGTTCACGTTCGTACGGATCGTTCGGGAGTCCAACAGACCTCCATGGGTTCGAGTTATGCCGTCGCGCATCGCGCCCGTGCGTGCGCACCCCTTATATAGGGAACGCATAATCGCAACCTCATTAGAGAGGAACTTCCATGAGAAGAACAAACACCTGCGGTGAGCTGAGGTCCTCCGACCTCGGGAAGGAGGTATGCCTCCAGGGTTGGGTCAGATTTTCCAGGGACCACGGCGGAGTCGCGTTCATCGACCTCGCGGACAGATACGGCATTACACAGGTCGTCTTCGACCCAGAGGACCTCCCCCAGGGGGCCGACGCCGCGAAGCTGGATGCGGTCATGAAGACGTTCACCCGCGAGTCCTGCGTGCAGATCAACGGAATCGTCAGGAAGAGGGTCGAAGGAACCGAGGATGCCAGGAACCCCACCGGCGAGATTGAGGTCCTCATCACGGACGCCGAGCTCCTGAACAGGTCCGCTCTGCCTCCGTTCGAGCTCGGAGACCAGAAGGAGGGCGTCCTCCCCGACGAGGACATCAGGATGAAGTACAGGTACCTGGACCTCAGGAGGACCGAGATGATCCAGTCCATGGTCTTCAGGAGCAAGCTCGTCCACCTCGCCAGGCAGTATCTGGAGCAGAACGGGTTTCTCGAGATCGAGACGCCCATGCTCGGAAGGTCCACGCCCGAGGGAGCCAGGGACTACATCGTTCCGTCCAGGGTCCACCCCGGTACGTTCTACGCTCTGCCCCAGTCCCCTCAGCTGTTCAAGCAGATGCTCATGGTCGCCAGCATGGACCGCTACTACCAGGTGGCCAGGTGCTTCCGCGACGAGGACTCAAGGAAGGACAGGCAGCCCGAGTTCACACAGCTGGACATGGAGATGTCGTTTGTGGACATGAAGGACATCCAGGACATGATCGAGGGCATGATGTCCTACATCTGGAAGGGCCTCTACAACGAGGAGCTGAAGACCCCGTTCCCCCACATCGCCTACCGCGACGCCATGGAGAGGTTCGGATCCGATAAGCCCGACATGAGGTACGGTCTTGAGTACGTCAAGCTGACCGACGTCGTGAGGGATGCCCCCTACAAGATCTTCCAGAACGTCATTGCCGAGGGAGGCATCGTCGCCGGAATGAACCTGAAGAAGGACATCGCCGGGGACAAGATCGGAAGGAACGACAGGGACAGGTACATCCACTATGCCAAGAAGGTCGGCCTCGGAGGACTCACCTGGATGTGGGTCGAGAACGGCAAGCTCGAGTCCAACATCACGAAGTACTTCACGCCCGAGATCCTCGAGAACATCAAGACCACCATGAACGCCGAGGAGGGTGACGTGCTGTTCCTCATCGCCGGACCCTGGAAGGCCACCTACGAGGGCGGAGGTTTCGTCAGGAAGAAGATCGCGGAGGACCTCGGCCTCATCCCAGAGAACGAGTTCCAGTTCTTCTGGATGGACGAGTGCCCCATGTTCGAGATCGACCCCGTCTCCGGCAAGTACGACGCGTTCCACCACCCGTTCGTCCTGCCCCAGAACGATCTCGAAGACGAGTACGTCGGAGGAGCATGCTTCGACCTGTGCCTGAACGGCAACGAGCTCGGATCCGGATCCCTGCGTATCCACAACGCCGACCTCCAGAAGGCGGTGTTCCACAAGCTCGGCCTGGACGACGAGAGGATCGAGGAGAACTTCGGATTCTTCGTGGAGGCCCTCAGCTACGGTGCTCCTCCGCACGGTGGAATCGCCATCGGAGTCGACAGGCTCTGCGCCATCCTCCTGAACAAGGACACCATCAGGGAGGTCATCGCATTCCCCAAGAACAAGAGGGCCGTGTCCCTGCTGGACGGCTCCCCTGAGAAGGTCGACGACTCCAAGCTCGAGGAGCTCCAGATCATCTCCCTGGCGGGCGACATCGACTTCTCTGATGTCGAGGACCTGTCCGAGGAGTGATCCCTAAACTACTGGGGAGGGCTCCCCTCCCTTCCTCTTTTCCAACGAGTCGGCAGTCTTACGTACGGATGTCGTATATCCAAAAATTATTAGGAATTCCTAAATATTATATACGCGGCAGACGTTCCTGTATCAGTGACATATCGCCGGTAATCCGGCGCCGCCGGACCCATGGTACACAGGTCCGGCGGACAATCTCATGGAGGTATGACGAGTGATAATAGGGATAAAGAAAATCAGAAAATCCAAGGCCGAGAACATGGAGCGCTGAAATCTCCAGTCTTTTTCAGGTCTCCGCCTGCGGATACTCCCGTCCGCAGGCGGTAAGCCGGCCACCTTCTTCCCGGGTGGCCAGTTCAACGTTTCATCCTGTCACGCTTACCTGACGACCATCTTGTAGAGTATGTCCGTGATTCCAGGTTCCAGCCCTATCTCCGTCGAGTATCTGAGGCTGACAGTTCTGCCGTTGTGCTCGAAGGTCCTCTCACGGGACCCTTCCTCGAGGCCCAGCTTCTCCGGGATCTCCACCACCGAATGATGGCTGGACGAAACGAACAGCGGTATTGCCAAGATATCGTCGAATCCCTCGTCCAGAACTCTCCGCAAGGCCTGCTCAACGGTCGGCTCGTTCATTTCGTTGTAGCACGGGAATGCGTCGAATCCCAGCTCGCTCACAATGCCTGCGTTGTACTCCACAGTCCTGGAGTTAACACCATCCTTGGACCCGTGTCCTATCAGCATAACCGCAGTCCTGTCAGGCTCGGCGGAGTACTGTCCTAGCACCGATCCGATGACACCTCTCATATGTGGGTCCGTACCGAAGGGTGAGGCCACTCTGACCCTGACGCATTTCCCATCAACCTCCACCGTTCCGCCCCTATTGCCCTCTCCGAGGCCAATCATCTTGGGGACAACCTTTTCGGAGAACATCCCGGAGGCGAAGAACAGGGGGATGACCACGACCTCCTCCACATCGTCTCTGGATAGGTACGAGAGTGTGTTCCGGACCTCTTCCTCTCCGCAGTTCTTGTAGATGTGTCTGACCCTAGTGCCCAACATACCCTCGAGTCTTCTCGCGTGCATCTCCGCCGCGTCTCCGTTCTTGCCCTCATCCGATCCGTGCGCTATGATAAGTGCCGTTCTCATTGTATCTCATCCCGATAGGCGGTTCGTCGAACGGTGTCCGCCGTCTATTTCAGTACTATATTAGGAATCACTAAAACAATTTAAATTATCCTAATAATGGTCGGCCCCCATCCGGGGACAGGGACCGGTTTGTTCATCCAGCGGTCTCAGAACCAGACTCTTTTGGCACCCTTGATCAGCAGCATGATGAAGATGGGACCGCCGATGATCGCGGTCAGGACGCCCACCGGTATGCCCACTATCACGTTGGCTATGCAGTCGCATCCGATCAGGATAATCGCCCCGATCGCCGCCGAGCAGGGGATCAGGTACCTTGCGTTGGACCCCACCAGGAGACGTGCCACGTGCGGCGCCACCAGACCCATGAACCCGATGGTTCCGGTGAACCCCACGATGGTGGCGGTCATCACGGCGACCAGCAGCAACGAGAGGGCGCGAACCCTTCTCACGGACACACCCATGCTGGACGCACTCCGGTCGCCAACGGTCATCAGGCCGATGTCGCGGGACATCAGCTGGAGCACGACGATGCAGATGACGGTCACCGCGAGCACTATCCCGACGTTGTCCCAAGACGCGGGTCCCAGGGACCCGACGTTCCATATGTACAACTGCTCCACGTTCTCCGAGTCGGCCATGAGGGTCATCAGCGATGTCATCGACCTGAACACGTACATGATAGCAACACCTGCCAGGATCATGGTAGTCGGTGTCATCCGGCTCTGCTTGGAAATCAGGACAATGGCCAATGTCGGAATCATGGCCAGCACGATGGCGTTCAGGGTGACCGCCAGGCTATGGTCGCCCACTGGTATCAGCGGGAGCCCCAGAATGAACATCAGGGCGGCTCCGAAGGATGCTCCTGATGCGACCCCAGTGGTGTACGGCTCAGCCAGTGGGTTGCGGAGCAGCGACTGCATCACGACGCCGGCGACGGCCAGTCCTGCTCCGACGACCACGCCCATGATGGCGCGGGGGACGCCGTCGTCCCACACGACGGTCTCCGCCACGTGGTTGTCCGTGGACCCTCCGTTCAGATGGGCCTTGAGGACCTCGATGACGATGTCCGGCGTCACGGTGTCCATAATCTGTGACAGGAATATCGAGCCGAAGGCCATCACGACCGACACAAGAAGGATGACCACAGAGATCAGAACCTTCCTGCGGTTGTCGCGGTAGTATCCTGCCTCGAGCTCCGAACAGTCTCCTTTCATCAGAACACCTCTCCGTAGCTTTTCTTGCGGCTGAAGATGATGTACAGGAAGATTGGCGAGCCGATCATCGACACGATCACTCCCAGGCGCAGCTCGTCGGGGGCGATGGCCGTGCGAGAGATCAGGTCGGCCACGAGGATCAGGAAGGATCCGAATAGCGCGGAAGCAGGGATCAGGAAGCGGTTGTTCCCTCCGATGACCATGCGTATCACGTGAGGGGCCACCAGGCCGACGAACCCTATGATGCCCACGAAACTGACCAGTGACGCGACGATCACGGAGACGATGATCATGACAATAGCCTTGAACATCCTCACGTCCAGGCCGAGGCTTTTGGCGCTGTCGTCGCCAAACGACAGCAGGTTCAGCTTGTTGCTGCACATCCAGATGGCGGCGGAGCCCAGCACAGTCACCGAAATCGGGATGTAGCACTGGTCCCAGGACATGATGTCTCCGAGGCTTCCGATTTGCCAGAGGTATGCCTCCTTCAGGGTGTCCGCGTCAGTGGCCACCATGATGGCGGACTCCAGTCCGCTGAATATGTATGACAGGGCGACACCCACCAGAATCGATGTGGCCGGACTCATCTTCATCATGCTGGACAGGGCGATCAGGATGAATGCAGGCACCAGGCCGCAGACGAACGCGTTCGTCACCACGCCCATGGAGCTGGATATGCTGGACAGGGCGAATCCGGTGACCACGGCCATGACGGCGCCGAAGCAGGCACCGTCGGATATGCCGGTGGTGTAGGAATCGGCCAGCGGGTTGTTCATCACACTCTGCATCGCGACACCGCAGATTGAGAGCCCCACACCCAGGAACACTCCGAGGCAGACCCGGGGGAGGTAGATGTTCCAGATCATGAAGTCGTCGTACCACTCGACACTACGGTACTCGTACTCGGTGCCGAGGATGTGGTTGATGATGTAGGAGCAGGTCTCGAAGAACCCGATGTCGCGTCCGTTCACCGTCAGCGAGAACGCCGCGAACGTCACGATCAGGACCATCAGCCCGGACACCAGCAGCACCTTGCGGAGTGTCTGCCTGGAGTAGTCGGTCTCCAGCTGGGACACCGTTTCCGGATCGACGCCTTTGTTCCGAAACAACATACGATCCCTCCAGGGTGCGGGCGTCATCCTTGCTGAAATCCCTGTCGCGGATGACGACGTGGGGTCTGTCGTCCTGTTCGAGGATGTCCACTTCCACTCCGTAGACCTTCCTCATGTTCTCCTCGGTGATCACGTCCTTCGGAGTCCCGACGGCGTAAATCGTGCCGTCGTGCATCATGATGATGTTGTCGGAGTACTTCGCTGCAATGTTGATGTCGTGGCTGATCATTATCACGACCAGCCCCCTCTCATTGGACTGCTTCTTCAGAAGGCGGATGACATCCATCTGGTGTCTGATGTCCAGATTGGAGGTCGGTTCGTCCAGGAGGAGAACCTCCGGCTCCTGGGCCAGTCCGCGGGCCAGCATCACCCTTTGGCGCTGACCGGCGGACAGTTCATTGAAAGGGCGCATGGCCAGGTCCTTGATATCCATCATCTCGAGGGTTCTTTCCACCACGACCATGTCTTCATGCATGGTGTTCCATTTCCTGTGGGGGTTGCGTCCCATCAGGACGGTGTCCACCACGCTCATGGGGAAGCTGTCGCTGGATGTGTACGGGATGTAACCGATCTTCTTGGCCAGGTCCTTGGCCTTGAAGGATGCCACGTCCTCGCCGTCCAGGAGGACCGTTCCCCTGGTAGGGGCCAGGATTCTGTTGATGCAGTGGATCAGTGTGGTCTTCCCTGCGCCGTTGGGTCCGATGATCGAGATGAGCTGGGGGTTGCAGATTTCCAGATCTATGTCCTTCAGGACGACGGATTCCCCGTTGTACCCGAAGTCGATCGATCCGAGCTCTAATAGTGTCATGGGGAATACGGCGGGGGCGGTGCCCCGCCTGAGTGGTTTCAAGCATTCCAAATGTAGACGCTCTGGGACACGTCGTAGTCGGCTCCGAGGATCTCGGTCACGTACTCCTGGAAGATGGATTGGGACCATCCATCGTCGAAGCAGTCGCCGTACATGGTCTCGGCCATGACAGCAAGCCTGACGGGCAGGGGCAGGGACCCGTTGATCAGGTAGTACCCGTCGTTCTGGTACGTGTACGTGTCCTCGAAGTATCCGGCGTACTTGGCAATATCATCCTGGCTCATGCCGTCCGGATAGACCAGTGTCCTGAAGTGGAAGATGTAGTCGGCGTTGTATTTCCCGTCCAGCAGCCAGTTGTCTCCCTCGTTGAACTTCTTGGTGGAATCCTCCCAGTCGGCCAGATTGTCCCCGCCGGCCATCTCGGAGGCGGCGTAGTAGTCGGAGCTGCTACCGCTCACGGAGTTGGACATGACGACGCAGAGGACGGTCTTGGTCCCATACTGGTCCCCTTCACTTTCCCGGATGGCGTCGAGGACGCCCTGGCTCCAAGAGATGTACCTCTCCGCCTCGTCTTCACACCCGAGCAGGATGCCCATGGAGGAGATGGCCATGATCTGGTCGTCGAAGTTCATGAGGTTGAACTCCAGGTAGGAAATTCCAAGATTCTCGATGGCGCTGACGACCTCGGCCTCGGTGGACATCCCAGACTCCTCGCTGAACACCAGGTCGATCCGGTTCTGAGTGAGGAGGTTCAGGGACTCGGCGGTGAGCTTGCGGCTGTCCTCGGTGAGGCAGGTGATCCTACCCTCGTCGAGGGCGCTGCCAAGTTTGGAGTCGAGCACATCACTGACATCTCCTGTGTTAAGGGCGACACCCTTCAGGTTGTCCATGTCTCCGAGTCCGAGGATGCTGATGATGGATTTCATGTTGGTTCCGGCGGAGACGGCGAAGTTGCCGATGGGGTATGGGACGGCCACCGCGTTGTTGGTGGCGTTGACAACATAGACTGTGGTCTGCTCGTTGTTGATGACGGAGTCGACGACGTCCAGGTCATTCTGGTCGACGACACCGTCCAGGTTGGCGTCGGCAAGGGGATAGTCCTCCAATGTGTATTCTCCGTCGATGATGCTCTCAATCACCGACTTGTCGGTTTCATCTACGCGGCTGTCCCCGTTGACGTTTCCGTAGAAGGCTCCGGACTGGACCTCTCCGGAAACGGGCGGGGTGCTGTCATCGCCGTTGTTCCGACTCAGGACAACCGCCGCGGCGGCGATTACGATCACAGCGACAACGAATACTGTTACTATCTGTTTCGTGTTCATTCATATACCCTCCAGGGGTACAATCAAACATCTGTTGTTGCAAGTTCAGGAATTCCTAAATACATATATAATTTTAGGGATTCATAAAAATGTTTAGTGATACCATAATTCAAACCGAGGGCCTGACCAAGGTCTTCGGAAAACTGAGGGCCGTGGACGGTCTGAGCTTCGAGGTCCGCAAAGGAGAGATCTACGGGTTCCTGGGACCGAACGGAGCGGGGAAGACCACCACTGTCCGCATGCTCACAACCATGGAGATTCCGACGTCCGGAAGGATCCTGGTGGACGGTCATGACACCTGCACGGAGTACATAGAGGCCAGAAGGACTATAGGCGTCATCCAGCAGCAGAACAGTCTGGACAAGGACATCTCCGTCAGGGAGAACATCATGCATCACGCGCTGATGCAGAACATGACCCGTCAGGAGGCGAAGGAGCGCATGATCGAGTTGTGCGACATCATGGAACTCACCGACCGTCTGGACGACTTGGTGGAGCACCTGTCCGGCGGATGGAAGAAGAGGGTCTCCATCGTCTGCTCGATGGTCCATGACCCGGACATCCTTTTCATGGATGAGCCGACCACCGGTTTGGACACCCAGTCCAGGAACCTGCTGTGGAAGATGATCCGTGCCCTGAACAAGAAGGGGACAACCATATTCCTGACCACCCACTACATCTTCGAGGCCGAGTCCCTGTGCGACAGGATCGGTATGATCATGAAGGGGAAGCTGGTGGCCGAGGGGACGCCGGAGGAACTAATCGAGTCGGTCGGACGTTTCGCGATGGTACGTACCGATGAGGATGATGAAACGACGATCTCGTTCTACCCCGATCGGTACGCCGCCAAGGCGGCCGCCGACGAGTTCACAGGGGAGCACAACACCGTCGTGAGGAGGACGACGCTGGAGGATGTGTTCCTGGAAATAACGGGAGGTCCCCGCTGATGTACAACTTCTTCAGCGAGGTCTATCGCGTATCGTACAGCGATCTGTGCTTCCTGCGCAGACACCTTCCAGAGACCCTGATCTCCGCGCTGATGGGCCCCTTGCTGTATCTCATAGCTTTCGCCTACGGCATGAGGGCCGGGGACACCGAGGCCGGGGTGAGCTACATCGCCTACTCCATCCCGGGTATCGTGGCGATGACCTCCATGACCGCTGGATTCACGTCCTCCGCTCAGAAGATAATGATCCAGAGGCTTTTCCACTCCAGCTTCGACGAGATGATTCTCTGCCCCATGCACATGTCATCCATTGTGTTCGGGAAGGCGGTGGTGGGAATAGTCAGGGGCCTGATGGGATGCATGATCCTGCTGGCCCTGGGGTATTTCATCGCGCCCGAGCTGATGCTGAGCCCTGGCCTGCTGCTGTGCACCCTGTTCTCATGCGTGACGTTCGCACTGCTGGGAGTGGCCGCGGGCCTGCTGGCACGTTCCAGCGCCACCCTCAACCTGTTCTCCAGCCTGGTCATCATGCCCATGACGTTCATGTGCGGGACTCTGTTCTCGGTGAACGCCCTGCCCGATGCCGTGGGGTACGTGATATGGGCCCTTCCGCTGACGCACTCGTCGGAGATTGTTCGTGCGGTGGCTCTCGGTTGGGATATCCCGTGGCTGTCCATGGCTGTGATGCTGGCGTACCTGGTGGCGTTCTTTCTGCTGGACTGGTACATCATCAAGAAGAAGCTCTATCGATGGGCCTCGGCCCTCTCCTCTCACGAGAGCAGTCCGATGGCCATGCGGGCGGCCAGCTCCGCTGCATGGCGAGAGGTCCCTATCGGTCCTGTCACAGCGAACTCCATGTTCTCAGGCACTGGGACCAGCTTCGATGCGAGTCTCATCTGCACTGCGACGATCCTCTCCGCACCCTGGGAGACCAGATCCCCCACTGCGGAGGGCATGTCCTTCGACGCCGGCCCCGTTACGCTCCTGACACGATACCCGTGAGCGCGCAGGGCATCCTCCCCAGGGAGCCCGTCGGCCGATCCATGGCCAAGGAGCACCACACCCGTACCCTCCGCCGGGAACCCAGTGCTCCTCACGGTCGAGATCACAGCGTCTCCTATCCCAGGTTCCCGTCCTACAGGTCCGGAGACTGCGATTGACACGTCCCTGCCATGGACCTCCACGGTCCCGGAGGTCTCCCCGGGGCGGAGCCCCAGGTTCCTGGGGATCGAGCTCACGTACTTCCCCTCGGATAGGAAGAGGGGGACCACGGCCACTCTGTCCGCCCCCGATTCCACGAGGGACCCCATCGCTTCCCGCAGCTTCGGCTCGCCGAACCTCTTGAAGCCGGCAACCGTGCGTAAACCAGTCAGCGATTCCACCTGCGAGGCGACGTCAAGCACGCCCCTATTCCCATCCTTCGTCCCGTGGGCCACAATCAGGATTCCGTCCATGGATGTTTAAGGCATTCATAAAATAATACGGTGTCCCTTGGAAATGGGGAAGACGGAGGGGCAGGCCCCTCCGGATTCTCAGAGCCTGGATTCGATCATCCTCTTGACGGCGTCGACAACTTCGGATGACGAGTACCTGCCGCCGGAGCTCTTCAACACGAACCCGATGGCCTTGTTGGCCGCCTTGTCGTTCTTCCTGTAGTCCTCGATGATGCCGGGGTTCTGGTCCAGGTAGTCGGAGACGATCTTGTCCAGGTCTCCGGAGGCCTCCGCGGCCTTCTCCGGGTCCTCGCCGGTCATGAGGCACTTGATCTCTATGCCGCACTCGGTGTCGGTGATCTCGCCCGCGGCGAACCTGTCCACGATGCCGATGACGTCGTGGACGTCGGCGCCGCTGGTCTCCAGGGACTTCCAGTTGGAGCTGACGGGTCCGGCAACCCACTTCACGGCGTTCTGGGTTCCGTGCTTCGCGGCGACCTCCTCGAACAGCTCCGCCAGGGTCACGGACGTGTTGACGAGCTGCTTGGCCATCTTCTGGTCGATGCCGTACTGCTGGGACAGCCTGACCGTCATCTTCTGAGGGCTCTCCCTGATTTTGATGGACTCGGCCATCTCCCTGATGTGGTAGACCCCGAGGTCGGGCTCGTCGATGTAGCCGTAGTCGGCTTCGAACTCCTTCTTCCTGACGCTGATGGTGACCCCGCGCTCCTCGTCGAAGCGCCTGGTCTCCCTGTCGATCTTCCCGCCGGCCTTGAGGATCTTCGTCTGGCGGACGACCTCGAAGGTCAGGGCCCTCTCGACGTTCTTCAGCCCGGTGACGTTCTTGACCTCGACCCTCTCCTTGCCGACGGAGATGTTGCAGTCGCAGCGGATGCTCCTCTCCCCGTCGCCGGGGATGTCGATGACGCACCTGATGTCCTGGATCAGCTGTCCGAGGAACTCCCTGGCCTCGGCGGGGGTGGATATGTCCGGCTCGGTGACGATCTCCGCCAGGGGGATGCCCGAGCGGTTGTAGTCCACGAGGGAGGACAGGTCCCCGACCCTCTTGGTCTTCCCAGGGTCCTCCTCCACGTGGATCCTCGTGATCCTGATCGGCTTCTTGCCGTTGAGGTAGTAGACGCCACCCTCCCCGATGGGGTTGTCGTACTGCGTGATCTGCACGCTCTTCGACATGTCCGGGTAGAAGTACGTCTTCCTGGAGAACCAGGTCGTGTCGGCAACCTTGCATCCGAGGAGCTTGGCGAGCATGATCCCGTACTCGAGCACCTTCCTGTTCAGGACGGGCCTGGACCCGGGCATACCGAGGCATGTGGGGCACACGTGGGTGTTCGGCCCCGGGGCGTCCGTGGCCGGGCAGGAGCAGAACATCTTCGTCTTGGTCGGCAGCTGAACGTGTATCTCCAGACCTATCTTCATTGGGCCACCTCCGGTCTCCTGATCTCGAACTCCCTCTCCCAGGCCTCGGCCATGGAGAAGAGGACGTCCTCGTCCCAGTGGTCGGCGACGAACTGCATGCCTATGGGCATGCCGTCGGATCCGTATCCGCAGGGGACCGACATGTGGGGGGTTCCCGCTATGTTGGCGGGGACCGTCAGATAGTCCGCCTTGTAGCTGTCGAGTGCGGACATCTTCGAGATGTCGTCGAACCTGGGGGCTGTGAACGGCATGGTGGGCGCGAGGACCGCGTCGTGGTCCTTCAGAACCCTCTTGTAGTCGTCTATGACGACCTGCCTGACCTGCCTGGCCTTGGAGTAGTACCTGTCGCTGTACCCGGCCATCCTGGTGAACGTACCTAGGAGGATCCTCCTCTTCGCCTCGTCGCCGAAGTATTTGGAACGCACGCCGGAGAAGCAGTCGTCGAACTTCAGGGACAGGTCTCCGTCCTGCCTGCCGTACCTCATGCCGACGTACCTTGCGAGGTTGGTGGACGCCTCGGACGTGGCCAGGACGTAGTATGCGGGCATGGCGTACCTCAGTGAGGGCATGTCGACCGTCTCGACATCGATCCCCATGCGTCTGAGCTCGTCCAGGGCCTTGTTGAACGCGGACTCCACATCCTTGGAGAGGCCCTCGATGCCCTCCTTCGGGACGGCGACCGACTTCATCTTCCTGCCCGCGTTGACGAGCTCCGGCTGGACGCAGGAGGTGGGGTCCTTCTCGTCCCTGCCGGCGATGACGCCGATGTACTTCCTGAGGTCCCCGGCCTTCGCGGAGAGCACTCCGATCTTGTCCAGGGAGTTGCCGTAGTCGATGAGTCCGTATCTGGACACGCGTCCGTACGTGGGCGCGATGCCGTAGACCCCGCAGAAGCTGGCGGGGCAGCAGATCGATCCGCCGGTGGACACTCCCAGCGACACGTGGTCCTCGAAGACCGCTGCGGCACAGGCGGATCCGCCGGAGGAGCCCCCGCAGGCCCTCTCCAGGTCGTAGGGGTTCCTGGGGATCTCGAATCCGGAGTTGGTCGAGAACGTACCGAACCCGAACTCGTCCATGTTGGTCTTTCCGATGAGCATGCCGCCCGCCTCCCTCATCCTGGCGATGGCGGTGGCGTCGAACGCGGGGCGGTACCCCTCCAGGATCCTGGATCCCGCGCATGTCTCCATGTCCTTGGACGTCAGGTTGTCCTTGGCGGAGAACAGGAACTTCGCGTCCCCGGGGTCGGTCTCGTGGGTCCTGTCGTGGAACATCCCGTATTTCGAGTTCACGGACTCGAGGTTCTCCAAGACGGTTCTCATGCTCATGACAGCCTCGGCCCCCTTACGTATCTCTCGTAGGTGTCCATGTCCCTGAGCAGGACGTCCGCATCGATCTCCATGCGGGGCTCGTCGTCCCTGAGGACGTCCGCCACCTCGATGGGGTTGATGCCGCGCTTGTCCGATTCGGGAGCCTCGTCCAGAAGCTCGAAGTATCCGAGGATCTCGCCGAGGTCCGCGCTGTACCTCTCGATCTCCTCCTCTGTGAGTCTGATGTGGGCCGTACGGGCGACCCTCTCAACGGTTTCTCTGTCCATCGTCAAGACCTTCGTGCGGTTATCCGAGATAATTATTAAAAGAATGTCGTGCGCGGGTGCGCGTGCGACGATTGGGACGGGGCCTCCCGCCGGATGTACGTCAGGAGATGAGCACGATGCCGTAGAACGTGACCGCGTCGTCCCTGAACTCGAACGTCTCCCCCACGGATGCGAGGTACGACTCCATGTCGATGCCCACTATGGACACGGACGGCAGCACCAGGTCCGGGTGCCTGCACGGCTCGGGGTAGGTGCATTCCGGGCAGATGTCGCACCCCCCGTCGGAGAACCCCCTGCATCCGATCCCCGCGTCGCGGAGCCTGGACAGGATTCCCCTTACCGTCGTCTTCATGAGCGTGTTGAACTCCTGGACCTTTCCCTCGTCGTGCGGGTCGCAGGGGAACGTCCTGCTTACCAGGAGGGCGGACGAGAATCCCTCCGCGAGCGTGTCCATGTGCTCGTCGAACCCGGGAGGGCAGGCCCAGTTGGTCCCGTACTTGCCGCACAGGTTGTCCTCGCACATCCTCCTGCATCTCGCGACGGTCTGGCCGTCGTAGGGCGGGATCGAGGTCTCGCGCACGGAGAAGCCGGACAGGTCGAGTCCGGACAGAGCGGTCTCCCAGGGTCTCATGGGAATCCATCCGAGGGTCCGTTTATAAGTCTTATCGGTAGCATATATATCGGTCCCTGGTTAACTGCCCGTCCATGGCAGAGGCAACCCCCGAGAAGAAGATCGCCAACGCGATGAAGGCGATGGACGAGGGAGATTTCAAGAAAGCGTACACGGCGTTCAAGAAGCTCGCAGCGGAGCTTCCCGACAACGCCGATGTCTGGTACTACAAGGCAGAGTGCGGGAACTACGCATCCGGAATGTTCGGTGCGAAGGTGGATGTCCAGGAGATCATGGACGCCTACAAGAAGGCCATCGAGCTCGACGGGGACCGCGTGGACTACTACCAGTCCTACGGCCTGTTCTGCATCTCCGTCAACAAGTACGACGAGGCTGAGAAGGCCTACTGCGAGGCCGCCGAGATGGACGAGTCCATGTCCGCATCCCTGTACTCGGAGTTCGCCATAGAGTACTACAACAACGTCATGGCCACCTACGGCGAGATCATGGAGGACCCCAAGGCCCGTGCTCCGTACGGCAAGAAGGCCCTCGAGTACATGCTCAAGGCCCTGGACATGACGCCCGACGAGGCCAAGTCCCTCCTGTGACCTCTCAGGCCACAGCAGCAAACCCTTTCACACTCTCCCATCCTAAACGGCCTTCCTGTTTTCCAATTAGACAAATGTCTATTTCGATACCATATGGACAGTATTAACGTCCAATTATAGCATGATATTATGTCATTCCATCTTCATTTCAGTTGAAATCCTAGATAATCACAGATAATCTTGAAATATGATTATACATTTGTCCAGAATATCCTGATGAAAGGATTCAAACATTCAAAAGGTGAATAAATTTGAAGATGATTGCATGGGTCGCCTCGGCTCTTGTCGCACTTCTGGCCATCACGATGTTCGTGATCCCGGAGGTGTCCGCGGCGACCGAGGATTCCACGACGGATGTGGTCTCGTCCGTCTTCATCTTCCTCTGCACGATGCTGGTGTTCATCATGTCCCCGGCGATCGCACTGTTCTACGGTGGCATGCTGAGGAAGCAGAGCATGACGTCCATCATTGCCCAGTGCATCGGTGTCATGGCCGTGTCAGGGGTCGTGTGGTGGGTCGTCGGATACTCCCTGGCACTCACAGGCGACGGGCCCCTCGTCGGAGGGCTCGACGCTCTGTTCGGATCCGGACTCTCCCTCACAGGGGAGGACGGTGGCATCCCGTCCTACGAGTACATGCTCTTCCAGGGGACCTTCGCCCTGCTGACAGCCTGCATAGTCTTCGGTGCCACGGCCGAGAGGGTCAGGTACTCCGCGATCCTGGTGTTCATGGCGCTGTGGTCCCTGGCGGTGTACGCCCCGATGGCGCACATGGTCTGGGGAGGAGGTCTCATACACTCCCTGGCCGAGGTCGGTCTCCCCAACGTCGATTTCGCCGGAGGGACGGTCGTCCACATCTGCTCCGGAGTCAGCGGCGTGGCCGCGGCGATTGCGATAGGCGGCAGGAGCGGGAGGATCTCCAAGGGCAGGTCCCACAACGTCCCCCTGATGTTCATCGGCTGCGCGGCCCTGTGGGTCGGATGGTTCGGGTTCAACTGCGGTTCCGCAGGGTCGTTCAACGACATCGCGGTCCTGGCAGGCGTCAACACGTTCGTTGCCTCTTGCGTCTCGACCGTCGTGTGGATCGTGGTCCAGTACCTCCACGTAGGACGTGTCAGCGTGACAGGTCTGTGCGCCGGCGTTCTGGCAGGGCTGGTCGGGATCACGCCCGGATGCGGATACGTGGAACCCTGGGCGGCAGTCCCGATCGGCGCGGTCGCGGCCGTCGTGTGCTACTTCGGAATCATATTCATGCGTGGTCGCAGCGGCATCGATGATGCGCTCGACGTCATGGGCGTCCATGGCTTTGGAGGCATATGGGGTGCGATCTCGGTGGGGATATTCGCCACTGCATCCTACGCGGGCTACGGCGGACTCATCGAGGGTTCCGTGAACCTGTTCGCCGGGCAGGTGGTCTCGGTCGTCATCACAATGGTGTACTGCTTCGTCGTGTCCTTCGTCATAATGAAGGCCATCGACTATGTTCTGAGGAACGCGGGAAGCAGGAAGGGTGCGGCGCTCACCGAGAGCGAGCAGATGATCGGTGCCGACACGATCGAGCACGGGGAGCCGTCCTACCTGATGTGAGGTGATCGAGATGAAGATGGTAATGGCAGTGATAAGGCCCGAGCGCCTCCAGTGCGTGAAGGACGCGCTGAGGGACATCGGGATCAACGGCATGACGATATCCCATGTCACCGGACGCGGGGAGCAGATGGGCCTCACCTTCACGACCAGGGTCGGAGAGTTCGTCGTCGACGAGATCGAGAAGGTGAAGATCGAGTCGGTCGTGGATGACGGGGATGTGGAAAGGGTCATCGAGACGATCCGCAGGTCCGCCGAGACAGGGAATCCGGGTGACGGCAGGATATTCGTCATCCCGGTGGAGAGGTCGATAAGGATCAGGACGGGCGACGACTGAACAGGTCCACTCTCACCAAACCGCTTACCGTCGCCCTCTATTTTCCTCCGGCGACGGGAAACCCCCATCAAAAGCATCGAAATTAGAAGAGATGGTGCGATTGCCGGGAATCGAACCCGGGTCAGAAGCTTGGGAAGCTCCCGTCCTAACCGCTGGACTACAATCGCCTAGGAAGAGCCAATGAGGTTCTGGTATTTAACAAACGACGTCGTGTTCCATACGGGTTTTTATATTATAGTCATATTCCAGCAATCACGGGCCCGTGGTCTAGGGGTTATGACGTCGCCCTTACAAGGCGAAGGTCGCCGGTTCAAATCCGGCCGGGCCCACCATGTGGTTCTCCGACTCAGCCTTAGTTTTAAATAAGGTCATGTTCTCGGGGGGCTAACGGACTCGTGGTCTAGGGGTTATGACGTCGCCTTCACACGGCGGAGGTCGCCGGTTCAAATCCGGCCGGGTCCACCATCTCCCGATTTTCCTGCATCGTCTTTCGGCGGTAACATCTTAATCCGATTCTTCCGATACGTCTGCCATCATGTCAGACTACCCAGATTTGCAGACCACCGATGAGGGCAGGGAGTACGAGAAGATGATCGACCAGGTCCTCGGCGGAGAGAAGAGGGACTTCCCCAGCTACTACGGTGGGATGAAGGTCGCATCCGGAACGGATTTCATCGTCTCCAGCCCGATAGACGACTCCATCACGTACGGCAGGTTCCAGGAGCCCGAGGAGGGCATCATGGCCGAGGCCGTCGAGGCGGCGAAGAAGGCCTTCGAGACATGGTCGGAGGTCCCGGTGTCGGAGCGCGCGGCGTACTTCGAGAAGTACCTGACGCTGCTGAAGGCCAGGAGGCTGTATTACGCCGCCATGGTCACCGTGAGCTCGGGCATGGTCCGCGAGGACGCTGTCTCCGAGGTCGACTCGCTCATCGCAGCAGTGGAGGGGATTCTGGCGGACGCGGCTTCCCACAAGGGCAAGCCGCTGGGTGTCTGGGCGGTCATCTCCGCCCACAACTCTCCCATGGCATCCCCCGTCGCGTACGCTGTGGCGGCCATGGTCGCGGGAAACACCGTCGTCATGAACCCGTCCAAGCACTGCCCTCTGCCGGTCTACTCGTTCTACGAGTCCATGGAGAGGTACGGTCTGCCTGACGGCGTCCTGAACCTGGTCGTCGACAGGAAGGACGAGTCCACGGAGGCCCTGGCGAACGACATGCGCGTCGTGGGCATCGCGGCGAGCGGATCCGGGGACAGGCTCGAGGACCTCATGTTCCTCCAGGTGGACGACGAGCTGAGGTTCATCAACGACATCAAGGGCATGAACCCCGCCATAGTCTACAGGCCGGCCGACATGAAGGCCGCGGCGAGGTCAATCGTCGATTCCGCGTTCGCGTACAGCGGTCAGCGTCTGTACTCCTGCTCCAAGGTCATAGTCACCATGGATGAGCAGAAGCGTCTCGTCGAGGCGGTCTCCGAGATCATGAAGGATTTGCGCGTGGGTGACCCCGTGGACGATGTGACCTTCACCGGACCGATCATAAGCAAGGACGCGGCAAAGCGCTTCGTCTCGCTCTATCAGGAGAACCTTCCGTTCGTCATCTCCAAGGCCCCTGCCGCCATGGGCGTGTCCGACCTCTACGTGTCCCCCATCGTCGTGTCCGGTCTGGACGACGAGAACGACCTCAGCTACATGGACTCGGGCCTTCCCATCCTGAACATCAAGGTCGTGGATTCCCTGGACGCCGCGTTTGAGGAGATCCAGAACACCGAATGCGGTCTGTCGGCAGGCATGTTCGCGAAGGATCCGAAGATCATCGCCCGCTTCAAGGAGGAGGTCGACGTCCTCCTGAGGTACGTCAACTGCAGCAGCCGCACCCTCGGAGCCGCCAACGGCGCGGTGCTCTCCTCGTTCTGCAGGTGATCTCAAACAATCCTGACCTCCTTGGCCGTGCCCTTCATGGACTTGGCCAGGGAGGATATCTCGCTTTTCTTGTACTGGAGGGCCCCGGGCTCCGACGAGCGCTTTATCTGCAGGAGCATGGCGCCCTTTATGTGGTCGCCGAGGTCCAGGACGTCCTCCACCGTCAGGCGCTGCGGCTCGGTGACGACGGTCACCGCGAATCTGCAGTCCCCGTCCCTGGCGATCCTCATGGAGTCCAGCTGGCATTTCTTGGGGTACCTGTCGAAGACGAACGACACGATGTCCGCGTAACCTGCGCCCACGAGGTCGTCCAGGACTGTCGGTCTGGAGCCGTTGGTCTCGATGACGCATCTCGCATGAGGCGGTCTCAGAACACGGATGAGTTTGTGTATCCCGTCCACCTCCAGCACGTCCGTCTCTACGCCGCGGAAGAGGATCCCGTCCAGGGAGTCCTTGTCCCCGTTTATCGAGTTGGCGACCTCCGTCTCGTTGACGCCGGGGCCGTCGTCGGTGGAGACGCCCACCGATGAGAGGTACAGGCCGGGGAGGGAGACGGTGTCCGTTCTCCTGAAGTTCGCGATGCGCATGATGATGGATGGGTCTATGATGACTTAAAACCTGTATTGCTCAAAAATTATCCATAAGGGACTGGAGCACGTCGCAGCCGTCGGCATCGAGGTCGTCCAGTACGACAAGCGCTCCGTGACGCATCACCGACACCGAGGCAACAGACAGGGCGTACTCCCCTGACCAGGTGCGGGTCATCACGGGATGGCACGCCTGTGGGAAGGAGTGCTCGGTCTCGAGCCTCTGCAGGTCGGTGTTGATCTCCAGGCATCCCTTCATGTTCTGGCAACCGGGGCACAGGACGATCCCGGCGGCTCCGCAGTCCTCAGAGGTCTCCACGTTGTCCATCAGGGACTCGGTGTCCATGCCCGGTACGGACATCGGACACGACGTAACGGCGGACAGCACAGCGGTCTCCCCCAGGCGGTCGGAGTCCGTGATGCACAGGAGCGGCTTGTGGTCGGGGACCGTTGACGCCGCCTCGCGCAGGCACACGGGGTCTGCCGATTCGAGGATCAGGCCGAGTCCGGTGCCCGCAGCAGCCTCGGTCGCGGCGGAGAACAGCGCCGGATCCATCGAGTCGTTCCTGACGCAGACGAACCTCAGGCGGGGATGTTCGGCGGCCAGGGCCGCGATCCTGGAGATGCGGTCTGTCAGCATATCCCCGTACAGGATGTCCGACACCGACAATGCGAAGGCGCGTTCCTCCGGCGAAACCCAAACCCCGTCGACTTCTATCCCGGCCATGGTATCACAGGTCCGCCAGCTCCTCTCCGTAGACGCGGGCCATGTCCGCCGCGCCGGGGCCTCTCACGATCAGTATGTCCGTCCCGGCCATCATGGCGGCAAGAGCCGCCTCGGCCTCCCACATGGATGCGACCCTAGCATCGGGGAATCCTGCATCCCAGCAGCGGACGGTGCTGCACATAGTGGGATGTCTGAGGGTCGTATCATCGTTCAGGGCTCTGCGGCGGACCTCCTCCGCCAGTTCCACGCTGCGGGACAGCCCCTGGCCCATAGAGAACCCTCCGAGGTCGATAACAATGTCTTGTCCGTCGCCTTCGGCGGAGCAGCGTTCTGATATCTCGTCCGCGGTGGAACCGCCGACAGCTGTCGCGTGGCGTCCGCGAGGCCCTCCGTAAGGCCCGTTCCTGCCGATGAGTATCATGGAGCAGTCGTCGATGCGAGACACCCCCTCCAGCACATCATCGTCTGCGGAGACGGCGACGGGAAGGCGTGTGCGTTCGCATATCCTGCGAACGATTTCCGGGTTCCCGCTTCTCAGGTCGATCCAGATACCGTCCGCTCCGATCTCCTTCCACATCACCGCCCATTCCTCCGGGTCGGTCTGGCGGCCGGAGAACATGTCGGCCGCTAGGGAGGGGTACGAGGAGAGGTCGTCCGTGACCTGGCCGAATACCAGCGGCCTCCTCCTTCTGGCCCCGTCCAGGTCCAGGAACGGGAGGCTCTGCGCCCCGCCGGCCACGTAGTCGCCGCGTCCGAGGTAGAGCTCCCCGAGCGGAGCGCACGGCCTGCGGGACGTCTTGGGCAGCCTCATGTCAGCTCAGCTCTGTGAGCTCCTTGACGAGGAAGATGCCGTTCAGCTCGTCCATCGCCGCGGGGAGTGTGTCGCATATCTCGCGGAAGGACTTGTTGCTCTTGCATATGTCCATGACGAGCTCGAGATACATGGTCTCGTAGCAGATCTTCACCTTGCTGAAGACGGAGATCAGGTTGACGTTCCAGTCTGCGATCACCGTGAGGGCCTGGGTGATGCTGCCTGGGCAGTCCGGGATCTCCATGCCCACCTTGACCAGGCGGGTCTGCTCCTTGAAGAATGTGATGGACAGGATCCAGGAGTCCGCGTCCATGGTGATGAGGACGTTCTTCCCGTCGATGTCCGGGAGGATGTCACCGTACTGGTCGGCGACGTCGAAGCATCCGTTCTTGATGCTCGAGGGGTATCCGCGGCGGAGCTCCTCCTTCCCGCCGGACATGTTGCCCTTGAATAACCTTCCGATCTCTGCAGGTTTGAAGTCGATCCTCTTGATCTTGGAGACACTGGGGTCGTTCTTCGCCTTGAGGGCCTCGAACTCGTCCCTGAGGATGTCGACCTCTCCGGCGAAGTTCATGTCGGCCATGAGCTTCCACACGATGACTGTGTCCGAGATGCCGTTCAGGGACGCGGAGTTCAGGATGTTGATCTCCTTGGACGCCAGGAAGTTGGCCGCCTGAGCGCTGGATCCGGGGACGTCATCCAGGTACATCGTGATGTGGGTGAGCGTGCGGTAGTTCTCCTGCGGGAAGACGGACAGGATTATCTCGTAGTCCTTGGGACCCTCCGCGGGATGCTTGAAGATGGTGCTGTACACGTAGCCCCCGTCGACGAGACCCATCGTGTCGGACATCCAGCTGTCCACTTTGATCGAAGAACCGTTGACTTTCGCAAACTCCCAAATCTTCATTTGAGCCCTCTGCCGACTCGAATGTCCCGGCCGTCATAAAGCTTTGCGGTCGAAGAGGTTCTTTGGAGACACGAGTGGCTGGGTCCAGCCGGGATCCTCCTCCAGCCTCTCCAGGTCCAGAGCCAGGTTGTGCAGGCTCCCTCCGTCGGAGGGGTCGGATGCGATCCTGCGGACTGTGCCCGAGGCGCCACCCGCCCGCTGCTCGATCCCGGACATATGCAGGGCCTCGTCGATCAGGTCGGCCGCCTCGTTCAACAGCCTCTCCGCCTCGCGGAGCTTCTCAGCCCTCTCGATCCTGTCCGTGTCAGACCCTCCTTTCGATGACGTATCTCGCCGGCTTGGAGCAGTTGCCCTTCGCGGAGTATCCGCAGACCTTGCATCTGCGCATGAGCTCCACCGTCTTCCCGTCCAGGGTCCTGTTCCTCACCGACAGCAGGATCGAGCCGCACACCGGGCACCATTTGCCCGCCGGTCTCCCCTTGTCCGCGTACTTTATCTCAAGTTTGAACAGCTGTCTGGAGATGCCTATCCTGCGGATCCTCTCCGGCCCGACGCGGTAGTCCGTGTCCAGGCACATGAGCTCCGCCGAGACCGCGTCGCAGAGCTCCCTCTGCGAACGCATGTGCGGTGTGCGTACCAGGACGTTCTCGATCGCCTTGGCGACCTCGTCCTCCGAAGGGATCCTGTAGGACATCTGGCGGGTCATCGGGATGTTCGTATTTATGGGGAACCCAATCAATTAAAACGGTGGCACGATACCGCATACATCCGCGGGAGTGGCCGAGCTGGCCAAAGGCGCGGGACTTAAGATCCCGTCCTTAGTGGTTCAAGGGTTCGAATCCCTTCTCCCGCACCATCATGGAAACACTCGATGCCCAGACAATCGCCATTCATGTCATCCGATGAAGGGGCGTTCGTCACATCCGGACAACAGCCCGTCTGCTCGGACAGGGGTGGTTCAGGTTCTTTCAGATCAAAACGACCGCTCCTGCATCGACAGATTCCAAACAATCGCAACGGTCGATGTCTAATCCGTTTCACCATTAAAGGAGTGTCCTGGTACAACTGTGCATGTTTGAACATGAACCATTTTAATCCGTGACGGAAATCCGACAACTATGTCCGAGAAATCCGACGAGTTCAAGGTCCAGCTTCTAGAGACGTTCGCCTCCCTGATCACAGCGGCGTTCGGTCTCGTCGCGGCTCTGGCCTGGAACGACACAATCAAGGCCGCCATCAAGGCGGTGTTCGGAACCGAGGACGATCTGGTCGGTATGCTTGTCTACGCAGTGATCGTGACGATCATCGCGGTCATCATGACCCTGCTCATCTCCAGGTCGCTTTCCAAGGCGAAGAAGGCCCTCCACCTCGTCAAAGAGGAGAACAAGGAGTGAGTCTCAGGCTCCGTCCGAGTCGTCGCACCTCTGCGAGAGGTCCGGCTCGACGTCCTTAAACCTCTTCATCAGCTTCCTCATCCTCTTGTCGCTCTCGCGGTTCCTGATGTAGCTGATCAGTGTCATCCCCGTCAGCTCCTCCGTTCTGGGACCCGAACGGACGTAGAATATCTCGATCTTCCCGTCCTTGTAGAACACCGGCATTGGACACGGGTCGCACTTCACCCTTATTACCACCTTGTCGTCGAAGTCTATCAGGTTGAACGTGATGAAGGGCAGGAAGCTGTTGCCGATCTTGCTGGCTATCAGGTTCGTGAGGTGGAGTCCCATCTTGTCCTTGTTCTCGAAGCTCTGGATGTCGGCCCCGATTATGTCGCCGTCGTCGTCCACACCAATCAGGAGGTTGCCTCCGTCGGTGTTCAGGAACGCGACTATCGTCTTGAGGACGGCCTTCTCCATCCTCTTGTCCGTCTCTCCGGTCTCGAGGTTGGTGCGGAGCGTGGACTTGAACTCCAGTCTGTTGGACTCCCCGTCGCGGATGAGTCTCTGGATGTCCTCCTTCTGCCTGTTCTCGAGTCCGAGGGCCTCCGAGTTCTCCTCCAGGAACGATCCCAGGGTGTACTTGAAGAGGTTGTGCCTGTCGTCCTCGTAGTACATGATGCAGACCACGGCGGTGCCGAGGATGACCATGAGGGTCTCGTTCATGAGATCGTTAAGTCCGATCCCCTCGATCTCGGTCCAGACGTTAGCGATGTAGTACTGGAGCATCCTCATCAGGATGTACATCGAGACGGAAACCGACATCATAAACAGGAGGACCATCATCTGGTTCTCGTTGCGGACGCCGGGCATGGACTTCAGGAGCATGTAGACGAGGATCAGACCGAGCAGGCCGAAGTTGACCCCCACGAGGAAGTTGACGATCATCATGACCACGGTGCCGTCTACCAGGAACCTTCCCAGCACCGATATGAAGAACGTCGCGCACATCATCATGATGATGAGCGGGGGGATGTGGACGCTGTGCCTGTCGGTGAACATGGTCATAGCCAGGATCACGATGATGGGCAGGGTGAGGACGAGGTCGCGGGTCTCCCCAACAGCGATCAATCCGATGGCGACCACAAGGGTGGCCATAAGCATGCCGACGTACAGGGCCTTGGCGAATCCCTTCAGGCGCTTGTTGGAGTACTCCACGTCCCGGTTGTCCATGTTTGTGAAACCACGGCGTGTCTTAATTACATTCGCACGCACGATTCGTCGCGTACGCGATTATTATAAATACCGTCTCTCGATTCGACGCTCAACGGAGTAATATTCTTGCCAGGTGAAGTGAAGAAGAACAAGGTCGTCGTGAACCATCCGGCCCCGTCCGGGCAGTACGGCGACAAAGGAGCCAGGAAGAACAAGCAGCAGAGGACGAAGGAGTCCACCAAGAGACAGGCGATGCTGAACACGCACAGGATCAACCCGTTCAAGTACGACATGAACGAGATCCTCGAGGCGTCGTCCATGGACCCCTCCAAGGCCTCGTCGTTTCTGGCCTCCGTCATAGCCAAGGCGTCCCGCGTATCGACCAAGGACGCCAAGGACTTCGTCAAGACATTCCTGGAATCCGGCGACCTGACCAAGGACGAGTTCGACAAGATCTGCAAGCTCCTGGACAGGTACAGCCGCTGGCGCTGAGGCGGGATCATGAGGTCCGCCGAACTCAGGGAGGGCAGGGTGTTCGTCCTGCGCCTGGAGGAAGGCGAGGTCCTGCACGAGGCCGTTGAATCATTCTGCAGGGAGCACGGGGTCGTCAACGCCACCGTCACCGCTGTGGGCGGTGTGGACGCGGGCTCCCGTTACGTGTCGGGGCCGACCGTGCCCATCGAGGGCCCCATCGTCCCCATCGTCTGCACCGTCGAAGCGCCGAGCGAGCTGACGGGCACAGGCACAATCTTCCCGGACGAGGATGGGAACCCGGTAATGCACATGCACGGGTCCATCGGGAGGGAGGGACGCTCATCCACGGGGTGCTTCCGTGTCAGGATGGTCGTCTGGCTCGTCATGGAGGTCGTCATCCGCGAGATGGTCGGGACAGGTCCAGTGAGGATCGTCTCCGACCCGAGGATAGACGCCAAACTACTGGAGATTCGCCGATGGCATCCGAGGAGATCCTTCATAAGACGCTTCGCAACGCGGACGGGAAGCCGTTCGCCAAGTACAAGGGCATAACCAACTTCTTCACCACGGAGGCCTTCGAGCTCCTGGTGGACGAGGTCCAGAACGACAGGGCAGGGCATTCCCGCATGAGGGTCAGGGTCCCCATGTGGCGTGCCGGGTTCCCGGAGGACACATGGTCCACCCCCGTGAGGAGGATGGCCCTGGCGGACCTGATCGCAAGGCGCTTCTGGGAGAGCGCCCGCACATATGCGCGCTCCCCGATTCCGAAGACGGACGGAGGGATAGTGTACATCCCGCGTCCGGGGCAGGAGATTCTCGAGAGGGGCAGCGTGACCGTGACGGAGCACTACGTCGAAGCCTCCTTCACGGCGGACCTCCCGTCCTCCGGCGGCAAAGTCAACGCACTGGCAGCCGAGGAGCTGATCTTCGGGAGGATAGGCAGGATCGTCGCCGAATCCCTCATGTACAGGGCATACAAGCCCGCAAAGCTGTACAATCACATTCATACGGCGGACAACGCCGAGTTCATAAGGTCGATGCTGCCCGAGATGGGTCTCGTGGCCTTCGTCGCGACCGGTGCCGTTCTGCCGAGGAGGGACGACGACCTGGCGCCGCTGACGGATGCGGTTCCCTTCGACTGCGACGAATGCCTGAAGGTCACGATGGCGGTCCCCCATGGGGAGCCTGTCACGGGCCTCGGGATCAGAGAGGGGTTCACTGTGCTCGCCGGCTGCAGCCGTGCCGGCAAGTCGGTTCTCCTGGACGCGATACTGGCAGGCGTACACGACCACATCCCGGGAGACGGGAGGGAGTACGTCGTCTCCGTTTCCGACGCGTCGTACATAATGTCCGAGGCGGGCCGCCCCGCCGACGCCGTCGATGTGTCCTCCTTCCTTCCCGGAGAGGAGAGCACCAGGGTGGAGTCGCCGTCGGTCCCGTCACCCATGTCGGAGCTGGTCGCGATATCCGAGGCTGTGGAGATGGGCAGCAGGCTCATACTGGTCGATGATGAGTACTCCAACCCCTGCATCATCAGGAGGGGCTTCCTCGCCGAGGATGACGACCTGATCCCCCTGTCGGAGCTGGGAAGATCCATGGGGGAGGCGGGAGTGTCGATCGTGATGGTGTCCGGAGACAGGTGTGCGGCGGAGTTGGCGGACCGTGTCCTCAGGGTCGAGGGATACCATGTGTCCGAAGCTTCGGTGGAGCCGAGGCGTTCGGACCGCGTATACACCAGGCCCAACACCAGGTACCCGGTGTCCAAGAACATGGTCTTCGAGAAGGGTCGCAAGGAGGTCAGCACCTCAGCCCAGGGAGTCAGGACAGTGGAGATCGGGGAGTACAGGGTCAGCGTCCCCGTGTCCGGTCTCTTCGACACCGCGCAGACCCGTGCGGTCGCCGATGCGATCGTGGTCGCCAGGGAGCTAATGGACGGTTCCAGGTCGATGGAGGAGGTCTGCAGACTCGCAGTGGACGCGGTGATGGCGTACGACCCCGAGAACGGGGGCTCAATGCACAGGGCGCGTCCGAGACCCATGGATCTGGCGGCGGTCCTGAACAGGCATCCGCAGATGCTCTGCATCCAGAAAAGGTGAAGTCCCGGCCGATGTCCGGCCGGGGCGGATCGGATCTTACCTTCTGTTGTTCCCGTAGGAGTCCTGCCACTTGTTGAAGACCTTGTCCGCGTAGGCGGACATGTGGACCTGGTCCTCCTTGCTGTCTGGGACGATGAATCCCTTGATGGGATACTCGGAGTCGCAGTAGGGACATCTCACATAGGGGCAGTTCTGGTTCGCCTGGGGGCATGCCTTGCATGCGACGGCCCTCGACTGGAAGAGGCTGAACTCATGTCCGCAGTTGGGGCACAGGAACCTCCTCGCGGCGATCTTCAGGTCCTTGTGGATGCCTGCAGCCCTCTCCTCGGGGGTGAGCCACATGGGTGCTCTGGGGGAGATGGGCGTGTTGTATGACGGCCTCTCGTCGTAATCGTAGCTCATGTCAGATCCCCTTGGCGGCCTTGACGACTGCCCTGAGTTTGTCCAGGTCGTCGCACTGCTCGATCAGGGTGCCGGTGACGATTATGTCCGCACCCGCCTCCCTGGCCGCCTGGGCGGCCTCGGGGGTCCTGATGCCTCCGCCGACGACGAGGGGTATGGAGATGGACTCCTTGACGGCGGAGATCATCTCGGGGGGAACGGGCTGTCCCGCACCGGAGCCTGCCTCCAGGTAGGCGAGGTCCATCCCGAACATCTCGCAGGCTGTGGCGTAGGCGACGGCACCCTTGATGTCGTCGCGTCTGACGAGGGCGGCCTTGCCGACCTCCCCGACCTTCATTCCGGGCTCGACCACGATGTATCCCATGGGGATGGTCTCGATGCCGAGCTTTCTGATGTACGGCGCCGCCTGGACCTGGGCCCTGTTGACCCATCCGAGGTCCGTGCTGTTCATGAGGCTCATGAAGAGGAGCGCGTCGATGTCTGCCGATATGGCCTCTCCGTTCCCTGGGAACAGTATGGCCGGCAGACCGGAGGCCTCCTTGATCGCTTTCGCCGTCTCAGAAAGGTTCTGTGTGGTGACGCCGGTGGATCCGCCGATGAAAACTGCATCGGTTCCCGCCTCCTTCATGTGCCTTGCCATCTCGCCCGCCTTTGATGCGGGCTGCTTGTCAGGGTCGAGGAGGGCGATGTGGAGGGTCCCTTCGGACATCCTGTCGAGGAGGTACTGTTTTACCGTCATTCCGATCACACCGAATTAGGGGCGCCGCGCATCGTGGTGCAAAGGCGCCCGTGGAGAGTCTCAGAAGGCTCTGCAGACACTATGTAGGGACACTATAAAAGGATGCGCGCGATTAAGAGTTCCTTCCCGAGGCGCTATTTCTGGGAAGTGCCAGTCCTGCCCGGATGTGTTCATTTGTATGTAGTGATATATGACGCTTTGAAACGGCATTCGATCTCAGTTCTATGGACTATCAGGGGTGTTCCGCTGTGTTTGATTCTGTCATCGGTCAATTTGACACTTACCAATCAATCACATGAATCTAGTCGTGTAATGCGGTCGTCGGATACTGCGAGGTCCGCCACGCCAAAATAATAAACGTTGCATGATTCCCCCGTTCGATGGAATTCTTCCTGATGACCGACACGGAGGAGGCGAGGCCCACTCAGAACTGGGAGGACATAGGCCGCGCCCTGGCCGACGTCATGTCGGGCGGGACGGAGTTCGTGGTGCTGTCTAAAGGCGAGTTCGGGGACGATTACATACAGACGTCCATGTGGAACTCGGGAGTCATCCTGCGTCCGAGCTACGTGACGGAGATAAGCATCTCGACGGAGCACGGGGCCCGTCACTACAGGATGAAGACTAAGGACTTCAACACGATCTACAGTGCGTTCCGTGCCTACTTCGACGGCTGGGACCCGGTGGTCACCAAATGGGACGACGTCACCGACGAGTTCGAGTGACTGTCAGTTCCTGAACACGTGATAGTGTCTGGACAGGGACCCGTGCACCTTCTGGAGGTAGATGTTTTCCAGGGTCATCGTCGGGAACTCCACGGCGTGCGGGAGAACCACCCCTGCCCTGGCACCCTTCTTCAGCGACTGTGGGATGGATTCGCCAGCCCTGGCGTAGATGTGGTCTATGTTCTCCCCGCCGGTCTTGGTGGACCTCCCGTAGGGCGGATCCGTGCAGATGGCGTCCATCTCCGGGAACCTCTCCCCTATCTCACCGATGTCTATGGTCTCGAAGTCCGCCAGTTCCAGACCGTAAAAGTCCATGTTTTCCTGGCATCCGATGACCATCTCCTCATCGAAGTCCGACGCCACGGCCCTCATGCCCATCTCAGCTGTCTCGATGACTATCCCTCCTGTTCCGCAGAACGGGTCCAGGACGGTCCCGCCCCTCTTGACGCCTGTTAGGTTGATCAGAGCCCTGGCGTACTTGGGATGCAGGGAGATGGGCGAGAAGAACGGTCTCTCACCGACCTTCCTCTTCTCCAGCAGGTCGGTGTCGGTGACGTGCTGTTCCAGGTACAGGTGCACGGCGTCGCACATCTGCATCCTGACGACAACGTCCGGTTCGCGGAGGTTCACGTCGTTGTGCTTGGACAGTATGCCTCCGATCCTTCTGATGAGCCCCTGTGAGTCGACGTCCTTCATCATGCCCTCGAACCTTTTGGCGCGCACAGCGAAGCTCCCCTGGGGGAGGACGACGCTCTCGAGCCCCGAGATGTCATCCGGGGTGTATTCGCCCAGGTAGAGTCCCATGCTGTGTGTCAGGGCGATGCGGTCTGCGACCCCCTGCAGGAACCTCTCGTCAAAGGATGCGACCATGTATCCCGGGCCGGTCTTCACGACCTCGAACGAGTCTGTCTCCGCTTCGAGGCATCTGACGGCTTCGGCCAGGGGCATGTCCTTGGACTCCCCTGAGAGTTCGAAGAAGAATTGGGGGCTCATGCCCCCGGGTTAGGTTTCAGTCCTTTATTCCATCTTCGGTGACCATAAAGACCGCCTCGCCCTCGGGCAGGTTGGGTGAGTCGATCAGCCTGGCAATCCTCTTGCCGGCCTTGCCCTTCCTGAGGTATATGCGGAACGTGGCGGTGTGTCCCACGATGTGCCCTCCGATGGGCCTCGTGGGGTCTCCGAAGAACGCGTCGGGCTTTGCCGCCACCTGATTGGTCACGGCGATGACGGCGTTGTTGACGGTGGCGAAGTTAAGCAGGTCGTGCATGTGACGGTTGAGGATCTGCTGTCTCTCTGCGAGCGCCCCTCTCCCGACGTACTCCGCCCTGAAGTGCGATGTGAGCGAGTCCACGATCAGGAGCCTGACTTTCGTGGTCTGGGCGAGCTCCATGGCCTTGTCGACCAGCAGCACCTGGTGCTGGGAGTTGAACGCCCTGGCTACATGGATCCTTCTCAGGGTCTCGTCCGGGTCCACGCCCAGGTACGTCGCCATCTGGATGATCCTCTCCGGCCTGAATGTGTTCTCAGTGTCTATGATGATGACATCCGAATCGAGTCCGCCCCTGTCCTCGGGCAGGGTCGCGTTCACTGCGAGCTGGAAGCAGACCTGTGTCTTGCAGCTTCCGAACTCGCCGAAGAACTCCACGATGGACTGGCTCTCCAGTCCCCCCGCAAGGAGCTCGTCGAACGCCTTGGATCCGGTCGTGAGCTTAGTCACGGCCTTGCGTCTCTCTAGGATGTCTTCTCCTGTCTCGAAACCGCCAATGTCAGCGCAAAGCTTGGCACCCTCGATGATGTCCGATGCCTTCTTCTCCCCTATCTCGCACGTCTCGGCGAGTTCTTTGGGAGAAGCCACTGCAATGGCCATCAGCTCGTTGTATCCTGCTTCACGGAGTTTCTCTGCTATGGCTGGTCCTACTCCTGGTATGTCTTCAAGGGTTTTGGTGACCATTGGGATTTCCCTCCGTTACTTCCAACGACCATTGGGTATTTAATCGGATTCAGGGGGTGACCGAATATGCCGAATAACCATTAACGATGGTTAAGTCAGGCACGTCCCCGAAGCCCGTGAACGTGCGTGCACAGTGTCGATTACAAATATAAGGAAAGGACCGCCCCGGAGCGGGGCGGCGTTTAAGGTCACTGGTAGGAGCCGCGCTCCATCCTCTCGAGCGCGATCCTGATGCGCTCGACGGGCTCGGTGACGGTCATTCTGATGTATCCGTCGGCGCTCTCGCCGAATCCAGATCCGGGGGTGACGATCACACCGATGTCGATCATCTTCTGGGTGAACTCCGCGGAGGACATACCGCAGTTGAACCAGACGTAGAACGTGCCCTTGGGCATGACGACGTCGTATCCGAGCTTCCTGAGCCCCTCGACGAGGACCTTCCTCCTCTCGGCGTAGATCGCCATGTTGTCGGCGATGGCCTTGGGGGCCTTTCCGTCGTCCCCGTACATCTCCAGGGCCTTGATGCCGGCCTTCTGGATGAAGATGGGGGCTCCGGAGTCGGTCTGGCCCTTGCACTTGGTCAGTCCGGCGATGAGGTCGGGGTGTCCGACCGCGTATCCGAGTCTGAACCCGGTCATGTTGAACGTCTTGGAGAACGACCCGAACTCGATGGCGTCGGGGCCCACCTGCAGGATGGACGGCGCCTGGTATCCGTCGTAGCACATCTCGGAGTAGGCGGCGTCGTAGCACAGGATGGTCCTGTTCTCCTGGCACCAGTCGTAGACCTTTTTCAGGTAGTCGAGGTCGCATGTGGCGCCGGTGGGGTTGTTCGGGTAGTTGATGTACAGCATCCTGGCGTTCTTCGGGCACTCGTCCACGTCCAGGAGCCAGTTCTTCTCGGCCCTCAGGGGGACCTTCACGCATTTGGCCTCGTTGAAGATGGTGGCCGCCCCGGAGTACACGGGGTATCCGGGCGAGGGCGCGATGATGGTCTCCCCGGCGTTCACGAACGCCTGGGCGATGTTGAAGATCCCCTCCTTGGATCCGATGGTGATGCACACCTGGGTGTCGGGGTCGATGTCCAGGCCGAACCTCTTCTTGTACCAGGCCGCGACGGCCCTCCTGAGGTCCTTCTCCCCCTGGGAGGAGGAGTACTTCTGGTTCTCGTTGACTCCGGCCTGTCTGCACATCTCCTCGACGATGCAGTCGGGGGTGGGCAGGTCGGGGTCTCCGATGCCGAAGTCGATCATGTCCCATCCAGCCGCCCTCTTCTCGGCGGAGAGCTTCTCCAGCCTGACGAAGAGGTACGGGGGGATCTGTTTCAGTCTGTCTGCCTGTTCGAAAGTAGTCATCATATCGCCTCCGTCTCGCCCTCGAAGACCAGCTCCGCCGGCCCCTCCATGAGGACGTATCCGAGATCCTTGTCCACGGTTATCTTGAGCCATCCGCCCGGCAGGTGGACGTCCACGGGCACGCCGAACGGGACCAGTCCGTTGAGGGCCGCCGCGGTGGTGCTGGCGCACGCCCCCGTCCCGCAGGCGAGGGTCCATGCGGCTCCCCTCTCGTAAACGCGTATGTATATCTTTCCGTCCTCGACCCTGCAGAACTCCACGTTGGTCTTGCGGGGGAAGAACGGGTGGCACTCCAGCACCGGCCCGAGCCTGTCGACGGTCCCGTCGTCCATCTCGGTGAAGGTGATGAAGTGGGGGTTGCCCATCGATACGGCGTTGGCCCTGAACCTCACGCCGTCGGCCTCGAAGGGCTGGTCGATGAACCTCCCGTCGAAGTCCACGGGGACCTTCCTCCCGTCGAGGATGGGCGCGCCCATGTTGATCCTGACGGTCCCGACCTCGCCGTCCTCCAGTGTGACGGTGGCCTCGAGGTCGCCGGCGAGCGTGTGAATCGAGAACACCGTCCGGTCCACCAGGCCCTTGTCGTAGGCGTACTTGGCGACGCATCTGATCCCGTTGCCGCACATCTCCGCCTCGCTTCCGTCGGCGTTGATGATGCGCATCGTGATGTCGGTGCCCTCGCCGGGCATGACGTAGAGGACGCCGTCCGCTCCGATGCCGAAGTGGCGGTCGCACATCGCCTCGCACCATCCCGGGTCGATGACGACCCCTCCCTTCGTCCCGTCGATCAGGATGAAGTCGTTGCCCAGGCCGTGGTACTTCCAGAACCTCATCTCAGAAGCCTCTCGGGGATGATCTGGTGCCTCCACTGCTCCTCCTCGGTCTCGGCCTCGCGGATGAGCTCCGCCTTGCCGTCGTTGACGAGGACCTCTGCGCACAGGGGGCGGGAGTTGTAGTTGCTGGACATGGAGAAGCCGTAGGCACCCGCGTTGTACACGGCGACCAGGTCCCCCTCGTGCGGGTCGGGCAGGACCCTGTCGTGGGCGAGGTAGTCGCCGGACTCGCAGATCGGCCCCACGACGTCGTACTTGTCGGTGCAGGCCTTGCCGAACTTGTTGGCCAGGGCCACGTAGTGGTACGAGTCGTACATGGCGGGTCTGATCAGCGTGTTGAACCCGGCGTCGCAGCCGACGTACTTCTTGGTTCCGGCGTCCTTGACGTCGTTCACCCTGGTGAGCAGGACCGTGGTGTCGCAGACGATGTACCTTCCGGGCTCGAGGATCAGGGTCTTGATGTCCGTCTCCTCCTCTATCATCGCCGTGAGGTTGGATGCCAGCTCCTCCACGTCCATCTCCTCCTCCTGGGGCTTGTAGGGCACGCCGATGCCTCCGCCCATGTCGATGAACTCCAGGTCGATACCGATGCTCTGGATCTCGTTGACCAGCTCGATGAGCACCTCCATCATGTCCATGAACGGCTCGACGACCTGTCCGCCGGAGCCTATGTGGGCGTGGATTCCCTTGATGTTGAACCCGAGGTCCTTGGCCCTGGCGTACGTGTTTATGACCTCGTCCAGGGGGATGCCGAACTTGGCACCCTTGGACCCGGTGATGACCTTGGCGCTGTGGCCCGAGCCGACCCCGGGCGTCACCCTGAAGGACACGTCTGTGCCCGGGGCGATGTCCGCGAGTCTCTCCATCTCGGAGACGGAGTCCAGGTTGATCATGACCCCCAGGTCGGAGACGGCCTTGAGCTCGGCGTCGCTGACGTTGACTCCGGTGTACATGATCCTGTCCGGGGTGTATCCGGCCTTCAGGCAGCTCTTGACCTCCCCGATGGAGACCGCGTCGATGCCGGAGCCCTCCTGCTCCAGGATCTTGAGGATCGCCAGGTTGGTGTTCGCCTTGCAGGCGTAGTGGATCCTGGTGTCCATAAACCTGGAGAAGGCGCCGTAGATGCGCCTGTAGTTCTCTCTGAGCCTCTGCTCGTCAGTGACGTACACGGGGGTGCCGAACTCCTCGGCTATCTCCACGGCGGACTTGCCGCCGATCATCATGACCCCGTCCTTTCCCTCGAATTCCCTCATCATTCAATCACACCGATGTACTTGTCATGCAGTATCTTCACCACTTCGACGACCTTGTTCATCGGGACGACGAAGTTGAGCGACACGTCGGACGCCCCTTCGGAGATCATCTCCACGTTGGCCTCCGCCTCCTTCACGGCGGAGAATATGTCCCCGGAAACGCCGCACTTGTCGAGGAGGTTGTCCCCGACGGCGCAGATGAGCGCCACGTTGTTCTTCACGTCTATCCTCTCGATGTCGCCCCCGCTCAGGCCGTTGAGCTGCCTGAGCGTGATCTTCACGTCGTTGTTGTGGACCAGGAAGGCCACGGTGGACAGGGACGTGGATATGGAGTAGATGATGACGTTGATCTCGGCGATCTTCTCGATGATCCTGGCGACCATCGCGGGCCTGTATGCGATCTCCGCGGAGCTTATGGTGATGATCGACAGGTCGGTCTTCGCCGCGACGCTCCTCAGGAGCTCGTTCTTGGACTTCCTGAGGTGGTGGATCAGGGTGCCGGGCTCGTCCGGCTTGAAGGAGTTCTTGACCTTCAGGGGGATGTGCTTGAGCCTCACGGGCTCGATGGTCCTGGGGTGCAGGACCTTGGCTCCGAAGTACGCCAGCTCGGCCGCCTCGCCGAAGTTCATCTCGTCGATCTTCACGGCGTCGGGGATGATCCTGGGGTCGGCCGACATGAAACCGTCAACATCCGTCCAGATCTCCAGCATGTCGGCGTCGATGGCGTTGGCGACGACCGCGGCGGAGTAGTCCGATCCGCCCCTGCCGAACGTCAGGGGCCTCTTCTGGGAGTTGACGCCGTAGAACCCGGTTATTATGGGGATGATGCCCATGGCCAGCAGGGGCTTGACCTTCATGGTCATGCCGGTGGCGGTGTTCAGCAGGTCCGCGGAGCCCGACATGGGCTGTCCGACCGCCACGATGCCGGCGTCCTCTGACGTGAGGGCCACCGACTTGTGGCCCATCGACCTCAGGACGTACGCCAGGAGCAGGGAGGAGAACCTCTCGCCCTGGGACACAACGGCGTCCCCGTAGAACGGGTCGTCCCTGTCCGCCTCGATGGCGGCCCTGAGACCGGCCATCCTGGCCTCGAACTCGCTCCTGAACTCGTCCAGGGTCTCGCCCTCGAACAGCTGGGCGGCGGTCGCCAGGTGCTTGGTGGCGAACTGCTCCAGGATCCCGTCCAGGTCGGTCAGTGGGTTGTCCACGATGCTGACGAGGTAGTTGGTTATCCCGGACATGGCGGAGACGACCACGACCTTCTCGCCCTCCTTGTCGGCGACGATGTTCGCCACCCTCTTGAGGGCCTCGGCGGAGCCCACGCTGGTGCCGCCGAACTTCATTACTGTGATCATGATTGAATCACCTCGTTGTAGATGCGATGGGAAATGGGTTGGGGGGCGGCGGTCCGTCCGTCGTCAGCGACGCCGGGGACGCTCATGCTATCCCGAGGTCCTTCAGGATGGGGTCCAGGATCGCCCTGCCGCTTTCCGACAGCGGCGTGAGCGGGAGCCTGGGGCTTCCGTTGCCGTAGCCCATGATGCCCATGACGTACTTGATCGGGATGGGGTTGGACTCGCAGAACAGCGCTCCGAAGATCGGGAGGAGCTTGTTGTGGATGGACTTGGCGATCTCGAACTTGTCCGACTGGGCGTTGCGGACCATCTCGGACACCAGGCCGGGACAGCAGTTGGACGTCACGGAGATCACGCCGTCGGCGCCCATGCTCATGAGGGCGAGGGTGATGCTGTCGTCGCCGGACAGCACCTCGAATCCGTCGGGCCTCCTGGCGATGATGTTCTGGATCTGGGACATGTTGCCGCTGGCCTCCTTCACACCGACGATCCCGTCCAGCTCAGCGAGCCTCAGCATCGTGTCGACGGTGATGTTGGATCCGGTCCTGCCGGGGATGTTGTACACGACGATGGGGATGTCGATGGCCTCCTCGATGGCCTTGTAATGCTGGTAGATCCCCTCCTGCGTGGGCTTGACGTAGTAGGGGGATATGGACAGAATCCCGTCCGCGCCGATGTCCTCGGCGCTCTTGCTGAGGCCCACCGCCTCGGTGGTGCAGTTGCTCCCTGCCCCTGCGAGGACCTTCGCCTTCTTGGCCTCGTCCCTGACTATGCTGATGACCCTGAGGTGCTCCTCGTGGCTGAGCATAGCCGACTCCCCGGTCGATCCGCAGGGGACAAGGGTGTTCACACCGTTGTCCTCCTGGAAGTTGACCAGCCTCCTGAGGGATTCCTCGTCTACCTGCCCGTCCCTGGTGAACGGGGTGATAAGTGCGGTTCCTGTGCCTGCGAACATGTCATGCCTCCCCGAAATGCTCCTTGAGAATGAGGCGGGTCCTCGTGCTGAGGATGTTGTCGTAGCGCCTCACCCTCTCTATGATGTCGTTGAGATGCTGGGATGATTCGACGTCGACGATGGCGATGATGTCCTGGTCGCCGGTAACCTCGAAGACTTCGGTGACACCGTCGTAGCCCGCCAGTTCCTTGGCGATCTCCTGGGTGTCGGTGTTGACGTCGATGCGAATCTCCACCAGCGCCTTCACGTTGCGGGAACTGGTCTTGATCGTGAACCCGCGGATGATGCCCTCCTCGGTCATCCTGTGCACCCTGCTGCGGACAGTGCCTTCGGAGACCCCAAGCTGGTTGGCTATCTCGACGAAGGGGCATCTGGAGTCCTTCTTCATTATCTCGATGATCCTCTTGTCAAGGTTGTCTATCATAAAACCCCCGCATCCTTTCGGCTATGGTTGCTGGCATTCTTTGATATTATATAAACTGTAGGAATCCGTGGTCTCGTGGGCGGATTTCACAGAATCCGTAGGGGAAAAGGGGGTAAACGGTTTCAGCGTTCTGCGGAATCCGCAGAGGACGGTCAGTCGTCCGGGGTCTTGTCGTCCGGTCTCTTCTTGCCGTCGCAGTCGCTCAGGATGTCGATCTGGAGCCTGTTGTACGGGATCTCCACGCCGTTGTCCTTGAACAGCTTGTATATGATCTCGCGGATCTGGCCGGCGTAATGGGCGCTGAGGTCGTAGTCGTCGACGTAGCATGCCAGCCTGTACTCGATGCCGGAGTCCAGGAAGTTGGTGAGCCTGGTGTTCGGCGGGACGCAGCTCTTGTCCTTTATCACATGGGGGTGCATGTTGGCGGCCTTGATCATGAGCTCCTTCGCGAGGGTCAGGTCCGCGTCGTACGCCACCGACACGTAGATGAAGATCCTGGTGCGGGGGTCTCCCTTGGTGTAGTTGATCATCGTCGCCGAGGTGACGGCGTTGTTGGGCATGGTCACGATCTGGTCCCTGTCCCAGTTCTCGAACTCTGTGTACATGATCCTGACCTTGTGGACGATGTACGTCGTGCCGTTCAGGCTGATGTAGTCGCCCTTCTTGAACGGTCTCGTGGACAGCAGGACGATTCCGGAGAAGAACTGGCTGATGATCTCCTGCGCTCCGAATGTGATTCCGAGCGTGATGACACCGGCGCTGACCATTATGCCCGCGAGGTCCACTCCGAACGCCGCGAGGATGATGGTCGCGGCGAGCACACAGATGACGACCTTCCCTATGAGCCTGAACAGGGGGATGAGGGACGAGTCTATGCCGTCCACATCCACGGCGTCGTCCAGACCGTTGATGATGGCCGTGACGAGGAATATGTAGACCTGCCAGGCGAGGACCGAACCGATCAGGACGTAGAGGACCAGCGACCACGTGGACACCATGCTCATGATCTCCGCGCTGGTGCCGATGATGTTCAGGCACTCGTTCACAGCCACGACGAACATAAGGACCGAGATCGTCTTGGTGAGGGTCTGGGTGAGCTTCTTCTTCTCTGTCGCGGTCTTTCTGGACCCGACGATCTTGGTGAGCTGAGGTATGACCAGTTCGCATACCACGATCGTGATGACGATCCAGAGGACGAGTGTGACCACGGCGGTGAACCACGGTTCGTTGAGGGGTGCAGGGAGTGTGTTCGGGAACAGGCCGAAGAACTGGTTGTAGGAACCTTCCGATGTGTAGACGGAGTTGACGTTGACCGTGAACGGCACCTGGCGTTCGAAGACGTTGCTTCCGTCGGTCGATTCGACTGTCACATCTGTGAACCTGAGAGTCAGATTTCCTTCGACGGTCTGGGTGTCCGTCAGGCGGTCGACCGAGACCGTGATGGTCACCACGGCGATGTGCCTGCCGTCGTCCGGGTCCCCTTTGGGGTAGATGAGGTTCGACTCGGCCCCGTTGACGGTGATTATGGCGCTGCTCGATATCAGGTCGGAATCGTACGTCGGAACGTCCAGGCTGAGGTAGCTGTCCGAGTTGTTGGTGATGTACAGCGTCGCGGTCTTGGACGTGCCACTATCCATGTCCAGGGTGATGGAATCCCCGCTCCCGTCGACATTGATTATGACATCGCTCTGCTCTGCCGCATCGCTGTCACCACCCATCGCGACGGGCACGGCTACCGACAGCATGAGCACCAGCAGCAGAACGTACGTGGTCCTCCTGACATCCATGCTATTCGCATTTACAGGTTGTATTTAAACAAGTTGTGAAAATGCCGAGCTATCCTGCAGGAAATCGCGGATTTGTCTCGTTACAATGATTCCAATGCGATGGTTTTAAGAATCCTGGTGTGTCGGCCCTTCATGGAGGCCGTTCTGACTCTGATGTGGGTACTCGTCCCGGCGTTCGTCCTGGTCCACGGGGCGGTATGCGATGTCAGGACCCGCGAGGTACCGGATTGGCACTGGGCGGTCATCGGCGTGCTCGGTTCGGTCCTGTGCTCCCTGTCCTGCCTCGATGAGGCGGGGGTGTGCGCAGCGGTCTGCCTCGTAGTAGGTGCGGTCCTCCTGACGACGTACATACTGACCGATCCGCCGGCACTGGTTCGGGCGTCCATGGTCATTGCGGCACTCGTCTTCTACGCGGTCCCCCTCACAGTGGAGCCGGGGGATCCCTTCGCGACGGCGGGTCTCGCATCGGCCGTGGCGTTCTTCTTGTTCTACGGGATGTATCTGGTCGGGCTCCTGCAGGGTGGTGCCGATGCCAAGTGCCTCATGACGCTGGCACTTGCGTTCCCCGTGTACCCTGAGACTCCGTGGACCCCTGCAATCTGGAATGTCGCATACCCTGAATCGCTGATATTCAGTCCGGCGGTCTCGACCTTAGTGGTCGGCCTTGTGCTGTCGATGGCCTGTGCGATATGGGTGCTCTCGGTCAACGTTCGCAGACGCTGCTTCGGACGCCGCATGCTGACCACATACTCAATGCCAGTTCAGGAGGCCAGGGACGCGCACTTGTGGCCGGCCGAGCGTCTCGGGGAGAAGGGAACCGTCCAATGTTGCCGCTGTCTCGACAAGGGGGATGTGCTGGACGCTCTGGAGGCGGCGGGAGTCGCCGACGTACGCGTCACGCCGATGATACCGTTCATCCTCCCGCTGGCGGCGGCTTTCGCCGTCACAACGGTTCTGGGGAGTCCTTTGGCACTTATGATCGGAGCCTGATGGGGATCCTGCGTCCGCAGGAGGAGCACCTGTCGCCGTCCAGGCCGACGATGTCCACGAGGTATCCCAGGCGGCTCACGAGCATGGCCCCACAACCGGGGCAGTACGTGTTGTCCGCATGCTCGGTGACCACGTTCCCCACGAAGACGTACTCCAGTCCGCACTCCATCCCGATCTCCCGGCATCTCATGACAGTCTCCACAGGGGTCATGGGGACGTCCATCATCTCGAAGTCCGGATGGAACCTGGTGAAGTGGACGGGAACGTCCGCGCCGAGTTCGTCGTGGACCCATCCGCAGAACGATCCGACCTCGTCCTCCGAGTCGTTGTGTCCGGGGATCACGAGGTAGGTGATCTCCAGATGGACGCCTTCCTCGCGGATGATGCGGGCCGAGCGCATCACATCCGCGAGGCGCCCCTCGCATATCCTGCCGTAGAAATCCTCGGTGAACCCTTTGACGTCCAGGTTGATCGCGTCGGCGACCCCGCAGAGCTGCCTCAGGGGCTCCTCGTTCAGGAACCCGTTGGTCACAAGCACCAGATGCAGGTCCGGGTCGGCCCTCATGACATCCATGATGTACTCGAACCAGATACCCGGTTCGTTGTAGGTGAACGCGATGGTGTCGAGCCCCTCGTGCCTGCACATCGCCACCAGCTCCTCCGGGGACTCGTACGTGGTGCGCTTCTTGCCGTAGGACATCATGGAGATGGAGTAGTTCTGGCAGTGTCTGCACCTCATGTTGCAGCCGACGCTCCCCACCGAGAAGCATCTCGAACGCGGTCTGTAGTGGTAGAGCGGCTTCTTCTCGATGGGGTCGACGGCTATGGATGACACCTTTCCGTAGGAATACGCCACCAGCATGTCCTCGTCGGCCCTCCGGGACCCGCACCTGCCGTACTGCCCCGGCCTGAGCCTGCATCCATGGGGGCACAGTCCGCAGACGTACGAGTCGCCGTCACGACTGTAGAATCTGGATTCGACACGCTCGGTATTCGCCATAGGGGATCACGGACCTCTTCCCGTCCTCCACGAGTCTGGGCCTCCCGGAGTCGTTCACCATGCCTATGATGGAGAACTCCACCTCGGTGTCGTACAGTCTGTCCAGGCGCTCCCTGTCAGCCGTGAAGAGGAGCTCGTACTCGCCACCCCATCCGAGCAGGAGGTCCTTGGCCGGCCTGCCTGACGCTTCGGCCATCTCGTCCACGCAGGGTCCGCGGGGGATGAAGTCCAGCTCCACGTCGATACCGACCCCGGATGCCGAGCATATGGTGTTCAGAGCGGTGCCGAGGCCGTCCGACAGGTCCATGCAGGAAGTCACCGCTCCCGATTTGGCCATGGCGACCCCCTCCTCCACGCGTGGGATGGGCACGTACAGAGCTTCCTTCGCCTCGGGGGCCTCCAGGCCTTTCTCCAGGGCGATGAACGCGGCCGCAGGTCCGCCCACCGGGCCGGTCACAGCCACAATGTCCCCGGGACGGGCGCCGGACCTTCTCATGGGGGGCCTCCCGTCCATCGTGCCGAGCGCGGTCCCCGCCACGATCCCGGGGCCGGTCTTGGTGTCCCCGCCGACGATCCCGGTGCCGCAGAACTCGCAGCACTGGTCGATGCCGCTCATGATGTCGTAAGCGGCCTGGGCCTCGAGGTCCAGGGGGAGCGCGAGCGCCACCAGGAACCCGATCGGTCTCGCACCCATCGCCGCCAGGTCGCTGAAGTTCACGGCGGCGGCGTACCATCCGAACTGTTCGTACGACATCCCCGCGGGGAAGTGCCTGTCGAAGGTCACAACATCAGTCGTCACGACCGTTCCGTTCTCGATGACGGCGGCATCGTCGCCAGGGCCGATCATGCCCTCCGGTCTGATGAAGCTCCTGAAGTCTTCTATGAGCTGTCTCTCGCCGATGTCGCCTATCCTTGCCATCATGTCTGTTACCATTGTATCGGATTTAAACTTAGAGTGACCCGCTATCCGTACCGTCGGCGTCCGCGTATGCGAAAGTCTGCGCTGGTCGGACTGGACGGGTGTTTGCACGGTCCGAGGGGCCGATACGTAGTGATATATTGGATTATACGTCCGAATATGTATTCGATGAATTTACCATTCGATGATACAAAGACGGAAGAACTTATTATATCGGTCGTTCTTAAATTTCCCAAGGAGGAATGACGGCACATGGACAAGACAATCACAGTAACAGGTTCGGGAACAGCATACGCCACACCCGATGCGGCCGTCGTCAACGGGGAGATCGTCGGAACCGTTGCGGATTACTCCGAAGCGGTGAGGTCCTCGGCGGAGGCCCTCACGTCAATCAGGAAGTCGATCGGTGAGGCGGGATTCGATATGGACGATCTCAAGACCACCAATTTCTCGGTCGACACCGTGTACAAGAACGGCAGCGCCGGCACAGCCGAGTTCGCCGGGTACCGTTACATGCACGGGATATCGATAACCACCGACGCGGATGGCGAATCCCTCGGAAGGCTTCTGCAGGCCCTCACATCTTGCAGCCAGGCTCCCGAGTTCAGGGTATCGTACATCGTCAGGGACCCCTCGGAGCCCATGAGGGAGGCGAGGCAGGCGGCGGTCAAGGACGCGAAGCACAGGGCAAGGGAGCTGGCCCTGGCTGCCGATGTGAAGCTTGGCGGAATCGTCTCCATAAGCTACGCCTCAAACAACTGTTCGGTATCCCCCAGGGCGAGGATGTTCTCTGCGATGGCCGTCGACGCAGTACCCAAGGATGCGGAGTTCCACGATTCGGTCACTATTCAGTGGGAGATCATCTGACCTTGTATGAGTTCGTCCGCCCGGGATTCCGATCCGGAACACAATGAATCAGAGCAGTCCAGCGTCACCGCTGGATGCAGCCGCGAGGGCACCGTGCCCGCAGGGGTCTCCCGGAGGACGTACCGTACGGTGTCGGTCCTTCTGGCGATCTCCGCGTTGTTCTTCGCCGTTTCCGCCCTGATGCTCATGTGCGCCGAGGAACCTGTGGGATGGGAAGACCGCGAGTACACGGAGGGGAATCTCACCATCAACAGCGGGCTCCACAGCGAGTACATCACGATGGTTTCCGCAGGCGGGGAACCGGAGCTGGAGTACACAGGTCCGGGTTCGGATGTGGAGTGGCTCAGCACCGATCTGAGCGACACCGACATGATCGCCGTGGGCGACCACTACGAGTTCCGCGAAGCGACGCGCTCCTATGACAACACCATTAGCTTCCAAGAGCCGGGCGAGTACGAAGTCGTCCTATTCGTGGACGGATCTGTCGTCGCCGCGGGTCGCGCGGTGGTGGACGGGGAGATCCAGGACAAGTACGAGTGGAGCCGTTTCGTCGACGGGGACTACGTCCACTACGGCATCACCTTCACCTACATGTTCGAAGAGTACCAGCGTTATGCCGAGGAGAGCGCCGTACGTCATGCGCAGAGCGGGATGAGCGACGGCAGATTCGCTGTCGTCGACGACGCCATCATGCGTCTCGCCGATGCGCTGGCGGACGAGTACGAGGCGGTGTACGGTCCGGATGCGCAGAGGAACGGGCAGGATTACGCCGACTATCTGCTCTCCTTCGTCCAGTTCGCAATACAGTATCCGATAGAGCTGGAGTACGAGGGCGGTGAGTTCGTGCCGGTGTCCGGAGGCAACGGCGACCTGTACCTGTACGGCACGGAGGAGTACTGGGCGTATCCGATGGAGACGCTCTACCACAGGATGGGCGACTGCGAGGACACATCGTTCCTGCTGGCCTCCCTGTACTCGGCGAGCGGGTACACGTCGTCGACCATCCGGGTTTCTGGCCATATGGTCGTCGGTGTCGAGCTAGACCTGTTCGAGCCGGACGGGTTCTATGCGAACCATCTCCGGGTATCCGATGTGACTCTAGACGGCACGCATCTTTGGCTGTGCGAGACCTCCTACGACCAGTACGTCCCGGTCGGTCTTCTGAACATCAAATCCGATCTCGAGGCGTCTGACATAAGGCAGTACGCCTTCGTGGCCCCTGTCGTGACCACAAAGGGGGCTGCGTCTGCGTGAGGGCGGGGTCAGCTATAGCCGCCGTGTCCGTGGTCGTCATCCTGGCACTTGCGGCATATGCGGTGTCCGTCATGCACGGTTCCGGGAACGGGTCCTCTGACGGGCCGGCACCGGAAGAACCCGGGGAGGGCCTCACCGGAATCCACGTGACTGGGCTTCCGGAGGGCTTCTCCGTCTCCGGCGACGACACGATAATGGCTCCCGGTGAGGTGACGTGGCATGTGACCGACAACCTCCACACATTCTACGACGTCTCCGGCTCGGGATCGTTCACCGAACGCTATTCAGGATACGACGTCACATCCCCCTCACTGACCCTGGATGTCGGTGCGTACACCGTCACCGCGGAAGGATGCGAGTTCATCGTCGTCGTGTACGGCGACATCGTCAGGTCCGTCAGCTGGACATACGACATGGACGGCGTCTGGGTCGAGGCCGTCATCGAGTACACCATCAGTCTGGAGGATCTCCTGTCGTCGACGGAGTCCAGCCGCGGGTTCAACTCCGCTCACAACAACGGCACGTCGGCTTCGTTCGATCTTCTCCCGGAGATGGTGGTCACAGACAGCCTGACCGACGCCGTTGAGAGGGCACTGTCGGACGAGTACGTCAGAATCGGCGGGGACTCTTCGGATGCCCAGGGGTATCTCGACTTCATCGCATCGTTCGTCCAGCTGAATGTCCGGTATCCGGGGACGATACGCGAGGACGGGTCCGTCCGCGGGTGGGACTACGGGGTCTACGGTGCCGACGAGTACTGGGCGCTCCCGCAGGAGACCCTGTACCACCTGTACGGGGACTGCGAGGACAACTCCGCGCTGCTCTGCGCCCTGTACATCGAGGCGGGGTATCAGGTCGCCATGGGCGGGAAGAGCGGTCATGTCTTCGCAGGGGTCGCACTGGAGGGATTCGAGGAGGTTTCCGACTCGCGTCTGGACGATCTAGGTGTCGGCTACCTCACGCTGACCATGAACACCGCGGTCGGAGGGACGGACGGGACCGTCTACTATGCCGTGGAGACGATAAGGGGTCAGACGCCGGTCGGGTACACGACCTGGACGGCCTTCGGCGACAACACGTTCTGGGGCACGACGGGGTTCTATCCCGTCTCAGGGTGACGAATCGGGTATCCATTCGCCGTCGAAGGTCTCCGCCTCGGAGACGGTGAGCTCTTCCCCCACGTCGAGGGTCATGAGGTCGTGGGCGGCGATGGTCCTGACGCCCGTGGCATCCTCGACCGATGCGGCCTCTGCGTCCGGGCCGCGGCGGATGATCACGACGCCGAGGTGGATGAAGATTGCCAGTTCCGGCTTGACGCGGTCGACGAATGTTATCGCGTCGTCGGTGCATAGATGGTACTTGATCCTGTTCCCCGTGGGGGTGGTCACAGGCAGAAGGAGGACTCTGGATCCGACGTACTGGTCTGCCAGCTCGTCCGTGTACTCGGTGTCGCTCACGTAGGAGACGATGCCGTGCTCCGTGTGGAACCTGAACCCCACGTTGGTCGGGTCGCTGTGGATCGCCCTGCAGATGTCCACCTTCAGGCCGTCCACATCCAGGACGTCGCCGGGAGTGAAGACCGTGACGTCCTCCACGATGCCCTTGTGGTAGTCCGAGATGCATGGGCCCAGCCTCCCGTTCCCGTTTATGACGGTCTCCGACCCGTAGAGGTGGCCGTGCTTGACCCATCCCCCTCTGGACATGCCCTCCAGAACGCTCTCGGCATCCGAGTAGTGGTCGGGGTGGCAGTGGGACACGATCAGCGACTCCGTTCTGGTGAGGTCGTACCTGATCCTGTGCATCTGCGTCAGCGCGCCGGGTCCGGGGTCCACATGAAGGAATCTGCCGTCATGTTCGATGAGCATGCCGCCTGTGGAACGTACCTGGTACATGGTGGTGTGACGACCACCACCGGTTCCGAGGAATGTGATGCGGAAGCTCATGAGGATATGGAATGTGCGCGGAGTATTTCGTAATTACACACCGACTCCTCGGAGCGTTCGGGCGCCCGCTCGCGCGTTTTATTATTGATGCCATCAATCGTGTCCTCATGATTACAGCGATCCGCAACGCATGGATCGTCACACAGGACGAGTCCAGACGCATTCTCAAGGGTGATGTGGTTATCGACGGCGAGAGAATCGTCTCGGTCGGCCCCGCATATGACGGCACGGCAGACAGGGAGATCGACGCCACCGGCGACATAGTGATGCCCGGAATGATCAACACCCACACCCATGTGGCGATGTCCGTGATGAAGGGTGTCGTCGACGATCTGACGTTCCCCGATTTCCTCGACAAGGTGTTCAAGATCGATTCCGACAGGACCGACGAGGACCTCGCCCTGGGAACCAAGCTCGGATGCATGGAGATGATGCGCGGCGGAACCACGACGTTCATGGACCTCTACTACTCCGAGGACGTCATCGCCAGGGCCACCCAGGAGGCGGGCATCAGGGGCGTTCTCTGCTGGTGCGTCCTGGACCAGGAGTGCACGACGCAGAAGGGCAACCCCCTCCAGAACTGCAAGGACTTCTACAGGAGGTTCAAGGACGAACGCAAGATAGTTCCCGGAGTGGGCCTCCAGGGCGTCTACGTGTGCAGCGAGGAGACCTGCGTGGGGGCGAAGGAGTTCTCCGACGAGGTCGGAGCGCCCATGAACTTCCATCTCTCGGAGACCAGAGGGGAGGTCAACGACCACAAGAAGAAGACCGGCATGCGCCCGGCAGAGTGGCTCTCCAGCATCGGAGTCCTGGGTCCGAGGGGGGTCGCGGCCCACTCGGCTTGGCTGACGCTCAGGGAGGTCAGGCTCATGGGCGAGGCCGGCATGTCCATCTCGTCCTGTCCGGTATCCAACATGAAACTCGCCACAGGAGGTGTCGCACCCGTGCCGGAGTTCCAGAAGTACGGCGTCAACGTCTCCATCGGAACCGACGGGAACACCACCAACAATACCCTGGACATGTTCTCGGAGATGAAGACCCTCGGTCTCCTGCAGAAGTCCAGCAGATGGGATCCTGTCGTGGCCAACGCCCAGGAGCTCTTCGATTTCGCGACCATCAACGGTGCGAAGGCCGTCGGCATGCAGGACTCCATAGGGTCCATCGAACCCGGCAAGTACGCCGACGTCGTCATCCTGGACGGCAAGGCGCCCAACCTCAGGCCTCTGGTTCCCGAGAACATCATCGCCAACATCGTCTACTCGGGCAACAGTCTCAATGTGAAGACCGTCTTCTGCCAGGGCGACATGGTCGTCGAGGACGGCAGGATCACAACACTCGACACGGAGGAGGTGCTGGCGGGATCCGAGGACGCGTGGAGGTCCCTCTGCCTGAGATGAGATGTCGGTAAGATTCGAGAGACCGGACTGGGGTGCCATCCGCGATAGCGGGGACATGGCCGTGGACATGCACTTCCACACCAGTTGCTCCGACTCCTTCACAGATGTGAGGGCGGCCGTCAGGCTGGCCGCCGAGAGGGGCGTCGGGGTGGCGATCACGGACCACAACCTCATCGAGTCGCTTGTGAGGATCAAGGGTGAGGACACGCCCGTCCCGGTGATCCCGGGGATGGAGGTCAGCACCTCGGACGGCCCCCACATCCTGGTCTACTTCTACGACCTCTCTGATCTGGAGAGGTTCTGGTACCGCAGCATCCGGCCCAGGCTGCAGGAGTGCCCGTGGCTGGCGCTGAGGGACTGTCCCACCGAGAGGCTCCTCGACCTCCTGGAGAAGGAGAACTGCGTCGTGTCCGCGGCGCATCCGGCAGGATACTTCGGAACCAACAAGGGTGTGGAGGTCTGCATCCACAAGGGCTACCTGGGCGAGGACGTCGCGAAGCGTCTGAACGCCTACGAGGTCATATGCAGCGGGATGACGCGCGACTCGAACCGTCGGGCCCTAGCGGCCGCCCGCAGATACGGCATCGGCTACACCGGCGGCACGGACGGCCACACCCTGAATGAGGTCGGTAACGTCGTGACGGTGTCCTCCGCGTCGACCGTGGACGAGTTCCTCAACGACGTGATCAGGCGCCGCGTGGATGTGGTCGGCTTGGAGAAGACCGTCCCTAAGAAGGTCCAGATGGCATCGGCGTCACTCGGGAAGTTCATGCTCCATTCCCCTTCGGCCATCATGGTTCAGACGAACCAGGCCGTGAGGTCGGCGGACCGCGGGGCCAGGAAGGCCGCCGTAGCGGTGAAGGGTATGACCAACGATTTCGTCGAGACCGCCGCGGAGATCGAGACCCGCATACGCGAGATCGGGAAGCGCTGACTCAGAGGTCGTCGCTGTCCTCGTTCTCGTCGTATTCGTCGGGTTCCGGCTCCTTACCGCTCTTGTCCTCCCGTCTCCTGCTGAAGTAGTACAGCAGCAGGGCGACGATCGCCACGGCGAGCATCACCAGATGCAGCCAGATGCCGACGGAGTTCGGCGTCACTATGATTATCAGCACGTCTATCAGGATCACCATCAGGTAGGTGTTGACCTCCAGGATGCGATGGTAGATCACGCCCGGCTCATCGCCGGTCCCCTCCCTGACGGCAAGGTGACGGGCACCGCTTATTATGACCTCGTCCAGGAACTTCACGTTGTTGACCAGGTGGTACACCGGCACGATGAGTATCGCGAAGTTGACGAACAGCATCGTGATGCTCCAGACGGTCGTGTTCCCACCGAAGTTGGCCGTCAGCCAGTCCACCGCCAGGGGTGTAGCGAAATGGAACACTATCTGAACGGCGACGATCACCAGGATGTTGATGTACGTGTGGGTCATGCTTCTGTACATTGCCTTGCGCGACTTCTTGGATGAAGCGTGCAGGCGCTCGTAGAACCTGTCCCTCGAGGAGTTGATGTTGCAGCATGCCGCGTACACGGGCTTCGGGCACTTCTCGACCGACTTGTCCCAAATCTGCGCGGCGTACTTGGTGAGGAACGGCAGCATGACCATCGAGACGAGGGCGGCTCCGACCACGGACGTGTAGAACGCGTTGTCCACCACCCCGAAGTCCAGCGCTTCCGCAGCGATGATGAACGCGAACTCGCCCATCGCCACCAGGCCGGTGGCCGACAGGAACCCGTTGCGGCACGACTCTCCGCCGATCCAGTACGCCAGGAACACGGTGGAGATCTTCAGGACTGCGAACAGCAGGTAGATGATCAGGATCATCGCGATGTTGTCCACGATGGAGGACAGGGTGATCTCCATCCCTATCGAGATGAAGAACATCGCCATGAACAGATCGCGCATGGGCTCTATCTTGTGGTTGATGTCCTTGCTCTTCCTGCTGGCCGCGATCATCATCCCCATCAGGAACGCTCCGATGGCCATGGACAGGCCGATGTAGATCGAGAGGAGCGCCATGCCGAATGCCAGGCCGACGGAGAACACGGTCAGGATCTCGTCCGAGACGTTGTCGGAGACCCAGTTGATGGCTCTCGGTATCAGCTTCAGGCCGACGACTATGCTGGCCACCATGAACACGATGATGCTCACAATCATCACTATGAGGCTGTTGACGTCGACGGACGGGTCGTTGCTGGCCATGATGGGTGTGATCATGGACAGGATGATGACCTGGCCGATGTCCTCCATGATCGTGATGAGGACGAGCATCTCGATGTGCTCCTTGTCGAGACGCTTCTGAGCCTTCAGGACCGCCATGACGACGGCGGTGCTGGATCCGGAGATGATGGCGCCCAGGCAGATGCACTGGACCATGTCGAATCCCATGAACGTCCCGGCAATGACGCCTCCAAGGACCATCAGTGGCAGTTGGATGACGGCGACCTCTATGGCGAATATCCCTTGTTTCCTGATCTTCTTCAGATTGATCTCGAGGCCGATGCAGAACATCAGCATGACCAGACCTATGTCCGACAGGATCTCAATGACCATCTCGGCTTCGGCGGTCACCACCCAGACGTTCGCGATGATGATCCCGGCGACGATGTATCCTATCAGGGGTGGAAGTTTGATCCTGTTGAAGATGATCGAACAGGCCGCAGCAAGTAATGTGAAGACTGCCAAGCTAGTCAGAAGCGTCGTCTCATCCACGTATCCACCCGTATACAGTATACGTCGAAGACTATATTATTGGATGTGAACACGCTCCAAACTAACCGTGGAATGGTGTTTACACAGTGACAAAACGGAGCCTTCGCTGTCTGTGTCCAGACTTTTTCAGAGATCGTCGCCTTCGTCGTCCTGATCCGGCGTCTGGGTCCTCTGGGGGGACGGAGGTCTCCTCCTGTCGTCCCTGAGCCTCTTCAGATAGAACACAGCCAGGACGATGGCGGCCAGCCCCAGGACTACCAGGTGCTGCCACAGTCCCACTGAGTTGGGGCATATTATGACGATCAGCGCCACGATTATCAGCACCATGATGTAGGTGTTGATCTCCAGGAACCGCTGGTATATCGCACCCGGTTCGCTGAGGTCCCCCTCCCTCTTCGCGATGCGGCGGGCCCCTCCGATGATCATCTCGTCAAGGAACTTCACGTTGTTGACCAGATGGTACACCGGCATCATGAGGACGGCGAAGTTGACCATGAGCATCACGATGCTCCACAGGTCGCGGGTGCCTCCGAAGTTGGCGGTGATCCAGTCGACGCATACCGGGATCAGGAAGTAGAACGCGATCTCGATGGCGGCGATCGCCAGGATGTTGATGTAGGAGTGGGTCATGCTCCTGTACATGGCCTTACGGGACTTCTTGGAGGTCGCGTAGACCCTGCTGTAGACCCTCTCTCTGGTCTCGTTGAGCCTGCAGCATGTGGCGTAGATGGGGCGCGGGCATTTCTCGACGGATTTGTCCCAGATGCGGGGGGAGTACCTGCTCAGGAAAGGCAGTATTATCATGGACAGCAGGGCGGCACCGACCACAGATGTGTAGAACGACTGGTCTATCGCTCCGAATCCCAGCGCCTCGGAGGCGATGATGAATGCGAACTCGCCCATGGTCGCGAGGCTGACGGCGGACAGGAACCCGTTGCGACAGGTCTCGTTCTCGACCCAGTACGCGATGAACACCGCCACGACGATGAGGATGAGGAAGATCAGGTAGAGCACGATGATGGTGCCTATGTTGTCGATCAGCGAGGAAACCGTGATCTCCATCCCTATCGAGATGAAGAATATGGCCATGAACAGATCGCGCATGGGCTCTATCTTGTGGTTGATCTCCTTGCTCTTCCTGCTCCCGGCTATCATCATCCCCATCAGGAACGCTCCGATGGCCATGGACAGGCCGATGTAGATCGAGAGGAGCGCCATGCCGAATGCCAGGCCGACGGAGAACACGGTCAGGATCTCGTCCGAGACGTTGTCGGAGACCCAGTTGATGGCTCTCGGTATCAGCTTCAGGCCGACGACTATGCTGGCCACCATGAACACGATGATGCTCACAATCATCACTATGAGGCTGTTGACGTCGACGGACGGGTCGTTGCTGGCCATGATGGGTGTGATCATGGACAGGATGATGACCTGGCCGATGTCCTCCATGATCAGGACCAGCACCAGGGACTCCTTGTGGTCGGCGTCCAGCTCCTTCTGGGATTTGAGGACCGCCATGACGACGGCGGTGCTGGAACCGGAGATGATGGCGCCCAGGCAGATGCACTGGACCATGTCGTATCCGAGGAGCATCCCGGCTACTATGCCGCCCAGCATCATCAGTGGCAGTTGGATGATGACCACGCCCATGGCGAACAGGCCCTGTTTGCGGATCTTCCGTAGGTTGATCTCCAGGCCGATGCAGAACATCAGCATGACCAGGCCTATGTCCGACAGGATGCTGACTATCTGTTCGCTGTCGTTCGTTATCGTCCAGACGTTCGCGATGATGATCCCGGCGACGATGTATCCGATGAGCGGGGGCAGCCGGATCTTGTTGAAAATGATGGAGCAGGCTGCAGCGAGCAACGTGAACACTGCCAGACTGGTCAGTAACGCTAGCTCTTCCAAACACCCACCCAGGGTGCGTTAGATTGATTGTAATATATATTGTTCTTCACAGGGCCGGGCGGCACCCCTTTGTGAACGGTGTGTCCGACTCATTCGGTCCCGTCGTCGTCCTCGACGTACTCCAGGATGTCTCCGGGCTGGCAGTCCAGAGCCTTGCAGATGCCGTTGAGCGTTGAGAACCTGATGGCGGAGATCTTCCCGGTCTTGATGTTGGAGAGATTGACGTTGGATATCCCGACATGGCGCGCCAGCTCGTTCAGGGACATCTTCCTGTCAGCCATGACACGGTCAAGTCTCAGTATTATCGCCATGCTATCCTCATCAGAGCGTCTCGTCGGACTCCTTCTGCAGCCAGCACCCGTAGCGGAACACCAGTGACAGGCAGTAGAATATCGCAGCCATCAGCACCGACGAGAAGCTGAGGATGATGACTTCCAGAGCCGTGAGCTCACCGATCACCGCATAGATCATAGGGGATACAATCACGGGTAACAGCAGATAGGCCAGGAAAATCACTTCCAGACGTTTTACGTTTTTGATTGTGAACGGGGAGTACTCTCTGTAGATCGCGTTGGTGATGTTCAGCATCATCACGAGGACCACGAGGCTGACGCCCATCACGACGGCTCCGAATCCGGCGATCACGACAAACCTGTCGCTGGAGATGCCGAGGTAGTCCGAGACCAGTCCCGGATCGCTCATCTCGATGACCGTCCCTGAGACGACCACGCAGATTGCCATCGCGATGATCACGGTGAGCAGGAGAAGGACGAAGAACAGTCCTCCGCAGAGGGTCTTCAGTCTCCTCAGGTCGTTGTCCATGGGTCGGTCTCCGAGTGTACCAGGTGTTCACTGTATTTATCGATATGCATCTATGATTTATCGATAAACATTAAATAATTAATGAAAGATGTTTCATACCGTCGGGCGGAGGCGGTTTCGCCGTCATGGCGGTGTCGTCCGGGACCCGGCATAGAGGTGTCTACCATGCACGATGTGGAATCCGCAGACCTCCCCCTGGGCATCTTCGTCATGCCCTTCCTGAAGGGGCTCAGATGAAGTCGGAGATGTACGGGATCTGATGGATGACGACCTCGTCCAGGATCTGGACGGCCTCAGGCGTCCCCTCGATCCTCTCGAGTCTGAACAGCTGAATTGCCGTCATGTATCCGAGGAGGAGCGTGGACAGGGTGCCGATGGACATCCTCACGGTGTATCTGGGCTCCCGGTCGGTGACGGTCGCCTTCCCGTCGTGGAAGTAGACGTTGAACCCGCGGTTGTTCCAGTCGAGGAAGTCGTCCTCTATCTCGAACCTGAAGCAGACGTCCTCCTCCGTGGGGTCGCAGCGGTATCTCATGAAGAATGCCTCCACATCCACGATCCTCCCCATGATGTACGGCTTGATCGTCTCGGTGATGTTGCCGTCCTCCAGGTAGAACGCCAGCAGTTCGTTCTGATAGGTGTTGCCGCGGACCTCGTCTATCATGGAGTAGTGGGCGCTGATGTAGTCCCAAAGACCCTTCTGGGCCTCCCTGTTGAGGTAGATCATCTCCTTGATGTACATCACATCCTCCTTGATCAGGTAGACCATGTACCCGAGGGGCTTCCCCTGCTTGCTGTAGTACACCGCGACGGTGGTGTCATCGGAGTCCCATCTCCAGTACTCCTCCCAGGCGGAGGCGTTCCTCAGGAGGCATCCGTGCGTGCGCAGGGCGAACTGTGCGTGGAGGCTCATGAAATCGGGGTTGTTCCAGTCCACCCTTCTGACGTAGCCATCCGTGGCCCTCTTCCTGCGTGGGATGATCTGGCTGTCCTTGATCTTGTACGAGATCTTGTTAGAGATGATCTCCCATCCGAACTTCCTGTACATGGGGATCGAATAAGGATACAGCAGTGCGACGGACTGCCCCTTCTCCCTCATCCTGGCGAGGCTCCTGTGCATCAGCACGCGGATGATCCCGCGCCCGGAGTACTCGGGGTACGTGTTCACGCTGGTCACGTACCCTATCGGGTAGATCTCGTCGTGGATGTTCATCTGGAGGGGGTACACGGCGATCTGTGAGATCAGGTTGTCACCGTCGTAGCTCCCGAGGACATCCGCTCTCTCGAGGATGGGGAACTTGGACTGCATTATCTCGTCGTCCCTCCATCCAGCCTCCATGAGCTGTTTCTCCGTGACCTGGAAGGCGTAACGCAGGAGCGCGTTGTACTGATCCAGGTCATCGGTGGTCAGGTCGCGAATCTGGTATGGAAACTGGTCCTATTCTCCGTCCATGATGGGTCCTCCGCCGTTTCCAGTGGATGCCAATGGATATAAAAGGTGCGGAGAACAGGATGTGCGTCGCGGTCGGGTTCACATCCTAGCAACGGAGCCTATGGCCATGAGTACGGACTGGAAGTTGTACGGGTGGTAGACGTTGCCCTTGTAGGATATGCACCCGCCGTCCCTGGTGTAGATGTCCAGTATCCAGCGGGCCCTGCTCTTCGAACCCTTCATCATGTAGCTTCCGCCCCAGCCGAAGACGTAGTTGTTGAGGAGGCTGTTGATGAGTATGGCCTTCGTGCTTCCTGCCACGGGGATCGTCTCGGTGTTGAACGGCCCGTATCCGGACGCCCTCGCCAGGAACCCTGCGGGCTCCAGGATGAAGTCGTATCCGTAGGACTTGCCGTCCTCGCCCCTCTCGGCGAACACGACCCTGACTGCGTTGTACACGTCGCCGGCGACGCTGCACATCTTCCCGTACTCCTCGGAGGGGGCGTACTGCTCGCCGCGGGACTTGAGCTCGCTGATGGCCGCGTCGAGCTTCCCGTCCCACATGGACTGGTTGTTCGTCCTGGACATGACCTTGAACTTGTACGACTTGTCCTGGTTGAGCGACTCGGGGCTGTTGTCGAGGGCGTAGAGCTCCCCTGCGACCCTGACCAGGTTGTCCTCGAGCTTGACGATTTCGTCGCGCAGCGCCGCGGTATCCATCTGCCCGATCTTCTGCCTGTACTTGTCGAGGGTCGCTTCGTTTGCCATCGTCATGAGAACGAGAAGGACGTATTAAAGGATGCGAGCGGAAAACCGGATGAAATGGTTTGGAAGGGGTTTGTGCGGGACGTCAGTCCCACTCGGTCACTCCGGAGTCGTCGGAGAGGCAGCTCTTGTGGAACACGGGTTCCTCAACGCCCTCAGCCTTCTGTCTCCTGTAGTCCCTGAATGCCTCGATGCCGCGCCGTGCCAGCTTGATCATGATGAACGTGTTGAAGAACGCGCACACCGCGAGCAGTATGTCCATGATGACGACGAGCGCATCGGACGCGTAGAAGCTGGAAAGGAACACGACGGCGAGCAGAAGGACCCACATGCCCCACTTGGCGACCTTGCTCTCCTTGATCAGCATCAGGTTGCCCTCTCCGATGACGATGTCCGACATCAGGCAGGTGAACGCGAAGATGAACATGAAGATCATGACCACGTACGGCGCGATGGATCCGAGGGTGTCCGTGAAGATGCTCTGCAGCAGGGGTATGGACTCCAGGCCGGATCCGACCAGCGCGTTGATGTCCGCGTAGGACAGGACGACCAGCGCGGTCATGGTGCTCACGAGGGTGTCGATGAGGACACCGATCGCCTGGGTGTATCCCTGGGACACGGGGTGCTTGACGTCCGCCATTCCGGACAGGTTGGTGATGGTACCGATACCCGCCTCGTTGGACCACACGCCCCTCTGCATCCCGGTGATGATGATGGCGCCCACTCCTCCGCCGATGACGGAGGGGATGTTGAACGCGTACTCGAAGATGGAGTAGATTCCGTTGAGGACTCCCTCGGGACCGAATGCGATGGACACGATGCACACCGCGAACCATGCGATGGCCATGAGGGGGACGACCTTGACCGAGAGGTCCGCGATCTTGTAAACCCCTCCAACGAGGAGGAGCGCGGTGGCGGCTGTCAGCAGGATGGCGAACACGAGGTTGATGCCGTCGAAGTCGAACGCGTTGTGGACGGCCTCGGACATGCTGATGACCTCTCCGGAGATGAACCCGACGAGATACATCAGGATCATCACGAAGGCCGCGATCATGCCGAGACGTTTCATCCCGAGTCCGTGGAAGAGGGTGTACGCGGGGCCTCCGCGGTAACCTCCGTTCTCCTTGGGAACCTTGTAGATCTGGGCCACGGTGGTCTCCAGGAAGCTGGTGGCCATGCCGATGAGTGCGAACACCCACATCCACAGGATTGCCCCGGGGCCTCCGACGAGGATGGCCAGGATGGGGCCGGTGATGTTCCCGACCCCTATGCGGGAACCCATGCTCATGCAGAAGACCTGGAAGGAGGAGAGCTTCCCCTCCCTGCGGTCTCCCCTGTTCAGGAAGGTGACCTTGACCATCTCCTTGAAGCCAGCGACCTGGATCCCCCTGAGGCGGACCGTCGCGTAAACGCCGACGCAGATGATCAGGACGAACGCCACGTACCAGATGTACGTGTCGATGAAGTCTAGTACGTCCATGAAACTCAATGAATCACTGGGCACTCGGAGTGAGTGTGGGTATATGGTAACTACGGCGGTCTATGGAAGATACATAGCCTTCCGAGGACGGTGATGCCCTCAGAGCGTCTCGTCAGACTCCTTCTGCAGCCAGCACCCGTAGCGGAACACCAGTGCCAGCATGTAAAGGAGGGCGGCCACGAACAGCGACGGCAGGAAGATTATCGCCGCGGCCACGGCTATGAGCGTCCAGTCGCTCTCTCCGGTGCACAAGGACACCGTCAGGACCACCGGCATCACCAGGTAGATCACGGACAGGATCGTGATGAGCCTAACATTCCTCTCGGTGAAGGGGCTGTAGTCCCTGGACATCCTGCGCATGACCCAGAAGATGATCCCGAACGTCACCGTGACGAGGACGAGGGTGGCGACCAGGGTCGCTCCGAACAGGACGGTCTGCCAGAAGGTCATTCCGAACTGCTCCTCGAAGCTCGGCGTGTCGGAGAGGATCTGGGCCACACCGAGGGCAATGACGACCGTCAGGAAGACCATGACCGCGGTGATCAACAGCAGCAGAGCTGACGACCCCCTGCTGAACGTCCTCAGCCTCCTCAGCTCCCTGTCGGCTTCCAAGATATCAGACCAGAGAAGTCATACATGTTTCCATATTTAATGAAACTCATGTACGATTTAATGTTAATCATTAAATATTTCATGATAAATGACAAGACTGGAGATAAAATGGACAAGAATCCCATCGAACTCGTATGCCTGCGCAAGGAGTACGGGCGGTTCACGGCGGTGGATGACCTGTCGCTGGGAATAGCCCGCAACAGCTTCACAGGGCTTCTGGGACCCAACGGTGCCGGCAAGAGCACCACCCTGAAGATGATCACGAACCTGATCCGTCCGACGTCCGGACACGTGTTCATCAACGGATACGACGTGACGGAGGATCCGAAGGAGGCCCTGGCAGGGGTCGGGACGGTCATCGAGACCCCGGAGTTCTACGGATACATGACCCCTCGCGAGAACCTGCGCTACATCGGGGGCATCATCGGCATGTCCCCCGAGTCGATCTCCGCCCAGACGGACGAGGTCCTGGAGAAGGTCAAGATGTCCGGGTGGGCGGACAAGAGGATGTCCACGTTTTCGAAGGGCATGCGCCAGAGGATCGCCATAGGGCAGGCGCTGCTCGGTGATCCGGACATCGTGATACTGGACGAGCCGACATCGGGTCTGGACCCCCGCGGCATGGCCGAGATGAGGGCAATCATGAAGGAGTTCCGCGGCCACGCAAGAGGGCTGACCGTCCTGACGTCCTCGCACATCCTCCACGAGGTGCAGGACCTGTGCGACCGCGTCGCCATGGTCAACCACGGCAGACTCGTGTTCAACGACGACATCGAGGCGGTCGGCTCCATCGCGGGCCTGAAGACGATGGTTCTCAAGACGGAGGGGGTCCCCGAGGCGTCCGTGCACGACAGGCTCAGGTCCCTATCCACCGTCGTCACCGTCGATTCGGACGGAGCGGACACGGTGGTCCGCTTCCGCGGGAGCCGCTCTGCGCTGTTCACGGACATCGCCGGGCTTGGCATCGGTGCGTACAGCCTGTCCGAGGGGGACAGTCTGGAGTCGAAGTACCTCGAGATCATCAAGGAGTCGAGCTGATGTTCGCCAACGCAGACAGAACCGGAGATTTCATGCAGACGGTCACGGTCGCCGGGAACGAGATGCTGAAGTTCTTCCGCTCCAGGAAGTTCCTCATGTTCGGAGCGTTGGTCGTCGCCCTGCTGGCCCTCACGACCCTGCTGCCGTACGCCATCGGGAGCGGGATCTCCGGATCGGCGGGGGACGTGTTCTCCAACTACATAGGGTACTCCTCGTTCATCGTCCTCCTGGGCGCGACGCTGTTCGCCTCCTACACCATAGTCTCGGAGTTCGAGGAGAGGACCGCACTGGTCCTGTTCACCAGGCCCATCAGGAGGTCGACGATCTTCCTCGGTAAGTTCGCGGCATGCTTCGTCCTGACCGCAGCCGTGATGGTCGTCTATTACCTGGTGGCGGTCGCGGTCGCCTTCGCGGTGACGGGCGACCTGGTGACGTCGTTCCTGCCGTCCCTCGCCATGTGCCTGGCGTATGTGTTCGCGACCACGGGCGTGGCGATGCTGATAAGCTCGGTGATGAGCAGGGGCGGGGCATCCGCCGTGATGACGTTCATCACGATCCTGTTGCTGGTGTCGGTGGTCTCCTCGGTCATCTCCGTCGCCGGTACGGACCCATGGTTCATGCTGGACTCCGCGTCGAACGCGATCTCGAACTCCGTACCGGAGTACGTGTCCGGCGCCAACGAGATGATGGGGGAGATCGGATCGGGCCTTGGAGTTTCCATGGATGGGGCGTTGGTCGAACCCGCAGACTGCCTGCGTTCGGGCGCGGTCATGCTCGTCTGGGGCGCTGCAACCCTGATGCTCTCGTACCTGGCCTTCTCCAGGAGGGAGTTCTAAACGGCTTCATTCATCCTCGGGTACGGACGTCCTGTACCCGAGGGTGCGCACGGTCCTGTCGCCGAGACGCTCGCGGACCTCCTCCAGGATGCGGTCCAGGTCCCCGCGGGTGTCGATCTCCGTCGCCAGCCTGTACCTGAACTCGCGGCTCCTCCTGCAGCCGACGATGAACTTGGGGGCGATGCTGCGCATCTTCTTGGAGGCGACCTCGTCCCCCTTCTCGGCGTACATCAGGTCGGCAAGGTCCTTGCACCAGTCCACCTGCTGCGACACGGTGGGGTTCGGCAGTCTGGCCCCTTCGCGGAACCAGCGGTCGATCTGGGTGACCAGGTACGGGTTGCCCACTCCGCCGCGGGCGACCATGACCCCGTCCGCCCCCGTTATCGCGGTGTACCCGATGGCATCGTCCAGCGAGAATATGTTGCCGGAGACGATCAGGGGCACGGACATCTCCTTTCTAAGGTCCCTCATGAGGTCGTAGCGAGGCATGCCGGCGTAGCGCTGCTTCCTCGTGCGCGCATGGACGGTGACGGCGTCGACGCCGGACGCCTCCAGCTCCGCGATGACATCCCTGAAGTTCAGGGAGTCCTCCCCCTGTCCGAGGCGTATCTTGGCCGTGACCGGGAGCCCGGTGCGCTCCTTGACGGTCCTGACGATCCTTCCGCATCTGGCAGGATCGGCCATCAGAGCGGAGCCGGCGCCCCTGCGGACGACCTTCTCCACAGGGCACCCCATGTTCACGTCGAAGAGGTCGACGTTGGGGTTCCGTCTGACGCACTCAGCGGCGGCATCGCCCATCCTCTCGGGATCGCTGCCGAAGAGCTGTATCCCCGTGAGCGGACATCTGTCGAACATGAGGTACTCGTCGCTGCGCCTGTTGTGCATCATGGCGCTGTCGGAGACCATCTCGGTGTAGGCGAGGGCCACGCCGAACGGCTTCATGAATCTCCTGTACGCCTCCGAGGTGTATCCGGACATGGGCCCCAGGACCACGCGTCCGTTGACCTCGAGGTCTCCGATCCTCCACATGCCTGGGCCGATGGGCTCATCGGATATGACGGTTGTCAGTGGATGTTGATCTTCAGCCCCATGATCCCGACGGTCACGTCGACCCTCGTGCCTTCCGATGCATCGATGTCCACGGTCTCCGAGAACAGGTTCTGCCTCACCCGCAGGGAGTGTCTCCCCAGCGTCGTCCTGACGCGGTAGCTGCCCCCGGTGGACTTCAGCACCTCCTCGTCGTCGATGAAGACCATGAACGGCTGTGCCTTGTCCGGGACCGACACCATGACCGTCACCAGGCCGTCAGATTGTTCCGAGGGCCTGGCGGTCGGGGCGTCACCGGGCGCTTCGGAGGACACCACAGGCTCTGCGTCGCCGGCGTCCTCCTTCCGGATCAGGAATCCGCAGTTGATGCAGTAGCACTGCATTCTCGCATCGTTGAAGACTGTGGGCAGAGTGCAGTTCGGACAGCGGCATTCCTTATAGGCCATGAGTACGGAACCGCAGGGGAGGCGTTTAACGGTTCTGTGTCAGTTTAGGCCACATGTTTTATGGTCAACAGCCCGGTTCTCATCTCATGGATTCCCGAGCAGCCCTGGCCGTCGAGCCCGTCTCCCTTCGCAACAGAGGTGATGTCAGAAGAATCTACAATGACGCTTTTCCGAAGGGGGATCGCATACCCTTCTGGATGTTGCAGACGGTGGCCAAGAGGCGGGCGACGGAGATGTTCGTTTTCAGGGACGGCGATGCATATGTCGGGGTGGATTACGCAGTATCCATCGACGGGATCACATTCGTCTTGTTTCTGGCTGTGGACAAAAGGGTGAGGTCGAGGGGATACGGCAGCAGGATTCTCGATCAAATAAAGGTCGACCATCCAGACGACATCATCATAGTGTCTTCGAACCGTCGGTGGAAGGGGCGGACGGCTGTGGTCCCGGCTCTAGGCGCAAGGCATTCTATCTTCGCAACGGCTTCAGGGAGACGGGCTATGCTGGGGTCATGGGTGGGAAGTCCCAGGAGATCATGGTCTACAACGGGGCGTTTGATCCCGACTCATTTCGGGAGTTCTTCAGGAAGTACAGCAACGGTGCGACGTGTCCGGAGATACGGAGACTTCGAATCGGGGGTCGATAGTCCCAGACTCCCCGTCGATCCAGATCATTGCCTCATCAGCCACAAACTCGATGATGCAGTATCCACGATCCCCGATCCCGTCTGGGAAGTATGCAGTCAGGCGGTCATCCCAGAACCTCTCCTTTGTTTCACGGTCGTCGTGAACATACGCATGGCCGATGAGTGTGATATTGTCGCCGTTTCTGACTATGCACACTCCCGCTTTGTCGTCGGCACGGAGATCGCAGACCTTCACGGAATTGGAGTCGGCGGTCATCCACAGTCTGCGGATACCTTCCGATAACAGGACATCCATTGCGATCGGTCTTGGAAATCCCATGTGACTCGTTGACAGGACAACGTATCCGCATCTCTCCAGTATCCAAGATGTCTTTTTTTCCATAGGAAGCCAGCGCTTGAGTTGTGGGAGGTATTCTCTTAGCTGAATTTCTGCTTCACCACGGGAGATGTCAACATCTTTCTCGAGTCTCCACTCCTCAAGGTGCTGGAGATTGCATTGGATCTGCTCATCCATCGTGGCGTGAGTGAATCCGCCGTCGGAGAAGCAGAAGCGACAGTAGTCAGAGTTTACGGTTCCGTCAGCGAAACGGCCCATATCATCAGATGTCTTCAGAATCATGCCACAGCACTGACAGATTTCATACATGACATTGCATCTATCTGTGGTGATAAAAGCGCGCTTCTAATCAATTCATATTTGTAAAAGGATGGTCCCCACTCCCTGATTTGAACAGGGGACCTGCTGATTTCAGCGGCTGTATCGGTTTTCGCCGAAAACACTCTACAGTCAGCCGCTCTGGCCAGTCTGAGCTAAGTGGGGATTGAATCAGGGGATACAGATGGCTTATTTAAAATTAACTTATACGACCGTGCGGAGCGTTGTCCCATGTCTATCAAGAATACGGACTGAGGCGGATTCCGGTGTCTAACGGTGGACGCTGTACACCATCGCATCATAACTCTAACTCATGATCTGGGCTCTTCGTAAGTTCGAGGGGGTTTCAAACGGCGCTTCGGGATTGGGGCCACCCACCCTCGTCCAGAAGAGTCATTTCGTGGTTGACGGTTCAGATGAACTCGCTGAATCCGGACATGTCGAGGACGTCCTTGACGGCGTCCTTGGCGTTGATTACGCTGAGCTTGTTGTTCCTACCCACGGCCTTGTCCAGGGCGAGGATGGCTCTAAGGCCGGCGCTGGAAAGGTAGGTGACCTCCTCCATGTCGAGCGTGGTCGACCTGCCCCTGCACTTCTGGACGGCCTCCTCCTGGAACTCCGCGGACGACACCGAGTCCAGTCTCCCCGAGAGTCTGATGATCACACCCTCTTCTGTCTCGGTATAGCTGGATGTCAGTGGCTGGTCCTTGGTCTTCTTCCTGCCGAACACTGCGGTCACCCCGTATGATATGGTACATCGCAGGAGAGGACTTAAAACGATACGTCCAGTGTCCGGACACAGTCTCGGGGTGAAGAATTCTTTATTAACAGGTGTGCAGATTTCATCGCATGCGTGGTACCGCGGGAGCGGAGGGCACGAAGTCCCTAACCGTTCCGTCCTCCAAGGACAATTTGTATGAGGTCCAGGGGTTCGTGGAGAAGTGCCTGAAGAGTTGCGGAGTCTCGCCCAAGGCCCTGACGCAACTGGAACTCATAATCGAGGAGATTTTCATAAACATCTCCAGCTATGCGTATCACCCGCCCGGCTCCGGAAAGGTCATGATTTCCTGCAACGTCGAGAAGGACATGATGAAGGTCACGATAACCTTCGCGGACAAGGGCCCGGAGTTCGATCCCCTCGAGATCGGGGACCCCGATGTCAGCAAGGATGTCAGGGACCGCGAACCGGGAGGGTTAGGCATATTCCTTGTCAAGAGGAACGTCGACGGGATCAGCTACAGGCGCGACGGAGGATGCAACGTCCTCACGATCGAGAAGAGCCTGTCCTGACTTTCTTTTGCCATCGTACCTCATCATAAGCATCGTCATGTCGTCGAACTGGGTGGCCCCCTTCGTGAATGCGCTGATGTCGTCGATGATCGCCCTGATCTGGTCGTCGAGGGGCATGCCGTCGCACTCCTTCATCTTCGCCATGAGGCGGTCCGTCTGATAGAAGCTGTCGAAGTGGTCGTTCGCCTCGGTGACACCGTCTGTGTACAGCAGGATCCTGTCCCCAGGCTCCATCACTATCTCGTCGGAGGTGTATGCTATACCCTCCCTGGCGCCGAGGACCAGGCACTGCTTGGTGGTGAGGAGCACCGGGTCCTGATTGAGCCTAATCAGCACCGGGGGGTTGTGGCCGGCGCTGCAGTACGTCAGCCTCCCGGTCTCGAGCTCCAGTATCCCCAACCAGGATGTCACGAACATGAACTCCTCGTTGTTCCTGCACAGACCTATGTTGACCTTGCTGAATATCTCGTCGGGGGTGAATCCCGGGCGGGACTGTCCCTCGATGAGGGACTTGGTAACGGCCATGAACAGGGCTGCTGGCACTCCCTTCCCGGACACGTCTCCGATGGATATCGCCAGGTGGTCGGTATCTATCATGAAGAAGTCGTAGAAGTCTCCTCCGACGTACTTCGCCGCGTCCATGACCGCGGCGACGGATGCGCCGCTGCCGTCGACGATTGAGAAGTTTGTGGGCACGAAGGACTCCTGGATGTTCTTGGCGACGTTTAGTTCCGCCCTGTACATCTCCTGCTGGCTGTTCAGCATCCTCAGGTCCTCGACGTACTCCTCTATGTCGCCGGTCATCTTCGTCAGGGACCTGGCGAGCTCCCCTATCTCGGAGTCCTGGTTGACCAGGTCTCTGCAGCTGTACTCGAACTCCTCGCTGGAGAACTCGTGGTCGCTGCTGATGAAGTTCCTCGAGGCCTCAGACAGCTCCCCCACGGGGTCCGTCACGTACTTCTCGAGGTACCACAGGAATATCATGGCCGGAACGAAGAACACCAGCAGCCCCATGCTCATGTAGAACAGGACCGTGATGTCGTATCCCCATCCGAACACGTCGTTCAGGATCCCGATGGAGGCCGCCGCTCCGAAAGCGATGCAGATCAGCAGACCGTAGATGATGAAGATCACGATCATGCGCTCGATCAGGCTCCTGTTGAACTTGTTGATCTCGAGTCCCTTGATCCTGACCGTGAGCTCGTCCATGCTGGCGGACTCCACGGGCTTGAGCAGGAAAGCGAACAGCAGCGCATAGGTCAGAACCCCGATCGCGGGGATGGCCGGCCCTGTTGGCGACAGGTTGAGGACCAGCAGCGGGAGCAGTATCCCGAGCACCAGGATCATGTCGTAGAACCTAGGGTCGACGGAGCGTCTGAAGTCGTCAGGCGTGCCTCCGAACTTCGGACTGTAGAACTTTATTCCGAGGTACCTCAGAAGCAGGATCGCAGCCAGTCCGAAGAGGAACGAGAACGAGAGCACGTTGATGAAGCGGACGACGTCCTCGAAGTTGAGGATGAACTGTCCGTCCGTGAGCCCGTACGTTATGTTGTACAGCACGGTGTACACAAGGCTGGACACCATCATCATCACGACGAACTTGGTGATGTTGCGGACGGAATCCAAGACCGGCGGGCGGTCGTCCCTGTCGAGGCCTACGCTGTACCAGAGCCTGTACGGGATGTACGATGTCAGGAACATCGTGAGGAGGTTCAGGCAGCAGTAGAGCGGCGAGTACCCCATGTACACGTTGTCGATGAGGCTGACCAAGTTGACGCCCAGAGAAGCGAAAGGACCGAACAGCAGGCCGATAACGGGGCAGAGCGCCAGATTAGGCATTATGTTGACGGGCAGCTGGTAGCTGATGCTGGAGAAGATCTGGGTAATTATGGCTGCGCCTATGAACAGGATGATCTCGCGTCTTCCCACGAAATCCTTGACACGCTTGCCATTCAGAAACTTCGCAGCCGATATCCTTTGCACAAAAAGGAATCGACTAATTAACTAAAATCTTTTGAGTTCGGTTCAACGAATGTACACCAGATCATCGTCGTCTCCTTCGTTCTTGGAGTCCGATGCGAGCATCGTGCTGGCTGTGTCTATCTGGTCGATCTGCTCCTGGTACGAGGACGCATCGACGTGTATGCCGAGGTAGTTGCACAATGCATCCAGCACGTTCCTGGCACTCCTGTAGTCGACGATATATCCGGACGTCTCGCCCATGATGCAAACAGAGGGGATCCCGTAGATGGACCCGAAACCGAGGAACATCGCGGCGGCACCTACGATGCCTCCCTGCGGCTCCGATGGATAGAATCCGACGCCGGCCTCTTCTAGTGCGGGCTTCATGTCGGGATCCGACACTGCGCCGAGGACGCGGGGCGCGGGGACGAGAGCGCCTGTACCGTAGCCGCCCAGGGTGACGATGAGTGAGGGGTCGTACTTCAGGAACATCCTGAACGTCTCGTCGGACAGTATGTACTGACCTATGGGCGTGGTGGCTTGGTAGTCTCCAAGGATGAAGACCGCATCCCTCTCCCCGATGTCCGCGTACCAGACCTCGCAGCAGGCCGTGTTCGCGATGCATTCGTCGTCGACGAGGACCTGCGGCGGGAGCTCGGGGGAGAAAATGCGCATCATGCGTTTCGCTCCGAGCTGCTCGGCCATCAGGTCGGCGACCAGTTTGCCGACGTTGCCGACACCCGGGAGTCCTTCGATGATGACGGGCCTCCTCAGTTCCGGCCTGCAGTCAAAGCTGACGTAGCTTTCCATTCTCCCCATACTCCTGTACGATCGATATCCTGCGGTACTCCCCCATGCGGTCCTCCGGGGAGTATCTCGGAGGCACCGGGCAGAACGTGGCGACGCCGCAGTGCCTGCATGCGTCCAGGAGTGTGTACTTCCCGCAGGAGGGGCATTTCCTGAGACGCGACTTCATCTCACTTGCTCTCGCGCTTGAGACTGGCGGTTCCGCCGTTGGAGACGAGGTCGTTGACGGCGGCGGCCGAGACGTTCCTCATGACCTCCTCCGCCTCCTTGTACTCGGCGGCGTTGACGACGACCCTGTATTTGGGGCATCCGACGCACGTGATCTCGACATCGGCGCCGTCGGCAGCCTCGAGGCCGGCCATGAGCGCGTGCTTGACGAGCTCCATGCCGTCGGGTGCGGAGGATGTCATCTCCAGGATTCCGTCGATCTGGACCGACGGCGGGACGACGTTCTCCTTCGCCACCTCGATGAATGTGTCCGTCCAGTCGCCGGAGAATTCCGAGAGGAAGTCCTCGGGGTCGGCGACGACGGCTTCGAACGCACCGTAGAGTGTCTCGTAGGTCTCCAGCAGGTCGTTGCCGAACTCGTCGTAGGCGTCGTCGACGGAGATCCCCATCCTTTCGGCGATGATCTCCACGAGCTTCTCGGCCTTCTTCTCGTTCTTCCACTGCTGGATCTTCTCTCTCTTCTGGTGCTCGTTTACTGATTTCAGGGAAAGGTCGATGTGACCTTTAGAAGAATCTACGCCCAGGACCTTGCAGACTATCTTCTGCCCTTCCCTGATGTAGTCTCTGATGTACTTGACCCAGCCAGTGGCGACATCCCTTACGTGGACGAACCCCTCTTTGTCGTCGTACTCATCGAGTGTGACGAACGCACCGAAGTTCTTGACGTTCTTCACGGTGCAGACGACGAGCTCGCCGTGCTCGGGAAAGCCCCTGACTCTCGACATCAGCCGACGACCTCGAGGATCTCGCCCTTGACGTCACCGACTCCGCCCTTGGGGACGATGAGTGTGGCGCCGCAGACGTGGCAGGTGACCTTGGTGGCTGCTTTCCTGAAAGCGATCTGCTCGTTGGCGCAGTCCGGGCACTTGATCTTTATGAAATCTCCGGTCATGTGATCACTCCGTGAGCTCGAATTTCTTCGCGCGGATGCAGGGGGAGACATTGGCCTTCTTGCACTGGGTGCACCTGTACCTGAGGTTGATCCTCTTGGTGGGCTTCTCCCTTCCCTCGGGCTTGGGCCTGGGGAAACCTCCGTAACCGGCGGTGACCTTTCTGAATCTCCTCTGACCCCATTTGAGCTCGCTGGCTTTCTTCTTCTTGACCCTCTCCACTTCCTGCTCGGTGTGGGCCTTGCAGTAGGGACAGTATCTCTTAACGGTCCTGGGCATCTTCATGATTAATCAACCCTGATGAATTGAATCAGGAACGTGCTAATATCGGGGTTATATAAAATGGTATGCCCCCTCTTAGCGGTACTTAAGGGGGGCGAATCAGGGTGTCTCAGGCCTTCTCGCCCGACATCCTGGAGACCGTGCCGTCCTGTCTGGACACCAGCACGTCGAACGCCGTGTTCAGGAACAGGCCGTTCTCCACGACGCCCGGGATGACGTCGATCCTGGACTCCAGGAAGAACGGGTTGGATATGCCCTCGGGGAACCTGCAGTCGTAGATGTAGTTCCCGCCGTCAGTGACGAACGGCTCCCCGTCCCTCATCCTGAGCTCCGGCTTGCATCCCTGCCTCTCGAGCGCGTATCTGGTGTGCTCGTGTCCGAACCTGAGCACCTCCACCGGGAGCGGAGCCTTGGTGCCGAGCTTCTCGACGAGCTTGGACTCGTCCACGATGATGACCTCTCTGACGGTGGCCGCGGCGACGATCTTCTCCCTGAGGAGAGCGCCTCCAAGTCCCTTGACGAGCTGCATCTTCGGGTCGACCTCGTCCGCACCGTCAATCGTCACGTCGAGCTTGTCGACCTCGTCCAGGTCGACGACCTTTATCCCGCTCTCTCTGGCCAGGTTCTCGCTCTGGACGGATGTGGCGACGCATGTGAGGTCGTATCCGTCGGCTACGAGCTGTCCGATCCTCTTGATGGCGAAGTATGCGGTGGATCCGGTGCCGAGTCCGACGTTCATGCCGTCCTTCACGAAGGTGTCAACTGCTTTCTCTGCGACGATCTTCTTCATTTCCGCGGCGTCCATGGTTCCACCATCCAGTGCCCTCTCGTAGTCCGTACATCTAATTAAGGGTTCCATCACGGCGGAGCCACAGATTTAAGTGTCACAGGCATACGGGACCGTCATGAGGCTTGCTTCCCTGTATTCCGGCGGAAAGGACTCCACGTTCTCGCTCTACCTGGCCGAACAGATGGGCCACGAGGTGCCGTACCTCGTCAACATCGTCCCGGACGACGAGGCCTCCTGGATCTTCCACACGCCGAACCTGGGCATCGTCCCCCTCATGGCGGAGTCCATGGGAAAGGACCTGGTCACGGCCCGCAGCACGGGCACGGAGGAGGGCGACATGGTTGGCCTCAGGCACGCTCTCGAGGGGCTCGACGTGGACGGGGTCGTGACAGGCGCGATATGGTCGGATTACCAGTGGGACCGCATGAACATGGTCTGCGGGGACCTCGGGCTCAGGGTCATCACCCCCATGTGGAGGAAGGACCAGGACATGCTGATGGAGCAGTTCCTGGCCTCGGGCATCCGCGCCGTCATCGTCGGGTGCTATGCCGAGGGCCTCGACGAGTCCTGGCTGGGAAGGCCGATCGACGAGGAGTCCGTGGCCGAGCTCAGGGAACTGCGCGAGAGGTACGGGATAAGCATAATGGGCGAGGGAGGGGAGTACGAGTCCCTCACCCTCGACTCCCCGATGCACTCCAGGCCTCTGGGGATAACAGGTTTCGAGAAGGATTGGAAGAAGGGTGCAGGCACCCTCCACGTCACCTCTGCCGAGCTTCTGTGAGAGCCCTCGGTCTGAATCTTCTCAGCCTCAGGGCGTTGGCAACGACTGACACCGAGGAGCAGGACATCGCCAGGGCGGATATCATCGGCATCTGGTCCACGAGGCCGTCGTATCCGAGCAGCACGGGGAGTCCGGCCGCGATCGGTATGCAGACCACGTTGTAGCAGAACGCGAAGAACAGGTTCTCCTTGATGTTCCTCAGCGTAGCCCTGCCGATCTCCAGCGCCGCCGGGACGCTGCGCAGGTCGTCGTTCATCATCACTATGTCCGCGGACTCGATGGCTATGTCCGTGCCCGACCCCACGGCTATCCCCACGTCCGCCTGGGTTAGTGCGGGAGCGTCGTTGATTCCATCTCCGGTCATCGCGACGCGGGCCTGCGACACCTGGAGGTTCCTGACGATCTCCAGCTTGTCTCCGGGCTTGGTCTCGGCATGGACCTCGTCGATGCCCAGCTCGGACGCGATGTGCTCGGCGGTGTCCCTTCTGTCCCCGGTGACCATCATGACTCTGAGGCCGTCCTCATGCATCGATCTGATGGCAGACGGGCTCTCCTCGCGGATCGGATCGGATATGGCTATGGTGGTGGCGTAACGCCCGTCGATGGCGGCCAGGATGCAGGTCATTCCCGAGGAGGCGAGGTCGTCGGCGCCCTCCGGGACATCGATTCCCTCCTCTCTGAGGAACCTGGTGCTCCCGACGAGCACCATCCGGCCGTCGACCTCGCATCTCACGCCGCCTCCTGTGACGCTCTCGAAGCCAGAGTGGGGCGGGATGAGGGCCCCCGTCTCCCTGGCGTACCTGACTATGGCCTGGGCAAGTGGATGTTCGGAGTCTATCTCCGCAGCAGCGACGATGCCGACGACGGATCCGTCGGAGACGGAGTTCACAGCGGGATGCCCGACAGTGCATGTGCCCGTCTTGTCCAGGACGACGGTGTCTATCCTGGCAGCGGCCTCCAGGGAGGATGCCGTCTTGAACAGGATGCCGTACTGCGAGCCGCGACCCGTACCCACAACGATGGCTATCGGGGTGGCGAGTCCGAGCGCGCACGGACATGCTATGACGAGGATCGAGATCGCGATCGTCAGGCTGAACTGGACGTCGCGCCCGGCGAGCATCCATCCGATGAAGACCAGGACGGCAACGACGATGACGGACGGGACGAACACCGCTGCGACCCTGTCCGCGATGTTCGCGACAGGAGCCTTCGTGCCCTGGGCCATCTCCATCATGCGGGCGATCTGGAACAGGACCGTGTCCTCGCCGGTCTTCTCAATCCTAGCCCTGAGGCTGCCGGATCCGTTGACGGTCGCACCGTAGAGCGTGTCTCCTGCCCTCTTGTCCACGGGGATGCTCTCCCCCGTGAGCATCGACTCGTTCACCGAAGACTCCCCGGACAGGACGGTCGCGTCCGCGGGGACCTTCTCGCCGGGTCTGATGAGGACGGTGTCGCCGACCGCCAGTTCGGAGGCTGGCACCACGACCTCCGACCCGTTCCTTATGACTGTCGCCTGGTCTGGGGCCAGAGAAACGAGCTTCCTCAGAGAGTCGTTGGTGCGCATCTTGGATCTGGCCTCGAGGTACTTGCCAACGCTCACCAGCGCGATGATCATCCCTACGGAGTCGTAGCTCAGGGAATGCATCGCACCCGTGTCGCCGTTGTAGACGAGGTACGTGTTGTACAGGCCCATGCACAGGGACGCCAGGGTCCCCAGGGACACGAGCGAGTCCATGGTTGGGTTCCTGGTGAACAGCGCGGGGATGCCCTTCTTGTAGAACCTCCTCCCGCCGTACATGATTGGGATGCAGAGGGCCAGCTGGACCAGGCAGAACGGCAGGGGTTCCAGAGGGATCTCCAGGCCGAACATGTGGCCCATGGCTATGACGCTCAGGATCACGGCGAAGACTATGGAGATCCAGAGATCGCGGCGACGGACGTCGAGGTCACGTCTCTCCTGCTCCGCTGCCTCGGCGCGGTTCTCGCTGATGACCTGGTACCCCGCTCCCTTAATGGCGGCGGCGAGCTCCTCCTCCGTCGTCCTGGATTCGTCGAAAACGACGGTGGCGGTGTTGTTGCCGATGTTGGCGACGGCCGACTGGACTCCCTCGACAGCTCTGAGGGCCCCTTCGACACGGCCCACGCACGCGGCGCAGGTCATGCCGCCGACACGGATTATCTTTGTCTTCATGAGAACAGACCGTGCTTGACGGTCGCCCTGAACCCGGCGTCCACGACGGCCTTGATAAGGGCCTCGTCGCTAGCACCGCCGTGCTCGACCGTGGCTGTGCCCTTCTTCAGGTTGACGTCGACGGAAGTCACCTTGTCTGTCTTCTCCAGTGACTCCCTCACCGACTTCACGCAGCCCTCGCACATCATTCCCTCGATCTTCAGAGTTGTCTTGGTCATCATATCACCTGTATCCGGTCCGCGGGACTGTCGTCCGCACGGACATCCACCTCTCCGGATTGTAAGGGGAGGTTAAAGAGTTTTAGATAAACCTAAATCAGACGAATCTCACGAACTCGTCCATGGGGATGCGGACGCCGTGGTTCCTGGAGGTGGTGTCGTCCTTGTAGCCGACGGCCAGTATGTTGACCGGTATCATGTCGTCGTCAAGGCCGAAGTTCTTCCTGATGACATCGGGCTTGAACATGCACACCCACAGGGTCCCGAGGCCCATGTCCGTCGCCTCGTACATCATCTGGGTGGTGACGATCGATGCGTCGATGTCGGTGGTCTTCATCCCGTCGTAGCTGCGCGTCCACGTCTTGTTCCTGTCGGAGCACACGATGAACGCCAGAGGGGCGTCGTAGATGTGTCCGGCCTCCTCGACCTTGGCCAGACCCTCCTTGGATCTGACCGCGATCACGCGGACCGGCTGGTCGTTCCTGGCGGTCGGCGCCAGGCGTCCAGCCTCGAGGATGGAGCGGACCTTGTCGTCCTCGACAGGGTCGGGCTTGTAGGCGCGTGAGGAGTATCTCCTTCTGACGAGTTCGTTGAAATCCATCGATATCACCTGTTTAGGTTTGTCACGTCGCTGTCGTATTTCAATTTGGGTCGCAGGACGGAGGCATTTCAGGCCCGTTCACGGGCTTCCTGCGATCCACTCGGTGATGAGATGGTTTGCCATATACAAATAGCAGGTACAATACACAATGAAATATACTATACAAAAAGATACTATGGCATGCAGCACGACCAGACGATCGCAGAGGCGGAGTGTCCGGTGAGGACCACCGTCCGTCTGCTCGGAGGGAAGTACAAATCAGTCATCATGTGGGGGCTGATGGGCGGTACGAAGAGGTTCAGCGAGATCCAGGCACTGGTCCCCGAGGCGACCTCCAAGATGATTACCAAGCAGCTCAGGGAGCTGGAGGCGGACGGCCTGGTGTCCCGCAAGGTCTATCCCGTGGTCCCTCCGCGGACGGAGTACAGTCTGACGGAGTTCGGAAGATCGGCGATACCGCTGATCAGGCACATGAGCGAGTGGGGCATATCCTATCTGGAGAAGGAGGGTCTGCCGATCTCCGACTGCGCGAGGATGCGATCATGGCCGGAAGAGTCCTCGAGGAGTCCCCGATAAGCACGACGCTGGACCTGCTGGGCGGCAAGTACCGCGTGCACATAATCTGGGCGCTGGTCAACGGTCCGAAGAGGTTCGGGCAGCTCCACTCGTCATTCTTCCTGGATGTCAACGCGAACGTGCTGAGCCGCCAGCTGAAGGAGCTGGAGGCGGACGGCCTCGTTCATCGCAACGTGGTCAGCGACAACCCGCCGTGGGTGGAGTACTCCCTGACCACGACGGGGCAGACGCTGATACCCCTGCTGGAGGCGATGTCCGAATGGGGCGCCCTGTACCAGGACATGAGGCGCGAGAAGGCCCGCCTCAGTGGTTCCTCTCGATCGCCTGGATGATCCTCGCGATCTCCTTCTCAGGGTCCTTCCACATGCCCGGGGTCCAGACCCTGTGGATCTTCCATCCCCTGGACTCCAGGTACTTCTGCCTGTGGTAGTCCCTCTCCCTGGTGGACGACGACATCTCGTAGAGGCGGCTGTCGCACTCGATTCCGAGGATGTACCTGTCGTTCTGCTTGACCGCCAGGTCGATCTGGTAGCCTCCGATTCCGACGTTCCTCTCCACGGTGTAGCCCTTGCGGGTCAGTGCGTTGTAGACGCGGTCGGCGATCCTGCCGGAGTCGAAGTCTTCGGGGGTGTCCCAGCGGTCGTCGCTGAACGAGTGGAGGATCGAGTCGGCGTACTCCCTGTTGCCGCTGCTGATGGCGTTGGCGTACTGGAGGTACTTCTTGAGGATCCTCGGACCCTCGTTCTTGGTGCCGTCGACCTGCAGGTCCTCCGGCTCGAAGGAGGACACGATGATGATCTTCTTCTTGGCCCTGGAGATGGCGACGTTGAGACGGTTCTCCCCTCCGCGGTTGTTCAGCCATCCGAACCTCTGCATCAGCTTGCCCTCGGAGTTCTTGGCGTAGCCGATGGAGAACATGATGACGTCCCTCTCGTCCCCCTGCACGCTCTCGATGTTCTTGATGAAGAGTCCCACGTCCTCTCCGTTGTCGAACCTCTTCATCTCGTCCGCCACGAGCTTCCCGAAGCCGGGGTCGTTGGCGCACTCCTCGTCCAGGACGTCGTTGATGAGGTCCCTCTGGGAAGCGTTGAACGTGATGATCCCCACGGTCTCGTTGTCCTTCCTGACGCTGAAGAACTCCTTCAGGAGCTGGACGATCTTGTCGGCCTCCGCCCTGTTGGACTTGTCCTCCCAGAGGCCGTTCACCTTGAACACCTCGATCGGAGGCTTCTCGGGGGTCTCGACGTTGGGTGAGACGTACAGCCTGCCGCCGTAGAACGCGTAGTTGGAGAACGCTATGAGCTCCTCGTACTTGGAGCGGTAGTGGAAGTTGAGCAGGATGGAGTCGTACTTCGCCCTGGCGAGGTCGAGCAGGCTCTCCTCCTCCAGCGCGGCGGACACGATGTCGTCCAGATCGTCCTCGTCGCTCTCGTAGTCGATCCTGCCGACACCGAGGGACGACGGGCGCAGTTGCTTGTGGTCGCCAGCGACCACGACCTTCTTTGCGCGGTAGATTGAGGGGACCCCCTTCTCCACGTACATCTGGGACGCCTCGTCGAAGATGAGCATGTCGAAGATGCCCATCTCCAGCGGGAGGATCTCGGACACTACCTCGGGGGTCAGGAGCCATACGCGAACGCCCTTGAAGAGCTCGTACCCGTACCTGTTGATGAACTTGTTGAGGTTCCACTTCCTCTTGGACTCTATGATCCTGTTGATGTCGCCGCGCCTCTTCGACTCCGTGATGTACTTGAGGTTCTGCTGGAAGACCTGCTCGACCTTGTCCTTGGAGAGCTCCCTCTTGGACTCGATCTTGCGGTCCATGTCGGCTATGATGCTGTCGAAGTCCCATATCTCCTGCATGATGTCCTTGTGCTCGGCGTCGAACCTCTGCAGGTGGTCGTTGAGGATCCACTCGTAGATCCTGTCGTTGCTCTCGCCGTAGGGCATCTTGGACACGGAGGACACGTTCAGAACGTCGGTACCGTAGGTCTTCTCGTCGGGGGAGAGCCTGTCGTAGATCGTGGCCCTGGAGGAGTATGTGCCGTAGCCGTCCAGCGCCTCGAACATCCTCCTGGGGTCCTCCATGACCTTCTGGACGGTGTGCTCGTTGTAGTTGGCGAAGTACTTCCCGGTCATGGCCGTGGCTTCACGGGTGACCTTGCCCTTGTTGAACAGCCTGCCCATGAATCCCTTGGCGTTCAGGGTCTTGATCTGCTGCTCCAGGTCCAGGAGGTCCGCCTTCATCTCCCCGATGTTGTACTCGGACAGGTCCGCCTTCATCTGCGTCATCCACGGGTACTTCTCGACCAGCCCCCTGTACTCGTTGAAGTTCTTCATCAGCACCTGGTCGGCGAACTTCCTGTGGAGCTCGGTGACCGACGGGTACCTCAGGGCCAGCAGGGAGGCGTCGATGTTGTCCTTGAGCATCTTGTACTCCTCGAACTGGCGCCTGTCGTTCAGGTCGAGCCACCTGTCCATGGAGTAGAGCTTGTAAGGGGCGATGCCGAAGTCCGACGGCCTGTACATCACGTTGGCGATGTTGTCCAGCAGGGCCACGTCGTTGTCGATGGCCTCGGAGACCGAGTCCAGGTCCACGCCGGACTTGGGCGTGCCGCTGTCCAGCATCCTTCCGAGCTGCTTGTAGAAGAGCTCCTTGTTACCGACGTCGTCGATGAGCAGGCAGTACTTCGAGAGGGTCCCGAGACGGGAGTAGACCACGTCGAGCGCGGTCTTCTTCTCAGACACCATGAGGACGGTCTTTCCCTTGATGACCGCGGACGTGATCAGTCCGGTGATGACCTGCGACTTCCCGGTCCCCGGGGGCCCCTGGACGACGATCTCGTCGCCCCTCTCCATGGCGGTGAGGATGTTCTCCTGGGAGCTGTTCAGGGAGTTGATGTAGACCAGGTCCTTCTCGGAGGCCTCCATGCCCTTGTCGCGCATCTCGTCCTCGGACAGGGGCAGCGGGAGGTCGGAGAGGAAGTCGGTCTTGTTGAGGTCGACGATCAGGTCGTTGAGGATCCCGTTGATCTCCCTGCCCGCCAGCATCCCGTCGAAGTCCTTCTGGATCGAGCTGGAGTACGTGGGGTACTTGCCGAGCATGATGTTGGGGACCATCTCCATGTCCCCGGCAAGGTACTTGGGGAACTCCCCCGCCTTGTACTCGATGAACGGGGTGGGCAGGCTGTAGTTGACGGCCATCTTTATGCCGTTGTCCTCGTAGAAGTCGACCAGGTTGGTGAGGAACGTCTCGCCGCTGTAATCCTCCAGGATGTTGTCCGGTAGGGGGCGGTTCTGGCCGCTGGATTTGATGAACCCCAGGACGAGCGTGTTGTTGTAGATGGCATCTCTGGAGTTGTCGAGTGTGAGCGTGATTGTGCGGGCGTCCTTGTCAAGGATGACCGGGAAGAGGGCCAGCGGCGCGCGGACGTTTATGTCGCCGTCGGGCATCTTTCCCTGGACGAACGGGTAGCCGATGTACAGGTCGTACTGACCCTTCTCCCTCTGCTCCCTGTTGACCTCGCGTATGATCTCGTTGAGGTGCTTGTACACCTTGGCGTCCTCCGGGCTCTTGGCGGAGTCGCAGAGCTTCAGGATCCTCTTCCTGCCGAAGAGCAGGCCCATGACGTCCACCTCCGGCAGCGTCATGAGGTCGAAGGTGTTCTTCCTCGAGATCTTGGGCTGGAACAGGAGACGGTTGCTCTTGCTGATGTTGATCAGCTTCTTCTCGAGCTCCCTGAGCGTCTGGGCCGCGTCGGCGTCTATGTTCGACCCGTTGGCGGCGGTGATCGCGTACTTGCGTGTGATGTTCAGGAAGTCCTCACCGTACTGCTCCACGAACCTCTGTCCCACTCCGACTATCGCCGAGAAGTCCTCGACCTTGGTCGGCACGCGCTGGGCCATCTCCCTCAGCGCCTCGTCGGAGCACACGTTCGGTATGCGTCCGTTCGACATCCTGCGTTCCTGTCTGAGGTTCTCCCTCAGCTCGTAGAGCTCGTCGTAGAGGTCATCTTCCAATCCCATAACGCCCGCATCGTAATGGGATTAGTTAATATCTGCGAGCGTGGAATACGGGACTCCATGCTCGACACGGGAATCAGAGGAGAGAAGACCGTACAGGTCACCCCGGAGAACACCGCCGAGGCACTGGGGAGCGGAACGCTCCCTGTGTTCGCGACACCTGCCATGATAGCGCTCATCGAGGCAACGGCCAGCGAGAGCGTGGCCCCGTTCCTGGAAGAGGGCAGCAGCACCGTCGGCACGCACCTGGACGTCGCCCATTCCGCGGCGACACCCGTGGGCATGAGTGCGACCTGCGTCACCGAGCTCGTGGAGATCGACAGGAGGAGACTCGTGTTCAGGGTCACCGTCACCGACGGGAAGGACGAGATCGGCTCCGGCACCCACGAGAGGTTCGTGGTGGACAACGCGAAGTTCATGTCCAAGGCCCAGTCCAAGCTGCAGTGAGCTCCGGGCCTTCCGAAACCCCTTAACATCCTTTTCTCACGCGATACCCAGACGGAACAGCAGCACGGGGACGATGAGGCATCCGCAGAGGATCACCCTTCCCGTTCCGAAAAACCCCGGGATGAGGCCCACCACGGTGGAGCACAGTAGCACGAGCAGGCCGTGCGGTCCGCTCAGCGCGAAGGTCAGCACGACGAGCGCCGCGATAACGGCCCTGTTCATCCTGGCCGGCCTGATCCTGGACACAAGCCCCGACATCATCCTCCCGGAGGCTATCGTCAGCCAGTATCCCAGGAGAGAGGCTACGGCGGAGGACAGCAGGAGGAGCATGAACGTCTGGGACATGACGCCGGACACGGAGTCCCCGGCGATCTCGCCTATCGCCAGCGCCGTCCCCGACCTCCCGTCGCCGGACACCGAGAGGGTCACCAGGTCCAGGACCGACGTCACCGTGCCAACGGACGCCACGCAGGAGATGAACCTCGCCGGAGAGCTCTCGGGGAACAGCGCCGAGGAAACCGATGCGCCCACCGTCGATGTGATGCCGGAGAACCATCCCGCCACGGCGCCCATCGCCACGCCCTTCAGTCCCGGGACCGCCCCCACAGGGTCGCGCACCCTGTCGGACTGTCTGGGTATGCGCGCCTGCCCGGTCCCCTCCAGGAGGACGGGTATCCCGAACAGGCCTGTGAGCAGGGGCATCATCACGCCGTCCTCCCCGAGGATCCCGTCGAAGGACGCCGGCACCGTCATGCACATAAGACCCAGCAGTCCCGAGACGCAGAACGCCACCGGCCCCCAGACGCCGGATCCGCGCCTGTGCTCGGAGACCAGCAGGATCCCGGAGACCAGTATCAGCACGAGCGGAGTCAGCGAATCCAGGGCTTCGCCGGCGGGTCCGGACAGCAGGATCTGCAGCGGGACGGCGATGAGCACGGCCGTGGCCGCTCCGACAAGGCTCCCTATAGCGGCGGCCCTGACGGCCTCCATGCCCCTCCCTTTCAGCAGCAGGCGGTGCCCCGGCAGCACGGACACCGCGTCCTCCCCGTCGGGCGCCCCTATGAACACGGACGGCACGAAGTCCACGAAGGAGTGCACCACGGATGCGGACATGATGCAGCAGCACACCGCGGCCGCCGCACCCTCCGCTCCGAGATGGCCCGAGAACGCCGCCGAAAGGGCGGACTGCGAGGCGAGAAGCATGGCAGCCAGGGTGTTGACGTGGATCCCGGGGGCGATGCCGCTGAAGAGTCCCAGACCCGCACCGGCAAGCGTCATCGCGAGGCAGAATCCGACGAGGGTTGGGTCCATGGCGGGCCGTTCCGTCCATGGGCAGATAAGGCGAACCGTGTGACTCAACGTTGATTCACAGGAGGGCCGGTCTACCGCCCGAGGAGCTCACCGCGAGCAGGTAGCGGACCGGGATGCCCAGTTCCGCGGACAGGTCGGAGACGTCCTTCCGCTTGCTGTACACGGCCACGACCTCCGTTACCACTGCACCAGCGTCCCTGAGCGCACCAACGACCGCCCTCAGCGTGCCGCCGGTGCTGACCACGTCGTCCACTATGGCGACCCTGGTCCCGGGAGAGACCCCGTTGATGTACATGGGGGATTTGGAGTAGCCCGTGCGCTGGTCCAGTGCTATCTCCCCCGGGAAGCCGTAGCTCCTCTTCCGGATGACGGCGTACGGCACCCTGGTCCTCAGGGTGATGCAGACCGCCAGGGGGATGCCCATGGCCTCCGGGGCGAGCACGACGTCGCAGTCGAGGTCGCACAAGGAGACTATCCCGTCGGCTACCTCGTCGAGGAGAGCCGCATCCATCCTGGGTATGCCGTCGCTGACCGGGTTTACGAAGTACGGGTAGCCGTTCCTGTCGACGACGGGGCTGGACAGGAATGATGCGGTCAGGAGGGGGTAGTCGGATGGCATTCAGGTGCCGAACAACATCTCTTTTTATAGGGTTTGCCTACACCCCACCGATCAACATGGATGTCGAACAGAGGCTGGCCCTCGTAACGAGGAACACCGAGGAGGTCGTGACAGACGAGGAGCTCCGCAAGCTCCTCACCGAGAAGGAGGAGCCCACAGCGTACATCGGGTTCGAACCCTCAGGGCTTGTGCACCTGGGATGGGTCCTGGTCGCACAGAAGATCAGGGATCTGACGGACGCAGGATTCAGGGTGACCATCTTCTGGGCCGACTGGCACGCCTACATCAACGACAAGCTGGGAGGGGACCTTGAGAACATACGCATCTGCGCCAGGTACATGCAGGACTGCTTCATCGCACTCGGGGTGCCCGAGGACAAGGTCGAGTTCAAGTACGCCAGCGAGATCCTCAACGACATCGAGTACTGGGAGATGGCGATCAAGGTGGCCAAGGTCACCTCGCTCTCCAGGGTCAAGAGGGCCATGACCATCATGGGAAGGTCCGAGGACGAGGCCGAGGTCGACACCTCGAAGGTGTTCTACCCCATCCTCCAGGCCACCGACATATTCTGCATGGGACTGGACGTAGCCTACGCAGGTCTCGACCAGAGGAGGGCCCACATGCTCGCAAGGGACGCCGCCGACAAGCTCGGATGGAAGAAGCCCATCGCGCTCCACACGCCCCTGCTCCCCGGCCTCAAGGGAGGCAACAGGATGGACCCAGTGGAGTCCAAGATGTCCAAGAGCGACCCCAACGGAAGCGTCAAGATCCACGACACCAGGGACGAGATCGCCTCCAAGATGAAGAAGGCCTACTGTCCGCCGGAGAGGGAGCACGAGGGCGAGAACCCCGTCCTGATGCTGTGCAGGTACATCCTGTTCCCCAGGAACGGCGCGATGCACATCGAGAGGCCCGAGAAGTACGGCGGTCCCATCGACTTCAACAGCTACGACGAGCTCGCAGCGGCCTACTTCGACGGATCCCTGTCCCCTGTCGATCTCAAGGCCGGCGTGACGGACGGTCTCGACAGGACCCTCCAGCCCGTGAGGGACTACTTCGCGGAGAAGCCGGAGAACTACGAGGCGATCCTCAAGGTCGTCGAGAGCGTCAAGAAGCTCAGATGAAATCATTTCCGGAGGGTGGCACCCTCCGGCCTTTTTTTTTAAATCATTGAAAATATGGGACTCAGGACTGTGAGCTCTCGCGCTCCATCATCACGCGCTTCTTGATGTCGCGGAACACGTCCATCGTCCTGCTCATGCAGATGTTCAGCATGGCCTCGGTGTCGCCTATGCCCGTGAGCCCTGCCGCTCCCCCGTGGCCTCCGCCATCGGACATAGTCTCCTCGCCGATTCCGGACATGATCTCCCCGAGATGGATGCCCTTCCTGACGGCCTCCTGGGTCGCCCTGGCGCTGAGACGGAAGTTCTCGTCCCTCTGGGAGCCTACGAAGACGACGTCGGCGCCCGCTGCCATGATGGCCCTGCAGGAGGAAGCCTCGAAGCTGCCGCCGAACGATATGGCGACGATCATCTCCCCGACGCGGTCGAACCTGGTGCGCTCGATCGCCTTCATCATGGCGATTCTCTCGGACATGCTGACGGGAGCCTGGGTGAGCTCCATGGCCTCGTCCATCTCGATGCCGCATCTGCTCATGATGTCGGCGAACGCGGGAAGCATCGCGGGCCTGGCGAACTGGAAGTGGCCGCTGTCCGTGAGCATGCCTCCCAGGAGCATCAGTCCCATGTCCCTGGTGATCGGGATCCCGGCGGCGTCGATGAGCTCCTTGATTATCTCGCAGCAGGAGGTCCTCGTGTCATCGCAGTAGAATGTGTCCACGAAGTCCCATTTGCCGGTGGGCTTGTGGTGGTCGATGACGATGGCATTTCCCGGGATGTCCGAGACCCCTTCCAACTGCTCCGGGGAGGATGTGTCGACGACCACGACCCTGTCGTAACAGGACAGGTCGCACTGCTCCAGGATGGCGACGTCCATCTTCTCGGAGACCATCCTGGTCACGCGGTCGAGCCCGTTGGGTGCGTAAACGTCCGCCTCCGGGAACGCCTTGGACAGCGCGTAGGCGGATCCTAGAGCGTCCATGTCGGCGTTGCCGTGGACCAGTACGACCTTCCTGCCCTGTCTGAGTTCCTCTGCGATGCGGTTGAGCATATCCGCTGGAAGGCGGAACATGAATAAAAAGAAAAAGGGCGCCCGAAGGCGCCGTTTGGCTCACTTCCTGCCGGTGAGCGACTGGACGTACTTGTTCTGTCCCAGTCCGGTGATCAGGATGTCGGAGTTGTACAGCCTCACCGTGATGAGGATCGACACCAGGGCGAAGACCGCCATGTACGCAATCCCTCCGAGGACGAGGGTCATGTCGCCGTACATCAGGGCCTGCATCGCCATCATGGGGTGTGAGAACGGGATGGCGAAGGTGATCGCCTGGAGCACGCCTCCGGAGCCGTACCATCCGGTGAACATGATGATGAACATCGGGATCATGGCCAGGATGCTCAGGGGCATGGTCATGGTCTGGGCGGACTTGTAGTTCTTGGCGAACGCTCCCAGGATCATGCAGATTCCAAGGGCGCACACGATGGCCAGGAACATGGAGACCATTATCAGGAACCAGTCCAGGATGTCGAGGGACATGCCCAGATCCTCCAGGTTGACGCTGGACGATCCGGCGATGGTGCCGGTCATCGATCCCATGTAGATGCTCATGCCCACCATGTAGGCCAGGCCGTAGACCAGTCCCACGATGGCGGCAGCGACGATCTTTCCACTTACGATGGACGTCCTCTTGATCGGCATGGTAAGCAGGGTCTCCAGGGTCTTGTTCTCCTTCTCGGACCCCATGGAGCTGATGACGATGCTTCCGACCATCATGATGATGATCATGATCACGATGGGGATCATCAGGGTCTGGCTGGTGATCTCGTTGGAGATGTCCGACGGCGTGATGCCGGTGTGGACCTCGCCGTCGACTATGGTGCTGACGTCGTTGGTGCCGGACACTATGGGATTGGTGACGAAATCGTAGTCCAGTCCCGTGCCCGCCGAGGACATTATCTCCTGGGACAGGCTGGTATTCAGGATGGACACGACGGAGGACAGCACACTGGAGGACACGGTGCCGAAGAGGCCCGTGGGCTCGTACAGGTAGTACTGCTTCATGGTGACCTGTGTGCCGTTCGTCATGGACTCCATGAACGAGTGGGCGTCCGGCAGCGCAAGGACGCTCGTTATGCCCTTCTCCCGCATCTCGGCAAGTATCGCCTCGTCGTCCCCGTAGGCGCTGTCCATCAGTATGATCTTGGAGTCGGCCTCGGCGCCGTAGTTGGTCTCGTTGCAGAGGACGTCGTAGGGGTTCCAATCATTGTAGTACTGGCCGTCCTCGTCGACCACGAATCCGAACGTGGGCAGCTCCGCGGCGCTGTCCACCTCTCCGCCGATGAGTCCGCCGAGGCCGGCGAACAGAACGACCATCACGAGCACCGATATGACGGAGCCAGGGGTCAGGAGCTCCCTGACCTCCTTCCTGATGATGCTTGTCATGTGGCTCATCCTTTCACCGCCTTGACGAACACTTCCTCGAGGGTGTCCACGCCGAACTCGCTCTTCAGCTCCGACGGCGTCCCCAGGAGGATGAGGTTGCCCTGGTCGATCATGCCCACCCTGTCGCAGAGCATGTCCACCTCGAACATGTTGTGGGACGACATGACGACGGTGACGCCGTCCCTGGCGATGCCTCTGATTATGTCCCTGATCTCGTATGCGTTGATCACATCCAGACCGGATGTGACCTCGTCCATGATCGCCAGCTTGGGTGAAGGCATGATGGCCCTCGCGATGAGCAGCCTGCGCATCATGCCCTTGCTGTAGGTGTCCACCTTCGAGTCGATCCTGTCGCCAAGGTCCGCCAGTTCGATACCCTTCTGGACCATGGCGTCCTTCTCGGAACCGGTTGCGAAGAAGCTGGCCATGAACTCGAGGTAGGCCCTCCCAGTGAGGTCCTTGTATGCGCCTGCGTCCTCCGGCAGGTAGCTGATTATCTTCCTTACCTCGTCGGGCTCGGTGGCCACGTCGTGGCCGTACACCGATATGCTCCCCGAGGTTATGCTGAGCAGTGTGGATATCATACGGAGGGTCGTGGTCTTCCCGGCGCCGTTGTGTCCTATGAGTCCGAACACCTCGCCCTCCTTCACGGTCAGGGAGATCCCGTGCACGGCCTCCCTGTTCCCGTATGACTTCCGCACGTCGTTCAGTACGAGCGCGTCCATGCTCCCTCGAACGACGATAGTGTATATAATGGGGGGTTCGACAGTCGCAGTATGAAAGGTCGTTAAACGAGCTGGAATTCGGCATATGCCGAATCCCGGAGAAGGGGTAAGGGGTTTCAGTCACTGCGTGGGCCTGTTGCCCATGGCGGTGTTGATCGTCTCTTGGAGAACGGTGTACCTCTCCTTGAGGCTGTTCTCCTGGCGCTCCAGGGATCCGATCCTGACGTCCATCATCTCGATGGATTCCTCGATCTCTCCCACGAGGGCGTCCTTGTCCTCGACCTTGACCAGAAGGGATCCGGAGGACTTGTAGACCGCGCCGGTGCTGGCTTTGAGCTCCTCGAGCGTCCTGCTGAGCTCGCGTTTCTGGGCGTCGTACTGCATCTTCTGCGTGGTGACCGCCTGGAGCTGCTGCTGGACCTGCTGGAACTGCGTGATCTGGTTCTGGAGCTGGGGGCTGATTCCGTTCATGGTTTCATCTCTGTCAGGTCTTCGATGTCCTCGATTATCCTGATGCATTCAAGATGGGAGTTGAGAGCAGCCCTCATGGCCGAGGTGTCGGCCGCGGTGACCTCGATGGTCACCGTGCCGTTTTCCTCTGTCATGCGGGTCTCTGTCCTGGGGAGTTCCCTCCCCGTCTCTGGGCCCATGGCGGGCACGGCCACCTTGGCGACCGGTCCGTCTACGGTGAGCCTGGCGCAGAGCATGTCTCAGTCGGATTTCAGGACCTTCTTCACGTTGGGTCTCTCCTTGAAGAAGATCTTGGATCCGCACTTCTCGCACTGGAGCCCAAGGGCGTTGACGTTCCTCACGGGCTCGTTGCACTTGGCGCATCTGTACAATCGGTCCACCTCGACTCAGTTCTCGCTGACCTGGGACAGCTCCTTCTTCGTCTTGGGGCTGTAGGCACCGGCGGCGAATTTGGTTCCGCAGTGTTTGCAGTACCAGATGCCGGAGCTCTCCCTCCTGACGGAGTTGTGGTGGCACACGGGGCACTCGTGCTTGGCCTTCTGCTGGGCCTCGATGTTCTTGATCCTGTTGCGGACGATGACACCGTACCTTGCGCCGAACCTTCCGGAGGAGCCTGCCTTCTCTGTTCTCTTTGCCATTGGAAATCACCCGATGATTTTTCTGATCTCCGCACCGATCTCCACGGCCCTGTCCAGGCAGAGGCTCAGTTCGTCGAGTGTGATGGAACCGCAGCCTCCCTTCTGCATTGCCCTGAAGTTGCCGACGTCGTCAGTTGTGACAGTCAGACGTGCGGATGAAATCTGCTCTTCGTCGTAGTCGGGGTCTACTATTAAAGTGTTTCCGACTTTGACCTCTGTTACCGATATGGGGGTGCACGTGATGGGCAGGGGTGTGTTCTCGCCCTTGCCGTACTGCTCTCCGGGGATGATCGCGGACTTCAGCGCGCAGACGGCGGCGAGGTTGGCGGCGTCGAACAGGTTGCCGTCGTAGTCGAGGGCGTAGATGTCCACGAAGCACATCCAGACCTCCTCGCCGGGAACGATGCACAGCTTCTCGACATCCACCATGCCGGACTCGCGGATTCCGCGGTCGACGACCCTCGCCAGCTCGATGGCGTCCTCTCCGGGTGGACCGGACTCGAAGGTGGGGTGGGCCATGGGGATCAGCTCGGCGCCGGTGGTCAGGACACCGATGTTGGGGGTGTCTCCGAAGGGCGTTCCGGGGATGATCTTGACTCCCGCGATGACCTCGGTCCTGCCGAGCTTGACCCTGGCGGATCCGTCGGCGCTCTCGATGCAGTTCGTCTCGACCTGGATCTTCCTGACGTCGGTGACTCCGCGTCCGTCCTGCCTCTTGCCCTCGGCCAGCAGGTTCATGATGTGGTCGCGCTTGATCTCGGACATCATCTCGTTGCTCATTCGGATCCCTCCTGTGCGGGTTTGGAGTAGCGCCTCTTGAGGGCGTCGACCTGGAGGTCGTGGACCTCGTGGCAGGCGTTGACGGCGAGCTCGATCGCGTGGTCGAACTCCTCGCGGGTCATGTTCCCGTCCATCTGGAGCAGGACGATCTCGTCCGTGGAGGGGATGATGGCGATGGGCACGTCCGCCTGTCCGTAGTTGTCCTCCTCCTTGTTGAGGTCCAGCAGGACGTGGCCGTCGGCTTTGCCGGCGGCGATGGCGGGGACGATGTCCCTCATGGGGATGCCCGCGTCGGCGAGAGCGACGGATGCGGCGGTCAGACCGGCGCACCTTGTCCCGGCGTTGGCCTGGAGGATCTCGATGTACACGTCGATGGACGCGCGGGGGTAGAGCTCCGTGAGGACGACCTTCTCGAGGGCCTCGGAGATGATCTTGGAGATCTCGATGGACCTCCTGTCGGGTCCGGGCCTCTTCCTGTCGCTGACGGAGAACGCCTGCATGTTGTACTTGCACTGCACGATCGCCTTCTGAGGGTTCTGCAGGTGCCTGGGGTGGCACTCCCTGGGTCCGTAGACCGCGGCGAGGACCTTGTTCTTACCAATCTCAACGTATGCGGAGCCGTCTGCGTTGTTCAGGACTCCGGCCTCGATCTTGATCGGCCTGTGCTGCTCTTCGGTCCTGCCGTCGATGCGCATGCCGTTCTCATCTACCAATACCATGTCAGTATGTCCGCTCATTGTTACTCCTCCCCCTCATCATACTCTTCTTCTTCGCTCTGGGGGAGCTTGCTCTCGATAAACTCTTTGACCCTGTCTGTGAGGTTTCCGGCCTGGGCCTGGGCCTCGATCATCTTGATGGCCTGCACGGCCACCTCGGCGTTCTCGTCGTCTCCGTCGACCCAGATCATGCCGTTCTGTCCCACGGTGATGCGGCAGTCGGTCATGTTCTTCAGCATCGAGATCATGGATCCGCTCTTGCCGATGACCCTGGACACCTTGGAGTGGGGGATCTTGACGAGCCTTCCGCCCTGGATCCTCCTGAGTCCGGAGTCCTTCATGGTCACCTGGATCTTCTTGCTCTCGTCCACGGACAGGACCTTCAGGAGGACCACGTTGCCCATGCTGAGGTAGCGGGACGTGTCCCCGAACTCGACCTTCCAGGGGACCTCGTTCACATGCAGGGGCGCGGGGTAGGGCGCGCCGATGTCCACGAGCCAGTTGGACGGTCCGATGTCCACGATGACTCCGATGACAGTGTCCCCGGAGGTGGGCATGTAGCAGCCCCTCAGGGGGATGACGCCCACGGTGTTCTGGAACACGTTGCGGACGCCCATCACGCTCGCGCGAACCTTCCCGTCCTGCACGTAGGCGTTCTCGCCGGGTTTCATTCCGGTCCCGTCGAGCACATCGCCTGGCACGACGATCTCGCGCGTCTGTCTGGCGTTTCTTCTTTCCATTTCAATCACTTACTTCCAATGTTACAATTCAGCTCACGAGCTTCACGGACGCCGAGCCCTTGGTCTTGTGCTTCAGCTTCTCCGTTATCTCGGTGATGAGTCCCGCGGGGATCTCCATGAGGCCGATCCAGGATCCGTCGGGCGTCCACTCCTCCCTGTCCACGATGCCGTAGTGGATGATGTCGTCGTAGCAGCGGCCGTAGTCCGCGCCGTTGAGCTTGATGGCGATGCGGCTCTTCTCAAACCTGATCGGGATCAGGGGGCGGAGCAGCTTCATCGCCTCGTCGATCTCCTTCTCCAGCGGCTTGAATGGGTCCACGTGGAACTTCGCCTCCTCCAGGGCCAGTTCGATCCTGAGAGGGGGGTGGGGGGTGTGCGTCTGCGGGTTGATGGCGTTGGCGGCGATGTACGCGATCACCTGGTTCTTCTTCGCCTCGAGCATCTCCTTGCGCTGCTCGGCCGTGATCTGTATCTCGCCCTTCTCGACGATCTTCGTGGCAATCTCCGCGATGTCCTCGGTCCCGAAGGCCTCCTTGATCTTGTCCTCGGGCGGCCTTGTCCCCTTGCTGGCGTTCTTGAAGACGTCCTCCACGGCCATGTAGTCGACTATGTCGAACCTCTTGCCCTGCTTGACGAGGTCGAACACCTTCGGGTCGAGCAGGATCTCGAAGGTCTCGCCGTGGGTCTCCAGTCTCGCCACTATCGCGTCGTCGAGGTCTACCATCGTCCCAGCCTCACATCTTCTCGATGAGGGCGGAGATCTCCTCCTCGGAGAGTCTCCTGAACTTCTTGCCGATCTCGGCAACGCCGATCTCGATGGACTCGGCCTTCGGCTTGTCCTCGATCGCGGCCTCCATGGCCTTCAGTCCGAGGGCCATGGCGTTCTCGAAGGACATGTCGTCCTGGAACTCCTTTTCGAAGACCTCCATGACGGCCGGGCGGCCGTTCCCGATGCCGGTCGCCTTGTATGCGACGAGGGCTCCGGAGGGGTCGGTCTCGAAGAGGTGGGCTCCGAGGTCGTCGGTTCCGGCGACGAGGAGCGCCGTTCCGAAGGGACGGACGCCGCCGTACTGGGTGAAGTTCTGCTTGTAGTCGCAGACCTTCTTGACAAGCATCTCCACGGAGATGTTCTCCCCGTAGTTGACCCTGTGGACCTGCGCGTTCTTCCTGGCCTCGTCGACCAGGATCCTTGCGTCGGCGACGAGTCCGGATGTAGCGCACCCGATGTAGTCGTCGATCTCGTGGATCTTCTCGGTGGACCTGGGTTCCAGCAGCTTGCTGGAGGACCTCCTGTCCACGATAAGGGCCACCCCGTCCTTGTACTTCAGCCCGATGGTCGTGGATCCTTTCTTCACGGCCTCACGGGCGTACTCAACTTGGAACAATCTTCCGTCAGGGGAGAAAACTGTGCTGCCCCTGTCATAAGCCATCTGTCCGGGTTGCATAATGCCTGCTCCTTATACTTACCGCGACTGAATAAAGCGGGCGGTATATAGTAGTTGGCAACCGAGTTTCGGATGCCGTGCGGCTCATCTGCGACGTTTCTGGGGGACCCTCAGCGGGGGGTACCTGTCACGCAGCCCGCGGAGGGTGCCAGACGTCCTGACAGACCTGCATCCCCCGAAGGTCTCCGTCATCCTCTGGGTCACAGGCTCGCGGTCGTCCGGCGAGCATCTGACGACGGCTCTGCCGTCCGAGCATGTGATGACCTTCACGCTCCCGATCCCGTCGAGTGCCTGCGAGACGTCGTCGCGGCGCACGGGCTGGGGCACCTCGAAGAAGATGTAGCGTCTCCTGCCGCGTTCCGACTTGACGACCATGCCCAGTGCGAGTGGGGCAACGGATTTAACCGTTTCCCGAGGGAATGACCCAGAATATTAGGAAAACCTAAAAACGTACCCTTGCGAAACTTTTCGGGTATTCGTTCGGACAGGCTCGCCTCTGACCAGGATAAACGGAACTTTATTCGGAAAACGATGATGTTTCCACGGAATCCGTGATGGATGGATGGATATCCAACCGACAGGTATGAGCCAGCATTCCAAAAATCGATTTCCTCGCCGTCCCCGATATAAAATCGTTCGTATCTATGGTTCCCCTCAAAAAATCCTTCGTAATGTTACGAAGGAACTTCTGAATTGATACAAAATCAGATGTTGCATTATATCTTAGGATAATACAAATTTCGATTGTTTTTGTGATGTCTGGCTATTGTGGTTTTAGTGGCAACTAAAGAATTTAGGTAGTTATAAAAATCACGAGAATGGAAACGCGTTATCTGATGATTCATGAATATATAATGATTCCTTAGAAGCCATTATTATATCAGTCTCCATCTCCTCAACTATTCCAATTCACCAATTGGTATACGGAGGCAATGATTTGACAAAATCTGCATTGGTTATTGGTGGAGGAATCGCAGGAATCCAGGCTTCGTTGGATCTTGCAGACAGGGGCATTCATGTCTACCTGGTGGAGAAGGATCCCACCATCGGAGGAGTGATGTGCCGTCTGGACAAGACCTTCCCGACGAACGACTGTTCCGCATGTATTCTCTCGCCCAAAATGGCGGACTGTGCCGGACACCCCAACATCGACGTTCTGACCTACCACGAGGTCCAGAAGGTCGAGGGAGAGGCCGGGGACTTCAAGGTCACCGTCCTCAAGAAGGCCAGGTACGTCAACCCCAAGGAGTGTACAGGATGCGGCGACTGTCTCGCCAAGTGTCCCGTCAAGAACATTCCCGACAAGTACGAGTTCGGCCTCACCAACAGGAAGGCCATCTACATCCCCCATGCGCAGGCTGTCCCCCGTGTCGCTATCATCGACAAGGACTACTGCAACATGATCAAGAAGGGCAAGTGCGGACTCTGCGCCAAGAACTGCGGAAAGGGTGCCATCCACTACGATGACAAGGACGAGCTCATCACCCTCGAGGTCGGATCCATCATCGCCGCTCCCGGATTCGCCGTCTGGAACGCCGCCAACGCCAGCGAGTACGGCTACGGAAGGTTCCAGAACGTCGTCACTGCCATCGAGTACGAGAGGATCATGTGCGCTTCCGGACCTCACAGGGGACACATCGTCGTGCCCTCCAGCGGAGAGGACCCCAAGAAGATCGCCTACATCCAGTGCTGCGGATCCAGGTCCGAGAAGAAGGGCTGGAAGAAATACTGCTCTTCCGTGTGCTGCATGTACGCGACCAAGCAGGCCATGATCACCAAGGAGCACGGAGACCTCCAGGAGGACATCTTCTTCATGGACATCAGGTCCTACGGAAAGGAGTTCGAGGCCTACATCCACCGCGGTGAGAACGAGTACGGAATCAAGATGCACAGGGGAGCCCGCGTGTCCAACGTCGAGGAGGACCCCGTGACCAAGAAGCTGACCATCAGCTACACCGACGACGAGAACAACGGAGTCTCCGAGGAGTTCGACATGGTCGTCCTGTCTGTCGGACTCGTGCCCCCCGAGGGAGCCCAGGAGTTCGCCGACATGCTCGGAATCGAGCTCAACGAGTACGGGTTCTGCAAGACCACCGTCTACCACCCGCTCGAGACCACAAGGAAGGGAGTCTTCGTCACCGGTGCCTTCGCCGCACCCAAGGACATCCCCACATCCGTCGCCGAGGCCTGCGGAGCTTCCGCCAAGGCCGGTGCCTACATCGTCGACGAGAACTTCGAGCCCTGCGCCCCCAAGATCTATCCCCCCGAGAAGGATGTCGAGGGCAAGGAGCCCCGTGTCGGAGTATGGGTCTGCCACTGCGGAATCAACATCGGATCCGTGGTCGACGTCCCCGCAGTCACCGAGTACGCCAAGACCCTGCCCCATGTCGTCATGGCTAGCGAGTCCCAGTACGCCTGCGCTCAGGACTGTCTCGAGTCCATCTCCAACGCCATCAAAGAGCACGACCTGAACAGGGTCGTCGTCGCGTCCTGCACACCCAGGACACACGAGCCTCTCTTCAGGGAGGCCTGCAGGAACGGAGGTCTGAACAAATACCTCTGCAACATGGCCAACATCCGTGACCAGTGCTCCTGGATCCACATGCACGAGCACGAGGCCGCCACCAACAAGGCCAAGGACCTGCTGAGGATGGCAATCGCCAAGGCCTGCCTGCTCGAGCCTCTGGTCGGTGCCGAGATTCCCGTCACCAACGCCGCCGCCGTCATCGGTGGAGGAATCACCGGAATGACCGCCGCTCTGGACATCGCCGCCCAGGGATACCCCGTCCACCTCGTCGAGAGGGAGAACGAGCTCGGAGGATTCGCCCGCAACTTCCGCCACAAGGAGGACGGAGTCGCCGTTCAGGACTTCCTCACCGAGACCATCCAGAAAGTCGAGAGCAACAAGCTGATCACCGTCCACAAGGGTGTCACCGTCAAGGACATCCCCGGATACGTCGGTAACTTCAAGCTCCAGCTCTCCGACGGTGCAGAGTACCCCGTCGGTGTCGTCCTGTTCGCTGTCGGTGCGACCCCCTACGAGCCCACCGAGTACAACAACGGAAAGGACCCCAAGGTCATGACCCAGACCGTCGCGGAGAAGAAGATCGAGGACGGATCCTTCAACGGACAGGACGTCGCGTTCATCCAGTGCGTCGGATCCAGGTCCAAGGACGTCGCCTACTGCAGCCGTGTCTGCTGCGCAGCTTCCCTGCGCGAGGCCATCCAGATCAAGATGAAGAACCCGATGGCCAACGTCACCGTCATCCACAAGGACATCAGGACCTACGCCTTCCGCGAGGAGCTCTACTACAGGGCCTGCCAGCTGGGAGTCAAGTTCCTGAGGTACCCCGTCGACGACGAGCTGCCCGCCTACGACGGAAACGTCGTCAAGGCCTACGACGCCACTCTCGGAGCCGAGGTCGAGATCCCCGTCGACACAGTCATCCTGGCCGCCGGAATCGCCCCCGACAGAGAGAACAAGGAGAACCTCGCCAAGATGGTCAAGGTCCCCATCTCCAAGGACGGATTCTACTTCGAGGCCCACCAGAAGCTGAGGCCCGTCGACTTCGCAACCGAGGGAGTCTACGTCGCCGGAACAGCCCACTGGCCCAAGTTCATGGACGAGTGCATCGCCCAGGCCTCCGGAGCCGCCTCCAGGATGCTGACCGTCATCTCCAAGGACAAGCTGATCTCCGAGGGTATCACCGCCGTCGCCAACCCCGACCGCTGTGACGGATGCGGAGTCTGCGTCGGATGCTGCGACTACAACGCCATCACCCTGGTGGAGCAGCCCAACGGAGGATTCAAGAGCAACGTCAACCCCGGTCTGTGCAAGGGATGCGGATGCTGTGTCGCGTCCTGTCCTGCCGGTGCCATGGAGCAGAGAGGCTTCAGGAACAAGCAGATCATCGCAGAGATCGACGCATGCCTCGACTACCCCGTCGGAGGAGAGTGATTCAAAATGGCAGATTTCGAACCCAGAATCGTAACGTTCTGCTGCAACTGGTGCTCCTACGCCGGTGCAGACGGAGCCGGAGTTGCCAGGCTTCAGATGCCCACCAACTTCCGTATCATCAGGACCATGTGCTCTGCTCGTGTCGACCCCGAGTTCGTCCTCAGGGCCTTCGCCAAAGGCGCCGACGGAGTCATGGTTCTCGGATGCCACCCCGCAGACTGCCACTACATCGGTGGAAACTACAGGGCCAGGAGGAGGATCGCTCTCCTGAGGATGGTCCTGGAGCAGTACGGATTCGACCCCAAGAGGCTCAAGCTCGAGTGGGTCTCCGCGTCTGAGGGAGAGAAGTTCCAGAAAACAATCGTCGAGTTCGTGGACACCATCAAGGCCCTCGGACCCACACCCCTCAAGAAGGAGGCTAACTGATGGGATTCTTTGACAAGCTGTTCAAGAAGAAGGAAGAGAAAAAGGAAGAGCCTGCCGCGAAGCCGAAGGCCGAGCCCACCTCGACCTCCGCTTCCTTCAAGGCAGAGCCCGCACCCGCCAAGACCGAGGCCCCCAAGGCGGCCGCGCCCAAGTCCGACGGAGCCAACCCCGGCCCCTACGACTTCATCGTCCCGCCCGTGGCCACAGCCGAGGATGCCAGCGTCCCCAAGGACGCCATCCTGCCCGCTGCCGACCTCGGACCCCTCCTGCCCGGAGCACCCGCCGGCGGAAAGATCAAGCTGGCGGTCTACTGGACCGCCGCCTGCGGTGGATGCGACGTGTCCCTGCTGGACACCCACGAGAGGCTGCTGACCATCGGCGACATGGCCGACATCGTCATGTGGCCCGTCGCCGCCGATGGAAAGGAGAAGGACATCGCCGCCATGGAGGACGGGGAGATCACCGTCTCGCTCATCAACGGAGCCATCAGGAACTCCGAGAACGAGCACATGGCCAAGCTGCTGAGGCAGAAGTCCAAGATCGTCGTCGCCTACGGAACCTGCGCCATGTTCGGCGGAAGCCCCGCCCTGGCCAACCTGGTCCCCGGAGGAGCCGAGGAGATCCTGGACTACGTCTACACCAAGACCCCCTCCTCAGCCAACTTCCAGGCGGAGTACCACAAGGATGCACCCGTGATCCCCCAGACATCCTACCAGGCCCCCGAGGGAGAGCTCACCATCCCGACCCTGTACGACACCGTCAAGACGCTCGACCAGGTCATCGATGTTGACTACTCCATCCCCGGATGCCCGCCCCTCCCCGAGTCCATCAGCCAGCTGCTGAAGGCCGTCGAGGACTTCGTCTACAACGGAGTGCCCCTCCCGCCCAAGGGAACCGAGATTGGAATCACCACCAAGACCCTGTGCGAGGAGTGCCCCAGGAAGAAGGAGAACGCCAGGATCACCGAGATCAAGGAGCCCCACGAGGTCGACATCAAAGAGGGCGTATGCCTGATGGACCAGGGAATCCTCTGTCTCGGACCCGCCACCATGGGCGGATGCGGTGCCAGGTGCACCAGGGCAGGACAGCCCTGCCGTGGATGCTACGGCCCGTCCCCCGATGTGCAGGAGCAGGGTGCCAGTATGTTCACCGCCGTCGCTTCGCTGTTCCCCGTCCTCGACGAGGACCCGACCTGCGGCGAGGACGAGATCATCAAGATCATGAGCACCATCAAGGACCCGCTCGGGTACTTCTACGCCTACACACTCGGAAAGTCTCTCATCAAGAGAGCAGTCAAGGAAGGAGGTCAGTGAAATGACAGCACCTATCATTTGGGATGACAAGCAGAAAGTCACCGGAAACCGTGTGACCGTTGACCCTATCACCCGTCTCGAGGGACACGGGAAGATCGAGATCTTCCTGGACGACAAGGGAGACGTCCAGAACGCCTACTGGCAGGTTCCCGAGCTCAGGGGATTCGAGAGGTTCTGCATCGGAAGGAAGGTAACAGAGCTCAACCAGATCACCGCCAGGCTCTGCGGTGTGTGCCCCGGCGCCCACCACATGGCCGCCACCAAGGCGATCGACGGATGCTACAACACCAAGCCCACCGACACAGCCTACCTCATCAGGGACACGTTCTACAACGCCCACTTCGTGCACAGCCACATCGCGCACTTCTACGCCCTGGCTGCGCCCGACTTCGTGTGCGGACCCGCGGCCCCCGCTGCGGAGAGGAACGTCCTCGGTGTCATCGGACGCGTCGGACTCGAGCTCGGTGGAGCCGTCGTCAAGACCCGCCGTGAGGCCCAGAACATCCAGGCCATCATCGGTGGAAAGCCCACCCACCCCCTGATGGGAGTCCCCGGAGGAGTCTCCAAGGGAGTCTCCAAAGAGGAGCAGCAGCAGATCATCGGGTTCGCCCAGGACATGGTCGAGTTCTCCAAGACCTCCCTGCAGGTGTTCAAGGACGTCGTCCTGAACAACAAGGAGTACATGGACATCGTCCTGAACCCCGACCTGTACTACCACGAGACCTACCACATGGGACTCGTCAACGACAAGGACCAGTTCGAGATCCACGACGGAAAGGTCAAGGTCATCAACCAGAAGGGAGAGCAGACCCACCTCTACGACCCCTACGACTACCTCGACAACATCGCCGAGGCTGTCGAGCCCTGGTCCTACGAGAAGTTCCCCTACCTGAGGAACCCCGGATACAAGGGACTCGTCGACGGACCCGAGAGCGGACTCTACAGGGCCTCGCCCCTGTCCAGGCTCAACGTGTGCAAGGAGATGCCCACGCCCCTGGCCAACGACGCTCTGCAGGAGTACCGCGGCATCCTGAAGGACGCCGGTGTCGAGGGACCGTGCCAGCACACCCTGGTCACCCACTGGGCAAGGATCATCGAGATGGTCTGCTGCGCAGAGAAGTGTCTCGAGGACGCTCAGAACCCCGACCTCACCAACGGAGACATCAAGCAGAAGGACATCGTGGCCGGCGGACGCGGAGTCGGATGCGTCGAGGCTCCTCGCGGAACCCTGACCCACGACTACACATGCGACGAGAACGGAATCGTCACCGCATGCAACATGGTCGTCGGAACCACCAACAACAACGGTCCCATCTGCATGGATGTCGCCAAGGTCGCCAAGGCGCTGATCCACAACTTCGAGGTCTCCCCCGGTCTGCTGAACATGGTCGAGATGGCGTTCAGGGCTTACGACCCCTGCAACTCCTGCGCTACCCATGCTCTGCCCGGCCAGATGCCTCTGACCGCTGAGATCAGGAACGCCGACGGTTCCATCTACGACGTCATCAGCCGCAACTGATACCGTTGAAAACGGGAGGGGACTCCCCTCCCCTTACAAACCACTTCCCTTCTTCTCCAAAGGAAATCCACATTCGTCCGCTCCAGTGGAAATCCGTCGC